>Ga0247831_1000764_pt1 | contig 68841 bp, 73 predicted proteins | sample LaCruzMarch2015__9_FD_192406 | JGI IMG/M metagenome (GOLD analysis project Ga0247831, IMG submission 192406) | Freshwater microbial communities from meromictic Lake La Cruz, Castile-La Mancha, Spain - LaCruzMarch2015_1m | ecosystem: Environmental > Aquatic > Freshwater > Lake | place: Spain...
AAAATATAATCAATATACTAGTCAAGGACCAAAAGGAACTTTCGAAACATCACAAAATATTGTGAATGAAATTGCGAAAAGAACTGATAGTGTTTTACTTAGATATTGTATGTTTGCTAGAATTTATTATATATCTGGAGGCGAATCAATTATTGAATCATATTCTTATAATTTTGCAGGTATTTCACTTCTACAAGATTGGGGACCTACCGAATCGTTTTTCTCTAGTAATAAAAAATATTTTTGTACCCCAACTAAAGAACCAATGGTATATTTTGACTCATTAAATGACCAACTTGGATTTATGTTTGAAAGATGGAAAAATTATCCGTCTTCCTTAAAACTACAAAGTAATTCTAAGGATATCGCAAAGTTTGTAATCATAACACTTTCAGCTGATTTTTCGGTTGGAGAAAATAATTACAAAGTATTAACTGGTACTGAAGAATTAAAAAATATTGAATCAATAACTCAAGCATCGATTGATTTATATAATTCAGTTAATAGATAATTTTTTTTATTTAAGATGATATTTATAATAAAAATATAACTATGAGCGTAAAAACTATTTTAGAAAACTACTTAGGTAAAAAAAACCAAACAACCCAGAAAGACTTGGGGGATGGAACAAAACAAGTTTGTGATTTACAAACTGGTGAATGTTATGTTGTGAGAATGAAAGATGGTCTCATTGAAAGGGTAGATAATACAATTAAGACTAACAAAAAAATCCAAGTTGAAACTACAAATGGAATAAAACAATTATTAAACGGATAATTAAAATGAGAGTTGATATTAGAATTTTAAATGAAATTAAAAGATATAGAGATATAACTAACTATATTAATGAACAAGAAATTCCACCTCCACCTCCTGGTGGTGAACTTCCGCCCCCACCTCCACCTCCTGGTGGTGAACTTCCACCCCCACCTCCTCCTCCTGGTGGAGCACCCCCTCCTCCTGGTGAGAGAGCTCCATTACCTCCACCTGAACCGATAAATGTTGGCGAAGATCCAGAGGTTGAGAAAATTAGTGATGAAGGTAAAGAAAAGAAAATAAAAGTTACTGATTTGGTTAAAGGACAAAAATCGGTTGAAGAAAAACAAGAAATTTATTTTGAAAACCTATTCCGGCATTTGGATGACTTAGAGAGTAAATTGGCTAATATGGATCAGATTATTGATAAATTAAATTCAATTGAAACTAAGATTGAAAAATATAGAGTTAAGACACCTGAAGAAAAAATGGAATTAAGAAGTTTAGATTCTGGGCCATTTAACCAAAAACTAAGTCAATTTTTTCAAGAAAAAGAAGATGAATTTGAAGATACAGGAAGAGAACAATATATTATAAGACCAGACGATGTTGAAAATTATTCACAACCTGACATCAAAAAAAGTTTTAGAGAGTTTGAGGACATACAAGACCCAGACAAATTCAATCTTTCAGGATACCAAAAATTATATTAATATTTCATTTGACAAACCCACGGCTGACACTTATTATTGTGTATAACATTATCTAACTTAAATTTTTAACAAACATGGCGACAAATCCATTAGATGCGATTCTTGCTCAATATGAGCAATCACAAAAATCTAGTACTAACACAAACAAAATGTCTCAAGAGGAGAGAATGAAGAAATACTTCGTAGCTCTTCTTAAAGACAATGAAAAACAAGGACAAAAAAGACTTAGAATCCTACCAACCAATGATGGAACTTCACCCTTTAAAGAGGTTTGGTTTCACGAAATCCAAGTTGATGGTAAATGGCAGAAATTTTATGATCCAGGTAAAAATGACAATGAACGTTCCCCTCTCTCTGAGGTATATCAGGAACTTATGGCTACGGGTAAAGAATCCGACAAGGAACTTGCAAAACAATATAACCCAAGAAAATTTTACATCGTCAAATTAATTGACCGAGATAATGAAAAGGACGGTGTAAAATTTTGGAGGTTCAAGCACAACTACAAGAATGAAGGTATCTTGGATAAGATAATTCCTATATTCAGAGCAAAAGGTGATGTAACTGACGCTGAAAAAGGTAGAGACATTATTCTTGAAATGACTAAGGCCAAGACACCAAAGGGTGCAACTTACACGGTTATCCAAACAATTATGTATGATGACCCAGGTACAATCCACGAGGATAAAGAAACCGCACAAAGTTGGGTTAATGATGAATTAACTTGGGCTGATGTATATTCTAAGAAACCAGTAGAATACTTGGAAGCTATTGCTAAAGGTGAAACACCAAGATGGGATAGTGCAAAAGGTGGTTATGTGTATAGTAACTCTGAAGCGGGTGAAGTTATTATCGGTGGTAAAACAAGTATTGAAGACCCCCAAGACAATTGGGATGTTGATGCTGACCTTCCGTTCTAAAAAAAATATTTCTTAATCCGAACCCCATTTAATCGGTGGGGTTCATTTTTAAACTCAAAAATGAAAATTCAAAAGAAAATGATTGAGGCACTCACTTACAAGTATGAAAGTGAGATTGCTGAGACAGAGGCCACTCTATGGATATACTTTAACAATCCAGTTGCTATTGGAGAACATCCACAACATTTGGAAGAAATGGATAAATTCATTGAAAAGATGGCAAACGCAAAAGACAAATTAGAAACACTAAAAGAATTTGTAAAATACAACTTAACCAATGGCAATTAAGAAAAAAGAAATAACTTTGGATTCAATTAAGTCCAAATTCTCAACCAAAACAAAATATAAACCAGAAAGTTTCTATAATTGTGGTGATGCCTTTATGGAAGCATGTGGATTACCTGGACCTGTGTTAGGGAGTATAAACCTATTTATAGGTCACACAAATAGTTCAAAAACAACAGCAATGATTAAGTCAGCTGTTGATGCCCAAAAACGAGGTGATTTACCTGTATTCATCATAACTGAAAAGAAGTGGAATTGGCCTCACGCTGTTGAGTTAGGATTACAAGCTGAACAATTAGAAGATGGTACTTGGGATGGGAACTTTATATTTAACGATAGCTTTGATTATATTGAACAAGCTACTGATTACGTAAATGAATTATTAAACGCACAAGAAAAAGGTGAATTACCGTATAACTTATGTATATGTTGGGATTCAGTTGGGTCAATTCCTTGTCAAATGACATTTGAGGGTAAAGGAGGTAAAATGCACAATGCGGCAGCTCTTGCCGATAAAATAGGAATGGGAATACATTCAAGAATTACAAAATCTAAGAAAGAAGATTATCCGTATTACAATACTATGATTGTAATCAATCAACCTTGGGTTCAATTACCATCAAATCCTTTTGGACAACCAAAAATAAAAGCAAAAGGGGGTGAAGCATTGTGGTTAGCAGCATCTTTGGTATTTCTTTTTGGTAATGAAGCGGACAATGGTATTAATCACATTACAGCAACTAAAAACGGAAGAACTGTATCTTATGCTATTAGGACAAAAATTTCTATACTTAAAAATCATGTAAATGGTATAGCGTATAAGGATGGTAAAATAATAGCTGTCCCACAAGGATATATTTCAGACACAAAAGAAGCATTAGAAAAATATAAAAAACAATACGCCCAATATTGGAATGCAATTTTAAATGGTACTGGTGAGATTACTTTAGATGAGACTGTATCTGAAATAAATGATATTTCTTACGAAGATTAAATTAGATTAAAATGAATGAATTAAAAGTCATATCATTATTTTCAGGTTATGGAACACAAGAATTGGCCCTAGACTACATTGGTGTTGATTATGAAAATGTCGCAAATTGTGATATTCTAAAAATCGCTAATATTGCTTATGACTCCTTACATAAAACTACATTGGGCAACTTGGGGGACATTTCTACGGTAAATGAAGACAATTACCCCCAATGTGACCTAATGACTTACTCCTTTCCTTGTCAAAGTGTGTCAATTTCAGGTAAACAAGAAGGGATAAAAAAAGGTACAAGGAGTGGTTTATTATTTGAAGTCGAAAGAATCTTAACCAAGAACCAACCAAAATATCTTTTGATGGAAAATGTTAAGAACTTGGTGTCAAATAACCATATTGAAAGTTTCAAAGACCATATTAATTTCTTAAATAGTATTAAATATGGATGTGCTTGGAGGGTATTTAATGGCGCTGACTTTGGTTGTCCCCAAAATAGGGAGAGGGTGTTTATGATATCAGTCTATGGAATGACAAATGAAGAGGTAAATGTTAAAATGTTAAATGTTGATAAGCATAAAAAGGATAGAATTCCAATGCGGCCATTCATAGAAAATGACATTACAGAGGACTTATTCATTGAATGCGACATTACACCCAACGAACCCAAAAAAGATAGTGTGTGCAAGCTTATAGCACGTAGAAACGATGTGAATTATGACCAAGCAAGACGTATCTATTCTATTGATGGTTGTTCCCCTTGTTTAACAACAACTGGTTCACCACAGATTATGGTAAATGGAAGAATAAGAACAATTACAGGTAGGGAGGCATATAGATTTATGGGGGTTAAAGAAGAGGATATTGACAAACTATTATCAACAACTTTAACTACAAAGAATCACGTCGCATTGGCTGGAAACTCGATATGTGTTCCGGTTATGTCAGCAATATTCACAGAATTTTTAAGTGAATACATCGTTGAGAAGAAAAAACATTTTGAACAATTAAAATTATTTTAATGACAAAGACATTACTGGTTGATAGTAATAACCTCCTAAAAATAGGATTTCATGGGGTTAAAAATTATTATCACAATGGTAAACATATTGGCGGTATTTGGCATTTCCTTAACACTTTGAGAAGATCCATTGAAGAACAGAATTTTGATAAGGTAATTGTATTTTGGGATGGTGAAGAAAGTTCATCAACAAGGAAATTAATTTACCCCCAATACAAAGGAAATCGTAACCAAGTACCTGATGAACCCAAGGATGAATCATTCAATTATCAAAAACAGAGGGTTAAACAATATGTTGAGGAAATGTTTATCAGACAAGTTGATATTAACAACAATGAAGCTGATGACTTGATTGCTTATTATTGTCAAATAGCATCTGACGAAAATATAACCATATTTTCTGGTGATATGGACTTAACTCAATTGATATCCAAAAATGTTTCAGTTTATTGCCCAAGGGTTAAACAGACATATACAGATGGGGATAGGATTAAAGTCAAAGAATATTGGATTCCACATTTTAATATTAAGACATATAAAATATTGGCTGGAGACACATCAGACAATATTGATGGGATATATTATTTGGGTGATAAGACATTATTTAAATTATTTCCTGAATTACTTGAAGATGTCATTTCAGTTACCAATATTATTACCAAGGCTGAAAACCTTTTGAAAGAAGATAAGAATAACAATGTCCTAAAGAATCTTTTAACAGGAAAGACTAAGACAGGAATTTATGGTGATGAATATTTTGAAATCAATAAAAAGATTGTAGATTTATCTGAACCATTGATTGATGACGAAGGAAAAAAGACTGTTGAACTTTATTATAAAGAAACCTTGGATCCTGATGGAAGGGGGCATAGAAACTTGATAAAGATGATGATGGAGGATGGATTCTTTAAATATCTTCCAAAAGGTGATGACGCTTGGGTAAATTTTTTAAAACCATTTTTGAAATTAACTAGAAAAGAAAAACGAAATTTTAAAACAAAAAAATAACAAAATAATGAGAGAACAACATGATATAACCAAATTGGAATTTTTGATGATGGTAAATGATAACATTATCGTTCAAAGATTTTTTAATGTAAAAGATTATAACCCCTCAGCAAGAAATTCCATTGATTTTCATGAGTTTATGGATGAACTTCTTGAAAGTTTGAATTACCAACTCAAAATGAAATCGGTGACATATCTATTGGAAAATCAGTATGATGTAATTCATAATCCAGGTATGTTGAACACATCCTTTATTGATGGACCCGAATACTTTAACATATATTTAAAACAGGGTGATAAACTATTGTGTCATAGAAAATTTGACGCAAAAATCTACCCCCCAAAGGTTAGATACACGGTTGACATCAGACAAACGATAAAAAATATCTTATCAGATTTGACAAGTATTTTGTCAGACAGAGACCTTTCTTACAACTATCTTGGACTTAATACAAGAGTGTAATATTTATTCATACAACAAATTTAAACTATGTCATCTAACAAAAATTTTGATTACTTGGGGAGCTCATTCCAAATTCAACTGATTAATCAAATTGTATTAGATAATAACTTTTCAAGGTCAATCGTTGATGTTTTAGAACCAAATTACTTCGAGAACAAATACTTTAAACTCATCGTTCAGATGATCAAGGAATACAATCAAAAGTGGGACAGCGTTCCCACTTTTGACACCTTGGAACAAATTACTAAAGCGGAATTCCAACAAGAGAATGTCGCTAAAATCGTAATTGATACAATTAAAAAGATTAAGGAAGCCCCATTATCTGGTGGTGAATTTGTTCAAGAGAAAGCCTTAAAGTTCTGTAAACAACAAGAATTACAGAAAGCAATTACCAAAGCACAAAAGGTCATTGACGGGGGTGAATTTGAAAGTTATGATACCCTTGAAGAAATGATTAGAGAAGCCTTACAAGTAGGTGTCAGAGATGATGGAATGTTAAATGTATTCTCCAATTTGGATGATGTATTGAATGAAGATTTCAGACATCCAATACCAATGGGAATTGGTGGTATTGACCGATTATTAAAGGGTGGTTTGGCAAAAGGTGAAATAGGCGTGGTACTTGCACCAACAGGTGTTGGTAAATCAACATTCCTAACTAAGATAGCTAATCATGCTTTTAATTTGGGTAATAACGTACTTCAAATATTTTTTGAGGACAATCCCAAGGTTATTCAAAGAAAACATTTTACCTTGTGGACTAAAGTTCACCCTGATGATATGTCAAACAAAAAGGATGAAGTTATCAAAAAGGTTAAAGAGATTGAAGATAAAATGGATAATCAACTTATCCTAGAAAAACTTCCATCTGATACGATGACAATGAGTCAAATCAAAAACATTGTCAGAAAGAAGATTGCTGAAGGGGTTAAGATTGATATGGTATTATTGGATTATATTGATTGTGTTGTACCTGAGAAGAACTTGGGTGACGAATGGAAATCAGAAGGTTCAGTTATGAGAGCATTTGAAGCAATGTGTCACGAATTGAATTTGGCTGGATGGACGGCAACACAGGGTAATAGAAGTTCAATATCATCTGAGGTGGTAACAACGGATCAAATGGGTGGTTCGATTAAGAAGGCTCAAGTTGGTCACGTTATTATAACGGTTGCAAAATCATTACAACAAAAAGAAATGAAGTTAGCGACAATTGCGGTTACTAAATCAAGGATTGGAGATGATGGAATTATCTTTGAAAATTGTAAGTTTGATAATGGTATGTTGGATATTGATACAGAATCATCCGTTACATTCTTAGGACATGAGGAACAAAAAGAAGAAAACAATAGACAAAGAATTAAAGATTTATTAGAAAAAAGAAAACAAAGAGAAAATACAAATTAATTATGACTGAAAAAATATTAACAGAGAATCCAAATCGTTTTGTGATTTTCCCCATTCAATACAATGACATATGGGAATACTACAAACAACATCAGGCTGCATTTTGGACAGCAGAAGAGGTTGACTTGACTGGTGACATCAGAGAGTGGCAAAACTTGTCAGAGAACGAACAATACTTCATTAAAAACATATTGTCGTTCTTCGCGGCATCTGATGGTATTGTAAATGAGAACTTGGCTGAGAACTTCTACCGTGAAGTACAATACCCTGAAGCGAAATTTTTCTACGGATTTCAATTAATGATGGAAAATATCCATTCTTTAATGTATTCTTTATTAATTGATACTTATATATCTAATCCAAAGGAAAAGGACGAATGTTTCAATGCGATTGATAGATTACCTGCGGTTCAAAAGAAAGCCAAATGGACTTTAGATTGGATTGAGAAAGCATCATTCCAAGAACGATTGGTGGCATTTGCTGCGGTTGAGGGAATATTCTTTTCAGGGTCATTTTGTTCAATATTTTGGTTGAAATCAAGGGGGGTTATGCAAGGTCTTTGTAATGCAAATTCATTGATTTTCAAAGATGAAAACCTACATTGTGATTTCGCAATTCATCTTTTAAATAATCACGTTGAGAACAAACCAAGTGAAAAAAGAATAAAGGAAATATTACTTTCTGCTTTGGAGATTGAGAAAGAGTTTATCACAGAATCACTACCAGTGTCATTAATCGGAATGAATTCCAATTTAATGAAACAATATTTGGAATTTGTTGTTGATGGTTTGTTGGTTAAATTTGGTTGTAGTAAACAATTTAATGTTGAACAGCCCTTCAAGTTTATGGAACAAATTGCAATTGAAACCAAAGGTAACTTCTTTGAATCAAGAACTATGGAGTATCAAAAAGCAAAACTTAACGAAACTATTTCATTCACAGACGATTTTTAAAAATTAATTATGTCATTAAGAATTCAAAAAAGAAATGGGGAGGTTGTTGCCTTTAACCCCACCAAAATACAAACAAGAATTAAACGAGCAAGTAAAACCCTAAATGTTAATTCAGATCAGATATTCATTAAGGTAATTACATCAGTTCCAACTGAGGGTATAATCTCAACAAAACAATTGGATAAGTTGATTTATGAGATTGCTGCGTCATATACTGGAAGTCACCACGATTATTCAAGGTTGGCTTCCTCTGTTGCAATATCCTCATATCACAAAGAAACCAATGAAAGTTTTAGTCAAACAATGAAATCATTGGCTAGTGTTGGAATTGTTAATGAAGAGTTAATGAATACAATTAACCAATATGGTGAATCAAACATTGACGAGGTTATTAATCACGAAAATGATTATAACTTTGATTACTTTGCTTGGAGGTCATTATATGAAATGTATTTGTTAAAAACTCCTGAAGGTGTTACAGTTGAAAGACCCCAACATATGTATATGAGGGTCGCTCTATGGGTAACAAAATCATTTGACGAAGCCATTGAATACTACAAATCTTTATCAAATCAACTTATATCTCCCGCCACACCTATTATGATTAATTCTGGTACAAAGATTCCACAATTGGCATCTTGTGTATTACATTTTAATGATGATGATAGTAGAGAGGGGTTATTAAACACAATGACTGACATATCAACATATTCTGCTGATGCCGCTGGTATTGGACTTTGTATGTCAAATATTCGTAGTAAAGAAAGTAGATTGAGTACATCAGGTGGATATGCTGGTGGATTATTAAAATATCTTAAAATTGTTAATGAATCATTAAGATTTTTTAATCAACAAGGTAGAAGACCAGGTTCAGCTGCGATATATTTAGAACCTTGGCATAAGGACATATTTGACCTATTGGACATCAAAAAGAACACTGGAGCTGAAGAACTAAGAGCTAGGGATTTATTCACTGCATTGTGGATTCCTGACAACTTTATGAGAGCGGTGAAGGAAGATGGTGAGTGGTATTTATTTTGTCCCAATGACATCAAGAAATCAGGATTACCGGCATTACACGAGGTATATGGGGATGAATATGAATATGTATATAATAAGTTAGTTGAATTGGGTATTGGTAAAAAAGTTAGAGCTCAGGATGTGTGGAGTAAGATAATTGAATCCCAAATTGAAACCGGTGTTCCTTATCTATCATCAAAAGATAATGCTAATAAAAAAAGTAACCATCAGAATATTGGTACAATTAAACAATCTAATCTTTGTTGTGTTGTTGGAGATACTATTTTAACTATTAAAAGAGAAAATGAAGAAATTCAAAATTTACCAATTAGTGAAGTTGTTGAATTAATTGAACAATCAGAAAAATTAATGGTATTAACCGAAGGTGGTAAATTTAGTCTAATAATTGCTGGTATGTTAACAAGAAAAAATTCAGATGTCCTTGAAATTATTGATGAAAATACCGGATTTAGTATAAAATGTACTTCAGATCATTTAATTTTTACAAAAAATAGAGGTTATGTTAGAGCCAATGAATTAAAAGAAGATGATATTTTAGAATTGTACAAATAGTCGTTTTAAGTATATTTATATATATGAGATATTATGTTTATATATTATTAGATGATATGATTAAAGGTCGATACGACAATGAATATTGTTCTATAGAATATAGACCTTTTTATGTTGGTAAAGGAGATTCTAAATCTAAAAATAAAACGGAACGACATTTAAAACATTATAAAGAAACAAAACAAAATTTAACTAAAATTGTTAATCCTCATAAATTTAATAAAATTAAAAAATTACAAGAAAATGGTTTTGAACCCAACTTTTTAATTATTTATGATTCTGTAACTGACGCTGCTGAAGCAATAAATGGAAACCCATCAACTATAACCCAAGTTTGTAAAGGTAAAAGAAAAAAACATAGAAATTTAACATTTAAATACGTTTGAATATGATTAAAATAAATAAATTAACTGAAAAACAAGATGTATATGATATACAAGTACCTGAAACCTCATGTTTTTATGGGAATAATATATTAGTTCATAATTGCGAAATTTATCAATTCACTGACCAAAATACCACTGCAATCTGTACTCTATCTTCAATGGTTTTAAAAAACTTTGTTAAAGATGGTACATTTAATTTTGAATTACTATATAGAGAAACGAGAAAGGTTGTTAGGGCATTGAACAAGGTTGTTGATATTAACAATTACTCAACATTAAAAGGTGAAAAGGGTGGAAGAGAACAAAGAGCAATTGCAATTGGAACTCAAGGATTAGCTGATGTATTCTATTTAATGGATTATGAATTCACTTCAGATGAAGCAAAACAACTTAATAAGGATATCTTTGAAACAATTTATTATGCCGCGATTAAAGAGAGTAATAAATTAGTTAAAAGTGGTGAATACAAAGCATATGATTTCTTTGAAGGTTCACCAATGTCAAAAGGCACATTCCAATTTGATATGTGGGGATTGAAAGAATCTGAATTATCAGGTAGATGGCCTTGGGTTTTATTAAAAGATAGTGTAATTAAATATGGTATATGTAATTCATTGTTTACTGCTCAGATGCCTGTTGCAAGTTCTGCTAAGATTACTGGTTCTTACGAAATGACTGAACCAGCTCACTCAGCAATATTCAATAGACGTGTTGTTGGTGGTGAGATTACGATTGTTAACAAGTATCTAATTGCTGACTTTGAGAAACTTGGAATATGGGGAGAAGACCTTAAAAATGAAATTATCTACAACGAAGGTTCTATTAAAAACATTAATTTTAACAATTATTTAGATCCTGAAGATAAGAAATATAATCAAAAGGTTAAACGTATTGAACATTTGATTAAGAAGTATAAAACAATATGGGAGATATCACAAAGAGAATTGATTGATATGGCAGCAGATAGAGGACCATTTATTGACCAATCACAATCAATGAATATCTATATGGGTAATCCCACTTTAACAAAAATAACATCATCACATTTCCACGCTTGGCAGAAAGGATTGAAGACATTGTGTTATTATATTAGAACTAAGGCAATATCAACTGGGGCGAAACATTTGGCGATGGACATATCAAAGATGGGCAAACCAAGAACAACACCAACATTACCTCACGTTGAACCATTAAAAACTAAACCAAACGATTCTCCATTTGATTGTTTCGGTTGTTCCTCTTAAAAAACATTAATCACGACATTATGTCGTGATTTTTTGTTTTATGGTATTTATAGAAATAATTCAAACATTATATTTATCAATATGGCAGAAGGAACAACATATGGGATAAATTTCCCTTTTAGAAATTCATATCAAGGTAATTATTTATCTTTATCACAAACAAGTGATGAAGAAATTAGAAGTAATCTTATTCATTTACTATTAACTAGAAAGGGGACAAGATATTATTTACCTGACTTTGGTACAAGATTATATGAATATTTATTCGAACCTTTAGATGGACCAACTTTTTCGGATATTGAGGCTGAAATTAGAGACTCAGTGGAAGAATATTTACCAGGATTAACATTGACTAATATATCAATCACACCGGCATCAGAGGGAGAGGAAGACAAAGGTTTTTTTGTTAATGATGATGGTCAAAAAGAGTTTAGAGTTACAAGTATAGGACAAATGGAACATACAGCTAAAATTAGAATTGATTATACAATATCCGATTCAGCATTTAACACAAGTGATTTTATAATTATTAATATTTAAATATGTCAAACAAAAAAATATCGTATACAACTAGAGATTTTCAACAAATCCGAACAGAGTTAATCAACTTTACAAGAACGTATTATCCTGAATTAATTGATAACTTTAATGACGCATCAATATTTTCTGCATTATTGGATTTAAATGCTGCAGTTTCCGATAACTTGCAATTTAATATTGATAGAAGCGTTCAAGAAACAATTCTTCAATATGCACAACAAAGGTCATCAATTTTTAACATCGCAAGAACGTATGGGTTAAAAATTCCAGGACTTAGACCATCTGTCGCCTTGGTTGATTTCTCAATAACAGTCCCAGCATTTGGAGATAAAGAAGATTTAAGATATTGTGGTATATTAAGAAGAGGAGCACAGGTTAATGGTGGCGGACAATTATTTGAAACAGTATATGACATTGATTTCGCATCGGCAATTGGTGGAGATGGTTCACCAAATCGTTTAAAAATCCCAAATTTTGACTCAACCAACCGATTATTAAAAAATTATACTATAACCAAGAGAGAGACGGTTGTTAATGGAGTAACGAAGGTATTCAAACGTGTTGTAACACCAAATGATGTTAAACCATTTTTTGAATTATTTTTACCTGAAAGAAATGTGTTAGGAGTTACAAGCGTAATATTAAAAGATGGAACACAATACGCAAGCATACCACCCGAACAAGAATTCCAAGGATTGGATGATAGATGGTATGAAGTAAAAGCATTGATTGACGATAGGGTTTTTATTGAAGACCCAACCAAAGTATCTGATAATCCGGGAATAAAAGTGGGAAGATATTTACAAACAAATACAAAATTCATTACTGAGTACACACCAGAAGGATTTTTAAAAATGATATTTGGGGGTGGAACACAATCGGCTGACGAACAACTGGCTGAATTTGCAAGAAATGGGTTTAAATTAAATCTTTATAAGTACTCCAATAATTTCGCATTAGGAAGTACCTTAAAAGGTAACACTACCTTGTTTATTCAATATAGAGTTGGGGGTGGTGTTGGTAGTAACTTAGGTGTTGATGTTATTAACAATATCGGAACAGTGTCTTTTGCTGTTAATGGACCCTCTACTAGTGTAAACACGAGTGTTATAAATTCATTATCATGTGCGAATGTAACTGCGGCAATCGGTGGGGCAGGAGCACCTACAAATGAAGAAATCAGAAACTTGGTCGCGTTTAACTTTGCGGCACAGAATAGAGCGGTAACAATCAATGACTATGAATCAATTATCAGAACAATGCCATCACAATTTGGGGCTCCCGCAAAAGTGTCAATAACAGAAGAAAATAACAAATTAAAGATTAAAATGTTATCATATGATGATAGTGGGAGACTAACCGAAATCATATCAAACACATTAAAAAGTAATGTTGCTAACTATCTATCTAACTATAGAATGATTAATGATTATGTTTCTATTGAAACTGCGAATGTAATTGATTTAGGATTTAATATTGATGTCGTGTTGGACAACACTCAAAATCAAGGGGCGTTTGTTACTCAAGTAATTGATATAGTTTCAACCTACATGGAACCAGGTAATAGAGAAATGGGTCAAAATGTAAACATATCCGAAATAAGAAGATTAATTCAGTCTCAAAATGGTATATTAACAGTATCGGATATTCAAGTATTCAATAAAGTTGGTGGTCAATATTCATCATCACAAACATCACAAAGATACTTGGATGCAACAACCAAACAAATTGAATTAATTGATGATACTATTTTTGCCGAACCTAGTCAAACGTATCAAATTCGTTTTCCAAATAAAGATATCAATGTGAGGGTTAAGAATCTTAAGACTACTAATTTTACATAGTAATTTATTTATCTAAATTGTTTTCTATCTTTTTGTTGAAAATATCAAATAAACTATTTATCTAAAAAGGTAGATTAATGTCAAATTCATATAGAATAAGAACCCAAGTTGGGGTAGATAAATCAATTAAAGTACATTTAACACAAGATTTTGAGTTTTTGGAAATACTTTCCATTAAGATTTTGGAAAGTGACATTTATACAAGACAATGTTCAGATTATGGTGTTGTAATCGGTAGAATTAGTATTAATAATGGATTTGGGCTTCCAAATTGTAAGGTTTCTATCTTTGTTCCATTATCAAGTATTGATGGAAATAATCCAATCATATCTGACCTATATCCTTATAGTTCAGTATCAGATTTAAATGACCTTGGGTATAGATATAATCTTTTACCTTATGTTAAATCATATTCAAATCACGTTCCAACTGGGTCATTCTTCAATAAAGAAGATGTCTTATTAAATCAAAGTTATATTGAGGTATTTGACAAGTATTATAGATATACTGCCGTAACAAATGAGAGTGGTGACTTTATGATATTTGGTGTTCCACTTGGAACTCAGACCATCCATGTTGATATTGACTTATCTGATATTGGTGAATTTTCATTAGCACCACAAGATTTGGTAAGAACAGGATTAGCGACAGAAACTCAAGTTGCCGGAACTAAATTTAGGTCTTCAAGTAATTTAAACGAATTACCTCAAATTATATCAATCAATAGAATCATAACAGTTGAACCATTATGGGGACAACCTGATATTTGTAATATTGGCATCAACAGAACTGACTTTGATTTATCTGCGGAAGCGAATGTAGTAATCCAACCTACAGCTATTTTTATGGGGGCAATGTTTTCTGACTCAAATAATTTAGCGTTAAAAACAAGATGCAAACCCAAATTCAAACAAGGTGAATTATGTAGTTTAATTGCGGGGCCTGGTGAAATTTTGGCGATTAGACAAACAATACAACAAGATGCTCAAGGAAGACCAATATTAGAACAATTTGATTTAGATTCTGGTGGTCAAGTAATTGATGACAATGGTACTTGGTTATTGGACGTGCCAATGAATTTAGATTATATAACAACGAATGAATTTGGGGAAAGAGTAATATCAAATGACCCTGAAGTTGGGATACCAACTAGAGGAAAATATAGATTTAAAATCAAATGGAATCAATCAAACGATTTAGATGAAAATGTAAGGAGAGGGTATTTTTTAGTTCCCAATGTCAGAGAATACGGATGGCAAACAAGTACAGACCCACTAAGTCTCAATAACACTCTGAACAATCAAATGTTAGCAAAAAAATCATACGCATTTAGTTTGGATTGGGGCGATTATGCTGACCCACAAACAGCAATAAATTGTGAAGACACATTCTATCAATTTTCATATAATAAAGTATATACTGTTTCACAATTAATTGACCAATACAGGAAAGGTAGTTTAGCAAATAGAATTATATCAATAAAAAATATATTGGACGATGTTTGCGAAAGTGAAAATAATAAATTTCCAACTAATGATACTTCTTTTAGATGGGACTTTATATATCTTTTATATACTTTTGCATCGTATATTTTTAGACCACTATTAATAATATTGGTTGCATTACTTCATTTTTTTTATTTAACGGTTTTTGTTCTTAGAATATTAGTTCTGCCACTATTAACTGCTTATTTTGGAAATCTTACAGGTATTAAAATTGCTCAAGTCGTTGGAGCTTTAACTGCTCTTGAACCAGCTGTCGTCTTAGCTTCAGCACTTGCTTTGGAACTTATACCTCTCTCCACTGCTTTTGCGGCATCTTTAACTATTAATATCATTTTATTTAAAATTAAATTTAGAGGAATTAATTTACCTCTTTTGTTGTATGACCAATGTGAATTTTGCAAATGTGCTGACGGTGATGAATCGGAAGATACTGATGAGGGAGCGGCAATACAAGTATCGTCACCTTCACTCCCCCCTCCACCACCACCAAACGCATCAGGTATTCTACTTACAAATTTTGAAGGAGGTTTGTATAATCAAGATTTAATTGAAGATAATATTAATTATGCGGTATATAACCAATTTTTAAGTGGTTATTATGTTCAATACAGACAAACTAAAACAAGGTCTTTTAGTAAAATACCAGTTAAAATTAACAGTCAATATTCATATGGAACTAATCAATTTGGTAGAGCCACTTTCTTTACTAGGGATATTACTTTGGCTGAACAATTTAATTTGTTTAATGTTAAGGCTAAATACTTTGACCAAACTACTAATAATCCGGGTGGTGGTGTAAATCAAGTTTATGTCTCAGTTGAGCCAACTTTAAATGGTGGTGGATATTCTTATGTTAATCAATCTAACCCTAATACTCCATATACAACACTTGGTTCATACCACACAGATAATGTTATCGTTTTAATGATGACTCCTGAAAGTTTACCATTACTTTCTGGAGGTGCTATTTTAAGTTTTGTCAGTCCGAATTCTACAAAAGATGTAAATTATAGTGGAGCAACGTTAAATGATTATGGGACTAATTCAATTAGTGGAAGTAGTTTATTCGCTAATAGCCAATCAAACACAGTAACAATAAATGTTCGACATACACTACCTAATCAAACCTCCAGAACCACAACATATACAATACCAAAACCAAGTTCAGGGAATACCAATTATCATAAGTTCCCAACTGATATAGAATATTTTCAAGTCATTACAGCAATGACATATACCGACTTTATTGCTAAATCTAGTCATAGTGCTCCACTACCTGGTGGTGCTATTTTATCTAATGGTTTTCCTCAAAGAGTTTTAAATCACCAAATGAAAATTAATATTAATTATTTAAATGAAGACGGTGATCGAAGAGCTGTAATACGACCACAATTTTTTGGGTTCTATCCATTAACATCTTTAGAGAATTACCAAAATCAAATAATTGTAATATTAAATAGAGGTGTTGATCCATATTCACCTAGAGTAAATATTAGATTTGATTTAGGTAGAATATTTGGTAGAGTAAGTCCTCAATTTGTTTCTGTTGAAGGTAACTTTAAGCTTAATATACCAATACAAGGAAGACTTAAAAATGTAAAACATACAGTAGGAACTAATAATGCTAATGATACATATTCTAATATGCGTTTGTATTATGATACATTTGACTATATACCAAATACAAATCAATTTAGTGCATATTCATCAAATTTAATACAATATTATTCTTCACTAGATACAAATTATAGTCCTTACGATTTTTTAGTTTCTAATCCTGGGTATTGCCCACCTCCACCATCAAACTGTAGTTGCCAAACTGGTGTATGGTGGATTGACAGTCCTCTAAATCAAAATGGGGCAACTCTAACATATTCAAATCAATTTGGATTAACCGTAAATACTAATAATACACAATACAGTAGTAGCCAAAATGAATTTATTTATAGGTATGAGAGAAATCAACCTATTTCCGATAGATTTGGTATTGGTGTTAATCCATCTACACCAAATTTGCCAAGCAATTCAGGTAAAACAGGTTATTTTAATGGTGAAATAATTGAGGGCGGATCACTTATGAGTATAAATGCAAGTAAATCTCGTATTTTAAATTACGATATGTTACAGATATTTGAAGACCCAAATCCTGTGGCTTATGAATCGGCAACATATTCAGCCCCAAAATACGGAAATTGGGTGTCAATTACTATACAATCACTCAACCCAAATACTGTAACAAATAGTGGTGGAAGAAGGTTAGTTATGCGTTCAGATAGACATCCAACATCGGATAGACTATTAGAAACTTGTGGGATAGCGTACAATTTACAACAAAACCAAAATTTTGCAATTTATGTAATTCCAGATGAAGGGACATTTGATGTGCCACAAAATACAGGGGGGTCATCGGGAATAGTTCAAGATGGTGATACCGAAGCTGAAGATGTACAAAATTTTACATTTGATTTATTACAAAGTACCAATAAATGCAGTGAAACAAGAAATTTAGATTGTTACGATTTTGAACCAAATGGATATACTCCCGCTAATAGATTACCAGGAGGTGGAAGATATATAATTAATTCAGGTAGATGTCAAGAATATAAAAACAAACAAATATTTGATAACGGATGTTACAAGTTAGTTACAAAAGTATTAACATCTTTACCCGAAGACACAAGATTAATAATTGAATGGGTGTCAAGAACAAATATTACATTTGGTGCTTGTAGAAATGTATTTTCACATTTATTTACTCAAAATTGGGTAAACGGAACATTATACGCCTTTGCATTCAAAAATAATAAAATATTTGATAACTCAGGTAATATCACACCAGAATATTGTAAAGATGTTATATACTTTGATGATGATACTAATAATTTCTATTATAGAAGTAGTCCATATCGAACTGGAACAACTATATCTAGTACAGGATTTTATGGTAAACCAGCACCTGAAATAAGTAATAGACCAGATGGTAGAGATTTAATGTTCCCAACAACAATTATGGATTTAGGGCCTAGAACTGACTATATTCAAGAGTTAGTATTCTCAGATGATTATGATGGATATGTTGTTAACAAATTAAATAGTACATCATATCAAGATGTTTCTGAACTTTTGAATTTATTAATAATAACTAGATTGTTAAATACATCATATAGAAGTATATTTAGAGGAACACAAGGTGGAAATATATTTAATTATTTTGCTAGACCACAATTAACCGTTGACGCAGATTACGCTCAAATGATTTCAATCAATTCTGAATTAGGTGTTGTTCCATTTGAAGCCGAAAGTTATCCAAGTTTACCTCCACTATCACCACCAGCAACATTTAACATTGACCCAGTTTATTTTACTTCAGGTAGAAACAGAGACGTTATTTTTGGTATTTTTTATTCGTCAGATACTCAAATTAGAGACTACATAACACCTAAGAGAACTATTATTAATTCTCAAGTAATGTTAAATGATGGTTGTGCTTTTAATAACTTTTATTGTTATTCACAAGAAGTACCATTTTATCAATGGAAGATAGAGAGAAACTCAGATAATAACCCAGAGTCAAGTATTTTTGGTGCTCAAAAAAACGATTGGTATAAACGACCTATTAGTGGTCAATTTTTTCATAGTCACAAATATCAAAGTTTAGATAGAGCTAGTAGTTTATCTAGATATTTTAGAAGTGGTAATTCTGGTTTGTTTACTGATGATTTCAAAGGGTATATTTACTCAATTAACAGAACGACACCACCAACACAAGACTTTTGGACAACACCGTCATTAGACCCACTTCAGACTTCTTGGCAAAGAAACAATCTTGACTTAAATACAGTAACAGTTGGAGCACCATTTTATTTTTATTTTGGATTGAAGAAAGGAAAATCGGCTTGGGATAGATTTGCAAAAAAATGGATAAATTTTGAAAATATTAGATAAATGGGAAATAATAATAATTTGAGAGTTGTATTAGGGTCACTTAGGTACAAATCAGCACCTAATACAAACTTGTTATTCCAAGTACCACTACAACAAACTCAGAAAGAAATGGACGAGTTTGACAGAAGTGTTAATGTTGGATTGGAACAAGTATTCAATGAAGAAAGACAATTATCTGATATATTCAGACCATCTTGTAAATTCTCATTATTATTTAAAAATACTTTAATTGGGTCAACAAATTATACCCCATTTGAAAACAATCTTTATTATATTAATGCTGATGTCGCGGCAGCAACTCAATGTAATCTTGGTTCAAACTTAGTTGCTTGGTCGGGTTATCCTCAATTTAATGAATTTGATTTTGTTAGAAACGATTACAATGTATTAGGTTATACAATACCATCAGGTTCAACATTACCGCATGTTGATTTTATTCCCAAAAGTGCTAGTTCATATAATTGGGGGTTTTATTTAAGTTATCCATTTGATAATGTTGATAGAGAACTAGAAGCGACCAATTCAACAAACACAACATTTTCTTGGTCAGCGTCAACTGGTATTCCATTCGTAATTCAAAAACGAACTTATGCAGGAAGACCATTAATATCATTTAATTGTCCAATAAAACACGGATTGAGAATTGGAGAATTTTTTAAAATGAATTTCAGTTACAATGGAAATGACACATTCCAAGTTTATTCATTAGGTAATGAAGGATACGATACAAACCAATATACATTTAATATTGTTGACACAGGATTCACTGGGTCAACCTTTAATAATGGGGTTATTGGAAGATTTAGACGAATTATATTTAACACCAAAACTGGTGACACAATATCAAAATATTATGTCAGAAGACACAAAATATTAACAAATCTTGAAGATGCTGTAATGACTAAAGCTGGATTTGAACAAAATGTTTTTGGAACAAAAAAGAAATATGAAAGTTCAGGTTTTACACCAAATAAGGTAGCTAGAGTTTCAGTTTTGGAAGGTGCTCAATCATATACATTATCATTCAATACTGACTTATCAATTAGTCCATTATTAGATAATCAAAGAAGACCTATAACAGAATTATTTTTTACTGTGGTTTGGAGGGGTTATTTTGGTTGGACATTAGATTTAAACCCAAATCCAAGTAGAGGAATAAAACAAGGTTATCTTTTTAATTTACCTAGTAGTGGAACACCAACAAATTGGTGGAGTACATTAAATACTAACTCCGATACAAATTTTACTTATAGTACATATAGCAAACCCAATGGACCTACATTCAAATATGTTAATCCATTAAAAGAAGACGATATATTAGATGGTGCATTATGTGAATGGAATGATTACGAACAAAGAGAACGTGTAATATCAAATCTATTTCATAAAATAACGTACAACCCTACTGTATTTAATATTAATGACAGTAATGTTGCAACTAACCCAAGAGGATATTATTATCAACCTCATTATAGTTTAAAAATTAGAGTATTTTCAAATTATATTGAGGAGGCTAATCCACAAGAGGCTGATGTTATACCAAATTACGCATATTTTTCTACCACAGATAATGTGTTTAAATGGAGAGATATATATAGTTATGGATATGTTGATGGAACTGGATTGGGTGTGAGTTATCCATTTTTAAATGGTACTCATTACCCACACACAAACTATTTTTTTAGGATAATACCAGAAGGTTATACATATCAGGATTTAACCATAATTGAACAACCAACTATTGACCCTTGTGAATAATTTTTATTTTAAACTACCTATAACAAATTTATCAATTCAATTACCTGTTGAAATACAATGGGATTTCTTGGATAGGTCAAATGCTATTCAGTCATTTGAAAGAGATGTTGTAACCCAAATTATTGGTTCACCTGAAGATTTTGAAATAACTCGTTTTGCTCATGATGTCATTAATCCGATTAATGCTAAAACGGATATTAATTATGAGTTTTATTTTTATAATACAGGTACACCAAGAACATTAACGTCAACAACAGTATCAACAGATTGGGTTAATTCATATATAACTGAGGGGTTCAATTCGGCGGAACTATATTACGTTGCAAAACCTTTTACGAATTCATTTTTTAAGTTGGATTTCTATGATACATCAGACCCAAAAACTCAAATAAATTATTTTACAATAATAATACCAACACAACAAGGATTTACAACTAGTGCGACAATATCACCATTAACCCCGCCAGTTCAAATAAAATACCCCAAATTTAAATTGGATTATGTTGGTGACAAGGAGGGGTTTTTTATTTATTGGTTAAGAAGTAGAAGTTTTATAGATATTGATACTTTTTATATGACAGCAAAGTTTTTTGATGCAAAAATAGGTGTTTTTGTAAAGATGATGAATAAACCCCAATCAGTATTACCACAAGGTGGTGGTAGGTTTAATTTCTCTGGGTCAACTTATTTTTATAATAAAGTTGTTTTGGATTATGATAAAAAAACTTATCAAGTATTTGATGGGGGTAACAATCAAAGGATAGGGACGGCAACCCCAATAAAATGGTATGAATACGTTGGACAATAATGAGTGATAGACATTTACATATAAGAATATCGCCTGAGGTTATAAATGGAGACAGATTTTTTGTTAGGTATAATGCGGGAAATTCACCAACAAGTGAACCTGATCCTTGTTGTGAGATAACAACAACATCAACGACAATACAATATACTGGTTATACCATTGCGTATTCCTCAATGACTCAAATATTATCCGGAGGAACAAACGGAACATCATTATTAACTGGATTAACAATCCCAATAATGTTATCCCAAACCGCTGTTGATGTTGGACATTATTCGGTATTTGATGGGGCAATATCTCAAAAAGATACGATGTTAAATTTCATTGTTTCAGGTTCACCATCAAACCCAACTCTATGTTATTTTTATAACACATCAGAAGTTGAGTTAAAGAAATATTTGAGTTTTACAAATTATTATATTAATTGGGGTGACTCTAGTTCTACTCAAATAATTGGACCAAACACCCCATTTCCATATCCCCATACATACCCACAACAAGGTGAATATACAATAACCTTTAGTGGAATGAGTCCTTGGGGAAATAGTGTAATAACCAAAAAAGTTTACATTCCATTTACAGCGGTGATAGTTGATGATGTAAGTGGAACAGCCACCTTTACCCCACTAGGTGGTAGTTGGTCAGGTACTTCATTAGATTATGATTACTTGTTTAGCGGAGACACAACTTGTGAAATATATCAGAGTGGGGATAATCCCTTCTTAGATGGACCTTTGGTTATATCAGGTTATACCAATTCATCAATCAATGACTTAGTACAATATGGACCTATTAAATTTAAACATAGCACCCCAGTAACTGGATCAACAGGAGTAAAGGGTATTGTATATCAACCAAATCCACAATTTCCATTTACCGCATATACTATCAATAATTTAGATTATTTTGACTATCCTGAAGATTTAACCATATTCGTTGTTTCAGGTGTAAGTCCAATTGATGTTGTATGTTCAGCAATAACCAAGGAAGAATATCTCTTAAATGTTGTTGATGAACCTGAAGTACAATCTGCTGTATTTGTTGAGAGAGGAAAGAATTCGGCTTTAGAGAGACTTATGAGATTGGGTGAGGTAGATAATGTTGGGGATTTAACCAAGTATGGTTATGGATTTTTTAATGTTATAAAAACATAAAATTGATATTTATAAAAAACAAATAAAAAAATGGCAATAGGCAATTATGGAACCATAAGACAAGCGGATGTTTCCCCAGAAGATGTTGAAATTATATTGAATTATACACCATCAAGAGATGAAACACAGAACTTCTTATTAACAAAATTAAATGCGAAATCAATCTTAAGACCATATTTCAATAACTCAAGCACTGGTGGAAACGCCAATGTTGAGATATTGGGTGGTTTATATAATTTAACATTACCTGCGGAACAATTTAACAGAGTTGGAATCTATACATTAATGATTAGACCTGCTCAAATTAGAACTACAATTTTGGATTGCGGCATATTATCAGCATTACCTAATGTTAAGGGTTTGGTTATTGATTTAAACTCAGTTCCAAATGAATTTAGAAATAAATTCACCAATCAAGGGTTGGTTGGATTCAGAGTTGAATACTTGAATACAGATAGGTCTAAAATACCCAATTTCTTCCGTATCATTACATCATCTTTCTTTTGCGAACCAGTTGTCCAAAACTTAACAAACACCTCTCAGAGGTCAATTAGATACCGATATACAGATTCAAATTCAAATCTAATATTTTGTACATTATCACCATCAACCGCACCATCTAACAAACCTAATGCTGTACCATATATTGGACAACCAAATCAGAATATTATTATAACAAATACATTCTTTAATCCGATTGTTATGGATATTGAAATTGCTGAACACGACTTTTCAACATTGGCTATTGGATTATTTGGCAATCAGACCAAATCAATTGATGATGGTATTTACACATTATACGATAGTAATAATAACATATATAAACAATACAATTTATACGAAATACGAGACCAATTTAATGACCTTCTATTTGAGGTTAGACAAGACAGAGGAGATAATGTTGATTTCAGTAAAAACTTCACAAATATAACTCAATAATGGCTAAATTTACTTGTCCCCCACAACCACCAACAGGTGAAGGTACTTTTTCTGACAATTTGGTAGGATTCCAACTTGTTACTGGGGGTGGTTTAACTCAAGGTAATTTTAATTTCACAACTGCGGTTACTGAAAAAGTTAATCGTAATTTTAGTACTGGGGTATTCTCAAATCCAATGAGCTTGGACTCAATGGGAATTACCGATATTAATCAAGCCAAGGCAATTATTGAGAATAATTTTAAGATATATCCAAATTTTGATTTATCTCAAGTAACAAACTTTGTTTTATATGGTTCAATGGTCAAAAGGATATCATCTGCCATCACAAAAATTATTAATTATTTCCCTGCGGCAATTGAATCAACATCAATTAGTATTGATTATACATCCGGTGTTACCGCAGAAAATATTGTTTATAACGTTGTAGCGAATGAAACCTCATTCCGATTGAATTTATCAAGAATTCGTAATCCTTTTGAAATTGATTATACGGTTAATTCAACTAGGAATTTGGAATTAAGAGAAATAAAAGTATCTCCATTGAGAGATATGACAACTCAGTATGTCAATTATTCACTGTATTATTTAGGTAATGGATATAATGTAACTAGAATAGTATCAACAAGCGGATTAACTAGTGGTTATTTAACAATATATGTAAGTGGAAATCCATTTTTAGGTCAAACAACAATATATAATGATATAGTTATACGACCAAATGACTTTGTTGTTGCAAAAGTCTTCAATGAAGATTTAGATGATGTTGAAAATTTCTTATTAAATAGGGATATAACACCATTATATACCTCAACATTCAAAGTACCAATTGAAGCTGAAGATGGAACAGTTTATATCCAAAATCGTCAAATAACTTTTCCGTTGTATGGTAGATGGAATATTGATATTTTAACATCTAATTTTGATAGATATTTAACTTCTTTAAATGAAATTGCGGTTTATTATGATAATCAACAAACAAATTTAGTATCAAGGTTTTTAGCAACTGGAGCATTTACAGAATTTGACACTGATGATAGAAAAATTGAAAAAATATTACAAATTTTCGGTAGAAGTTTTGATGATGTTCAAAAATTCATTACATCTCTATCATTTGTAAATTCGGTTAATTATACAGTTAGAAATGATATTCCATCCCAGTTATTAAAAAATTTAGCACAAACATTAGGATGGAATACAAATATAACACCAATATCAAACGACAATTTTTTAACCTCAATATTCGGTGATACAAATACGGACACCTCAAATTTCAGTGGTGTAGCAATACGCTCAACTCCGGATGAATTAAATTATCAATACTTTAGGAATATAATATTAAATTCAGCCTATCTTTTTAAATCAAAAGGTACTAGAAAATCAATTGAAGGTTTATTAAGGTTAGTTGGAGCCCCTGAAGCATTGGTTGAGTTCAATGAATATATTTATTTAGCCGACCAAAGAATTAATTTATCTGAATTTGACACTTATTGGGGTTTAATTTCTGGTGGGACATATATTCAAGAAACCCCAATATTAGAAGAAGGAAATATATTTTCAATTCAAGGTATTGAATACACGGGATTCACCTCAACAAATTCAATTACTAGTGTTAATTTAAATTTGGAGGATTATCCGATAGATTCTCAAGGTTACCCAAGGACACCTGAAGATACGGAGAGTTATTTCTTCCAAATTGGAGGAGGATGGTTTGAACAAACTCCACAACACAGAGGCCCAGAAGTTATTAATTTAACATTTAGTATATTTACAGGTCAAAGTACAGTATTACAGACAAATCTACTACCACCATCATATGGTCAAATATATTTAAATAGATATAGGAGATTTCCATTTATGAATCTTGGTTTTAGATTAACTTCTCAAATTGATAATAATAAGAGTTGGTTTGATACCGAAACTGGATTACGGAGTAATTTAGATGGTAATTTAAATGCAAGGTATTTTGTTGATGATGAAAGATTGGTATTAAATGTTAAAAACGTTGATATCTTTATGAACCCAGCTCAAGGGTTATTATATGATGTATGGTCAATGTCAAGACAAGACAATTACCCAATCCCAAATCAAGGTTTAAATTATATTCAACCAACAGCATGTGACCCAAACCCAATTAAATATTATCCTAATAAAGGTGGGGTGGATTGGACTATTATCAATCCCCAACCAAAGAGAAAAACATTCTTTGAATTTGCTCAAACATTTTGGCAAAATACAATCAATGTTAGAAATAGACAATTCTCATCAAATGGAAAAACTGGGGGGTATCCAACCTTGGATTCAATCTATTGGAGATATATCCAATCTGAGGAAATTGCCAATCTACCAAATAACAATTTCAAATATGAAAATATGATTGAATACGTTAATGGGATGGGTGATTATTGGATTAGATTGATTGAACAAATGGTTCCCGCAACAACAATTTGGAACACAGGAATTAGAATGGAAAATTCAATATTCCATAGACAAAAATTTGTTTGGAGAAGACAAGAGGGTTGCGAAATTGTGCCTAATGATAAGGGTGGGGCTCAAGAATTCCCTCCAATTAAAGATCCTAAAACAAGTCCATCAATATCAACACCACCTAGTGGTGTTGAAGTTCCATCAATTAAATTTAATGATGGTGGAAGTGTTAAAAATAATAATGGCGGATTTAAAGGTGGAGTACCACTCAATAGACCATCAACACTTATTACAGATGTATTTCAGTATGATTGTAGTGCTGAATCTGTTGAGTGTCAAATTTATTCTTGGCAGTCAAATCCTCAAATATTAACATTAACTGGAGTATTAGGAAGTATTTTGAATAATTATTTAAGTGTAAATGGATATGAACTAAACGATTGTTTATTAAACACACTACAAAGTAATTGGTATATTGAACTAAAAGTAAGTGGTAACACCATTGTTCAGAATGAATTTTTCACCGGAAACACATATTCAATAGCTCCATTTAATGCACCAACTGAAACACAATATTATAACGCATTGATTTCAGCTTTAAACTCTTTAAAATCCTTGGGATATGATTATTACTTAACTGATAGTAATACGGTTGTTGTTTACAATCAAGTGTGTTCAACTGACGATAGTGGATTTACATTTAGTATAGATATTGGTATAAACTTTAAAATTTATTGTAATTAATGGCTTGTGATTTAGGAGTTGGAATTAATGGTATAACAGGGGATTGTTCAAATAGTAGTTTAGGTGCTTTTGATATTAGTATTGATGGGACAGCGCCAGATTACATAATCCAACGGATTAGCCCAACAACAGGAACAACTGTATTAGGTCTTGGTATTACCGGATATTCGCAAACCGGACTAACTGCTGGAACGTATACCTTTAATATTGTTGATAGCTGTTCTTCAGGGAATACGTATTTTTTGGTTAATATTAATATATCGTCAGGAACTTGTGTATCTATTGACTCCACAAATACAACTTGTGGTTTTGACAATGGGTCTATAACCGCAACAACTAATAATTTATACAATAACTCAATATTTTATTTATATGAAGTTAATGATGGGATATCCCAAGTAATATCACTACCAGTTAATACTGCCGTTTTTAATACTTTGTCGGCAGGGACATATTATGTAATTGCTGATGATGGAGGAGGCTGTTCAGGTAAAAGTCAGAGTTGTATAATTAAAAGTTCAACAACATTAAATTTTGGATTGTATCAGGTTAATAATTCAGCTTGCGCTGTAAATTTAGGTTCATTGTATGTTACGGGACTAACAGGAACTCCACCATATACATATCTTTGGTCTAATGGACAAACAACACCATCTATTACCGGATTATCTGATGGGTCATACTCTGTTGTAGTTACCGATAGCTTTGGATGTAGTACGTCTCAAGGAGCTATAATAGAATCAGTACCCATATTAACAAGTTTAATTTTAATTGATACTCAACCAACTTGTTTTTCAGCCACAGGTGAGGCGACTGTTTATATTTCAGGGGGAACTGCCCCATATCATATACAAGGTTCAAATGGTGAAATTGTGATAACATTCTCACCATCTTATACATTCACCGGATTACCTGCGGGTTACTTCTCAACCACAGTCACAGATGCTGGATTATGTCAATCAACTGCGTACACGACATTATTAACCCCTAGTGCTATATCTGTTGTTACATTTGATGTTACAAACTCAAATTGCAATAATTTTGATGGTCAAATATCAATATCTATATTCGGTGGGACAGCACCATATACATATACTTTAACAGATTCTCTTAATAATTCACAAATTGGGATACAACCATTACAAAATGGTGGATTTATATTTACATCTTTAAGTTCTGACACTTATACCATAACAATTACGGATTCATTAAACATATGTCCTTATTCAGGTACTGTGGTTATTAGTAATAATGTGTTATTTGATTTATCGGCAATAACATCTGGCGCTACTTGTAATTTACCGAATGGAGAAGTTGTATTATCAATTACTAGTGGAGGAACTGGACCATATAGGTATGAAATTAATGGTTATGACATTTTTGGTCAAACAGGATTAACTTATACATTCCAAAATTTATTACCAGGGAATTATACTGCAAAAGTTACGGATGTTAATTTATGTCAACAGATTTTACCAATAACAATACCAAATCTAAGTAATCTAAATTATGTTTTATCATCATTGAATCCTTTATTTTCAAATGATGGTGAAATCAGTATTTTCATTACAGATGGAACTCCACCATTTGCCGTTAATTGGAGTCCAAATGTAAATGGACAAACAGGTCTAACGATTAATAATCTTTCAGCAGGGACTTATTCTGTTACAATTACGGATGCTTATGGATGTACATTGAGTAGAAGTATAACATTAATAGGTTATACGTTATTGCAATCAAATCAAACTTATACCATTTCACAAGGATTATTAACCAATCAGACACAAAATCTAAGAAAAGGTCCACAACAGATGTTAATAGAAGGATTTAAGGACTTGACATCTGGTGACACAAATTGTATTCTAAATTCAGCGGTATTTGAGGTTGAAGTGACATTATCTGGTGTTACAACATCAAGTACAGGTCAAACCTTTTATACTGCAACAACATTAAACGATTTTCCTGCGGATAATTTATATTACGATACGGTTAAGATTTTGTTATTGAGTTATTCCGGAATAACATATGTAGATATTGAACCAATTGAAAATAAAATAACGATTGGAACAATAAGTAATCCACCACAAGAATATATTGATTCTGAAGTAATTGTTGGGGTTAAAGTTTATTATGATATAAGTTGTGAAGTATGTGCTCTACCAGTTTTAGCTCCATTTATATTTACGGTAGATACAACAAAAATTAGTTTAGGGTCAACAAATATTGATACGTTTAAGTTACCTTTAGTAAGTGGTGGTTCATATAGTTTTGATGTGGATTGGGGCGATGGTGTAGTTGAAACAATTAATACTTGGAATGATCCAAATGTTGAACATACATATACCGCAGTTGGTACATATGAGGTATCAATTAGTGGACAATTAAGTGGTTGGACATTTAATAATAGTGGAGATAGAGGAAAATTAATGGAGATTAAACAATGGGGTATTTTAGAATTAGGTGATTCACCAGGTCATTTCTATGGTTGTGTTAATTTGGAATTGAGTGGGACTACAGATTTCATTGACTTATCAACAACATCAACATTAGTTCAAACATTTAGAAATTGTACTTCAATTACAACAATCAATAATGCTGAGTTTTGGGACGTTTCAACAATTACTGATATGACTGAAACATTTAGAAATGCGACATCATTTAATCACCCTATTGGTTCTTGGGACGTATCAAATGTTACAACTACACTTAGAATGTTCCAAACCGCATTTGATTTTAATCAAGATATAAATAATTGGGATGTATCTAACTTAGTTAATTCAGCAAATATGTTTACTTCGGCAACATCATTTAATCAACCGTTGAATAATTGGAATGTATCCAATATAACAAATATGTCTGGAATGTTTTCAACTGCAATAGTATTTAACCAACCACTGAGTGGATGGAATGTGTCTAATGCAACTAACATGAGTAATATGTTCGCAAATGCGACATTATTTAATCAAGATATAAGTGGATGGGATGTATCTAATGTAACAAATATGTTAAGTATGTTCGCAAATGCGACATTATTTAATCAAGATATAAGTGGATGGGATGTTTCAAATGTTACAAGTATGTCATTTATGTTAAACACTTGTGGAATAAGTCAATCAAATTATGAATCACTTTTAGTTGGATGGAATTCCTTACCTTCATTACAAAATGGTGTGTTTTTGGGGGCTCTTGGGTTACAATATCAAATAGGTAGTGCCGCTGACACCGCCAGATCTAATATCATAGGAACATATTCTTGGACAATATCGGGAGATATTGCTGTACCATAAAATAAAACCCCACCTAAAAAGTGGGGTTTTATTTTACCATATATTTTCTTGTTTCATATAACCTAGAACACAACAATAAGCGTCACTCATATCGAAATTCTCTTTTTTGAGTGTATTGTTTTTGGTATAGACCCAATTAATTTGGGGTTCTTTCTTTGCAACTTGTTCCCAAATGATTTGTTTCTTATCACAATCTTTTGGGAAACCACCAAATAAAACAAGTTTCTTTTTATCATTTTCTTTAACCAACCAAGGAAAAGCATTCTTCCTTGAATTATAGGTTGAGATATATTCTGGTACTAAACCTAGGGCATCATAAATTTCCTTTGAAATAATGGTGTTAAAACGTAACAGAGTTTGTATCGTATAAACATTATTACTATTAAGTAGAGGTTCTTCAATTACTACCTTTGTAATACCAAGTCCTTTATATTGTTCCAATTTTGTTTTAAAGATTTCAGTTTTAAGAAATAATTCCTTAATTTTGTTATCTTCCTTTGGTTTGACAACAGGAGAAATATGAGTTAATTCCAAAAGTTCTTTTGATGCGATATCAAAAAGTGCCCAACCAATAGTCTTGGTGGACACATCTAAACCTAGTATTTTGGGGGTTGTTTCAATTGTTTTAGACATAATTAAAAATCAAATTTAACTACAAATTGTTGAATACCATTCCTTGGGTATGGTGATTGTAGTTTCGATACAATCATAAGAGTTTTGTCAGAATCGTAAAGACCAATTTCAGACAGATGAACTTTTTTGGTGTTTTCCCAAGTTGGATTTGATGATACCAAAAACTCTGATTGACCCAAGTTTATTTTATATCTCATTTCATAAATTGTGGCTTGAATGTCTGTATCTAAATTTCCATAGAAATAGTATTCATCACCAAAATTAAGATTTGTTGTTGTTCCTGATGGTAAATCAATATAGTCGGTTAATACATATGTATCCGCTTCATCATATAAGTCTTGTGTAATAACAAATGTATTTCCCGTTAGACCTTCTTCGGTTAAGTAACCATTAATTGTTGAACCACTTAATTGGTCGGTATAATCAATTATTTTCCACTCACTAGGTTCAGGTCTTCCATTACCATCAACTTTCTGACAAATGATTTGGAATGTATCGGCATAAAATCCAAGAGGCATTGAACAATAAGATGGACATATTGTTGTGGTTGTAGATATTACTGGGAATGTTGTTGTGGTTGTAACTATAAATTGGGAACAATTAACAGTTGTTGTGGTTGTAGTACAAGCACTAACACATTCGGTCTGTTCTAGTGTATCGCCAGATACATAAAACCAAGAAACTTCACTTGTTTCACCATTTATATTATAAACACATAAATCAATACCAAACCCAAAATCAGCATCTAATGTATTTAAAACACCATAACAATCGGTATAAATAATCATAGAACTCCCAGCTGTTACAAGATTAGTTGTCAATGTAATACATTCGCAACCAAATGTAAAAAAGTCATCATAATTTGTTGTTGTGAAACCAGTTAACGATGGAGTAGTTGTTGTCCAAGTACCATATGGTGTATCACCACTAGTTAATCCAGTTAATGTGGCTTCAACAATGTTATTTTCAATTAAAACCCAAGTATTACCACTAAATGTGATGTACTTACCTAAGTCTTGATCGGTATATATTCCAGTACCCCCTGATAATGCAAAATCATAGAAAATGTTATCGCAAATTGATCCACCAGAAATACATTGAGTGGTAACTATTCTATTGTATAATCCACATTGAGAAACCCCTGAAATTCCAGCCCCTATAATTTCATAATTACCAATTGGTTCATTAGTGTCAAATAATATATTATAAGACTCATTTGCTGCCGTGTCAAAAACCCAATTAGTTGAATCCCAACTAATGTTAGCGTAAAATTCATTACCAAAAACATTAAATATTGGATAATTATTTAATGTTTTTGGTGTTGGTATAACGACAAGAGTTAAAAATACATTATTAATCTGATAAAACATAGTAAATCCACTAAACCAACAAGGGCAAGGGTTAAACGTAGTTGTTGTGGTTGTGATTGGATTAAATTGAGTTGAAAGACAACCAAACTCACCACCAAACCTTACACTTACATTTTGTGATGGAAGTGGATTGCAACTCACATTAGGTCCTTGAATTGCTTGATAATAATTACAATGTAATGAATTCGTAAAACCATATGAATTAGATAATCTATATGTCACATAAAGATATTCAGTATTACCTGTCAAAATACCCTCAACCGAATTATTATCCAAACCACAAATATTTGGTGTAATTAAGGCAACTTTTGGGGCTGGTAATGTCCAATTTCTATTTGACTTATATGACATCGCGGCAATCAATTCTTCATCATCAATAACAATAATTTTTAAGTCAGGAAATACCTTACCAACACGATTTGGAATGTTTGGAGTTAGAGCATTAACATTAGGATTATTATCCCACAAATGGAAATATCTAATACCTGGGTCATTCATCTCAAGATTCTTGGTTGACTTAATATAATTAACTTGGAATAAATCCAAATCTTCAAAACCTGGAGGGTCAATCCAAAATGTCTGACCTAAACAACAATTTGGATTTTTATGCCACATCAACCAAGGAAGATGTAATTTAAAGTTTCTACCTTGACCAGTTGTGTCTTCCACACTATCATCAAATGGCTGTGTAGCAAACTTCTCACCATAGAATAAATCAATGGTTTGATTTGTATAATGAATGATGGCAATTGCTTTTTGGTCTTGTGGTAAAACTTGAACAATTTCATCAAAAGAATTTATATAGAATGTAAAACTTGTATCTGTTTGACCACTACTATTGGCGTACCCCAAATATTCTTTTGAACCCAAATAATTAACTGAACCAAACTTGGTATAGTCATTGGATGTTGATGAGTCAAGACCTGCTGGACTTTCAGACCAAGGAATGTTCATATTCCAAACCTTCACATTAAATTGGTCATTATAACAAACGGATTCAAAATTAATAACATCATTATTCCAATGAAGCGAGGGTGTTACACTATCATATATTTCCGTCATTCCTGATGGATAAATAATAGTTCTACCATAACATTGGTTAGATAAATAAGAATAATCCGGGGTTGTTCTATCTAATGTTAAAGTATTTAAACAAACCCCAACAATTTTATAAGTAAGAATTGGATAACAACTCTGAAATCCCACAACACAAGTTTCTCCTTCAATTGGTTCACAAGGTCCACATACTATTGGAGCACAAGTTGTTGTTGTGGTTGTAGCTGGAGGTACTGGAGGACTACAAGGGTCAGTTGTTGTGGTAGTTGTAGTTGGGGCTATTGTTGTTGTGGTGGTAGTTGCGGTATAACAAGATGAATTACTTTTACCATAACCATCATAAATTATAGTGATGATATCACCAACTTTATAATTTCTAATAACATTTGAATTATTTCCACTATAAATAACATCAATAGTATTTGTACCATTTAGGGTATTCATTTGAACGATATAATTAGCACTAATAGCATAACAATTCATTGTTAAAGCACTCCAATTATATTCTTCTGTATTTGGAATTGATGTCCCCAAGAAAAACCCTCTAGGTTGAGCTGTATTATACACAGATTCAACAATGGAATCCATAAAAGGAATTCCATAAGTATTTCCCCCAATTTCATCAACGAATATTGGGTATTTTATATTTTCTTTATTTGACTGAGGAGCACCAGCTGTATTCTGAGCATTAAAACTAGGTTCAAAGACATTATATTTGGTATAATTGAAATTAGGTATAACACTATAACTAACCTCACTATCTCCAATTTGAAAATATGATATATTGAATCTACCTTGTGACAATTTTTGCCTACCAGCGTCAGTTAGCCTGGTGTTAATTAAACCTGATGTATTTTTTAAAATGTATCCCATACCTAATAAATATATTAATTCATCTTTTATGCTGTTATTGCTGAACAACAACCACAACCACTAATTGACACATTTGAGATTGTGAAATTATGTTGACTAGTTCCGATATAACAATTAATGAATTCGTTTTTATTTACAATGTCTATTGTTGCTAATTCAAATTCAGTTCCCAATGTATAACTCAACGATGACCATTCTTCATTAAAAGTTGTCAGATATAATGGTTCTCCTTGACATCCAGGAATTGGATTAAAGGTTGAACCAGTTGTTGTTCCTGAACTTGTGTTTGGTATTGTTATCGTATCAATAACCAATGAAGAATTTGATGTACCTGACGATGAAAATTCGTTTGGTGATGATTGGTATAAATTTGAATGATTTATTTTAAATGAAATTGTAACCCCACTTTGTAGTGTTGGGAATACATTCACATATGTCTTATATTCTGTAATTACTTGTGTTGGTGATGTACTAATAATCTGTGATGTTGTATTCAGATATATTGTATATGCAATTGGATTTGATGGGGGATTAAGTGTAACAAAATTTGTTGAAGAATTTCCAGATATGTCATTTGCGATTACAACATAATTACCTTCACATAGATTATTGAAAATTGGGAAGGGGTTATAACTTAATCCATTATTAATTGAAAACGAGTATGGGGGATAACCGTCTGATGCGAATATTGTTAGACCTCCATCACATCCACATATTGTTTGATTTATTGTTACTTCAGAAAAAATCGCCATAAGTTGATTTATATACTACATATACCGGTAGTTACAGTTTGACAGTAAATGAAGTTTATTGTTGCCGTTAACGAACCACTAACTGAATTTGCTGTTAGTGTTACACTAAAATTAGGGTTTGAAAAAGGTGGAAGACAAGGACCCTGCCAGCCCCTATTATTTCTTAATGAATTATTTTGTGTACTCCCAGTTACCGCAGGACTTTGCCAAGGAATCGTGTCACTAACTTCAAATTGACTTGGATTAATATTTGTTATATCCCAATATACATCACCAGTACCAATATGTGTACATAATATGTCGTAACTTGTAACTATAACTCCTCCTGGATTTTGTATAAACCATTTAAAATAAGGTGTTTTATTATTTCCACCACAAGCTACCCCACGATATTGTGGTGGGATGTTTGAACCATAATATTGCCACCAACTTTCATTAATCCAAAAGACTAATATTGGCGGAGCAAGACAAACACCGTTTGTTGATGAAATAGCTGGAATAATCGGATTTGATGTATTAAATAAACTCCAAGTATTCACAGGTCGCCCAATATTAGGAAATGGAGGTAATGGTGTAGAATTTATCATCTTCCAAGTTGAAGGAGTTTGAGGCCCTAATTTACTTGGAGTTGTAAGTTGACTAGAACTCGTTGCGGATAACGACCAAACATTGCTAGTATAATCCCAAATAACAAATTCTTCACCTGTATTTGAAATAAAAATTGGTGTTATAATATTGTTAGTGTAATTAAAAGAAAATATTATGAAACTTAAATCAATACTAAAACCTGGACTATTTCGGTCACCTGTCGCTTTAATTCTTAAACAGAAAGTAATTTCTTGATATTGCTGCGGTGTTGTTGGTATCGGTGGCGGTGTTGGAGTGGGTAATGGTGGTGGTGCGACAATTGTACAATTAATTACTTGTTGAAAATCACCAAAATTATCAGTAACCTCAACAAAATAAGTACCAACTAATAAATTGGGTATATTGTAAAAATTTGAAGACCCAATAACACCATATGTTGAATTACCTGTTGAATTTAAAAGACGAATAGAATACGGTGGAGTTCCCCCAGTTATCAATAAAGATAAACTACCAGTACCACCTACTTTTGATGGTGGTATTGGGGTACAACTAATACCCATTGGATAAATTGTAATTACACCACATTCATTAATTGGTAAAAAATTATTATCAGAATAATTTGGTTTTGTAAAACAAGTACAATCACAAGTCTTAAAGAATTCACTACCAACAAAATTACCGTCCCATTTTACAGTAGAGGTATATGGATAATCTCCAGTATAATCTAATGTTATATTACTAGGAGTTCCCAAAACTTCAGAGAATACCCATTTATTCAAATTTGGACTCCACCAAAGATATGTTATTGGACTTGTGGGTATTGTATAATAAACCTTACTATTATATAGTGTCGGCATTGGTGATGTTGTACCACTAAGACAAGCATAAGGGGCCAAACAAAAATCATAAGTTATGATTTTATTATTACACCAAGTTGGGGAAAGTTCTAATAAACCTTTTGACATTTTATATCGTTAATTATTGATAAATACAATTAATCATTATTTTCTACCAATGATTTCATAATATCAATATACTTTATGGTTGAACTATTTTTATCCACATAATCAAAAAAGTTTGGATTCTCTTTTAATTTATCCAATGGGTTCACATTAATATATTCCCCCTTATAGAATTTATTATGTTTTAATTCATCAGTTACCCCAGCCATATGAAGAATATTATGTTGGTCATATTTTCTTATATCATCAGTAGCCCAAGAGAAACTAAGTTCATCTGATATTTTAACATCGCATTTGAAATACCATAAATTCCATAATAATGACCACATTTCAGCAGTCCAAAATTGGATAGCACCAAAATCAATTGGAAACTCTTTATGATAATCCATCATTGTATTATAAAGTGGGACACAATCCATATATATTTTATACCATTCACTTGATGGGGTATTTTTAATTATATATTGACCTCCACCTGAGTTATTTTGATTGATTTTAAGGGTATCAATGTCAATTCCAACAACATCAACCATTTTTGTTAATAGTGAATCCTTTTCTAAAGTTGGGTATTTCATTTCATATCTTTCACTACAACTTTTTAGGTAGTCGTGTCCAATATACCCAATTGTATCGGAAACATAGATTGTATTATCCTTAATTAATGAATTAAAATCAGGTAATTTTCTGAATATAATATCCGCATCGTGCAAGAAAAATAGTTTCCCATATTGGGGATATTGTTCCAACCATTTATAGATTAGAAAAGGTTTTATGTTTGGTATATAATGTTTTTTATGTCTTTCATCTAAGTAATGATGAACATTAATTCCCAACTCTTTCAAGTCTAACGACTCTTTGGTTGGTTCTTTATTTCCCATAACCATCGCAAAAATTACGTGTATTTGGTTGGGGTTTATTCCCAAACTTATAAAGTTATGAACATAAATTCTAACTTGCCAATGAAAGTAGGGAACATCAGGTTGTGCTGTTACAAAAATTAAATCCTCCATATAAAAAAATATAGAGGATTATTTGACTTTATAAATAATATATAATTACCAAGTTGTTAAACCTGAACGTTTCCATCCTGCAGCAGTTTTGACATACACATAACTAGCATCCCAAGATATATCACCAAGTACACCATTTGTATCTGTTGTTCCTGATGGGGTATATGTTGTTTTAACAATTAATTGGTTATAACCTGTTGTACCACTAACATATAAACTACTTCCAGATATTGCACCATCTGCTCTTATAATTGATGTTTTAACATTAGAAGCGTTAATACCTTCTATTAAGTTACTAACATTATCGGCATTTCCTGTTCCATTCTTAATTGATAGACCATCTAATAATGCGTTAATAGTTAAACCAGTAACAATATTAAAACTAGCACTATGTGTTGTACCATCATTTTCTAAAATTGTAAATGTATTTGCATTATTATAAGTAAGTCCTGTAACTGCGGTATTTGTATAACCAGTAACTAAACCAGTGACATTAAAACTACCACCAATATCATCATAAAATGTTATAGTACCTGTTAGTGGGTCATATGTACCTCCAGTTAGAGTAGTTGGATTTATCAAGTCAAGTACTTGACCCATTGTTGCCTTATATGAAGAACCTGCTGGATTTTGAGAAGTATCACCAGTAATTACAATGTGAATTAAATCATTAACGGTTACACCAGTTGTTAAGGTTCTATCGGTAAGAAATGCCATTTATTTTTTTTCTTTATAAATAGTTAGGACATAAAGAAATATCCGACACCATCCATAAAATAAAAATCCTCCAAGCCCATAAATTCTTTTATATCCTCACTACAATATAAAATTTTAAATCTTTCACACCCATCACTTGTAATTACCTTAACCCCAATTGCTGGTGCTGAACTAAATTGTGGAGGAAGAATAATTGTATTAACGACAGGTACGGTTGTTGCAATATAAGCCAACAGTATACATTGATTACCAAAGACATCACATACATAAACGGTATATGGTTGATTTAAACCAAAGATATTGTTAAAAACAAGTGCGTTCATTTTTGAGTTATATTACTATAAATATAACAAATTATAAACTTACCAAACAATCAATACAAGTATTAAAGAATGTATTACCTAAAGATGGGAAGAAACTTCCATTCACATAAGTAAACGTTGATCCCAATGGTAATGTTGGATATGTGGATGAGTAATACATATATTCCCAACATAAATCATTTGCAATTGTTTTGAACACTTGATTTGGCGTGAATGTTGGTATGGCCAAAGTCTGAATTACATATTCGGTTGGATTACCACATTGTCTATACACATAATAACCTGGTAACATAGATGGCGTTGGTGTTGGTGTCATTGTTGGAGTAACAGAAGGTGTTACGGTGGCCGTTGGTGTCGGTGAAACATCTGGAACACAAAGTGAACATTGACCAACATTAGAAAACCCTAAAGGCCCGGTTACCAATGAAATTGAATCAACCCCAATGGTATCCAAATTATAACCCAAGAATGAAATACATTTTGAATTTCCATTAACTGATGCTTTGAATATCATAAATTGACTAATTGTACCTCCTGATGGCAATGGAATACTATTTGTCGTATAATACATTTCTCCAGTATAACAATCTTGGAATTGTTTGCTACTAGGTGATTTAAGCTGTCCATCAATTGTGTTAAAAACAACCGTTCCTGACACACTACAAGGTCTTGTAATCTGAGGTGTTGGGGTAGGTGTTGGAGTTGATGTTGCCGTTGGAGTTGGCGTATAACCACTTATAGTTACATCAATAGCTCTACCACCACAAGGGTCACTTGGTGATGGTGTTGGTGTCATTGTTGGAGTTGTGGAGATTGTTGGGGTAATACTTGGTGTGGGTGTAACCTCACAATCAAATATCGCATTAAAATCCAATACGGAACAATTAACAGTTGGGGTTGGAGTAGGAGTGGGACAAGCACCACTGAATACATAAGTGTCACACAAATCAGGACAAACTGAGTTACAAGGATCAGGTCCCTCCAATAAACAAGTTCCATCTAATATTGTTGATAAACACCAAGTTCCACCAGTTGTATAATAGATAACATAACCATTTGTTTCACCACTCCAATAAGGTTCAGAGTTATGAATTCCACCATACTTGAAATAATCATCATAACCCAATCCTGTGTCATTAACACAATAATTAACAATATCGGTTTTATCAATTAGAACACAATATGGTGTACCACTACAAGTATATAAAGAATATCCACTTGGACAAGTATAACCAGTGTTGGATGTTGCGCCACTTTCGGATAAAAGTATATCTTGACCAACAAAATTTAATGTTGAAAACAAAGTATCAGCACTTAATTGAGAATAACTAGTATAACCACTTAATGTTGAGACTGAACCACTATATATTTCAGCAACAAAACTTGCTGGAGATAATGTAAGGTTTAAATTCTCCATTTCGATTATATTCAACCCTGAAGTAAATGTATATGGAAAAACACTCAAAAATACAGTGCCATAACCTTGAGCAATAGATGTACCAGGAAAAGTTGAAATTGATTGATAAACCAGATTACCATTAATTTTAAATCTAAAATAATCGTCACCTGAAACCGCAATATAATATGTACCACCAATTGGTATATCTAAACAATATGAAAACCCAATATATTCATCATATGGAGGTGCTGTTGCACCACTTGAAACCCATATTCCAGCATTATTTAATCTACCGGTTATTGTAGTTCCACTACCCCAAAGTGAATTTGTTAAAATAGGTGGTCCAAAATACGGTGAAGGTGTAAAACCTTGACCACCAGCTTGAATATTTAAAATCCTTCCACTATTATCAACTAAAAATTGCGTATTAAAAAGTAATGTCCCATTTTCAGTATATGCTGAAGTAGTTGAACCTGAATTTGTTATTGGGAATGAAAGATTTGTAATGTCTTCATAAAAAATAACACCATACGCATCATACACTGTATTAACACTACCAGTTGTTGCGGTATAAAAAAATGAACCACCACTTGTTGCTGCGGTTATGGTATACATACAGGCATCTGAATCTATGGTTGGGGTATAACCCGATGGACAAGGACAACTCATTTGTTAAACTACTAAATTGGAGATTATTTCACAATTATTATCATCAACAACTTTAATATTATATGATAATTGACCATCCATAATTAATGGTACATCAAATGAGTATGTTCCACCACTATAGGTATCAACATAAACACAAGTGGTTAAAGGATCATCACATAAATAAATGTCAAAAGGTGTTGCTCCAGTTACATCATTTATTGTTATTGTTGTTGGCATTTGACAAAATTGTTTTTAATAAATATATTAGGTAGTAAAACTTTGTGAATAATATGTTAGATGATAATGAAATAATCGTTGATATCCTTAAAGAAATTTTTGGGAAAGAAAAACGACATTATGAATCCAAGGGACAACTTTCGGTCAATTGCCCAATTTGTGATGATGGAAAACACAAAGGAAACCTAGAAATAAATTACTTCCAACACGTTTATCATTGTTGGTCTTGTGGTGACACAAACAATATGCACGGGTCATTACCCCATCTAATTAAAAAATATGGTAAGAAGTCCCACTATAAAACATATTCTTTATTAGCACCAGATGAAATAAAACCAATAAATAAAAAAATACCCAAATTAAAACTACCTGAACATTTCAAAAAGTTTAACGAAGTTTCAAGTATCTACCCAGTAAGAAGACAAGCGTATAATTATTTAACAAATAGGGGGATAACCGATGAAATGATTGAAAGATATGGAATTGGTTTTTGTGATAATGGAAGTCATTTAGGAAGAATAATAATCCCCTCCTATGATAAAAAGGATGAATTAAATTATTATATTGCCAGAAGTTGGGATTTACATAGTAGAGCCAAATACAAGAACCCTGAAGCTGAAAAAGATAAAATCATCTTCTTTGAAAGTTTGATAGATTGGGAAAAAGATATAACTTTGGTTGAAGGGGCATTTGATTCCATTTTCATTCCGAATAGCATCCCAATGTTAGGAAAACATATGAGTTCATTATTATTTGATACCTTATATGAGAAAACAAAAGGGGAAATAACGATTGCGTTGGATGGTGATGCTTATGAAAATACAATAAAATTATACCACGAATTAAATGGTGGGAACTTATATGGAAGAATAAGGGTTGTTAAATTACCCCTTGATAAAGATATTGCCGATTTGAGGGGAAACATTAATGAATATTATATAACAATACGATGACAGATTTATTTAAGGTTAGAGACGAGATATTGGAGATTGTTAGAAAAAGACAACAAGAACTACAATTGACATTTGAGGAAGAAAAACACCAATATACAATGTTGGATGTTGATAATATATTAAAGGATGATTGGCTTTCAGTTTCCAAGGTAATTAAAAAATATTATGATGAATTTCCTGCTGAGGAAATTGCTTTAAAGAAAGCAAAGGGGGATGTTGATGAACAACAAAAACTATTAAAAGAATGGTCTGATGCTGGTACATACTCCACCAATTTGGGTAGTAGAACTCACTACTTACTAGAACGAAAATCATTGGAAATGTTTGGTATTAATAAAGAAGTCAGACAACCCATCTTTGATTGTGATTTTGAACAGATATTGAAGAGTGACAGGATGGTTAATGCTGGTATAGATTTCTTGGAATTAATGAAGAAAAGAGGCGCTCTATTACTAGATACGGAGATGGTATTGGGGGATAATGAATTGAAATATGTTGGACAACCAGATAAGATGTGGTTGATTGAGAACAAGGAGAAAAATACGATTGGAATATTCTGTACAGATTATAAAACGAATAAACCTAAGAACTTCGAATCCAATCATTTTACCAAACCAATGAAAGATCCATTTGGTAATTTACCCAATAATGCGTTGGGGCATTATTATGTTCAACTTCCATTATATTTAAGGTTATTATTTAAAATGTTGGAGGGAAGTAAATATGAAAAAATTGGACTTTTTGGTGCGATTATAATATTATTGAAGGACGATGGGACATTTGAGGAATTTAGAATTCCGATGAATGTTATTTCACAAGTAGCAAAACTTAAAATATTTTAAATAATGGAAAAACAAATGACGGAAAAGGATTATTTTGATGATTTCAGATTTGTAACGAATAAACTTAAGAAAAGGTTTATGTTTGAATACAATGGTGTTAAATTTGTCTCAAATAGAGAAATAATTGGTGTAAACCCTAAAACATTTGAATTAATATATAAAAAATAATATGGAAAATCTAATTAATACCGAACAAAACCTACCCAAGATTGATTTAAAACAACAACCAACCGTTGTATGTGAAAGTTGTGGGTCAATGTATTTTAAAGAAGTTGTGATGATTAAGAGAGTATCAAAACTCTTCACTGGAGCATTAGAAGACACCTTAGTACCATTTCCAACTTATCGTTGTGATGATTGCGGACACGTTAATGAGGACTTCAAATTGTTTGACAAATGATAGATAACAAGATATTATTGGAGACTTATATGTTGGGTTTCTCCGATGAATTGGAAGGTGAAACAAGGGAATTTGAGGAATCAATGTTAATGAGAGCATATAAGTTGGGAAGAATTGATGCCTTTGTTGGTGATGATGTCAGATCCGTTGATTATCAATCTGATGAACATTTATTAAAACGAATTAATCAAGAATATGATTGAAATTGAAAGACAAATAGAATTAGTAAAAAATGATATTATACAACGATTTCCAAATTGTTCATACACAATTACAATATTATTATGGGATGATGGTACAAGTAGAGTTGAATGTCGACATGGAAATAATGAAGGTACTAAGGTATATACTTCAACTTATTATAAAAACGAATTAATATTTGAAGAAACAGACATTGATGGGAGGGTAATGATTATAGATGAATTTGGGAATAGCCGATTCAAGTATTTAATCGATGAAAAACCGACAACATAAGAAAATCAACTTGGTATGAGGTCTTCAAATTATTTGATAGTTAATAAAATTAATTTGGCTGATTATATTTATATAAAAAACAATTATGTACTTGAAAAGAAAAAAATATTTAAAATTAGTCGAACAACATTTAAATTTTACTAGTTTATTTAAAAGTTATAATATAAATGAGAACGATGATGTAAAAAAAATAAAGTAATCAAAGCCATTGAATCAGATAATTGGGAGAAACCACAAGATGCCAAAAGTTTTTATGATGCTATTGGCAAAAGTAAACATATGGAAATGCTTACTTCGTACTCAATTCCAGAATTAGAAGAAATGAAATTGTTCAAACTTAAAAATTACGACATTGGTTACGCATTGAAGAAAAAAGATGGAGAATTTTCTGAGATTGTTTCAGTTTTCAATAATGAACCGAATGTTAAAGGGATTGGGGACGATTTAATGAAATCGTCGATAAAAAATGGTGGTTGTTATTTAGACCATTTTGATGGATTTCTTAGTAAACTGTATGAGAAATTGGGGTTTGTTGAATATGACAGATATGAATTTGATCCTCAATATGATGAAGGAGGTAAATTTGAAAAAAAATATGGAAAATCTGATGTAATTTTCAGAAAACATAAAGATTGTATTGATGAAGATTTAAAAATAAGAGAGAGTATAAGATTTTATTTGAAAACCATATAAATTTTAATAAAATATGATAAAGGGTAATACCCTATTGGGTATAAATTTATTTAGTGATGTCATTAAAGACTCATTTATTTTTCATATTCCACATTCCAAAATTGAAATACCAAAAGAATATTTAACTGACTATGTTAATATCGATTTAACTAATAAAGAGATTGATTTATTAACGGATTTTGCGACAGATGAAATTTTTAATATTGAAGGGACAAGTAAAATAATATTCCCATATAGTCGAGTTTTTTGTGATGTTGAAAGACTTGACGATGAAAATGAAATTATGTTCCAGTATGGAAGGGGGTTTTATTACACCAAAACTGATTCAGGAGAACTACTTAGAGAAACGACAAGTAAAGAAATTATATTTGAACAATATTATAAAAAACATCACAATTCTTTAAGTTCATTGGTTAAAGAAAAAATTGAAAAGAATGGTTTAGCTATCATAATTGATTGTCATTCATATTCTGATACCCCATTCAAATCTGATTTAGTACAAGAATCAATAAGACCTAATTTTTGTTTAGGTACGGATAAAATCCATACCCCTAATTGGTTAAGTAATTTTTTGTTTTCTTTTATTAAAGAAAAAGGTTATTCCATTGAAATAGATACCCCTTATTTTGGTACAATTGTCCCAATTAACTATTACAACAATAAAAATGTTTATAGTATAATGATTGAAGTAAATAGGAACTTATATATTGATAATGGAGTTGTTGATAATGAGAAAGTAGAGAATTTAAATAAACTATTTAATGAAGTTTTCAACTTATCACTATAATGTTGATGATATAAAATTTGAATGGGGTGGTCGTTTATAATGTTTTATAACGGTTGGGTGTATATGTAGTGTGAGATTTGAAACACTAAACTTGACTTAACCGATGAACCTAATTAGAAGAACAAATGTTAAATTAACTACTGAACCTCACATTACATATACACCTTGTTATGTGTAGGTGTGAATTATTGAGGCAGAATGTTTAATCGTAGAACTGAAAGAAAATTTTAGAAAAAAGAAGGGAGGGAAATTTTTAATAATTTTTAATCTTTGTGTCCTTAAATTTTTTATTTTAAGGAATTTTTTGTATTTTTACACTTTGGATATTAACTTATTTTATAAATAAAGAATGAAAGATTTATACCTTATATCAACTAAAACTTTACAATATCCTGCTGATTTGGATAGAACAGAACACGGATTAGAACCATTAAGAAGAGGTTGTATTATTAAAGTTGGAGAAGCAATTGATGCTGATGTCCGAGTTGAAACACTTGATGGGACTTTTGTTTTTGAAAAGCCAACTATACTAAAAGTTTGGAAAAATTCACCTTTATCAGATAAAGAAGTCCATCCTGAACTTGAAAAAAGAGGTTTTCCTAAATATAGAGAGGATAGAGATAGAGAATTTTTTGAATTTGATACAATAGAGCAAGCAACAAGAGAAGTTAATGATATTCTATATGGAACAAAAAAATTGAAAACTTATCCACCAAGAGAAGAACAAAAAGATATTGTTGATGGTGTTTGTAAATTATTCAAATTGAATATTAGTAGAACCGAAAAAAGAAAGATTGTAAGAGCATTGGTTAATGCTAAAATGCGTTCTGGTAAATGTCATATTTCTTATAGAATTGTTAAAAATATGGAATTCAAAAGAGTTCTTGTTTTAACATATAAACCAAATGGTGTTGCTGAAAGTTGGCAAGATGATATAGATCATATTGAATTCAAAGATTTTGTTTTCAAAAAATCAATTGGATTAGATGAAGTTAAATTTGAAGAAACTGATAAAGTTCAAATTATATTTGCTTCATTTCAGGATGCTCTGGGAGAAGTTAAAGATGATGAAGGAAATATTATAAAACAACATAAAGACAAATGGAATCCAGTTTTTGAACAAAGAATTGATTTAGTTATTTCGGATGAAATGCACTATGGTTATGAAACTGAAAGATCTAAAAACTTCTTATCAAAATTAAATTATGATTATGAACTTGCCTTATCAGGAACTCCATTTAAGGCTATTTTAGATGGAAAATATGATAAAGAAGAAGTTTTTACTTGGACATATCTACAAGAACAATTAAAAAGAAGATTGGAGAAAGAAAGTGGTTGGGAAACAGACATTTATCGTTCATTACCTGAATTTGAAGTTTTCTTGTGTAAGTATAATAATAGTTTAGTAAATAAATTCTTGAAATTTTATTCAGAGGAAGAAAAAATTACAAATTACAAATTATTTTCTAATGAAAAATTAGTATATGATTTTTTGGAATGGATTAAATTAGATCCAAGTATGAATGGTTTAATAACTAATCATATGTTTTGGTATTTACCACAAATTATAAATTGTGATACTATTGAAAAAGTTTTGTCTGAACATCCTTATTGGAAAGATTATAAAGTAGTTAATGCTTCTGGTGATAAAGTAAAGGATTTAGAAGATACTAAAAATAGAATTTACAATAAAGTTGGTAAGACAATTACATTATCTTGTGGTAGATGGAATACTGGTTCAACCGTAAAACAATGGAAATCTGTTTGGATGTTAGATGATGGATATTCTGCTGAAAATTGGTTTCAAACAGGAATGAGAATCGGCAGTCCTTGGATTAGCAATTATGGTGAATTTTTGAAAGAGAAAGTTCATATAGTTGATTTTAACTCAGATAGAATGTTGAAATGTTATATTGAATATTCAACCATTATATCTAAATATACTGGATATGAACCATCTAAATTTAGTTCTGAAATGTTAAAATGTATGCCGATATTTAGTGTTGATGGTGCTTCTATTGTTAAGATGAAAAGTGATGATTTATTGGAACATTTTAATAGAATTTTAACTGATTATTTTGGTTCTTTATCTATGTTAAATATAGGAAAATTTGATGATGATATTAAGGAAATATTAGAAAATATTCATGGTAATTTAACAAAAGAAGAACAAACAGAATTAAATAAATCATCAAAAGGTAGGGGCAAAAATTCTAAAAGAACAAAAGTTAGTGAAGGTAAAAGTGGTGAAGTTGAAAAAATAGAAGATTATATAATCAAAGCAAGATTGATTACAAACAGATTTAAGAACTTTCTTTTTGTGGTGGATAAAATTTCAAACATAAATGATATATTCAACTATAAAGAAGAATTTAAGACACAAACAGGAATTGGCGTTGAAACTTTCAAAGTTCTTTTAGATAAAGGATTTATTTTAGAAGAAAAGATTAATGATAGCATTGATTTATTCAATATTAACAACGAATATTTATATAACTAATTATGGAGATAATTTTAACAATTTTAGGACTTTTTGGAATACCATCATTATATTTTGGTATTAGATATTTATTTTTCAATCGCAATGTTGAATTTCATAGAATATTAAAATCTTTTCCATTAATATCTGAAAATAGAATTAATGATGGAACTGAAACAAAAATTGAAGATTTTACAAATATTAAGATTTCAAAAGAATTTACCGATTTTGTGGAAACTAAAAGAGTTGATTTGGATGAATTTTTGGCTAAACTGGAAAGATTTGATACTTCTAAATTGATTTTTAAGAAAAAAGAAATTTCATCTTTTATTAATAATACTAAACGATTGCTAACATCAAAAGCATCTAATATACAAATTGACACAACAATTGATATTAACACAGGTGAAGTTAATACAAAAATGATCGGTAAATCTATCGAGTGGAGTGCTTTTAATTACATTATGGTTTATAATATAATGAAAGATCAAAAGTATATTGATGAGTTGTATGTGTGTAAAATACTAAATTTCTAAAAATGATTTCAAAAGAACAACAATTGCGAATAGATATCCTATTCAAGCAAATAGATAAATTAGAAAGTTCGGATTCATCAACGATGACTCCTATTTCTGTTTGTAGAGATTTGATTTCTCAAAAATTTAATGTTAATTTTTCATATTTAGATATTTGTTGTGGGAAAGGAACATTTTTGTTGTGTTTATATTTAGAATTTTGGAATTTTTTAGAAAATATAATTCCAGATAATGAAGAAAGAAATAAATTTATACATAGTAAAATTGCTGGAAATGATATTTCAAAAGCACAGGTAGATATTGCTAAATCAACTATGATAAAGGTTCAAAAGATACTAAAAATTAAAAACTTATTGGATTTTAATAGATATAATTATAACATCCTTGATGAAAAAAATAATTTAGATGAATTGAAAAAGAAATTTACTTGTGTTATAACAAATCCACCATATAACGGAGTTCGTGGCGAAGGTGGAAACAGATCCTCTAGTATATATCCAGAATTCGTAGATAAGGCTTTTGAGTTAGCGGATAGATATGTAATTATGATTACTAAATCTAATTGGATGAACCTTCCATCACATAAAAAATTCAGGGAAAAGATGATTAATGGTTATAATGTTGATAAAATTGTTCATTATTCCAGAAATCCGTTTAAGGGAACTGAAATATCAGGAGGTGTTTCATATTTTGTTATTGATAATGAAAACACAAAAGATACATTTGAATTAAATGGTGTTGCTTATAATAGAAAAGTTGCTTTGAACTTTTTACCATATGAATTAAATACAAATGAATTAAAGGTTTTGGATAAATTTTTAAAATTTGATAAATTAGATATGTTGAATTTTAGACCTCAATCATATTATAATTTATCATCAAATGATAATAGACTTATTGATATTGATAATGGACATTGTGTGAAATGTCATGTTTCTGAACAAAAAGGTTCTGTTAAATATTTACCAAATGAATATTTAACTGATAGGATCAAGAATGATTTCAATCTTTATAAAATATTCACAACATCAAAATATGGTGCCAATCCATATTCCATGGGTAGAGTTCTCATTGGAAATGTTGGGGAAATTTGTAATCAAAGTTTAGTTAATTGGAATTTCAATAATAAGAATGATATGATTAATTTCTTTAATTATATTAATACAAAGGTTTTCAGATTTTGTGTTTCTCTTATAAAAAATAAACAGACAATTACAATATCTACACTATCTCTAGTTCCACATATTGATTTTTCAAAATTAGAGAAAGTAGATGATGAAAACATTTACAAATATCTAAATCTAACAGAGGAAGACATACAAACTATTGAAGAAAGATGTGAAAGATTAAAATTAATTAAAAAATAATAATAAAATTATGAAAATTGTAAAAGAAATTTATTGTGTAAATAAAGACAAAGATGGTGTTATTGAAAAAGTTGGTGTTGTAAGTGATACAGACAAAACTAAATATAGTAGAAAGAAAAAAGAAGATTTCATCAAAGAAGTTAGAGATTTAGAAAAGAATGAAAATGAAGTAGAAATTAAAACATCAGAGGGAACAAAAGTTCATATTGTAAAAGATAAATATTTAAGAACGGATGGTGATCAATCAAAAGAGAATGATCTTTTAGACTTAAAAGAATGTAAATAAAAATGGCAATAAAAGGTATTAAGAAAATAAAAGATGAAATTAATAAACTGACCAAGTATAGGAAAGAACATGCTGATACTTTTGGTGAAGTTTTTACTGAATTTTATTTAGTTGAGGAACATGTATCTAACATTGATCCTGAATTATTTAAGGATCCAACATCTACATTTCTTGATCCTTGTGCGGGTTTTGGACAATATTCAATCATTCTAATTGAAAAATTAATGGAAGGTCTTAAAGACTGGGAACCTAATCCAGGAAAAAGATGGAAACATATAATTGAAAATCAAATCTTTATGGTGGAATTACAGAAGGAATCCTGTGAGATAATTGAAAGATTGTTTAATCCATCAGGAAAATATAAGTTAAATTTATATAATATGTCTTTCCTGGATTTTGAATTAAAATAAAAAATTTCCTTATCTTTGTGTTCTTAAAAAATTATTAAAAATGTGCGGTGGGTTTTTTCTAAAATTTTCTAACACGGAAGTTAATTCGGAGGACAGAACCACACTTACACATAACTAAGAAATATATCCAGTACCCCCCAACCCCAACAAAATCAAGGTATTAAACAACACAACCTTCAAGATTCAAAAATAAAATTGTAATTAATATGATTAAAAAATTGGTTCATTTCTCAGATTTACATTTGAGATTAATTAAAGACCACGACCTATATAAAACAATCCTTACGGATATGTTCAATCAATTCAAGGAAATAAAACCTGATAGAGTGGTATTCACAGGTGATTTAGTCCATAGTAAAAACCAAGTCAGTCCTGAACTTATTGAAATGGTAAGGTGGGTATTGGATGAATGTTCAAAGATAGCCAAAACAATTATAATTGTAGGCAACCATGACATGCTTGAAAACAACTTATCAAGACTAGACACATTAACCCCCATCATTCAATCAATGGACAATGACAATATTGTTTATTACAAGGATAGAGGTGTATATCAAGACGAGAATATAGATTGGGTTGTTTATTCATTATTTGAACACAACATCCCACCAATTATAGAGAAGTCAGACAGATTAAAGATTGGATTATTTCACGGACCCATTGTTGGTTTATATACCGACATTGGATATAAGTTTGAGACAGGATATGAAGTGGATAAGTTTGATGGGTGTGACCTAATTCTATGTGGAGACATACACAAACGTCAAATTTTTGATATTCCAAATGGTAAGAAAGCATATATGATAGGTTCAGTTGTACAACAAAACTATGGGGAGAATATAAAGAAACACGGATTTGGAATTTATGATGTAATAAATAACAAATATTCCTTTGTGGATTTGGATAATCCAAGACCTTTCCTTAAATTTGTTATTAATTCATATGAAGACATTCTTAACGAAAATGAAACACTCGCAAATGGTTAATACCCCCTTCAATTACACCGGTTCAAAGTTTAAGTTATTAGACCAACTAATTCCAAACTTCGATTACACCAAGAAATATTTCGTTGATTTATTTTGTGGTGGAGGTTCGGTCTATACCAATGTTGTTGACCGATATGAAAAGATATTGGTCAATGACATTATAAAAGAATTGGTTGGAATCCACAAAGATTTGGTTAATGATTCAACATCTATCATAACCAAAACAAAGTCCGTATTGGTCAATAAGGATGACTCTGAGGGGTTTATGGAATTGAGAAAAAGTTTCAATACCAATAAGTCCCCAGAGAAGTTATGGGCATTAATGTTATCTTGTACAAACAATATGATGAGGTTCAATAAGAGTTTTGAATTTAATCAGACATTTGGAAAGAGAACCTGGAATGCTTCAACCGAGAAGAAGGTGAATGAATTTGTTGGACATATCTCCAACCACAAAGATAAGATTTATTTTATATCCAAGGATTTTAGTGAGATTAAACCCAAAAATCCCAGTATGATTTATATTGATCCCCCATATACAAATACTGAGGCGGGATATAATGCTTATTGGTCAAAGACAAAAGAAAGTCAGTTGTATGATTATATTGTTGAATTAAACAATATGGGTCATTCATTTATGTTGAGTGGTGTATTGGGGGAACATAAGAACAACGAGAAGTCTGAGATTATTTATAAGTTATTGGATGATGGATTTAATCATAAGATATTGGAAGGTGATTATGAGAAGGTGGCAAGAAATAAGAACTCCAAGAATAGTCAGGAGATAATAATATATAACTATAATGAACAAACTAACCCTCAATAAACAAAACCAAAAGGATTTAACTGATTATTGTAAGTTAAATAACATTGAAGATGTTGATAAGTTCTTTCAGAAATGTTTTAAGAAGGGATATGATATTGAGAGATATGGTTTAATTGGTAATAACACAGAAAAAATTATTGAATATGTTGAGAAAGAAATTCCGATTGAGGTTATTAAATATGTGGAAAAAGAGACGATTAAAGAGATCCCAATCGAGGTCATTAAAGAGGTTGAGAAGATTGTTGAAATAATCAAAGAAGTCCCAATTGAGCAGAAAATATTTTCCACAAATGAGGTTATAGTAGAAAAAATTGTCCAAGTACCGGTGGAAGTGGAGAAGATAGTGGAAAAAATTGTCCAGGTTGAGGTAATCAAGGAGGTTGAAAAACCAAATGAAAAGATGGTTATGTTACAAGAAACCTTGATGAAATTGAGAAGGGAAATGGGTGATAAGGATAAGATAATAACTGAACTCAATAATAAGATTGAACAATTGGTATCAAATACTGGTGCTGTTTATATGAAAGGTTCAAACATAAGTCAAAACTTGTGATATTTATAATTAAAACAATTATGAAAAGAATTAGAAGATTAACCGAATCTGATTTAACCAAACTAATCAAAAGAACAATCAATGAGATTAGAGAAGATGACCCCTACGACCAATTAAAAAAATTCTTGAAAGATAGAATTAGTTTTGAAGGATATGACTTCAAAAGGAAAGTTGATAACAAATTCACCCAACTTTTTGAGGTATTTTTGGATGAGTATGGTTGGGCAATCAAAAGATATGGGCAAAAGAAAGCATTAATTGAATGGTTACAAGGACTTCCCAGTTCAATTGATATCCCATACTATTATTACGATATATCAAATTTATTACATGCTTTAGGGTTTGATGATATAAAAGAAATGGAAGATGATGAATTGTCTGACTTCTACTATTCAATTGTCGCTGACACCATATTGGAAAATAAATAACATAATATTTACCTTTTATATAATCCCACTATTTTAATATAAAAAAGTAGTGGGATTTGTTTACTTTATCAAAGATAACTCAGATCAGGTTAAGATTGGTTATACAAAAAGAAAGGTTAAAAATAGGCTTAAGGAGTTGAATTCCCCAAATTTAATCCTTATACTTGAATACGAAACAAAGTACCCCACCCAACTTGAAAAAGCTCTCCATTTCAGATTTAAACATTATAATATTGAACGAGAATGGTTTTGTTTGGATGACTTCAAGACCGAAGAATTGAAACAAATATGTGAAAAGTTGGATGAGTCAATTTGTATAATAAATGACAAAACAAATATAATTTAACGATGGAAAACGATTTAACATAAAAATTAATGGACTCCAAAAGATTTATGGATATTGTATCTAAAGGTGATAGTATTACGAAGTCCCCAATTTCAAGTCAAGGAGGAATATACTACTACATTGACAAATCTGAACCAAACCCAACATTAAAAAATTATGAACTCCCAATGGGGTTAGTTGAAAAATTCAGACAAACATTTGGTGATGAAGATGGTAATGTCGGACTTTATCTAACTGAAGCGGAAATAAACAATTTTGTAAAAACAAATGAAATTCCAAAATCAATAGTTGAATGTATTCAATGTTCTCTTAATAAACTTGGAAACGATAATGTAATATCCCCAAGATTATTCAATCCTGACGATTTAAGTATTACTTGGGATATAATGAGTGATAATGGTTTAAAATATAAAATTTCAATAAACATACAAAAATAATATACAAATATGATTACAATTCAAATTATCACTTGGTTCATCTTATCCTATGGATTAATGAACATTATGGTTTACGGAAGTATATTCCAAGGACTAAGAGATTTCTTTAAGAAAGCTGGAGATTCAAATTCAAAATTATCATTCTTCCCAAGATTTATTGATGGTATTTTATCTTGTCCGATGTGTTTCAGTTTTCACGGAGGATGGTTTTTATCATTGGTAATATTCTCACCAATTCATACATTATATGGAATTCCAATATGGGGTTCTTGGTTCTTTGATGGAATCTTATCATCTGGAGCTGTATGGGCAATCAATGCGGTTGTTGAATATTTTGAAGAAAACAGACCAAAACAATGAAAGTATTGGAATTATTTGCTGGGAGCAGGTCAATAGGAAAGGTTGCGGAATCATTGGGAATGGAGGTATTCTCGGTTGATTGGGAACAATATGAGGGAATTAATTTATCAAAAGATATTGGTGAATTAACCTTAAATGATGTTCCCTTCGTTCCGGACTTTATATGGGCATCCCCAGATTGCACAACATACACAATTGCGGCAATATCCCACCATAGAAACGGAACTGAACCCAAAAGTGAATATGCCAAGAAATGTGATATCGTTAATCAACATTTTATATCTTTAATAAAGGAATGGTTAAAGATAAATCCCAATATGGTATTCTTTATTGAAAATCCAAGGGGGATGTTGAGAAAGATGCCCTGGATGCAAGAATTCACAAGACATACCATTTGGTATTGCGTATATGGTGATGAACGAGCCAAACCCACAGATATATGGACAAATAGTAATACTTGGATACCAAGACCTGTTTGCAAGAATGGGAATACGGAATGTCACCACCAACCAGCACCAAGGGGAAGCAAAACTGGAACTCAAGGTAGAAAGGGATCTTATGAACGAAGTAAAATTACACAAGAATTATGTTTTGAAGTGTTAAATACATTATTGGATGATTGGAACTTATTAAACAATTATATCGTTAATCCACCAAACCCAAATAATAAATTGATGGAAACTTATAAAAAATACCTTGAGGAAGTAACCGAAATAAAGGAAGCTTATGAAAGTGGGGATTTGCTTGGTACTCAACCCCACATTGAAGAAATGTTCAATGATCCTAATGAATTAATCATATTGACTGAAGAGGAGTTTAATAACAAAAAAAATGAGTTTAAACAAAGGTGGTATGAGTAATTACGATTTATTAAACAAAGTAATGTGGGAGACATATAACGATGTTAAGAAATCAGATTTCAAAATGGATGGACTTGAAACTCATAAAAGATTGGAGATATTAGAAAATTATTTACTACCATATTTCATTAAACACGAAGAATATGAAATATGTGATGAGTTAAAAAAACAAATTGAATTAATAAAATAGATGGAAAATATAATTGAAATAACTCGTCCAGTTTTTCTAATAAACTTGGACAATCCAAGAGAATTCACTTATAATGCTGAAGACTCTGGTGAAAATTGGAAAACCATAATGGTACAAAATTATACATTCGGATTTCCTGAATTAAAAGAAAATCAAATATTATTCAAATACACAGAAAATAGAGGTTATATACATGAACAAACTAGATAAAGATTATCAAGCACTACTCCAAGAATACCATTATCTAATTAAAAAATGAAATACATCTATAATATCATCAAAGAATATAAATTTTCTTTGATGTTTATATATCTATACATCATAATAGCCCAACTATTATTTTTGGTTGAACCTTTTATCTTGGGAAAGACGATTGATGGTTTATTGGTTAAAAATTATATGTGGTTGGGTGTTTTTTTGGTTATTAATATATTACAAAATATTTTTATGTATAAGAGAATGGTATATGATACCAAGGTTTATACAAAGATGTATAATGATATTATATTTAGATTCCTTAAACACAATAAAGATGCGGAAACATCCGTTAAGATAGCAAGAACTGATTTAACCAATTATGTGATTAACTTCTTGGAGAGTGACATTCATTATTTTGTAATGGCATTAATTAATATTGTTGGAAGTTTGGTTTTTATATTTTATCAACATACATTAACAGGATTTGTTGTCATTAGTTGTATTCTACCAATATCATTGATTGTTTATTTATTCTATAACAAGATTGCTCAAGCCACACGAGTCTCACATACCCACTACGAACAAAAGACGAAGACAATGGAAACAAATGATGATACAACCATTGAAACATTTTATAAGAGGAGAGCTAAAGTTATTGTCGGTATGTCAACAATCCAGGGTAAGAATTGGGCGTCGTTGAATATTGTTAAAAGTATCTTTTTGGTGTTAGCCTTGGTGATATTTACTAGTTATAATTTTAATATGACCCAGGGTGAAGCTGTTGCGATGTATGCTTACATTAATCAGTTTTTAATCTCTCTGATGTCATTTCCTATTGCTATGGAAATCTTTGCGAGAATGAAAGATGTTGTTAACCGAATAAAAATATAATATGAAATTTGTAGTATTAAAAGAATTAAAGGATGGATATTTGATTATGGCACCAAATGGTGATACCCAATATATTACCGAACATATCTATAAGGTATTAAAGATGAAAAACAAGATTTAATCAATATTTATTATTAAAACACAATGAGAGATATTATCAGAAAAATATTAGAAGAACAAACCAGCGAGAAACAAAGAAGAAAGGTTGAAAAAACAATTAATGAAATACTCAATACCATTAAAACGGATATTGAAGAAAATGATAATCCAAATGAATATAATGAAGATATTACTGATTGGATTGATTCTATTGTAAAAATAGATGTAATTGATTTGGGTGAAAATGAAAGAGGTTTAGTTGCTACAGTAAATACTTATTCTGAAGGACTTATGTCTCACTATAATTTTGAGCCAATTTATTCTGAAATTGAATTCTACTTCAAACAAATAACATCTATAAGATTACGCATCAAAGAAATTGAACTTATTCGCAACAAAACAGATCGTAATTGGTAATGAAAACCTATATCCATGTCAATCAACATCACATCCGTTCCAATAAAACAAAAGGAACAAACTTACCTGTTATAACCGTAAAACAAGGTAAGAAGAATACCTATTGTAATGAAGTTGAGATATTAGGTCCGAGTAAAGTTATATATGGTGGAAATGATAAACCCCTCCTTTCGTGTGGTGCCAGGGTTGTTATTATCACCGAATCTGAGGTTATAATTAAAGAGATTCCACCCCAATAAAGGTGGAATTTTTGTTTGACAATCTCACCCAAATTTTCTATTATTCATCTATCACAATTAAAATTTAAGACGATGATAGTATATGAATTTACAATGAAAGGTAATGGTGGTAAAGATATTCATTATCTAACACCAGATCAAGATGTTGCTGAAATGGATGGACAAGATACCATAATCAAATGGGAATCCAATTTTGCTCCTGAAGAATACCAAAATGACAATGATGAATGTAGATTGAAGGCTAAAGAAGCTGGATATTCTTATTGTAATGGATTGGGATGGGTTAAACTTTTAAAACAATTATAATATGTTCATCGAATTCAAACAAGAAGAAAGTTCTGTTTATATTAATTTGGATAAAATAGTTTCCGTTTATAAAGATGGGGATAATGTTACAATGATTACAACCGTAAATCCAAATGAGTTCTACAAAGTTAATCACTCAATTAAGGATGTTCTTCACACATTAAGATGTTACGGAGAAAAAATGTTTTCAATACAAAAATTTAAATAAATAAAAAAAATGGGAAAAAAAGCTAAAGAACACAGAAAGAAAGTAGCCAAAAGAAACGAAAAGATTGCTACTGAGAAGAAAAAGTTTCAAAAACAATACACACAATTGTTGGAACAAAAATTAAAAGAATACCAAGAAAAATTAACCCAAAATGAACAACTTGAAAATGATTTGAAGGTTTCAATTGGGGGACAAGAACTTGGCTTCTCAATCGTTGATCCAAGTGAATTGGAAAATAGAGAAAGTGATGTTGATACCGATTTTCCTGGGTAATAACGAACTTTAAAAACAATTAAACTTATGGAAAAATTAAAAGAATTAAAAATTAAGTGGTTAAGTTTAAGAGATGAATATGATGAATTATATCCCTATGGTAGGGACGGTTCAACCTCTTGTGATATTTTATTAGTCAAAACAGAAATTGAAAACCTATAAAATTCTTGTTGTGGGGCGTTTCCTGTAAGTGACCTGCGGTAGGAATGACCTGAAAAGGTTGGGAAATTCTTTTTGTTTTTCATCACGAAACTCCATTTGAAACGGAATGGTAGCAATTACTTATAACACAAATGTTTACGAAAGTTTGATAAAATCCAAAACATCCAATAACAAATATGGATTTATTTAATCCACCACCAGAATACAATTACAATTTTATGATAAAAGATATAGATTTCAACAAATTTGATAATCCATACATCCAGGTTATTTGGGAAGATTATGCCGAAAACTTCACACAAGAAAAAATAAAAAGTGTAAAACATTACTTCCAAAAAAAATATAACTCAACCAATATCAATGTTATAACCAAGACAAAATCAGTTGAAACAACAAATCAATCGGTTGATGTCTCCTTCAATATCCTTGATAAAAATTATCAATATGAATTGGTTAAATCATACCTTGACACCAAAAATCAAAATCAATTGTCAGATGAAATATTCAATCTTGACAGAATAGTTGATAATAGACTATTATCAGATGAAGATGTAACCCCATTCAAAAAATGGTATATCAAAAATATTGAATTCTCCAATTTCTTATCTTATGGACAAAATCAAAAAATAGATTTTGACAAATGTAATGGTATCTCGGTGGTGGAATCAACGCCTAGTAATTTTGGCGGGAAATGCGTTAGGGGTGATACGGAGATTGAAATAGAATTTGATATTGACTATATAATTAATAAGTTAGGGTTTTTACCCAATGAATTAAAATAATTACATTCACTCCTTACCTTTTTAGTTATATGGGTATATTTATTTCTAAAAAGGTATGGGAAAAATGTGTAATTTTACGGAAAATCAAATTCAAGATATAATAAATTTATATATCAATGAAATGAAATCCACAACTTTTATATCCAAAAAATACAATGTTGATACATCAACAATTGTTAAAAGATTAAAAGATGCGGGAATTACTATTGCTAAAGGTTCTGCATTTAGTGTTAAATATTGGATTCAAAGGGGTTTAACTGAAGAAGAATCGAAAAAGAAAGTTAAAGAAATGAAACCAAATTTAATTGAATATTGGATAAGTAGAGGATTTTCATTAGAAGATGCTAAACTTCAAACAGAATTACACTTGATGAACACTGAAAGGTCATTCATAATAAAATATGGTGAAAAAGATGGAGTTAAACTTTTTCAAGAAAAAAAACTTAAAGAAGGTAAATTACACTCACCAAGAAGTGTTGAATATTGGATAAAAAAAGGATTTTCAGTTGAAGAGTCAAAAAATAAAGTTTCAGAATTCCAAAATAAATTTAGTTTAGTTAAATGTATTGAGAAATATGGGGAAGATGAGGGTAAAAAGATATTTTTTGAAAGACAAAAAAAATGGCAACAATCACTATATAAAAACGGTAATTTAAAATCAGGATATTCAAAAGTGTCACAAGATTTGTTTTTTGAATTATTAAAATATTACGAAAATATTGAAGAATTGAATTATGTTATGTTTGCTAAAAAAGGTGGTGAATTTGTATTAACTGGTGATGAAGGGTTTTATAGATATGACTTTACCGATACTTTTAATAAAAAAATTATTGAATACAATGGAGATAGTTATCATGCAAATCCTAATATTTTTATAACTACAGATACCCCAAATCCTTTCCGTAAAAGTATAACATCTGAAGATATTTGGAAAAAAGATGAGGTTAAGATTAAATTAGCCAATAGACATAATTTTGATGTGTTAGTGATATGGGATTCTGAGTATAGAAAAGAAAAAGATGAGGTTATTAAAAAGTGTGTAAAATTTTTAAAAAATGAAAATTAAAATAGGGGATTTATATAATTTATACCAAAAATATGGTGATTTAGGGTTTAAAGTAAACACACCATATGGGTATAAAAACATTGAATGGTGTGGTATAACTGAAAAAAATGCTGAAGTTTATAGATGCGAACTTGATAATGGGATGTCTGTTGAAGGTGCCGATTATCATAAGTTAAAAAATACCGATAACCAATTCGTTGTTCTTAAAGAGATTAAAATTGGTGAAAGCATACAAACTATTAGTGGTAGTAGTAATGTCTCCAACATTGAATTATTGGACATTAAAGATGACCTATATGATATCCAAGTTGCTGAAGTTCATCAATATTATACAAATGGTATTGTGTCTCATAACACCGTTCTAACCGTTGATCTATTGTTATTCTTATTCTTCAATGAAACAACCAAGACAACCAAAGCTGAAGAAATATTCAATAGATTCTCAAACTACGATAAAGTCCATGTCAAAGGTGAAATAATAATTGATGGGGATGAATATATCATCATCAGAAATATTGAAAGAAAAAAGAAAAAGGATGACACCTGGAATGTAAAAACTGAATTGGACTTCTATAAGAAATTATCAGATGGTTCATTACAGAACTTTACTGGGGAACAAAGAAGAGAAACGGAAAACTTTATTAAAACATCCATTGGAACAAAGGATGATTTCTTAATGACAATTCTAACCACGGCAACAAACCTTGAAGAGTTAATTGATTCCAAACCCACAGCAAGAGGACAAGTATTATCCAAGTTTATGGGATTGGACTTCCTTAAAAAGAAAGAAGAAATTGGAAAGGAAATCTATTCGGAGTTTTCAAAATCAATGTTATCAAATGTTTATTCCAGTGAGAAACTGAAGTCAGATAATGATGGATATTCCACCAGGATAAATGAATTAACATCAGACAATATCACCCAACAAAACAATTTGATTGATGTTCAGAACAGAATAATCAAGGGACAAGAATATAGGGATAATCTATTGAAATCCAAACATATGGATATTGATATTGAAATCGCCAAGATTGTACCGGAAAATGTTCAAAGCGAAATTATGGGAATTAAAACCCTAAAACAAGGTGTTGATAGACAATTAAAAGAACTCAAGGTTATTGAGCCAACAGAGTTTTATTCAGAACAAGAACACGATAAGTTAAAGGAAACCCATAAAGTTCTATACAAAGAAATTGTTCAGATTGAACAGAAAATCAAATCAATCAATGAACTTAAATCCTCCGTTGATGGTGGGATTAAGTGCGAACATTGTGGGATTGAATTGATGATGGCATCCATAACCCAATCAAAAATATCTGAACTTGACAATTATAACATACAAAAGAACCAATTTGAGGGGGAAATGAATATTATAATTGACAAAGAAGCCAAGTATGTCCAACTCAAAAAAGAATTTGATGAGTATGAGAAAAACAAACTTATCAAAGAAAAATATGAATTGACAATTGAAGGGTATGTGATGAAAATTAAAGGATTGGAAGATAAGTTGGAAAAATTCAATTTGTTACAGGATAACATATCCACCAACAGCAAGATTGAAACCCAACTTATCAAAGCTAACCTAAGAATTGAGGAATTAGATAGGGAGAAGACTTCCGTTCAAAGAATTATTGATTCAAACAATTATCAGGTTCAGTCATTGAAAGATAAGATTGAGCAGAATGAACAAACAATTGTTAAGATTAAAGAAGAAGCTAACAAGGAGAAAATCTATAAGTTATATTTGGAAATCTTTGGGAAGAATGGAATATCCAAAACCATAATGAAAACAATGATTCCGATGTTGAATTCTGAGTTACAAAGGTTATTGGAAGATAGCTGTCATTTTAGATTGGAGATTAACATAAATGACAAGAATGAGGTTGAATTTATAATGATTGATAATAATACCCAGATTGAGAAACTTATGTCATCAGGATCAGGTTATGAAAGAACTGTGGCATCATTGGCGTTGAGAGCGGTACTAACTAAAATAAGTTCTTTACCAAAACCGAATATTGTGGTAATGGATGAAGTGTTTGGAAAAATATCAAATGAAAATCTTGATATGGTTGGTGAATTTTTTGGTAAAATAAAGAACTATTTTGAGAAGTTGTTTGTTATAACTCATAACCCACTTGTTAGTAATTGGGCGGATAACATTGTTAAAATTACAAAGGAAAATAATATCAGTAGTGTAAGTCAATAAAAGTTTCTTACCTTTATATTCCACAATTTAAAACACATCAATATGAAGTATCTATTAACAGTTTTTGTGTCACACAAAAAACAGGAAGATTTTGTCATCTCTTTGGCAAAAGAAGTCCAAACCCTCACCTCAAAAGAAGTTAAATATTTTTATGGGGAACAAACCATCCTAATGACATTTGAAACCAGGTCATCTTTCAAACAGACCACAGATTTCTTTAATGCAATCTTGGGTGACTTATCAATCCCCTTTGTATTAGCACAAACTGACAAAATGTCATATTGGTTTAATAAAGAGAATGAACAACATCTATTTGGTACGGATTTGTGTGCAACAAATGATGATTATTCAGAAGATGAACAAGATGAACTTAGGGATGATTTATTCCTTGGATTCAATGATGTACCAAAAAAACCAAAAGGAGAATGGGGACCACCTCCTAGTAGCAGACACTTTAGTGATAGATTTAATCGTTTATTCGGTGATGACAAAAAGGAAGTTGTTAAACATATTCCCACCTTGGATGAACTTTTGGACAAGATTAATGTTAGTGGTATGAAGTCATTGACTGACGAAGAAAAAGAATTGTTAAAAAAATATTCAAAATGAAAGAGAAAAATTCAGGTATTCCAATTAATCAAGAAGAGATCCAATCCTACCTCAAGGACATTCGTAAGAAGAAAGTTATGACTCCTGAGAGGGAGAAAGAACTATCCGTCCTAATGAAGTCTGGTGAATTGACACCAAGACAGATTGAGGATGTTAACAAAGAACTATTGGAAGGTAATTTACGATTTGTAATTACGGTTGCCAAACAATATCAAAATCAAGGACTTGATTTGGCTGAACTAATTGCTGAAGGTAATTATGGTTTAATGAAAGCAATCAAGAACTTTGACTGGAATAAAGATTTGAGGTTTATATCCTATGCTGTGTGGTGGGTTAAACAATCAATTATTCAAAGTTTGAATGACAATGCAAGAACCATTCGTCTCCCAGTTAATGTTGTCCAAGACTTACATAGAGCCAAGAAGGAGATTGAAGCCAAGGGTGGTGAATTGGAAGGTAAGTTTGCGTCATTACCATCAATGATTAACCTTGATATGGATATCAATGAAGAGGGTGATAGTTTATTTGATGTTATCAAAAATGATGAGGCGGATATGCCGGATGAGTCATTTAACACCAAAGACATTCTTAGAACCAAATTGCTGGGACTATTGACCTGTTTGGATGAACGAGAACGAGTTATAGTGGAAGATTATTTTGGGTTGACAGGAGCACCAAGAACATTGGAAGACATCGGTGGTGACTTTAATTTGACGAAAGAGAGGGTGCGCCAGATAAAGGAAAAAAGTTTGAGAAAGTTGAGAAACTTATCCAATGATTTATTTGAGTGGATGTAATAACAATTAACTAATATTTATAAAAAAATAAAGTATGAAAACAATAACTGAATTTATTGGGAAACACGGACTAATCGTAGTATTCGTTCTATTAATGGTGTCCACTTGTACTACTTCTATGAGTAGAAAAATGAGTGAAAAGAAAATGTTAAAACAAGTTGAGGGAGTCCAAAAAAGTTTGGATATCTTGACCAAAACTCTACAAAAAGAAATCAAAGTTGAAGGATTGAAAGTTGAGAAAAGAATGATACAATCAACTGACAGAAAAATAATGGATTTGAATAGACAAGCTGAAATAGATAAAGAACTCAAGACCTTAGATAAATGAATAACTTATTAAAATGGATTAAAGATAATCCCATCCGATCAATGTTCTTAGTCCCCATCTTTTTGGTGGCGGGTATATCCATATCTCACGTTGTTGCTTGGTATGATATTACCAATCCATTCAGTTGGGCAATCTATCTATCGGTGGCAATAGAAATAGGTGCGATTACCGCTCTAATTGCCGCTACACAGAAGATTAAAGGTGGGGTATGGTTTATGTTCGGATTGGTCACATTCGTTCAAATGATTGGAAATATATTCTATTCATATAAGGAGATTGATGCAAATGGTGAGTTATTCAAAGCCTGGGTTGAACTTATGTCCCCAATATTTGAGATATTTGGGACAGAACCAACGGATGTGATTTCACATAAAAGATGGTTGGCAATACTAGGTGGGGGATTACTCCCAATCATATCATTAACATCATTACATTTCTTTGTGAGATATGAAAAACCCAAACCAATAATTGAGAACGATAGGGATTTGGAAATAGTATCTTTGTTTGATTTGAAATCAACATTGGAACAAGAAGAAAAACCAAAGACAAAGAGGGGAAGAAAGAAAAAAGAACCAATTCAAGAAGAACCAAAAGTTGAAGAGACTCAAGAAGTTGAGGAAATAATTGCTGAAGAAGTTGAAAGTATAACTGAGACAACAACACTACCAACAATACAATTCATACCAAAACCACAATATATTGAGAAACCAAAACCAAGAAAATTAACATATACTAAAATACAATAAAGTGGAGGTAATTAAATACGGAAACTTTAAACCATTAGGTAAACAAAAGAAGAAAAACCAAATAATTCTCACACACACCGGAAGGAATGTTGAGAATTATTTGGCTTCTTTGTTATATAGATGTAATGGAAAATTTGATAGAATTCCAAATTATGTAATAAAGAAAAATGGGGATATATTGCAATTACTGGACAATATTGAACACACCAATTATTTCAATGAACCCAATATAAACAGAAACGGAATCATAATAAGTTTAGAAAATTTGGGGTGGTTAGAAAAACAACCATTGGAAAATTATTATGTTAATTGGATTGGTGATATTTATAAGGGTATTCCTTATGAGAGAAAGTGGAGGGATTATTTTTTTTGGGATAAATATACATCAAATCAAATTGAAAGTTTGGGTTATCTACTCAAAACAATAATGGATGAGATGAAAATAACCAAAGAAATAACAGGACACAATACAAAAATAAACGGAATTGAAATATTTAAGGGAATTGTATCTAGGAGTAATTTTGATGTGAATTATACTGATGTAAACCCTTCTTTTGATTTTGATAAATTAAGAAACATAATAGATATATGAACAAACATGATGAAATAAAGAGATTACTAAAAGCATCACAAAATATGTTGTCTAGTAGTAATACAATTTATGAAATGAATGAAATCAGACAAAAATATAGCCTAATATTAGAACAAGGTGTTGTCCCAACTTCTGGTGATATAACCAAAAAAATTAATGTAGCTTCAGCAATTGAAGATGATATGGATTTTGGTAGACAAAGACAATCTGATAGAGGGGGAGATAGGAGACAACCTGATAGGGATATGTCTTATGATGAAGAAACTAAATCATCACCAAGAGATAAAAGACAGGCATATAGAATATCTGGGGGTATTTTAGTCTTTCATGGGAAAAAACAATCAGAACTTGAAATAACTACAGATGAAAAAGTGGCTTTTCAAGAAACAATGAATGAATTTGTAACTGAAGTATCTGATTTAGCTGAGTTTAATCAATTAAATGTTTATCCAAATTTAGTTGAATGGTCTGGTAAATTAATTGAGTTTGAAATTGATTTTATATTTTCATTAGGTGAAGAAAATGGAATATATATCAGAGGGGAAATGATTAATACCGATGATGATTTTATGGAAATGATACAAAAACTAAAAACTTATTATGAAAAGTTCAAATCAAAATGGTCCAAAGTATTAGGTAATAGAAAATTAACTAAAATGCCATAAATATGAGTTTAACTAAAAACTTGGCGAATAAAATTGGAAATCTTGCCACATCAAGTGGAGGGGAAGACCAAGGAGAATTATTTAAATCAACTAGTGATATTATGAGTAAACTAGAACAAACAGAAAACACAATAATCAAGAAAAAGATTAAAAAAGGGGATATAGTTAATAATCTGTCCCAAAAAACACCAAAAATGGACAAACCTATTGGTAAATTATATTCAATGGGAAAATCAGAGACTAAAGAAGTTACTGGGTCAGGTAGTGCCGGTGGATATTCCGTCCCGCTATTTACAACTAATAAAAAAGATATGACAGAAAAATGGAGTCAAAAATATAAAGATTCTATTGACTGTGACAATCCAAAAGGTTTCAGTCAAAAAGCACATTGTCAAGGAAAATCAGATAAAGGTGAATTCAAGGAAGCAACTGGAGTTGCGTCTTCAGGTTCTTATGTGACTCCAGCGGCTTGGGCTAAGTCAACAAGTAAAAAAGATTGGAGAGGCAAGAGTAAAACTCAAATACCTGGTGGTAAATTCGTAACCGTAAAAAAGAAATGTAAAAAATTTCCATATTGTAACCAAGGGGATATCAAAGCATTAAAGTTTACTAATGAAGAAATGATAAAAAGAACGATTTCTGAATTAAGTAAAAAATATAATCTTAGTGAACAAATGATTAAGAAAATGATAATCAATCATTACTCAAACATAAAATGAACATATTTATAATAAAAACAAACAATGAAATACTCAGACAAATACTTAAAAAAAGCTATTAGACATAACCTTAATGAAACCTTGAAAGACAAGGCTGATATGTTGTATGGTAAAATAAAAGAAATGGAAATTGAAGAAGCTTTTGGAGACGAGAAAGGCATGGGGGACAACACTCCTTTTTTACCAAAAGGAACTAGATTGCGTAAATTTAAATCAGGTAAAAAATTTGATGACCTTAAAGATGGCGACATTGGAGGTATAACACGAAAACGTGAATTTGAAAATATGTTAAAAGATTTATTGGGCAAAATTGAAGATGATGACGACAATGGCGAGTATTTCTTAGACCCTGAAGGTGGTAACGATGATTTAGTTACTGAAGGAAGATTATGCGAACAATGTGGTGTTGGTAAAATGAATGAAGGTGAATGTAATGAGTGTGGTTATAGTAAATTAAACGAGAGATCACATGACTTAAATCGTAAAAACAAATTTGATTATGTTGAAAGTAGACAACTTAAAGGTAATCAAAGAAATTTGGACAAGAACAAAAATGGAAAACTTGACTCAGAGGATTTCAAACTTCTTCGTAAAGGCAAACATCGTGAAGAGACCAAAGAAGGTAAGAAATTCCCCGATTTAACTGGTGATGGTAAAGTAACAAGAAAGGACATTTTAAAAGGACGTGGTGTTAAACTAAAAGAATCTATTGAATATCGTATTAAAGATAGTCGTGGAGATATCATCAGATTAAGTGAGGATGATATGGTTGATTTAATTGAAAATATTGTTAATGAACAAAAGACAAAAATGAAATCATTGGAAAAACCTAGAGGTATGGTAACATATGAAAAAGCTCATAGAGAATCTGGAAAAGAAAACAAAGACTATATGACATCTTTGGGTAAAAAGATGAAAGATTATCTTAAAGACGGATCAAAAGGAAAATATGAAATGAACCCTAAAAAGTTTCCAGTTGGGAATGGCGAATTGGGAGAAATGAGTAAAAAAGCTTATGAGATGACAGATGAGTTGGAAGACTTTAATTATGAAATTGGAGGACAAAATTTCCCAGTTTCTGACGGAATTGAGTTTAATGAAAAACGTATGGATAAATACTTTAAAGGAGACTCAACAACTGGAAATGCACCTGGTGGAAACGCCTTAGAATCTGATGCCAATGAAAGATTCAATAAGATGAGAAAAAAGAATACTCTAAAGAAACTAAAAGACCAATCTTACAAACGCGTATCACAACCAGTATTTGATGAAAAATTTGAGGAAGTTGGAAAGTTGAATTTAAAAATGGAAACTATTGATGAGAAAAGAATCAATATCTTAAATGAAGAATTTGACCGAATAAAAAATTTATTTTCATATAATAGAAAAACTCAATAATATACATTTGTTAAATATACATTATAATTTCTCCATAAGCTAATCCTTATGGAGAATTTTTTTAATTATTTATCAAAACCCTTACCCTCCGATGATGTTGATGTTTGGTTTAGAGTCAATAATATAATCCCAGAGAAATTGGAATTATATTCTGACTTTAGTCTTTCATTACATATGATTATATGTGAGACCTATTTGGGTAATACAACAGATAGTAATGAAACTAAGATAAAATTAACCAATGAAGATAATTTAAACCATTTTGAATGGTGTTTTAACAAGACAATTGAAAACTTTAAGAAAGAAGGACTTGTTTTTAAAAAGAAGGGGGAACATTTTGATTATTTCAAAAGTTTTTTTATGGATGTGTACTATAACCAAAAGGAGGAAAAGGTTAAAAGTAGTGTTAAAACTTTCTTAATGCAATTGTTTAATACTAAGACATCATTTTCAAAATCTGATTTAGATTTGATTTCAGTTATATATAAAAACCTTGATAAGAATATGTCTATTTAACTTTTTCTATTTACAATTAAATAAAATAAATCTAAAATTAAATAAAAAAAAACAATGGAAACATTAGAAAAAATCAAAACATTAGTTGAAGAATTGACAACAGATACAACAAAATTCTTTAAGGGTAATAACAGTGCTGGAACTAGAGCGAGA
>Ga0247831_1000766_pt1 | contig 68737 bp, 54 predicted proteins | sample LaCruzMarch2015__9_FD_192406 | JGI IMG/M metagenome (GOLD analysis project Ga0247831, IMG submission 192406) | Freshwater microbial communities from meromictic Lake La Cruz, Castile-La Mancha, Spain - LaCruzMarch2015_1m | ecosystem: Environmental > Aquatic > Freshwater > Lake | place: Spain...
TTTCAGGCCGCCGTCGGTCTGTACCCGTACCTTGCCGCGCAGGTCGTTACCGCGCAGGGTTTGGTGGGTTTCGGCCAGGCCGAGTTCCCACGGCGCACCGGCGTACTTGATCGAGGTCAGCGGCGATGCGCCGGTGCCACCGTCGTAACCGGAGATGGTGATCAGGTCGGCGTAAGCCTTGGCCACACCGGCGGCGATGGTGCCGACACCGGCTTCCGCCACAAGCTTGACCGAAACCAGCGCCGCCGGGTTGACCTGCTTGAGGTCATAAATCAGCTGCGCCAGGTCTTCGATGGAATAGATGTCGTGGTGCGGCGGCGGCGAAATCAGGGTCACGCCGGGCACGGCGTAACGCAGACGCGCGATCAGGCCGTTGACCTTGCCGCCTGGCAACTGGCCACCTTCGCCGGGCTTGGCGCCCTGGGCGACCTTGATCTGCAGCACTTCAGCGTTGACCAGGTATTCCGGGGTCACACCAAAGCGGCCGGTAGCCACCTGCTTGATCTTCGAGCTGCGCACGGTACCGTAGCGGGCCGGGTCTTCACCGCCCTCACCGGAGTTGGAGCGCGCGCCCAGGCGGTTCATCGCTTCGGCAATCGCTTCATGAGCTTCAGGCGACAGCGCGCCGAGGGAAATACCGGCGGAGTCGAAGCGTTTGAGAATCTCGCTCATCGGCTCAACCTGATCCAACGCCAGCGGCTGATCAGCCAGCTTGAGCTTGAGCAGATCGCGCAGCATCGACACCGGGCGGGTATCAACCAGCGTGGTGTATTCCTTGAACTTCTCGTAGCTGCCCTGCTGTACAGCGGCCTGCAGGGTGTTGACCACATCCGGGTTGTAGGCGTGGTACTCGCCACCGTAGACGAACTTGAGCAAACCGCCCTGCTGGATCGCTTTGCGGTTGTTCCAGGCTTCGCCCGCCAGCAGCTTCTGCTCGGCTTCGATATCGACGAAACGCGCACCCTTGATGCGGCTGGCCACACCACGGAAGCACAGCTCGGTGACGTCATCGGACAAGCCAACAGCTTCGAACAGCTGCGCACCACGATAAGAGGCCACAGTGGAGATACCCATCTTCGATAGGATCTTCAGCAGGCCCTTGGAGATGCCTTTGCGGTAGTGCTTGAACACTTCATACAGATCGCCCAGCACTTCGCCGGTACGGATCAGGTCGCCCAGCACTTCGTACGCGAGGAACGGATACACCGCCGAGGCGCCGAAGCCCAGGAGCACCGCGTAGTGATGCGGATCGCGGGCGGTCGCGGTCTCAACCAGAATGTTGCAGTCGCAACGCAGGCCTTTTTCAGTCAGGCGGTGGTGAATCGCACCAGTCACCAGCGAGGCGTGAGCCGGCAGCTTGCCCGGAGCGATATGACGGTCAGACAGAACCAGCAGCACCTTACCGGCGCGCACCGCTTCTTCAGCCTGATCGGCCATGTTGCGCACGGCGGCTTCCAGACCAATCGATTCGTCGTAGTTCATGTCGATCAGGTGACGCTCGAAGCCTGGGCGATCCAGGTTCATCAAGGCGCGCCACTTGGCCGGCGAGATCACCGGGCTGCTGAGAATCACCCGCGCAGCGTGCTCTGGCGACTCTTCGAAGATATTGCGCTCAGCACCGAGGCAGATCTCCAGCGACATGACGATGGCTTCACGCAGCGGGTCGATCGGCGGGTTGGTGACCTGGGCGAACTGCTGACGGAAGTAGTCGTACGGCGAGCGCACGCGCTGGCTGAGCACGGCCATCGGCGTGTCATCGCCCATGGAGCCGACCGCTTCCTGGCCTTGTTCGCCCAGCGGACGCAGCACCTGATCACGCTCCTCGAAGGTGACCTGGTACATCTTCATGTACTGCTTGAGCTGGTCGACGTCGTAGAACGCCGAACCATGGTCGCGGTCTTCCAGGGTTGCCTGAATGCGCTGAGCGCTCTTACGCATCCACTGCTTGTAGGGATGACGCGACTTCAGACGGTTGTCGATGTCGTCACTGCCGAGGATCTGCCCGGTTTCGGTGTCCACCGCCAGAATCTGCCCTGGGCCTACGCGGCCCTTGGCCAATACGTCCTCGGGTGCGTAGTTCCACACGCCGATTTCCGAGGCCAGGGTGATGTAGCCGTTCTTGGTGGTGACCCAGCGCGCCGGACGCAGACCGTTACGGTCGAGCAGGCACACGGCATGGCGGCCATCGGTGAGTACCACACCGGCCGGACCATCCCAAGGCTCCATGTGCATGGAGTTGTATTCGTAGAACGCGCGCAGATCGGCGTCCATGGTTTCGACGTTCTGCCAGGCTGGCGGAATGATCATGCGCACGCCACGGAACAGGTCGATGCCGCCGGTGACCATCAGCTCGAGCATGTTGTCCATGCTCGAGGAGTCGGAACCCACGCGGTTAACCAGCGGGCCAAGCTCTTCGAGATCAAAGATCTGGTCGTTGGCGAACTTCAGTCGACGCGCCTGCGCCCAGTTGCGGTTACCGGTGATGGTGTTGATTTCACCGTTATGCGCGAGGAAGCGGAACGGCTGAGCCAGCGGCCACTTCGGCAAGGTGTTGGTGGAGAAACGCTGGTGGAACACGCAAATGGCGGTCTGCAGGCGCTCGTCACCCAGGTCCGGGTAGAACTGCTGCAGGTCGGCCGGCATCATCAGGCCTTTGTAGATGATGGTCTTGTGCGAAAAGCTGCAGATGTAGTGATCGCTGTCAGCCGCGTTGGCCACCGAGGAACGACGACGGGCGCTGAACAGCTTGATCGCGAATTCCTGATCGGACAGGCCTTCACCGCCGATAAACACCTGCTCGATCTGCGGTAGACGCTCAAGCGCCAGACGGCCGAGCACGCTGGTGTCGATTGGCACTTTGCGCCAGCCGACCAGGCTCAGGCCGGCCGCGAGAATCTCACGATTCATGTTTTCGCGGGCTGCTTCGGCTTTCACCGGATCCTGATTGAAGAACACCATGCCCACGGCGTACTGCTTGGGCAATTCGACGGCAAAGTGCTGTTGGGCCATGGCCCGCAGGAAAGCATCAGGCTTCTGGATCAGCAGACCGCAACCGTCACCGGTCTTACCGTCGGCGTTGATCCCGCCACGGTGGGTCATGCATGTCAGGGCTTCAATCGCGGTCTGCAGCAGGTGATGGCTAGCCTCACCCTGCATATGGGCGATAAGGCCGAAGCCGCAGTTATCCTTGAACTCATCAGGACGGTACAAACCTGCTTTCATAGGGACTCTCACCAGACGGCCTATCACAAGGCAATTACTTTCTAATTCAACCACTTACCATGCGCGCAGGACTAAGCCCCAGCTTTGCGCAGGCGAAAGGGCAGTCATTGTACATACCCACCTAGGTCGTCACAAATCTTAGTGACGAAGCCTTGAAAAAATATGTCGCTAAAACGAAGGATAAGACCGGAAGGTCGTGGTAGCGACCGACCGGTCAGCGCAAGCGCTGAAGTGTATCAGCTAGCGCGCCTGGGCAATCTCTTGCTGAATGCCAGCAAAGTTACGCGGCCACGGCTTACCAGCCTGCACTTTCGCAGGCAGGGTGCGCAAGGCTGCCTGCGCCGCATCACGCGTAGCAAAACTGCCGTAGGTGACGACGTACAGCGGCTTACCCTGATGCTGCTTTTTGAAGTAGTGATAATCCGCACCATTGGCTTTTACAAAAGCCCGCGCACCACTTTCCAGCCGAGCACCGAGAATCTGCAGTGTATAGCGCGAGCCCGCCTGCGCGGCATACCAATCACCGCCAGCCACCGGCTTGGCCGCAGGGGGCAGAGCTTTCGGCTTTTCTGGCGACGGTGCCGTTGTGACCACCGGCGCAACCGGCGCAACCGGCTTGACCGCAGGCGCAGCAGGCGGTGCAACCACAGGCGCTACCTTGACTGGCTCAGACACCACAGGCGGCACCGGAACACTCACTGATACAGCCGGCTCAGGCGCGATATCCGCAGCACCTGACGCACCCACAGCGTCAGCTTCTTCCGCACCACTCAAACCAGCCGCCTGCGCCAAAGGTTCACGAATCACCGGCTGCGCTTCGCCTACCAAAGGTAGCGGCAGTGGTTGATTGGCACCCTCAAATTGAATCGCCGGCGCAACCGCCGGAGCAGCTGTCGCGCCTGACTCCGCAACCACTGCAGGCGGAGGAGTTTCACCGAGTGGCAACTGCGCAATCACCGGCGCATCAACATCCTCAACCACTCGCCCTTGCATAAACCAGGCAGCCAACACACCGATAGCTACCACACAGAGAGCCAGCAAATGCTTGCGCGGCAAGCTGAAAGAAAAACCACCACGATTCGCCGCACCGCGCTGCGCCAACATCGCCTCAACCAGCGACTCGCGCGCAACCTGATTGATTACGCCCGGCCAGCCGGCAGATTGCTCATGAATATCGGCGACCTGGTCATCGCTCAACACCTCAATGCCCTGCCCCGCACCCTCAAGACGCTGAGCCAGATACTCGCGCGTCTCATCCTCGCTGTAAGGCTGCAACTCGATGACATGAAAGCACTCATCACCCGCCGCCACATGCTCGAGACGCGGCAGCAGCTGCGAATCAGCAAACAGAAAAACATGCGGACGCCCTTCGGCATTGCCGACCGCCAGACTCAGCAAGCTGGTCAACGCCGCATCACTGAGATCCTCAGCATCATCAACTAGTACATAGACTTCCTGACCGGTCAGCGCTAATTGCCCAACCTGCGCCAGAATGGCCGGCAACTCTGGCCGCTGCACCTGCAGTCCCTGCGCGACCTGACGCAGAATACTCGCCGGATCCGAAGCCCCCTTGGCGGACACCACAACACTCTGCACTGCCTGTTTATTGGTACTGGCTACCAACGCCTGGCGCAGCAAAGTTTTACCGCTACCGTCCGGCCCACTGACCACCAGCAACAACTGGCTATAGCGCGCCAAATGGTGCAACTGACCAAGTACCGGCTTGCGCTGCGCCGGAAAAAATTTAAACCCCGGAACCCGCGCAGCAAAGGGGTCATGGGTGAAGTGGTAATGATCGAGAAACGCTTCGTCAGCATGCAGACTTGTCATGGGACACTCGTTAATTTTTAAGCTGAGCCAGCTGCGCTGCGTAGCCTGCGCTCAGCGTGGCATTCAAAATTTCCCTGGGAAAATCACCGGTTACAACCGCTTCACCCAAGCCGCGTAGCAACACGAGGCGCAGCTTGCCATCAAGCACCTTCTTGTCGACCGCCATATGCTCCATAAAATCCTCAGGCGTCATTTCCTCAGGCGGAGCAACCGGCAAGCCTGCAGCAACAAACAACCGAACGGCTCGCTCACGCTCGGCTGCGCTGATCCAGCCCAACCGTTCAGACATATCCAGTGCCATAACAGTACCCGCCGCCACAGCCTCACCATGCAGCCAAGCGCCATAACCCTGATGTGTCTCGATCGCATGACCAAAGGTGTGACCAAGATTCAACGTAGCGCGCACACCGGACTCACGCTCATCAGCCGCAACAACGCGAGCCTTGGCCGCACAGGAATGAGCGATTGCTGCAGTCAGCGCCTCCTGATCAAGGGCGCGCAACGCGGAGATATGCTCCTCAAGCCAGGACAGGAATGGCTCATCACATATCAAGCCGTACTTGATCACCTCGGCCAGACCTGCAGACAACTCACGCGCAGGCAAGGTAGCCAGCGTGCCGGTATCGATCAACACGGCTTGCGGCTGGTAGAAAGCACCGACCATGTTCTTTCCCAACGGATGATTGATACCGGTTTTGCCGCCAACCGATGAATCAACCTGCGACAGCAGCGTGGTTGGCACCTGGATAAAGCTCACACCACGCTGATAACACGACGCTGCAAACCCGGCCATATCGCCAATTACACCACCACCCAGAGCGATCACCGTCGTGCGCCGGTCATGCCGAGCACCCAACAATCCATCAAAAACCAGCTGCAGGGTTTCCCAGGTTTTGTAACTCTCACCATCAGGCAGAACAATAGAGGTAACCGCATAGCCTGCGAGCGAACGCTCAAGTGCAGCTAGATAAAGGGGAGCAACTGTCTCATTGGTCACTATCGCGACTTGCCGACCGACAATATGAGCTGCCAACAAATCAGCACGAGTCAACAGCCCAGCACCGATATAGATCGGGTAGCTGCGTTCACCAAGATCGACATGAAGAGTCTGCATAAAGCCCCCAGGTTACAAAGGGGCCTAGGATAGCGCAGTTCAGCCTGCGCTTTAACGGGGAGAAAGCGCCTCTAGACGCTCAAGAATCTCCTGCACCACCAGACGAGGCGGACGCTCGTCGGTTTCAACCACAACGTCGGCGATTTCACGGTAAAGCGGATCGCGAAGAGCCAATAACTCAGCCAGAACCTTACCTGGATCCGCCGAACGCAACAGTGGGCGATTGCGATCACGCGAAGTGCGGTCCACCTGCTGCTCAACAGAAGCATGCAAGTAAACAACATGACCGCCACGCCTAAGAGCAACACGATTTTCGGCGCGCATGACCGCGCCACCACCGGTAGCCAAGACCATACCGTCAACATCGCAAAGCTCTGCGATTACCGCCTGCTCACGCTCACGAAAACCCTGCTCACCTTCAACATCAAAGATCCAGGGAATATCCGCACCCGTGCGCTGCTCAATCTCTTTATCAGAGTCCTTGAACGGCAACCGCAGCTCTTTAGCAAGCAAACGCCCGATGGTGCTTTTACCAGCACCCATCGGGCCAACCAAGATCAAGTTCCGCACTGAATCAACGACTCACCGCGATGGCTTGGTTATTCATGATGCGCGGTGTCAAGAAGATCAAAAGCTCCGACTTTTCCTCCTTGACTACATCACGCTTAAACAAACGCCCAACGTATGGAACATCCCCGAGGAATGGAACTTTATCAACTGTTTTAGTTTGCGTATTGGAAAAAACACCACCAATCACAATAGTTTCACCATCACTCACCAAAACCTTCGCATTAACTTCATTTTTATCAATTGGAGGAACCCCATTGACAGCATTACCAAAATCAGGAGCGTCCTTTGTAACCTTAACCTCCATAATTATTCTATTATCTGGAGTTATCTGCGGAGTAACCTCAAGAGACAAAGCAGCCTCTTTAAAAGATGTTGTACTCGCACCGCTAGAGCTCGCTTCTTGATAAGGAATCTCAGAACCCTTAAGAATTTTAGCTGTCTCTTTATCCGATGTGACAACTTTTGGCTGAGAGACCACCTCACCATTACCTGTCTTTTCCATAGCAGAAAGCTCAAGGTCAAGGATTGCATTATCCGTAATAAAACCTATCCCTAGGCCGGAAGTTGCACCTGCAGCCCCCAGATCCACAAAGTTACCAAGAACTGTTGAGGGATTTTGGTTACCTGCATTTTGCCCGTATCCCGGCGCACTAGGGCGCGTTAGCCCAGGCCCTCCCACCACATAACTGGAGTCACCTACACTCGCACCACGCCAGTTAACCCCAAGAGCCTTATCATAATCGACATTAGCCTCAACGATTCTCGCCTCAATCATAACTTGACGAACAGCAACATCCAATTGAGAAACAACACGACGAAGCTCATCTAAACGAGTCTGCGTCTGATAAGCAATGATACTATTTGTTCTATCATCAACTGTTATAGAGCCACGATCATCCGCCGCACCATCTGCACTTGTTACAGACTGGAAAAGCTTGGCAATGTCAGAAGCCTTCGCATAGTTCACTTGAATCAACTCTCTGCGCAAAGGTGCCAATTCAGCAATTTGCTTTTGCGACTCAAGCTCCTGCCTCTCACGTGCAGCTATTTCATCTGCAGGGGCAACAAGAAGAACATTACCCACCTTACGCTTATCTAAGCCCTTTGTTTTCAATACAAGGTCCAAAGCCTGATCCCACGGAACATTCTGCAACCGAAGAGTAATACTCCCAGTAACAGTATCACTAGCTACTAAATTCAGATCCGTAAAATCTGCAATCAGCTGTAGAACTGATCTAACATCTATATCCTGAAAATTAAGGGAAAGTTTTTCCCCTGTATAAGCAAAACTATCAGCTTTACGTTTTTCAGCTTCAGACTGAGTCAAAGGCTTAACGCTTATGGTTAATTTGCTATCTGCTTGATATGCTAAATAGTCATATACACCAGAAGAATCAATAACAACACTGACCTTATCAGATGCACTTGTGGTACTTACATATTGAACCGGAGTAGCAAAATCCCTCACATCAAGTTTTACACGAAGAGACTCCGGCAACTGTGTCTTCGCAAAATCTAAGCGAATTTTACCACCTTGATCTTGTATATCAGGATTTACAGACGCATCAGACAAGGTTATAACCACATTACCCTCCCCCTGCTCGCCACGCTGAAAATCTATATTGTTAATTTCCCTCACTTGCGGAGAGTACTTCTTCGTTGGCACAACGGTCTTTGCAACAGCAGGACCGGCCGCAGCAGTCTGAATTCTAGAGTTCTCGCCAACCACAACAAAAATACTGTTGCCCTCAGCACGAGTGTGATATGGAGAAAGATTCGATAGGTTAATTACAAGTCGAGTACGATCTTTCGCCTCAACTACGGTAACACTACGGGCATTACCAACGCCGAGCTCTCTACTTTTCAAACCTAACTTGTTCGAAACCCCTGGCAAGTCAATCGCAATACGTGCAGGTTGCTCGATTGTGTAACCACGAGGAGCGAGAACAGGCTCATCAAAAGTCAGCTTCAATTCAACGCGATCCCCCGGCAAAGCCGCAACGTCAAGCGCCATTAAATCAGCAGCCATCAACGACGGAGAAAGAAGCGCAGCAAGAAGAGGAATGCCAATAAAAGAGGGAGATATGTTCATAATCATATTCCACTGAGCAGATCGGTTATTTTTTTTCATATTCATTCCGCTCTGGTTAAGAGCGCTCCTTAAGGGACAAGCTCCGCGGCCGCTCTAACCAACCACCTTCACCATCCGGAACGATTTCCATTACATCGACTTTTGAATCGTCTATGGCAAGTATTCGCCCATGATTCCGTCCAAGGTAATCCCCAACGCGAACTCGATGGACGCCCCCTGCACCACTCACAAGCGCAAAAGCGCCAGTGTCGTTGGCCAAAGTGCCTACCATCACGAAAGTTTCAATGTTAAACCCTTCAAGAAATTGCTTCGTACGAGCCTCGTCAGGCTTTATATCTTGGGAGCCTTTCTGCCGATCAACCATTTCCAACTTTACTGGAGGCTGGAATGGACTTCTCAAGGCAGCAGCGCTGTACGCGAAGCTCTCATAAGACTGAAACTTTGGTAAGGGGTCAATTTCCCCCTTAGGGCGAGAGCGAACCTCATCCATATATGTTTGAAGATCAGAAAAATCGCTATTACCACAACCAGAAACAAGCAAGAAAAAGAACAAAGAAACATGCTTAAAGCGCATCATTACCGTGCCCCCTTATCATTATACCGATAGGTTTTGGCCAATATACTCATACGCAATTTAGATGCTCCCGTGCTACTCTCGGGGACCAGATTAAAATCATGTAAAGTGACAATCCGAGGGAGGCTGGCAACGCCACTGACGAAGCTAGCCAAGTCATGATATGCACCAACGACAGTTATCTGAATAGGCAATTCTATATAAAACTGCTGAGCAACCTCAGGCAAAAGCTTAATCTCTTCAAACTCTAAACCGCTACCTAAACCTGTCCGGGTTATATCCTCCAGCAATCCAGGCACTTCCGTATCACTTGGCAACTGTTTTAAAAGTGCACCAAATGAAACCTCCATCTCTTGCATCTGCTCCTTGTATGCATCGAGATTTGCAGCTTGGAAAGCTTTACTTGAAAACTGCTCTTTCAGCGAAATCTCTTCCGCCTGCTTACCCTCTAGCTGAACCCGTAAGTCTTTAAGATGAAAGTTGTAGCCCAGCGCAACAACAACCACTAACAACAAAGCACCTGCAATAAACTTTACCGCCGCGGGCCAAGAGCCAACGTTATTAAAATCAAGGTCATTTAAATCGAGCTGCCGTAGACTTTCTAAAGAATCACTAAGACTCATTGCTTAGACCCCTCTTCCGTGAGCGCAGGCTGGGTCTGCTGCACGGTTAACTGGAACACATTGGCCTGATCAATCGCACCTGCTGTCACCGATTTAACCTGTGTGAGATTTGGTGCGGCCAACCAATCTGAAGCTTCCAAGTTACGCATCAGATTAGATACACGATTATTAGACTCAGCAGCACCAACAATAGCGATATTTTTCGCAGTCATTTTTACGCCGGTAAAATGAACACCATCAGGTAATGTTCTCACCAACTGATCAAAAACGCGGCCAATAACAGGACGATTACCCTGTAGATCCTGAATGATTTTCATACGTTCAAGAAGCTGCTGTCGACGGGTTTTCAGCTCACTAATTTCTTTAATGCGAGCATCTAGAACAGCAATTTCCTTACGCACAAATTCATTTCGTGCATTTTGCTGCTCAATTGCACCGCTTAAATATTGATCACCGAGAAAGACAGCGCCTGCTGCAACAACAAACACACCCGCAAGCGTCACCAAAAAGCGCTGTTTGCGCTCTTCGCGTAGCTGCTCGCGCCAAGGGAGTAGGTTAATCCGCGCCATTAGTCGAAACTCCTCATCGCCAGGCCACAGGCAATCATCAAGGCAGGCGCATCACTGGCAAGCGCACCTGCGTTGACCTTGCCACTCAGCGCCATTTCAGCGAATGGATTGGCGACCAATGTCTGGGTGCCTATTTTTTGCTGAATCAAACGATCGAGATCGGGAATCGACGCGGTACCACCAGCCAGCAAGATGTAGTCGACATCATTGAACTGACCGGCAGCAAAGAAGAACTGCAGTGAACGAGCAACCTGCTGAACCACGGCCTCTTTGAATGGCTGCAGTACTTCGCTGTCATAGTCATCCGGCAAGCCGCCTTGCTTTTTGGCCAGGCCGGCCTCTTCAACGGAAAGGCCATAACGACGCTGAATTTCCTCGGTAAGTTGCTTGCCGCCAAACAGCTGCTCGCGGGTGTAGATAGTGCGACCGTTGTGCAGAACGCTGAGCGTGGTCATGGTTGCGCCAATATCGACAACAGCAACCGTCAGCTCATCACGACCGCCACCGAGCTGATCAATCAACAAGCCGTAAGCCCGCTCAAGTGCATAGGCCTCGACATCGACCACTTTGGCAGTAAGACCGGCGAGCGCTAGAGCAGCCTCGCGGACTTCAACGTTCTCCTTACGGCAAGCGGCGAGCAGAACTTCGACACGATCGGCATTACGTGCAGAGGCGCCTTGCACTTCGAAGTCGATCGCGACTTCTTCCAGCGGATAGGGAATGTACTGATCGGCTTCGATCTTCAGCTGATTCTCAAGCTCATCGTCGGAAAGCCCCGCTTCCATTTCGATGGTTTTGGTAATCACTGCAGATCCAGCCACAGCCACTGCAACGGTTTTCACGCCGCTCTTGGCTTTGGCGAGTACACGTGAAAGGGCCTGCCCCACCCCTTCCAGCTCGGCAATGTTTTTTTCAACCACCGCGTTTGGCGGGAGCGGCTCAACTGCGTAAGCCTCTACCTTGTAGCGGCTTCCGGAGCGGCTCAATTCGAGGAGCTTGACGGAGGTCGAACTGATATCGATCCCGAGTAGCGTATTCGCTTTCTTATTGAAGAGCCCTAGCACGACCGATTTCCTATTGGCATCCGCGACTTACGGACTATTTATGTTTTTTCACATTAAATAACAGTCTTGACAGAAGCGCAAATGGCTACCCAGCAAAAAAACCGCTTATAATGTGATCAGTTTTTCTCTTTTAACCTTGTGTTCCGCTTAACTCGTTCTTTTATCTGGAAATCCAAAAATCTTGATGCGTCTTTTGCGTTTTTTCTGCTGGTCTTGCCTCGCCGCTTTTTGTGGCCTGGTACTCAGTTTCAGCGGGGCCTTCCTCTATCTTAGCCCCAGCCTCCCATCCGTCGAATCTTTGCGCAGTATTCAACTGCAGATTCCTCTGCGCGTTTACAGCAGCGACGCCAAGCTGATTGCCGAGTTCGGTGAAATGCGTCGCTCGCCAATCGCTTTTGCGGATATCCCCCAGGACTTCATCAGCGCCTTGCTGGCAGCCGAAGACGACAACTTTGCCAATCATTATGGCGTTGACCTTACCAGCCTGATGCGCGCTGCAACGCAAATCTTGAAAAGCGGGCAGATTCAAACCGGTGGTAGCACCATTACCATGCAGGTGGCGAAGAACTTCTTCCTGACTAGCGAAAGAAGTTTCTCGCGCAAGATCAACGAGATACTTCTGGCCCTGCAAATTGAACGGGAGCTCAGTAAGAACGAAATTCTTGAACTTTATGTGAACAAGATTTACTTGGGTAATCGTGCTTACGGCATCGAAGCGGCCGCACAGGTGTATTACGGCAAGTCCATTCGCGATGTCAGCCTTTCGCAAATGGCGATGATTGCCGGCTTGCCGAAAGCACCTTCGCGCTTCAACCCGCTGGTCAACCCGACGCGTGCCCTGGAACGTCGCGACTGGATTCTCGGGCGCATGCACAGCCTTGGACGTATCGACCAGCAGCGTTATGAAGAAGCATTAGCCGAGCCGATCAACGTCAGTTACCACGTTCCAACGCCTGAACTGGTAGCACCCTATATTGCCGAGATGGCGCGCGCCGAGATGGTTGGGCGCTATGGCAGTGAGGCGTACACCGAAGGCTTTAACGTCACCACCACAGTGCCCAGCGATCTGCAGCTGGCGGCCAACACGGCCGTACGAGAAGGCCTGATTACCTACGATCAGCGCCACGGCTATCGCGGCCCGGAAAGCCGCCTACCGGGTATGACCAAGGAAAATTGGCAAGCCGAACTGAGCAAGCAAACCTCCCTCGGAGGCCTTGAGCCAGCCATTGTCACAGCCGTTGAGAAAAGCGGGATCATGATCCTGCTGCGCAACGGTGAAGAACATGCAGTGGCCTGGGACAGTATGAAATGGGCACGGCCGTTTCTGAATACCAACAGCCTCGGCCCACGACCACAGCAACCCGCTGACGTCAGCCAGATTGGCGACCTGATCCGCGTGCAACGTCAGGAAGACGGCAGCTTGCGCTTTGTGCAACTGCCCGCCGCGCAAAGCGCTCTGGTATCGCTGGATCCGAACAACGGTGCCATTCGCGCTCTGGTCGGTGGCTTCTCATTTGAGCAGAGCAATTACAACCGCGCCGCACAAGCTAAACGTCAGCCGGGTTCAAGCTTTAAACCCTTCGTCTACAGCGCTGCACTGGATAAAGGTTATACCGCCGCCACGCTGGTCAATGACGCACCGATCGTGTTTGCCGACGACGCGCTATCGCAGGTATGGCGGCCGAAGAATGACAACAACACCTTCCTCGGCCCGATCCGCCTCCGCGAAGCCTTGTACCGCTCGCGCAACCTGGTGTCGATTCGCCTGTTGCAAGACCTTGGCATCGCCAGCACGCTGAGCTACATCGAACGCTTCGGTTTTGAGAGTAAGGATCTGCCGCCCAATCTGTCTTTGGCACTGGGCACCGCGAGCCTCACCCCAATGGAGATCGCGGAGGGCTGGAGCGTTTTTGCCAGCGGCGGCTACAAGACTGAGCCCTATCTGATCGAACGGATCGAAGACCGTACCGGCAAGCAGCTGTTCAACGCCAACCCCGCTCAAACCCCGACCGGCATTGCCCAGCGCGCAGAACAGAGCAGCGCCGCGCAACTCAGCGTTGGCGATCAACCACTGCCGCCTGAACCGGTGCTTGCCGAACAGATCATCGATGAACGCACCGCCTACATCATGACCAGCATGCTGCAGGATGTGATCAAGCGCGGTACTGGCCGCCGCGCCATGGCCCTGGGGCGCGATGACCTGGCGGGTAAAACCGGCACCACCAACGAGTCGAAAGACAGCTGGTTCTCCGGTTACAACGCAGACTACATAACTACCGTCTGGGCCGGTTTCGATCAGCCAGAAAGCCTTGGCCGCAACGAGTATGGCGGCACCGTGGCCCTGCCGATCTGGATGAGCTACATGGGCGCAGCCTTGAAGGACAAGCCTAGCCACCTGCTGCCAGAACCCGAAGGCCTGCTGACCCTGCGCATCGACCCACACAGCGGCCGCGCGGCTACACCCGATACGCCAGATGCCTACTTCGAGCTGTTCAAGAGTGAAGACTCGCCGCCCCCCATGGGCGAATTTGAGCCTGGCATGTATATCCCTGGCAGCCCATTGCCCGCTGATGAGTCCGCGCCGATCGATCTGTTCTAAACGACTCGCCCCCAATCGCGGCAGCCTGAAACAGACAAATTAACGCCAATAAAAAACCCGCCGAAGCGGGTTTTTTTATTGCTCTTGAGCTAAGCGATTAGCCGTTGAATACGTCGTTTACCGACTGCAGCGGGTAATGCTTTGGATACGGCAGAGTTGCCACACCGCTTTCAATTGCGGCCTTGGCCACGGCATCGCAAACCACAGTAATCAGGCGTGGGTCCATCGGCTTCGGAATGATGTACTCGCGACCGAACGACAGAGCGATGCCACCATAAGCGTCGCAGACTTCCTGCGGCACCGGCAGTTTGGCCAGGTCACGCAGAGCCAGGGCTGCAGCGATCTTCATTTCTTCGTTGATGCGGGTCGCGCGAACGTCCAGCGCACCACGGAAGATGAACGGGAAGCCCAGCACGTTGTTGACCTGGTTCGGGTAGTCGGAACGCCCGGTGGCCATGATCACGTCGTTACGTACTTCATGAGCCAGTTCTGGCTTGATTTCCGGATCCGGGTTGGAGCAGGCGAAGACGATCGGGTTAGGTGCCATGCGCTTGAGGTCTTCAGGGGCCAACAGGTTGGCACCCGACAGACCGACGAATACGTCAGCACCATCCAGAGCATCAGACAGGGTGCGCTTGCTGGTTTCGCTGGCAAACACGGCCTTGTACTGGTTCAGGTCGTCGCGGCCAGCGTGGATCACGCCTTTGCGGTCGATCATAAAGATGTTCTCGACCTTGGCGCCCATGCTCACCAGCAGCTTCATGCAGGAGATTGCGGCAGCGCCAGCACCCAGGCAGACGATCTTGGCATCTGCCAGAGTCTTGCCGGCGATTTCCAGGGCATTGAGCATGCCGGCAGCAGTCACGATAGCGGTGCCGTGCTGGTCATCGTGGAACACTGGAATGTCGCACTGTTCGATCAGCGTGCGTTCAATTTCAAAGCACTCAGGCGCCTTGATGTCTTCCAGGTTGATGCCACCGAAGGTGATCGAGATACGGCGTACGGTGTCGATAAAGGCCTGCGGGCTCTCGGACTCGACTTCGATGTCGAATACGTCGATACCGGCAAAGCGCTTGAACAGCACGCCCTTACCTTCCATCACTGGCTTGGAAGCCAGCGGGCCGAGGTCGCCAAGACCAAGAATAGCGGTACCGTCGGAAATGACTGCCACCAGGTTGCCTTTGCCGGTGTAGCGATACGCCAGCTCCGGATCACGCGCGATTTCGCGCACAGGCTCAGCAACGCCTGGGCTGTAGGCCAGGGACAGATCGCGTGCTGTTGCGGTGGGCTTGGTTAGCTCGACACTCAGCTTACCCGGACGGGGATTGGCGTGATATTCGAGAGCGGCTGTTTTCAAATCAGACATGTTGGCATTTCCGCTTTGGGCTGTTGAACAGGCAGGCGGCCGAGGATACGCAAGTTGTATACAGCTGCACAAGACTGGCAAGTCCGTATGCGCACGCAGGCCCTAGCGCACGACCTTCAGCCAGTCGCCAGCACGCGGCTGACCTGACGGATAAAGGTTATTCAGCAGGCGCAGAGTCTTTAGCGCATCGCCCGGCAACTTGCTGCCCTTGGCCAGCGCCTCGATGGTCTGCCCAGGCTTGACCTTGACCATATGCAGGCGCATCGGCTGCGCTTGTTGGTACTCGGCGCTGGTCATCGGCCGGAAGCTTTTGATCACGCTGAGAAACTGCTCATCCTGAGTTTCCAGCGAGGCGCGACCACGTACCGCTCCGACAAACAGGTAAACCCGTGGACCATGTTGGATAACCGCCACGCGCTTGGCGGCATTGCCTGGAATCACCGCGCTATAGCCTTTGAGACCAGCCTGCTGCAACTCGACGCCGGCCACCAGACGCTGACTACCGACGCGCTGGCGCAAGAGTTCAGCCGGCGTCAGTTGCTGCGGGTTATCTTCCAGGGTCATGGCGATAAACGCCTGCTGATCGGCGGTGTGACCGATCAGCGCATCCGGGCGATTGAGCAGGCTCCAGCCCTGGGGAAACGCCAGGGTAAAGTTCAGATCAGCATGGTAGAAACGCTGGCCGCGTCGCACGCCGGTTTCGGCCGAATCACCAAAGGGCAAGCCTTCCAGGCGCTTGAGAAAGGCCTCGCGATTGACCTCCTGCTGGCCGGTGGCCAAGGCCCGCGCCGGGCCCAACACCTGCTGCAGACGCCGATCATTGTCTGGATGAGTATCAAACAGCCCGTGGTAACCGCCCGCAGGCTGCACCTCACCGCGCGCTGCGGCCTGGTCGCGGGCGAAGTCTTCCTGATTCTTCAGCACCTTGACCACTTCGATCATCGCCTGCGGGTCATAACCGCTACGTGCCAGGTACTGCGCGCCCAGGCCATCGGCTTCCAACTCCATGTCACGGCCATAGCCGCGCACAACGGCACCACCCAGTACGCTGGTGACATCGGCAGCGGCACCCACGCCGGTGCCAATTGCCACCGCCTGGCCGAGCAAGCCCCAGGCAGTGGACTGGCTCTGCTGCTGCACGCTGTGCCGCGCAGTAACGTGGCCTACTTCGTGACCGAGCACGGCGGCCAGTTCGGCTTCCGAGCTTAGATAGGCCAGCAGCCCGCGATGGATATAGATGTAGCCGCCCGGCAAGGCAAAGGCGTTGATGTCCGGGCTATCGACCACAGTGAACTGATAGGCCAACTGGCTGCGGTGACTGTTCTTCGCCACCCGCTCACCGACCTGCTGCACATACCTCTGCAGCTTCTCGTCGGCGTAACGCGGATTTTCCTTGAGGATCTGCTGGTTGTAACGACGGCCGAGGTCGAGTTCCTGCTGCTCGCTCATCATCACAAAGTCGCTGCGGCCGGTGGCCGGATTGACCGCACAGCCGGCCAGCTGCAGCAGCAAGGCAAACAGCGTCAGTATGCGCAGGATCATGGCAACACCTCCAACATGGCCTTATCGGTCAATGGCAGCATCCAGCGCGCCTGCCCAGCGCGCAAGCCGCCACGCCTGGAGCGGTCGATCACCCAGCCACGAGCCTCGATCTGGCGGCCTTCAAGGCTTTCGACCGCGCGCAGATCAAAATTGCCCAACGCCCGAGGCGCGATATGCAGCACCAGCGAATTGCCCATGTCCAGCCACAGGCCGCCACCATTGCGCTCGACACGTTCAACCCGGCCCTGCAGTAGAGCAAAGCCGCCGCTTTTCAACTGCGCGGCGGCTTGCACCGGCGAACGCTGCCAGAGCCCGGCACGCGCCTGCCTAGCACTGCGCTCGGCAGCTTGCTGGCACTGCACCAGCGCCAGATTAGGTGCCACTGCCACCTGATAGCCCAAACCCTCGGCGAGCAACTGCGCCTCCAGATTGCGCCCGCCGCTGTCATAGGCGTGCGCCAGGGTGCGCCCGTAGTGATCCTTGGCCTGCTGGCCGTACTGCAACGAGACCAGACCAGCGCTGGCCGCTATCAGGGCCTGCAAACGTTTGCGTGCCGCTTCGGCGAAAGGCTCGGCAGAGCGGCCCTGGCGGCCCATTTCCGGGCTGTTCAGACCGATCAAGCGCACATTGCGCCCATCGACCAGACGCAAGGTGTCGCCATCGACCACGCGCTGCACCTTGGCACTGGGCAGGTTGCCCGGCGCCGGGCAGAACGCCAGCGCGCCGCCTGCATAAACGCCGAAAACGAAAAAGGCGCCCACAAGGGACGCCTTTTTCAGTAGCGAGGTGCAAACCATGTGGGTCTGCGTCGCTGCGCGCAAGCTTACTGCTTGGCGCCGAACATGCCGAAACGCTGCTTGAAGCGATCAACACGGCCGCCGGTATCCAGCATTTTCTGCTTGCCGGTGTAGAACGGGTGGCACTCGTTGCACACGTCCAGGCTCAGTGGCTTGGCCAGGGTGGAGCGAGTTTCGATCACGTTGCCACAGCTGCAGGTGGCGGTGACGGCTACATAGTTCGGGTGGATATCGGCTTTCATGATGATTCCTCAGGGCTGTCGTGCCGCCACCAGACACTATTGTCAGGTACCGCACGGAAATAGGCCGGCGATAATACCAGAGCACCGCCGCGACGCAAGGCCGGCCGTCGCTTGCCTGCGTGCTAAGATCGCGGCCTTGCCACTGGAGCCTCTGCGTGCCCGACGTGATTCTGCGCCTCGCCTTGCCCTCGCCGCTGCGCCGCCTGTTCGACTACCGCGCCCCGCCCGGTGTGCCGCGCAGCGCCTTGCAGCCTGGTGCGCGGCTGCGCGTGCCGTTTGGTCGACGCGAGATGATCGGCATTCTGATCGAAGTGACCGAACACAGCGACGTGCCGGCCGACAAGCTCAAGCCCGCCCTGCAATTACTGGATGCCCAGTCGCCACTGCCGCCCGCACTGTTCAAGCTGTGCCTGTGGACCGCGCAGTATTACCAGCACAGCCTGGGCGACACGCTGAGCTGGGCGCTGCCGGTACTGCTGCGCCAGGGCGAGCTGGCGGAAGTGCGCCAACAGCGCTTCTGGTCGGTCACTGCCGGCGCACAATTGGACGACCCCCGCCTGAGCCGCGCTCCGCGCCAGCGCGATGCCCTGAAAACCCTGGCCCAGCACCCTCACGGCGTTGCCCATGCACTGCTGAGTAAACTACAGCTGAACAAGGACAGCCTCGACCTGCTGCTGGAAAAGGGCCTGGTACAGATTGACGTGCGCCGCCATGCGCCAAGCGAGCGCCACGCCAACTGGCTGGCGCAGCCGGAACTGCCACTGAATGCCGAACAGCGCGCGGCCAGCGAGGCGATTCGCTCAGGTTTCGCCAGCTTCAACGCCTTTCTTCTCGCCGGAGTCACCGGCAGCGGCAAGACCGAGGTCTACCTGCAACTGATCCGCGAAACCCTGGAGGCCGGCAAGCAGGCCCTGGTGCTGATCCCCGAGATCAACCTAGGCCCACAGACCCTGGCGCGTTTCGAGCAGCGCTTCAACGCGCGCATCGCCCTGCTGCACTCGGCGGTGAATGACCGCGAGCGCCTGGACGCCTGGCTGGCGGCGCGCGATGGCGAGGCGGACATCATCATCGGTACCCGTTCGGCGTTGTTCACCCCCATGCAGCGACCGGGGCTGATCATCATCGACGAGGAGCACGACGCCTCCTATAAACAGCAGGAAGGTCTGCGTTACCACGCCCGCGACCTGGCGGTGGTACGTGCGCATCAGGAGAACATCCCGATCGTGCTGGGCTCGGCCACGCCCTCGCTGGAAAGCCTGCACAACGCCCACAACGGCCGCTATGCCCTGCTGCACCTGCGTGAACGTGCCGGCGGCGCCAAACAGCCGCGTTTTCTGCGCCTGGATGTAAAAAGCCGGCCGCTGGACTCCGGCATCTCCGGGCCCATGCAGCAGGCCATCGCCCAGACTTTGCAGGCCGGCCAGCAGGTGCTGGTGTTCCTCAACCGCCGCGGCTTCGCCCCGACCCTGCTCTGTCACGACTGCGGTTGGCTGTCGGAATGCCCGCGCTGCGACGCACGCATGACCGTGCACCAGCGCTCACGCGAGCTGCGTTGCCACCACTGCGGCCACGTCGAACGCCAGCCGAGCAACTGCCCGAAGTGCAACAACGTCGATCTACGCCCGGTTGGTGCCGGCACCGAACGCGCCGAAGAACGTCTGGAGATTCTCTTCCCCGGTGTGCCGGTGTTGCGCGTCGACCGCGACAGCACCTCGCGCAAGGAGGCCATGACCACCTTGTTCAACACCGTGCAGCGCGGTGAGCCGTGCATCCTGGTCGGCACGCAGATGCTCGCCAAGGGTCACCACTTCCCGCGCGTGACCCTGGTGGCGATTCTGGATGCCGATGGCGGCCTGTTCTCGGCGGATTTTCGCGCCAGCGAGCGCATGGCCCAGCTGATCGTACAGGTCGCCGGGCGCGCCGGACGTGCTGAAGAGCCGGGCAAGGTGATTATCCAGAGCCACCTGGCTGACCATCCTCTATTGGTGCAACTGACCGAGCAGGGCTATTTCGCCTTCGCCGAACAGGCCCTCAGCGAACGTCGCAGCGCCGGCCTGCCGCCGTTCTGCCACCTCGCCCTGCTACGCGCCGAAGCGCACAAACCCGCCCAGGCCGAAGGCTTTCTCGACGACGCCTGCACGGAAGCCGAGCTGTTGTTGAATGAACTGAAGCTCAGCGGCATCGAACTGCTTGGCCCGGTACCCGCGCCGATGGAGCGCCGCGCCGGCCGCTACCGCGCGCAGTTGCTGGTGCAGGCCAACGCCCGCGCGCCGCTGCACCGCCTGCTCAATACCTGGATGCACGCCCTGGAACAGATGCCCAGCGGCCGCGCCGTGCGCTGGTCTCTAGACGTAGACCCCATCGATCTGTTCTAAGACAGGCCACCGTGCGCAGCCTGTTACACTGCACGCCATTTCGTTTAGCAGGCCTGCACCGTGACTCAAACCGCTTTCTCTTCTCTGCCGCTTTCCGCCGCCATGCTGGCCAACCTCGAGTCGCTCGGTTACGCCGAGATGACCCCGATTCAGGCGCAGAGCCTGCCGGTCATGCTCAAGGGCATGGATCTGATTGCCCAGGCCAAGACTGGCAGCGGCAAGACCGCGGCCTTCGGCATTGGCCTGCTCAACCCGCTCAACCCACGCTACTTCGGCTGTCAGGCGCTGGTGCTCTGCCCGACCCGCGAACTCGCCGACCAAGTGGCCAAGGAACTGCGCCGCCTGGCCCGTTCCGCCGATAACATCAAGATTCTCACCCTGTGCGGTGGCGTGCCGTTCGGCCCGCAGATCGGCTCGCTGGAACACGGTGCGCAGATCATCGTCGGCACCCCGGGGCGCATCCAGCAGCACCTGAGCAAGGGCACCCTGAAGCTCGACGGCCTCAACACCCTGGTACTCGACGAAGCCGACCGCATGCTCGACATGGGCTTCTACGACAGCATCGCCGACATCATCGGGCAGACCCCGAGCCGCCGGCAGACCCTATTGTTCTCCGCCACCTACCCGGCCGGGATCAAGCAACTGGCCGCGGCCTTTATGCGCGACCCGCAGCAGGTCAAGGCCGAGGCCCTGCACGACGACACGCAGATTGAGCAGCGCTTCTACGAAATCGCCCCGGAAGAGCGCCTGGACGCCGTGGTCAAGTTGCTCAACAGCTTCCGCCCGCAGTCCTGCGTGGCCTTCTGTTTTACCAAGCAGCAGTGCCAGGACGTGGTCGAGCACCTCACTGCCAAAGGCATCTCGGCCGCCGCACTGCATGGTGACTTGGAACAACGCGACCGTGATCAGGTGCTGGCGATGTTTGCCAACCGCAGCCTGTCGGTATTGGTAGCCACCGATGTGGCCGCACGCGGCCTGGATATCGATGCGCTGGACATGGTGATCAACGTCGAACTGGCGCGTGACTCGGAAATCCATATTCACCGCGTCGGCCGCACCGGGCGTGCCGGTGAAAAGGGCCTGGCAGTGAGCCTGGTCGCACCAGCCGAAGGCCATCGTGCCCAGGCCATCGAAACCCTGCAAAGGGCGCCGCTCAACTGGCATCCGCTGAGCAGCCTGAAACACCAGGGCGGCGCGCCGTTGCAGCCATCGATGATTACCCTGTGCATCGGTGCTGGACGCAAAGATAAACTGCGCCCCGGCGATATTCTCGGTGCCCTGACGGGTGCCGCGGGCATCCCTGGCGCGCAGGTCGGCAAGATCGCGATCTTCGACTTCCAGGCTTACGTGGCAGTCGAGCGCAGCGTGGCCATGCAGGCACTCAAGTGCCTCAGTGAAGGCAAAATCAAGGGCCGCTCGCTGCGTATTCGTACCCTATAGTTGCCGCATAAGCTAAATAGACGGCTGCAGTGAAGCGGCCAGCGACAGAGGAGTAGCCCCCCTTGCGCAATATTCTGGTGATCGAAGACAGCCCACTGGTGCTGAAAATTCTCGAACATCTGTTTCGCAAGGAGGCTGGCTTTCAGCCGATCTTCTGCGCCTCCATGGGCGAAGCCCAGGTGATGCTGGAAACCTCGGCCGAGCTGTTCTTCGCCGCCATCGTCGACCTCAACCTGCCGGACGCCCCGGACGGTGAGATTGTCGACGTGGTGATGAGCTACCACCTGCCCTGCATCGTGCTCAGCGGCACCTACAACGAGCAGCGCCGCGATCAGATGCTGCTCAAGGGCGTGGTCGATTACGTGCTCAAGGAAAGCCAGCACTCCTACGAGTACGCCTTCCGCCTGCTGCACCGTCTGGAAAGCAACAGCGAGGTGAAGATCCTCATCGCCGAAGACTCCGAAGCCACCCGCCATTACATCCGCCATGTACTGACGCCGCATCGCTACCAGATTCTCGAAGCCTGCGACGGCGACGAAGCCCTGCGCATCCTCAAGGAACAGCCGGATATCGACCTGCTGGTGGTCGACCACAGCATGCCGGGATTAAGCGGTTTTGATCTGGTCAAACTGCTGCGGCAGAAGATGAAACGCCACGAGCTGATCATTCTCGGCCTGTCAGCCGACACCAAGGGCTCGCTCAGCGCCAAATTTATCAAGCACGGCGCCGATGACTTTTTGCGCAAACCCTTCTGCCCGGAAGAGCTCAACTGCCGGGTGATGTCGACCCTGGAGCGCCGCGACCTGCTGCGCGCCCTCAAGCAGGCCGCACAGTTTGATGCCCTGACCGGCTTGAACAACCGCCGCGCCTTTTATGAGCACGGCCAGCAGCTGTTCCAACAGGCCCGCTCCGGCGGACGCGACCTCAGCGTGGCGATGCTCGATCTGGATTTCTTCAAACGGATAAACGACGAACACGGCCACGCCAGTGGCGATGCAGCACTGATCGCCTTCTCCCGCGCGTTTTCTGCGGTATTCCCCGATGCTCTGCTCGGCCGTCTGGGCGGTGAAGAGTTCGCCATGGTCAGCCAGCAGGATGCTGCGACCCTCAGCGACACCCTCGACCAGCTACGCAACCATTGCGCCACCTTGAAGTACGCCATCGGTGCACCGCCGCTGTCGTTCAGCGCCGGTATCTACTATGGCGCCCCCGATGACCTGGAAAGCCTGCTGCACCAGGCCGACCTGCGCTTGTATCAGGCCAAGAATCAGGGCCGCGGGCGTAATTGCTGGCAGTAGTTCATGCGGTCTGCTGGCGGTGCAGCATTAGGTCCTAGAGCCCGTGACGCTGAAAGATCTGCGCATAGCTGCCATCAGCGCGCATTTCCTCAATCGCCTTGTTGAAGGCATCGGCAATCTGCTGATGCTGCGGATGTTTGCGGCTGACCAGAATATGCAGGCCGTTCTCGCTCAAGGGTTGCGGCAAAAACTCCAACTGGTCGCGAATCCCGGCCAGGCTGCGACTCAGGTGAAAACGCGCCACTAGTTCATCCTCCAGAGTCAGCTGCACCCGCCGCGCCTGCAGCATGCGCGCGCCCACTTCAAAGCCGACCACACCGACCTTGGTCAGCCGGTTGTCCTGGTCAAACTCACTGGAATAGGCATAACCACGCACCACGGCAATGCTGTAGGGGTACAAATCCGGCAGCTGGCGGAAATTGATCTGACTACCCTTGCGCTGCAGAAAACGGATGCGGTTGATCAGGTAAGGCTGCGAGTAATGGCCAAAGACCGCCCGTTCATCGGTGTACCAGGCGTTGATCAGCACATCGTAGATTTCCTGCTGCAACCCCCGCACCGCGCGCTCCCACGGCACTTGAGCGTAACTGGTGGTGTAGCCGGCGCGAGTCAGTGCGGTGGTCACCAGATCAGAGGCCACCCCGTTGTTTAGCAGCGTCTGGTCATTGAATGGCGGCCAAGGGTCCGCCACCAACCGCAAGGTCTCTGCAGCATGGCCACACAGAGGCGCCAACAGCACCCACGACAGCAGGCAGGCACGCAGTCCATTCATCACCGGCGATTCCAGAGAAAGCAGAGCCCTAATCCTAGCTGCCACAGCATTTTTTAACAGCGCCCTAATAGCCGCAAACACGCCGAAAGCTATTCTGTGCAGACAACAACCCAGCACGGCAAACAGGAGTTCCGCCGCATGGCGTCACAACACCCCCTGCGCATTCTCGATGCCACGCATGCTGATCTAGAGACCTTGCAGCGCATTGGCTGCGATACCTACCGCGAACATTTCAGTGAAATCTGGACGCTCGCCGGAATGCGGCACTTTCTTTCCGACGACTTCTCACGCGAGAGCCTGACCCGCTCGCTCGCGGCGCCAGACCAGCATCTATGGCTGCTGGCCAAGGACATGGCCGGCAATACTCAGGGCTTTGCCAAACTCAACTGGAACAGCCGCATGCCGCTGCATAACGCAGCGGGCGCAGAACTGCAGAAGATTTACCTGCTCAAGTCCGCGACTGGCAAAGGTTATGGCATGCAGTTACTGAGCGTTATCTGTGAGCGTGCATCAGCACGGCAACAACAGCTGCTGTGGCTGGATGTTCTAAAGAGCAATCACGCGGCACAAGCCTTCTACTCACGCTTCGGTTTCCATGCCTGTGGCGAAATCCCATTCAGCACTGACCTGTTCGAAATCGGCATGCAGGTCATGACCTACGACCTCACGTCCCGCTCGCAAGCGCAGCCGACAACTTGCAGTTAAGATGCGCGCTGTTTTGCGCCAGCCTTGGCGCGTGTCGCAGGTTGAGGAAATGGCTGTGCTTACACCCCAGGTCGTGATTATCGGAGCCGGTGCCGCCGGGCTTATGTGTGCATTGACGGCCGCTGCGCGCGGACGCCAAGTGCTGCTGCTGGATCACGCCAACAAAGCCGGCAAGAAGATCCTGATGTCCGGTGGCGGGCGCTGCAATTTCACTAATATGTACTGTGAGCCGAGCAACTTTCTCTCGGAAAACCCGCACTTCTGCAAATCCGCCCTGGCCCGCTACACCCAGTGGGACTTTATCGGCCTGGTGGCCAAGCACAGCGTGCCCTACCACGAGAAGAAGCTCGGCCAGCTATTCTGCGACAACAAGGCCAGCGACATCCTCGGTCTGTTGCTGAGCGAGTGCGATGAGGCCGGCGTCGAGCTGCGCCTGGACACCTCGGTCAGTGATATCAGCAAGCTGGACAGCGGCTACCAGCTGCAGACCAGTACCGGCTTGGTGCGCTGCGAGTCACTGGTGATCGCCACCGGCGGCCTCTCGATTCCGACTCTCGGCGCCAGCGGCTTTGGCTATCAGGTGGCCAAGCAGTTCGGCCATACCCTGCTGCCGACCCGCGCCGGCCTGGTGCCATTTACCATCACCGACCCGCAACTCAAGGCGCTGTGCAGCGAACTGTCCGGCACATCGGTGGAAGACTGTGTGGTGAGCTGCAACGGCCAAAGCTTCAAGGAAAATATCCTGTTCACCCACCGTGGCCTGAGTGGCCCGGCGATTCTGCAGATTTCCTCGTTCTGGCAACCGGGTGCGGCCATCAGCATCAACCTGCTGCCGCATATCGACCTGCCCGAGTGGCTGGAGCAGCAGCAACGCGAACGCCCGAACAGCGAGCTGAAAACCCTGCTCGCCGAGCTGTTTACCAAAAAGATGGCCGGCCTGCTGGCGGACAACTGGTTCGCCTCCAAACCGCTGAAGCAGTACACCCACGCCGAACTCAGGGCGATTGCCGCGCAGCTTGGCGACTGGCAACTGGTGCCGGCTGGCACCGAGGGCTACCGCACCGCCGAGGTCACGTTGGGCGGCGTGGATACCCGCGAGGTGTCATCGAAAACCATGGAGTCGCTGAAATCGCCTGGGCTGTATTTTGTTGGCGAAGTGCTGGATGTGACGGGGCATCTGGGCGGCTTCAACTTCCAGTGGGCCTGGGCGTCCGGCTACGCGGCAGCGCAATACGCCTGAAACGTCAGAGCTCAGGCCCCGGCACCAGCGGTGGCAAGGGCTCGCCCGGTAGCCATTTCTGGTGGATCGCAGCAAAACTGCCATCGTTTTTCATGCCATCCAGCTCGCGCTGCCAGCGGGCAATCAAGGCGTCGTCGGTATCGTGCGAGAAGGCGATATAGCTGTCGCTATACACAAACTCGAAGAGCAGCTGTACCTCATTCATCTGGATATCACCCTGCGCCAGTAGCGTGCTGATCGTAAGGTTGTCCAGCACCATCAGCTTGACCCGCCCGAGCTTGAGCATGCGCACCACCTGCGCAGGCCCGGTGACTGGCGTCAGGTTAGTAAAGCCCAGCGCCTGCAGACGCTGATGGCTATACCAATCACGTGGCACGGCAATCTCTCCGTACTCACGCGCCTCATCCAGGCTCTTGATCGAGAGAAACGAACTGCGCAGGGCATAGAAGCTGGCGACGCTGCGGGTAATCGGGCCGACCCACTTGAACAACGCCTCGCGCTCACGGGTACGCATGGTCACGAACAATCCGGTATTGGGGCGGGTCAGGGCCTGCTGATAGCCCCGCGCCCAGGGCACCACGCTGATCGGCGCGCTCTGTCCGGTGCGCTGCATGATCACTTGCACCACTTCGGTGGCCAGCCCCGCCGGTTTGCCGTCTTCGCTGAAGTTGATCGGTGGATATTCTTCGGTGTACAGGCGCAGCGGCTCGGCCTGCAGGCTCACACACGACAGGCTGGCCAGCAGCAACGCGAGCAATCCACGCACACAGGTGTACAACACGGCAGATGCCTCGCGAATGAGCGGATAGTTTCAGCGTAGCCCGGCCGCAGTGATTCACATCAACCAGCCGATCAGCGCCACATTTTAATCAGCCGAAGCACCGCTGCCGCTGCCAAGTCGGCACAGACTCCGTTAGGCTGCTACCCGTTACGGTTGATCAAGGTCGGGCCATGCCGTCCACTGCGCTGCGCCACTCGTTTCGTCGCCTCTGGGCCCAGGACAAATTCAGCTACAGCCTGCGGGTGTTTATCGCCCTCAGCGGGGCGCTGCTGCTGTGCTGGTCGCAGGGCTGGATGCATGCGCTGATTCCGTTGTTTCTCGGCGTCATCGCCAGCGCCCTGGCAGAAACCGATGACAGCTGGCAAGGCCGCCTAATGGCGCTGCTGGTCACCCTTGGCTGCTTCAGCGTGGCGGCCTATGCGGTGGAATTTCTCTTTCCTTACCCCTGGCTGTTCGTCTGCGCCCTGGCGCTGTCGAGCTTTGCCCTGACCATGCTCGGCGCACTGGGCGAACGCTACGCCACCCTCGGCGCAGCCACGCTGATTCTCGCGGTGTACAGCATGATCGGCGTGGAGCAGCGCGGTGGCGCGGCGGGCCTCTGGCAGGAGCCGCTGCTGCTGGTGGCAGGCGCGGCCTGGTATGGGCTGCTGTCGGTGCTGTGGAATGCGCTGTTCGCCAACCAGCCGGTGCAGCACAGCCTGGCGCGGCTGTTTCGCGAGCTGGGCCAGTACCTCAAGCTCAAGGCCGCGCTGTTCGAACCGCTGCGTCAGCTGGATGTGGAAGAACGCCGCCTGGCCCTGGCCAAACAGAACGGTCGGGTGGTGGCAGCGCTGAATGCGGCCAAGGAAATCATCCTGCACCGGGTCGGCAATGGCCGGCCGGGGCCCAAGGTCAGTCGTTACCTCAAGCTGTATTTCCTCGCCCAGGACATCCACGAACGCGCCAGTTCCTCGCACTACCCCTATAACGAACTGGCCGAAGCGTTCTTCCACAGCGATGTGTTGTTCCGCTGTCAGCGCCTGCTGCGTCTGCATGGCGAAGCCTGTCAGCGCCTGGCCCAGGCCATCGAGCTGCGCCAGCCGTTCGAGTACCGCGAGCTGTGCCGCCAGGCGCTGGACGACCTGCACGACTCCCTCGAACACCTGCGCGTGCAGAGCAACCCGGCCTGGCGTCATCTATTGCGCTCGCTCGGTGCCCTGGCTGGCAACCTGCGCAGCCTGGATGCGCTGCTGGGCAACGCCAGCAACCCCGACGCCATGGCGGAGCAGCAGGACAGCAGCCTGCTCGACCGCGAGCCGCAGTCACTCAAGGATGTCTGGGAACGCCTGCGCCTGCAGCTGACGCCTACTTCGCTACTGTTTCGCCATGCCCTGCGCCTGTCACTGGCACTGGCGGCCGGCTACGGCGTGCTGCACTGGATTCACCCGACCCAGGGCTACTGGATTCTGCTGACCACGCTGTTCGTCTGCCAGCCGAACTACGGCGCGACCCGGCTCAAGCTGGTGCAGCGGATCAGCGGCACGGTGCTCGGCCTGCTGCTCGGCTGGGCGCTGTTCGACCTGTTCCCCAATCCACTGGTGCAAGCGCTGTTCGCGGTGGTCGCCGGGGTGGTGTTCTTTGCCCTGCGCAGCAGCCGCTACACCTTGGCCACCGCCGCCATCACCCTGCTGGTGCTGTTCTGCTTCAACCAGGTCGGCGATGGCTACGGACTGTTTATTCCACGCCTGGTCGATACCTTGCTCGGCAGCCTGATCGCCGGCCTGGCCGTATTGCTGATCCTGCCGGACTGGCAGGGCCGTCGCCTGAATCGCCTGCTCGCCAGCACCCTGAGCTGCAACAGCCGCTACCTGCAGCAGATCATCGCCCAATACGCCAGCGGCAAACGTGACGACCTAGCCTACCGCCTGGCGCGACGCAATGCGCATAACGCCGACGCCACACTGTCGACCACTCTGGGCAATATGCTGATGGAACCGGGGCATTTTCGTAAGGAAGCGGATATCGGCTTCCGCTTTCTGGTGCTCTCGCACACCCTGTTGAGCTACCTCTCGGGCCTTGGCGCGCACCGCGGTGAAACCAGCCTGAGCGGCAGTGACAACCCGCTGCTGGCCAGTGCCAGCCAGTTGGCCGCCAGCCTGGACGAGATTGCCAGCTGCCTCGACGACGAACGCCCGGTGGCCATCCACAGTGACGCCGAAGAGCAGCTGGCTGCGGCACTGGAACAGCTCAGCGACGACCTGGATGACCCGCAACGTCTGGTGCAAACCCAACTGGCGCTGATCTGCCGTCAACTCGGACCATTACGCACCCTGGCCTCACACCTGCAAAAACGCCAACCTGAGGCTTAACCTCAGGCTATACGGCGCAGCCAGCCACTATTGGCTAGCGCATAGAGCAGGCTTTCTGCCAGTATGCCCACGCACGCATACCACTCTGGTCGCTCTATGCTCACCGCCAGGAACACCGCTAATCGATCGCTACCGATCAGCCTAAGCAGCCTGGTCCTAGCGTTCTGCCTGCTGCTGGGAATGCCCCTGAGCCAGGCTGAAATACGCCTCGACGACCACACACCCGCGCAGAACCTCAATGATCTGGCCTATTACCTGGCGGCACACTGACCCTGAAAGATATACGGCAGGTCGACGCCGACTTTCGTCATCGCAAGGATCTCAGCTTCGGCTACACCCGCGGGCCGGTCTGGCTGCGCCTGCAGCTGCGTTCACACACCCTGCAAGCGCGTACCTGGCGCGTAGAGCTGGACTACCCCTCGCTGGATGAAGTGCGCCTGTACGATGTCGGATCAGACGGTATACGCACATCACGCTCTGGCGATACCGTGCCCTACTCACAGCGCAGCGTCGGCCACCGCACGCCGGTGTTCGACATACCCCTACAGCCTGGCGAGCAACGCACCCTGTACCTGCGCGTCGAATCGGCAGGCAGCATGACGCTGAGCGGCAGGCTGATGTCGCTCAGCGACTTCGAGCAGCACAGCCAACGCGGCTACATGGTGCATGCCACCTACTGCGGCGTGCTGATTGCCCTCGGCCTGTACAACCTGCTGTTGTTTCTCGCCCTACGCGAGCGGCCTTTTCTCAACTATGTGCTGTTTATGTGCGCCTTTGCCCTCAGCGTACTGTCGCTCAACGGTCTCGGCGCGCAATACCTATGGCCGCAGGCAGCGCCTTGGAGCAACCGCATGCTGCCCGTCAGCCTGACATTGGCAGCCCTCTTCTCGGCGATATTTGCCCGCAGCTTCCTCGACACACGTCAGTGGCTACCACGCTGGGATCGTGTACTGGTCGTGCTCTGCTTCGCGACTGCCCTGGCCGTTCTGGCCACCCTACTGTTGCCAGTGCAGCGCGCCTTGCAGACCATGTCGCTGACTGGGCTGACGGTCACGGTCATGCTCCTGCTCACCAGCTTCGTCTGCGTCGGCTACCGCGTGCCGGGGGCCCGCTTATTTGCCCTGGCCTGGATGATGTTGCTGACCGGCGCAGTGCTGCTGGCACTGCGTAACTTCGCCATCATCCCATCGAATTTTCTGACGCTCTATTCCATGCAAATTGGTTCCAGCCTGGAAATGATCCTGTTGTCTTTCGCCCTCGCCGCACGCTTCAACGAGCTGAAACGGCAGCGAGAGGCTGCGCTGCAAAACAACGAACGGGTACTCGAACAGCGGGTTGCCGAGCGTACCCAGGCACTTGAGGAGGCCAACCAGCGCCTTAGCGAGCAAGCCATGCGCGACCCACTAACGGGCCTTGCCAACCGTACTGCACTGCAGCAGCACCTGACCCAGGCACTAAGCCGCAACCAGCGCCGCCAAGAGCTACTGGCCGTGATGCTGATTGATCTGGACGGTTTCAAACCCATCAACGACCTATATGGTCACGGCTTTGGTGATCTGGTTCTGGCGGAAGTTGCCCAGCGCCTCAACCTGCACATGCGCGAGAGTGATTTAGCGGCACGTTTGGGTGGCGATGAATTCGTCATGGTCTGCGAAAGCGCGCACTCAGCCGAGGCCGTCCAGCAGCTTGCCGAACGCCTGCTCAACCGCCTGAATCAGCCGATGACCCTCGAAGGACACACCGTGCATGTCGCGGCCAGTATCGGCATTGCCATGAGCCATGACGGAGACGACACCACAACCCTGATTCGCCGGGCCGACGCGGCGATGTATCAAGCCAAAGCGGCAGGCCGTAACCGCACCCAGTTTGGCTGAGGCCACGCTAAAGGCATTCAGCGCCAGCCTGTCAGCTAGCTAAAGCAGCAGCCGCACGACCTTGAGGGAGCACACCTGTAGCTGCCCGCGCCAATGCTTTTCCGCTACCCTGCACGCCTGCTCTGAAAGTGCCCGCCATGAACAAGACCGAACTGCTGAAACAGGTAATCACCCGCCTCGAAGATGACCTGCTGCAGGCCCAGCAGGCGGCGCTAACCGCCTATGAAGCGGCGACCCATGAAGAAAATATCGCCGAAAACAAATACGACACCCTTGGCCTGGAGGCGTCCTATCTGGCCACCGGGCAGGCCCGTCGCGCCGCCGCCATTCGTCAGACCCTGGCCAACTGGAAGCAGCTGGTGTTACGCACTTTTGACCCACTACTGGGCATCCAGCTCGGCGCACTGATTGAGTTGAGCGACGATGAAGATCGCCGCCAATGCCTGTTCCTAGGCCCGGACGGCGCGGCGATGAAACTGCTGCAGGATGGCCAGGCCGTGCAGGTGATCGGCCCGCAAGCGCCCCTCGGACAGATACTGCTGGGCAAGACCGTTGGCGACGAAGTGACCCTGCACGTGGCCAGTGGTATGCAACTGTTGGAGATTCTGTCGGTCGACTGAAGGGCTATCAGCCGATAGCGTTAAAGGGAGACCGCTATGCAAGCCAACGTCCAAGAGCTCGAAACCCTGTTTCAACAACTGGGTCTCGAACATGATCCGATCAGCATCGACCTCTTTATAAAGCGCCACTCACCCTTGCCGAAAGACTGCCGCCTGGCCGATGCACCGTTCTGGGACCCAGCCCAGGCCGACTTTCTGCGCCAACAGTTTTTAGCCGACGCTGAATGGGCCGAGGTGGTGGATCAGCTCAACCTGCTGCTACGGGGCTGACAATACGCCTGCTGTTCCTGGCAGTTCCCGCCAGGTCAGGTAAACACGCAAGTCGAACTCCAGCTGGTGATAGCCGGGCAGCATGTATTCGCAGAGCTTGTAGAAGGCCTTGTTGTGCTCGGCCTCCTTCAGGTGCGCCAGCTCGTGCACCACGATCATTTGCAGAAACTCCGGCGCGGCCTCGCGAAACAATGAGGCCACGCGGATTTCCTTCTTCGCCTTGAGCTTGCCGCCCTGCACACGCGAGATCGCCGTGTGCAGACCGAGCGCACGATGAGTCAGGTCGAGGCGGTTGTCGTAGAGCACCTTGTCGATAGCCGGGGCATTGCGCAGATGCTCCTGCTTGAGCCCTTGGATATAGGCGTATAACGCCTTGTCGCTTTGAATCGTGTGCTTGCCGCTATAAGACCGCGCCAGATAATCGCCCAGGCGCTCCTCGGCAATCAGCTGGCGAATCTTGTCTTGCAGCTGAACCGGGTAGCCTTGCAGGTATTTGAGCGGGGTCGTCATTTCAGTCACATAACAACATAGATGCCGGCAGTGTAACTGCCAGCAGACGACATGAGCGCACAGTTAACCGTTCTGCACTGAGCCTGCAGGTTCTACCGCCGCTTGTTTGAGCAGATAGAAATGGCTCGAGGTAATCAACGACAGGGCGTTTACCAACGTCATAAACAAGCCGATACCGACCAACGCACCACGCCCCAAATCATCCAGACAGAACAGCAGCAAAACACCTGCAATCAGGGCCTGAGCAAAGCGCCAGTAGCGAAACGCCTGGGCGTAATTCGCAACCACCATCCAGCAGCTGAGCAGCGGTGCGAGAAATATGCCAACCACTAGCATGTCAGGCACAGCCAGGCGGATGCTGCCGCCTACCAACAGCACCAGCAGGCAAACACCTAGGAGCCCGGCATACAAAAGGTTCAGAACCAAGTACAGACGGTAGCCAGATGTGCGGGGCACCTGCATCACGTCAGAGCTGGTGGCTGGCGACGCGTAGGGGTTGAACTCATCCATGAGGCATAACCTAGAACCAACAAAACTCCGATTGTCCGAGCACAGCCCTGGCACTTCAATAGCTATTGCGCAGGCAGCACCCGCAGCAGCCGACCATCGGCACTGTCGGTGAGCAGGTACAGCGCGCCATCCGGGCCGGCACGCACGTCGCGAATACGCTCCTCGAGTTCCTCGAACAGTATTTCTTCACCCGCCAGCTTGCCATCCTGCAGACGAATGCGGCGAACGCTGCGTTCGGCCAGGGTCGAGGCAAACAGGTCGCCTTGCCACTCGGGGAACAACGCACCGCGGTACTGGGTCAGGCTCGACGGCGCCACCGAGGGTGTCCATTGCAGCAAGGGCTGCTGCAGGCCGGGCAGCTCGGTGTAGGGCGAAATCTGCGCACCGGTGTAATCCACGCCGAAGGTGATCAGCGGCCAGCCATAGTTGTTGCCGGGCTCGATGAGGTTCAGCTCGTCGCCACCGCGTGGGCCGTGCTCGTGGCTGTACAGGCGCTGCAACTGGTTGTCATAAACGATGCCCTGCACGTTGCGATGGCCCAGGCTATAGATCTCCGCCGCCGCGCCGGCCTGGCCCACCAGCGGGTTGTCCTTGGGAATACTGCCATCACGGTTGAGGCGCACGATCTTGCCGAGGTGGTTGCTCGGGTCCTGGGCTTGCTCGCGCCAATCAAAACCGTCCCCCAGGGTCAGCACCAGGCTGTTGTCCGGTAGCCAAGCCATGCGCCCACCGTAATGCGCGGCACCGGACTTGGCCGGCTGCGCGGTAAACAGCACCTGCACATCCTGCAGCTGACCATCGACCAGCCGCGCCTTGCTCAGACGGGTGTTGTTGGCCTGGGTGGTGCCGTATGCATAGCTCAGATACAGCTGCTGATTACTGGCGAACTCCGGGTCAAGCAGCACCTCCATCAGCCCGGCCTGGGCGGCGACAAACCCCTCGGGCACGCCGCCAACCGGTTGCGGATTAAGGCTGCCGTCCGCCTCGATGATGCGCAGGCGGCCGACGCGCTCGGTCACCAGCATGCGACCATCCGGCAGGAAGGTCAGCGACCAGGGATGCTCCAGGCCTTCGGTCACGGTTTCGATGCGGTAATCTATGGCGTGCGCCAGGCTGCTGCCCAGCAGGCCAAGCAACAACAGAGCACGGGACGTATTCAGCATGATTCGGGCCTTTTGCTTGCAGAGGGATAAATCAGGATTGCGCCGGCGATGAGCGCCGCACCAGCACGGCAAATAACAGCGCGCCCAGGCTGCCGCAGGCCATCAGCCCAACGGTGCCGGCAAGCGTGCGGTTGGCGCCAATCAGCGTTGGCATCGGCAGCAATGCATTGGCCAGCGCCATCGCCGCCAGCACCGCCAACGCACCGGCCAGGGTAAACAGCAGCCAGCGGCCCATTGGCCAGAGGCGCGCCAGCCAGCTTGCTACCGGCAGGGCAAAGATAAAACCGAGAAGAACAAGCACCGCGAAGGTCGGGCTAAAGCCCAGCAGGTCCAGGCAGGTGGTCTGCACCCGTACACCAAGCGGCATGGGCGCGCCAAGCGCCTGCAGGTTGGCCAGATTGAACTGGGTCTGCAGCACAGTGCCCACCACACTCGCCAACAGCACAGCCAGAAAGAAGTACAACAGAGTGCGCAATTTGCTTGGCATGCAGACAGATATCCAGAGACGACGGTGGCCCGAGTATGGACCAGCGCGCCGCGCTGCACGTGGCCGGTGTTTTACATGGTTTTACCAAGCCCACAAATGGGCGATAGGCGCAGCTACAGCTGCTGTAGCAGAATGCCAGCAGCCATCCTGCCGACAACAACTCACACAAGAACCGCACGATGAAAAAAGCCCTACCCGCCTGTGCGCTGATTCTCGCGCTGCTTGCCGTGGCGTTCAGCCTCGGTCCCGTGCCACCCGTCGACACCCAACTGACAGCGGTCCAGCTGCCTGCCGACCTCGACCGCTACCTGACCGAGACAGAAGCACCTTACCCGGACATCACGCCCGGCGCGGAAAAGACCATCGTCTGGGCTTATCCGGATAAGCGCCAGACCGACCTGGCGATCATCTACCTGCATGGTTATTCGGCCACTCGCCAGGAAACCGCGCCGCTAAGCGATCAACTGGCCCGGCAACTGGGCGCCAACCTGTTCTACACCCGCCTGAGCGGTCATGGCCGCAGCGGCGCCGCGATGGCCGAGGCCAGCGTGCAGGACTGGCTGCAGGACAGCCAGGAGGCCCTGCAGATCGGCCAGCGCTTGGGCAAACAGGTGCTGGTGATCGGCACCTCCACCGGCGCCACCCTGGCCACCTGGCTGGCGTTGCAGGGCGATAACCCGCAGGTGCTGGCCTATATCATGGTGTCGCCAAACTTTGCCCCCAAAGACCCGGCCGCGACCGTGCTCACCTGGCCCTGGGCGACATACTTTGTGCCCTTGCTGCTGGGCCCGGAACATCAATGGCAACCGCGCAACGCCGAACAGGCGCGCTACTGGAGCCACCGCTACCCGGTACAGGCGCTGCTGCCGATGATGGCGCTGGTGAAATACGTGCGTGAGCAGCCGCTGGAGCAGATCAGCGCGCCGATTCTCACACTCTATTCGCAGAACGATCAGGTGGTCAGCGCCCCGGCCATCGAAGCGGCCTTTGCCCGCTTTGGCTCAGCGCACAAGCAGCTGATCGCCCTCAAGGACACCCAGGACCCGTCACACCATGTGCTGGCCGGCGACATCCTCTCGCCGCAGGACACGCCTCGGCTGCAGGCGGCGATTCTGGCGTTTCTCGCCAGCCTGCCGCCGCGCTAGTTGATACGGCACACCGCCGCAGAGAAGGCACAAGGTTTGTCCACCAGGTAACTGCGGTAGATCTGCAGTAGCTGCGGTGCCGTCAGGCGACAGGCCTGTGCCCGGCACTGCGCATTGACGGCAAAGGCGCTCTGCTCGGCTTCGGCCAGACGGATATAAAGCGCCGGCCAATCAGTGACGGGCACATCGGCCGGGGTAAACAGCAAGCGCCCATCGCGCTGCACCAGCGGCGCACCGGCCGCCGCATAGTCGAAGACAAACAGCAGGGTACGCGAGACCTTGGTGGTGCACTCGGCGCGGCTATCACAGCGCTGCGGATCGCTTGCCACAAACACTGGAGCAATCGGCTCACTCACATGCGGCTGAGCCGCACAGCCGGCCAACAGAACCAATGCCAGCAACAGCCCGATCGATCTGTACATCTATGCCCTCCAGATAACAAAAAGCCCCGCTTCGGCGGGGCTTCAGTACAAATTTACGCACGATCTTGCGAGCTAGAGACCTGCAAGGCAAAAACAGGCGAGGAAGCGGAGTGTACTTTTGTACATGAGCATTCCGAGCCTGTTTTTAACGCAGCAGGGCCGACGCGCAGCTGATCGTCTGGGCTTAGTTGACCTTGGCGGCCAGCTCACCTTTGGCATAACGCTGGAACATGCCTTCCAGGGAGATCGGTTTGATCTTCGAGGCGTTGCCGGCGGTGCCGAAGGCTTCGTAGCGGGCGATGCAGATGTCGCGCATAGCGGTGACGGTGGCGCCGAAGAACTTGCGCGGGTCGAACTCGCTCGGATTCTCGGCCATCAGGCGGCGCATGGCACCAGTGGACGCCAGGCGCAGGTCGGTGTCGATGTTGACCTTGCGCACGCCGTACTTGATGCCTTCAACGATTTCTTCAACCGGCACGCCGTAGGTTTCTTTGATGTCGCCGCCGTACTGGTTGATGATCGCCAGCCACTCTTGCGGTACCGACGAGGAACCGTGCATCACCAGGTGAGTGTTGGGGATGCGCTTGTGGATTTCCTTGATGCGGTCGATGGCGAGGATGTCACCGGTCGGCGGCTTGGTGAACTTGTAGGCGCCGTGGCTGGTGCCGATGGCGATAGCCAGGGCATCGACCTGGGTGCGCTTGACGAAGTCGGCGGCTTCTTCCGGGTCGGTCAGCATCTGGCTGTGGTCGAGCACGCCTTCCGCGCCAACGCCGTCTTCTTCACCGGCCATGCCGGTTTCCAGGCTGCCCAGGCAACCCAGCTCGCCTTCCACGGAAACGCCGCAGGCGTGGGCGAAGGCCACAGTCTGCTGGGTGACACGGACGTTGTAGTCGTAGTCGGCTGGGGTCTTGCCGTCTTCTTTCAGCGAGCCGTCCATCATTACCGAGCTGAAGCCCAGCTGGATCGAGCGCTGGCAGACGTCAGGGCTAGTGCCGTGGTCCTGGTGCATGCACACCGGGATATGCGGGAATTCTTCGATGGCGGCCAGGATCAGGTGACGCAGGAACGGCGCGCCGGCGTATTTGCGCGCACCGGCCGATGCCTGAACGATCACCGGGGAATCGGTCTTGTCGGCCGCTTCCATGATCGCGCGCATCTGCTCGAGGTTGTTGACGTTGAAGGCCGGCACGCCGTAGCCGAATTCGGCGGCGTGGTCGAGCATCTGGCGCATGCTGATAAGTGCCATGGTGTTCTTTCTCCCGGTGGTGCTCGTTAATCGTGCAAGCCTGCCGCAGGGGCAGGCGCTATTCAAGTCATTCAGACCGGGAGCAAACCCGGCCTGTATTCAAATCGTTTCAGGGTGCCTTGCAGCCACGGCCGATCAGGTCGTCGTTGGCCGTCCAGTAGACCAGCCCTTCTTCGCCCTTGGTGTGGAAAGACAGCATGCCGTCGCTGTACAACACCCCGGAAGCTGCAGGTTCCTGAGTCAGGCGATAGACGATATCGCCGCCGCCCAGACGCACATCAACGGACTCGCGGCTGCTGTCGGCAAAACGCCAGAGCACTTCGGCCTGACTGTCGCAGACCCAGCGCGTCCAGTTATCCGACGGTGCAGGCTGACTGGCGCAGGCGCCAAGCAGGCTGAGCAATGCCAGCAGGGTAATCCGTTTCATTATCGGGACTCGCTCCATGATCAGGCTGTTTATGCGTTAGCGCGTTGTTCCAGCACTTCAACCGCCGGCAATACCTTGCCCTCGACAAACTCGAGGAAAGCACCACCACCGGTGGAAATGTAGGAGATATTCGCTGCCACGCCGTATTTGTCGATGGCTGCCAGGGTGTCGCCACCGCCAGCAATGGAGAACGCCGGGCTTTCGGCGATGGCCTGGGCCAGCACCTTGGTGCCGTTGCCGAACTGATCGAACTCAAACACGCCGACCGGGCCGTTCCACAGAATGGTTTTCGAGGATTTCAGCAACTCGGCAAACTGCGCGGCAGTTTGCGGGCCGATATCCAGAATCATGTCGTCTGCAGCCACATCGGCCACCAGTTTGACGGTGGCTTCAGCATCTTCGGCGAAGGCTTTGGCGACGACCACATCAACCGGCAATGGCACGCTGACCTTGGCCGCGATGGCCTTGGCAGTCTCAACCAGATCGGCCTCGTACAGCGATTTGCCCACCGGGAAACCGGCTGCAGCGAGGAAGGTGTTGGCGATGCCGCCGCCGACGATCAGCTGGTCGCAGATCTGGCTAAGGCTGTTGAGCACGTCAAGCTTGGTCGACACCTTGGAGCCGGCAACGATCGCGGCCATTGGCTTGGCCGGGTTACCCAGCGCCTTGCCCAGGGCTTCCAGCTCGGCCGCCAGCAGCGGGCCGGCGCAGGCCACCTTGGCGAACTTGGCCACGCCATGGGTCGAACCCTCGGCGCGGTGAGCGGTACCGAAGGCGTCCATAACGAACACGTCGCACAGCGCGGCGTATTGCTGGGCCAGTTCATCGGCGTTCTTTTTCTCGCCCTTGTTGAAGCGCACGTTCTCGAACAGCACGATCTCGCCGGCTTTCACCTCGACGCCGCCCAGGTAGTCCTTGACCAGCGGCACGTCGCGACCCAGCGCCTTGCTCAGGTAGGCTGCCACTGGCGCCAGGCTGTTCTCTTCGCTGAATTCGCCTTCGGTCGGACGCCCCAGGTGCGAGCAGACCATGACCGCTGCGCCCTTCTCCAACGCCAGCTTAATAGTTGGCAGGGAGGCGAGGATGCGCGCGTCGCTCTTCACCGCGCCGTCTTTTACCGGCACGTTGAGGTCTTCGCGGATCAGCACGCGCTTACCGGCGAGGTCGAGGTCGGTCATCTTCAGAACGGTCATATATCAGTCCTTCACGGGGGCTGGAGTAGTCAGGGAGAGAAAGTGTTCAGCAACATCGAGCATGCGGTTGGCAAACCCCCACTCGTTGTCGAACCAGGCCAGCAGGTTGACCAGACGCGGCCCGGAGACGCGAGTCTGGCTGCCATCGACGATGGCCGAATGCGGGTCATGGTTGAAGTCGCAACTGGCGTGCGGCAGTTCGGTGTAGGCCAGTAGGCCCTTGAGCGGGCCGCTTTCCGCTGCCTGGCGCAACACGCGATTGATCTCCTCGGTGGAGGTGTCACGCGCGGTCTGCAGGGTAATGTCCAGACACGACACGTTCACCGTCGGCACACGAATGGCTTTGGCCTGGATACGCCCGGCAAGCTCTGGCAGCAGGCGCTCGATCCCACGGGCCAACCCGGTAGACACCGGAATCACCGACTGAAAGGCCGAGCGCGTGCGGCGCAGGTCTTCGTGGTGGTAAGCGTCGATCACCGGCTGGTCGTTCATCGCCGAGTGGATGGTGGTGATCGACACGTATTCGATACCCACCGTCTCATTCAGCAGTTTGAGCAGCGGCACACCACAGTTGGTGGTGCAGGAGGCGTTGGACACCAGCTGCTCGGTGCCGCTCAGGCAATCCTGATTGACCCCGTAGACCACCGTGGCGTCGATATCTGCCTCACTGGCCATCGGTTGCGACAGCAATACGCGCGGCGCGCCAGCATCGATAAAGCGCTGCGCCTCGCTGCGGCTGGTGTACTGACCGGAGCATTCAAGCAGCAGATCAATGTCCAGCGCGGCCCAGTCGATGGCTTCTGGACTGGCCTGGCGCAGCACCTTCACACAGTCGCCATTGATATGCAGGCAATCACCGTCGACCTTCACCTCACCGGGGAAACGCCCATGAGTGGAGTCGAAACGGGTCAGGTATTCGATGCTGGCCTGATCGGCAAGATCATTCAGCGCGACAATTTCCAACTGCGCTCCCGCACCGCGCTCATGCAACGCACGCAGCACGCAGCGGCCGATACGGCCATAGCCGTTGAGGGCAATTCGATAGGGGCGCTTGGACATGGTGGTCTCGATAGGGAACCGTAGGATGGGTGAGCCGTATGCGGCATCACCCATCATTCGCCGGATCAGGCGTCGAGCAGTTCGGCGGCGGTTTCCAGGATGTTTTCGACGGTAAAGCCGAACTCCTCGAACAGCGCCGGAGCCGGGGCCGACTCACCGAAGGTGGTCATGCCGATGATGCGACCTTCCAGGCCCACGTACTTGTACCAGTAGTCGGCGTGCGAGGCTTCGATGGCGATACGCGCGCTGACCTGCAGCGGCAGTACGGCCTGCTTGTAGCCGGCATCCTGCTGGTCGAACACGCTGGTCGATGGCATCGACACGACGCGCACCTTGCGGCCCTGCTCTTCCAACTTGGCCGCCGCCTGCATGGCCAGACCGATTTCCGAACCGGTGGCGATGAGGATCAGCTCCGGCTCGCCGGCGCAGTCTTTCAGCACATAGCCACCGCGGGCGACATCGGCCAGTTGCTGGGCATCACGGCTCTGGTGCGGCAGGTTCTGGCGGCTGAAGATCAGTGCGCTCGGGCCGTCGTTGCGCTCGATGGCGTATTTCCAGGCCACGGCGGATTCCACGGCGTCGCATGGGCGCCAGGTGTCGAGGTTCGGCGTGCCACGCAGGCTGGCCAGCTGCTCGATCGGCTGATGAGTCGGGCCGTCTTCACCCAGACCAATGGAGTCGTGGGTGAATACATAGAGCACACGCTGTTTCATCAGCGCCGACATGCGCACGGCGTTGCGGGCGTATTCCATAAAGATCAGGAAGGTCGCACCGTACGGCACGAAGCCACCGTGCAGGGCCACGCCATTCATGATCGCGCTCATGCCGAACTCGCGCACGCCGTAGAACATATAGTTGCCGGACGCGTCGTCTGCCGACACACCCTTGCAGCCTTTCCACAGGGTCAGGTTGGAGCCGGCCAGGTCGGCCGAGCCGCCAAGGAATTCCGGTAACAGCGGGCCGAACGCGTTCAGAGTGTTCTGGCTGGCCTTGCGGCTGGCAATGGTTTCGCCCTTCTCGGCGACTTCCTGGATATAGGCAGCGGCTTTCTCGGCGAAATCAGCCGGCAGCTCACCGCTGATACGGCGTTTGAATTCGCTGGCCAGCTCAGGGTAAGCGGCGGCGTAAGCAGCGAACTTGTCGTTCCACTCGGCTTCTGCGGCCGCACCGGCGGCTTTGGCATTCCACTCGGCGTAGATGTCCGCCGGAATTTCGAACGGGCCATGGTTCCAGCCCAAGGTGGCGCGAGTCAGGGCGATTTCATCGTTGCCCAGCGGTGCGCCGTGGCACTCTTCCTTGCCCTGCTTGTTCGGCGAACCGAAGCCGATGGTGGTCTTGCAGCAGATCAGGGTCGGACGGTCGCTGGTCTTGCGCGCGGTTTCGATGGCCATCTTGATTTCGTCGGCGTCGTGGCCGTCGACATTGCGGATCACCTGCCAGCCGTAGGCTTCGAAGCGCGCCGGGGTGTCGTCGGTGAACCAGCCTTCGACTTCACCGTCGATGGAAATGCCGTTGTCGTCATAGAACGCCACCAGCTTGCCCAGGCCCAAGGTGCCGGCCAGGGAGCAGACTTCATGGCTGATGCCTTCCATCATGCAGCCGTCGCCGAGGAAGGCGTAGGTGAAGTGGTCAACGATCTGGTGGCCGTCACGGTTGAACTGCGCGCCCAGTACTTTCTCAGCAATGGCGAAACCGACGGCGTTGGCGATGCCCTGGCCCAGCGGGCCAGTGGTGGTCTCTACACCTGGGGTGTAGCCGTATTCCGGGTGACCCGGCGTGCGGCTGTGCAGTTGACGGAAGTTTTTCAGGTCTTCGATGCCCAGGTCGTAGCCAGTAAGGTGCAGCAGCGAATAGATCAGCATCGAGCCGTGGCCGTTGGACAGCACAAAGCGGTCACGGTCAGCGAATTTCGGGTTGCTCGGGTTGTGCTTCAGAAAATCGCGCCACAGGACTTCGGCGATATCCGCCATGCCCATCGGGGCACCGGGGTGGCCGCTGTTGGCTTTCTGCACGGCATCCATGCTGAGGGCACGAATGGCATTGGCTCGCTCACGACGGCTGGGCATCACTGAATCTCCTGCGGGGGCTGCTTGGGCAACTGAGGGTCGAAAAAGGCGGCCATTTTCGCCCAGCGGCGCCATGGGGGCAATCACAGATGGTCGTTAACCCCGGACAATCGGCAATTAGCCGCCGTCAGCCGCCTCAAATCGATGCTTGCGTGGCCAGACAGGGGGCGCGAAACAGCTCGCCATGCCACAAACCGTGCAGTGTGCGGCGCATCACCAGCAACCAGACCAGCACCAGCTTGGCCGCCAGCAACAGGCCCATCCACATAAAGAACGCCAAGCCAGTCATCTGCTGCAGAGCAAAGGTGGCCAGGGTGAACACCCCCAGCGGGAAGGTGAATCCCCACCAACCCAGGTTAAAGGGCAGCTCACGGCGCAGGTAATGCTGGGTAAACAGACTGGCCGCGACCAACCACCACAAACCCGCACCCCACAGCGCCAACCCACCGACCAGACCCAGCTGCTGCGCCATTTCGGCCGCGCCCTGCAGCGCGGTGCCCTGCCAGGCGTGCGGCGCCGCCTGCCCCAGGCTGATCAACCCCAGGCAACCGGTGGCCAGCGGCCCCAGCGGCAGCCAGCTGCTGGCGGCAAAATCCATATCCGGCAACTTGTGCAGAGCCAGGCGCAGCAGCACCAGGGCGATCAGGGCAAACGCCAGGCTCAGCGACAAGCCCCACAGCACATAGCCCAGACTGAGCAGCAGTTGTGCCGACTCAGCCGCCAGATGCGGCGCCAAGGCGGCCGCGCCGCTGGCCACCACTTCGGGTGCAACAATCGGCAGCAGCCAGACCCCGGTCAGGGTTTCCAGCACATGCTTCTGCCGGGTGAACATCAAATAGGGCACGCCGAGCGCAGCGCCCAGAGCCAAGACCAGCGCCAGCCACCACAAGCCATGAGCCAGCGTCACAAGGGCGGCGCCATGCAGCGGCACGGCAAACAGCAGCAGGCCGTTGATCACCTGCACCAGCCCCATGGGGATCGCGCCGAGAAACATCGACTGCACCGGGTGATCGAGCATCGGCCACAGGGTGTCGCGAAACAGCAGCAGGCGCGCGGCAAACAGCACACTGAACAGACCAAACAGCAACAGCGTCAGCCACCACAGGCCTTCGGCCAACAGCATCTGCCCCGGGAAAGACAGCGGCAGCTTGGCCACCACCTGGGCCAGCACGCCGGTGCCCATGGTCATGGCAAACCAGTTGGGGGTGAATTGACGAACAAAAGCCAGCGGCTCATGCAAACGGGTAAAGGGGCGCAACATCACGGCATTCCTCACAGACAATCGCCAAAGGCGATCCATGACTGGGAGGTTAGGCAGAGCCGTGCTATAGGTAAAATACATATAAAAGATACAAGGCATACCTTCTATTTATGAATCTGCACCACCTCAAGGTCTTTCTCGCCATCGCCCAGACCGGCAGCATCAGCGCGGGAGCCGCCCGCCTGTTTATCAGTCAGCCGGCGGTGACCCGTGAGATCCGCGAGCTGGAAGCACGCCTGCGCTTGCCGCTGTTTGACCGACAAAGCCGTGGCGTCACCCTGACCGCTGCCGGCCAACGCCTGCTGCCCTATGCCGAGCGCATCTTTGCTCTGGAGCAGGCCGCCGAACGTGACTTGCAGGCCTTCGCCAACCTCGGCTGCGGCGAGCTGTACCTGGGTGCCAGCGCCACCCTCGGCAGCTACCTGCTGCCAGCGCTGATTGCGCCGTTTCATCAGCAGTATCCCGACCTGCAGCTAAGCCTGCAGATCGACAACACCGCGGCCTGCCTGCAACAGCTGGAAAACAACGCCATCACCCTGGCCTTTATCGAAGGGCCATTCGCCCCGGAACAGTTCAATCACCGTCACCTTGGCACGGATGCGTTGCTGCCCGTCGCCAGCCCCAAGCATCCGCTGGCCAAGCAGGCGACCGTCAGCCCAGGAGAACTGGCCGACGCCGCCCTGCTAATACGCGAACCGGGCTCTGGCACCCGCGCCAGCCTGGAACAGGCCTATCAGACGCTCGGCCTGCAACCACGTATCGCCATGGCCCTGGGCAATAGCGAGGCGCTAAAACGCAGCTTGTTGGCCGGCCAAGCCGTGGCCTGGATTTCCGAACTGGCGGTGCAGGAGGAGCTGCGCAGCGGACAGCTGTGCCACCTGCCCGTTCGCGACTTACAGATCAGCCGCGATCTGCATGCCGTCTGGCGCCGTGAACACAGCCTGAGCCCCGCGGCGGCCGCGCTGCTGGAACAGGTCGAACAGGCACTGAGCACCAGCAAGAGCAATATCAAAACTTTTTGATATTGCTCTTGCTGGATAAAAAGTGACCGACTAGACTGCCCAACCTATGAATATGCGCGCCTCCCATTTGGCCTTCGAGCCGGTCGATGCCCTCGCCGCCCTGTGCAAGGCCAGCGGTGACGAGTTGCGCCTGAACATTCTGCGCGCCCTGGCAAACGACTCGTTCGGTGTATTGGAGTTGGCGCAGATCTTCGCCACCGGTCAATCCGGCATCAGCCACCATCTCAAGGTGCTGGCCCAGGCTGGCCTGGTGGCCACCCGCCGCGAAGGCAATGCGATTTTCTACCGCCGCGCCCTGGCTCAGGGTGAACAGCTGGGCAGTCGCCTGCATAGCGCGCTGCTTGATGAAATCGATCAGCTACAGCTGCCCGCCGAGGTACAGCAACGCATCGCCCAAGTGCACGGCCAGCGCGCCGCCGCCAGCCAGGAGTTCTTCGCCCGCAGCGCGGCCAGCTTCCAGGCGCAGCAGGACCTGATCGCAGGCCTGCCGCAGTACCGCGACAGCGTGCTGGCCCTGCTCGACTCACTGGGTTTTGCCCGTGATGCCAGCGCCGTGGAAATCGGCCCTGGCGATGGCGGCTTTCTCCCGGAATTGGCGCAACGCTTCCAGCAGGTACTGGCCCTGGATAACAGCGCGGCGATGCTTGAACTGGCCCGTCAACGTTGCACCGAGGAAGGCCTGGGCAATGTGCAACTGCAGCTGGCCGATGCCCTGCAGGACGACTACCCGGCTGCCGACTGCCTGGTGCTGAACATGGTGCTGCACCACTTCGCCGCCCCGGCCGATGCGCTCAAGCAGCTGGCGCAGCGCGTGAAACCTGGCGGCAGCCTGCTGATCACCGAATTGTGCAGCCACAACCAGAGCTGGGCCCGCGAAGCCTGCGGCGACCTGTGGCTAGGCTTTGAACAGGACGACCTGGCGCGCTGGGCCGCCGCTGCCGGCCTCAACACCTGCGAAAGCCTCTATGTAGGCCTGCGCAACGGCTTTCAGATTCAGGTTCGGCACTTTGCCAAACCGTCACTCAATCATGGCCTACGGGCTGCAACTACCGGTCACTAACAGGAACCCGCACGATGAGCGAATACTCCCTCTTTACCTCCGAGTCCGTCTCCGAAGGCCATCCCGACAAAATCGCCGACCAAATTTCCGATGCGGTGCTGGACGCCATCATCACCCAGGACAAACACGCCCGCGTGGCCGTGGAAACCCTGGTAAAGACCGGCGTAGCCATCGTCGCCGGCGAAGTCACCACCAGCGCCTGGGTTGACCTGGAGCAGATCGTCCGCGACGTGATCTGCGACATCGGCTACACCAGCTCCGACGTCGGCTTCGACGGCGCTACCTGCGGCGTAATGAACATCATTGGCAAGCAGTCCCCGGACATCAACCAGGGCGTCGACCGCGCCAAGCCGGAAGATCAGGGCGCCGGCGATCAGGGCCTGATGTTCGGCTACGCCAGCAACGAAACTGACGTGCTGATGCCGGCACCAATCTGCTTCAGCCACCGCCTGGTGCAGCGCCAGGCCGAAGCGCGCAAGTCCGGCCTGCTGCCGTGGTTGCGCCCGGACGCCAAGAGCCAGGTCACCTGCCAGTACGAAAATGGCAAAGTGGTCGGCATCGACGCCGTGGTGCTGTCGACCCAGCACAACCCGGAAGTGTCGCTGAGCGATCTGCGTGAAGGCGTGATGGAGTTGATCATCAAGCACGCCCTGCCGGCCGAACTGCTGCACAAGGACACCCAGTTCCACATCAACCCGACCGGCAACTTTGTGATCGGCGGTCCAGTGGGCGACTGCGGTCTGACCGGTCGCAAGATCATCGTCGACAGCTACGGCGGTATGGCCCGTCACGGCGGTGGCGCGTTCTCCGGCAAGGACCCATCCAAGGTTGACCGTTCCGCCGCGTACGCCGGTCGTTACGTGGCGAAGAACATCGTTGCCGCTGGCCTGGCCGACCGCTGCGAGATCCAGGTGTCCTACGCCATAGGCGTGGCCCTGCCGACCTCCATCTCGATCAACACCTTCGGCACCCACAAGATCGCCGAAGACAAGATCATCAAGCTGGTGCGTGAAGTCTTCGACCTGCGTCCATACGCCATCACCAAGATGCTCGATCTGCTGCACCCGATGTACCAGGAGACAGCCGCCTACGGTCACTTCGGCCGTACACCGCAGCAGAAGACCGTCGGCGACGATACCTTCAGCACCTTTACCTGGGAGAAGACCGACAAGGTCGCCGACCTGCGCGCCGCTGCCGGCCTGTAAGCCCAGCCTCGGCTGCATAAAAAACCCGCTACGGCGGGTTTTTTATTGCGTTCAACTGCCGGCTCTCTGCACTAGGGCATAGGCGTAAACCAATAGGCGGCATTATCGAAAGGATGGTTGGAGGAGAGGTGGGGATTGGCAATTCTCAATGTGCGCCGACTATCCAGGCCAAGCTGCTGGATGGTGGTCGCATATTCCTCGGTAAACAGCCGATCCAGAGTGCCATCGGCAATCAGCGCAAGCATGCCTTCTTCGACACGCAGCGCGCGCAGCCGTCCCTCATCGGTGCGAGCAAACCAGAAGTACACCGGCAACGGGTAATACAGCAGCAACTCGCTCTCGATGGCCATCTGCGGGTATTGCTTGCGCCAATGCGCCAGCTCACCGCCAACCTCACTGACACCACGCCCAAAGGCATCGAAACGCCGCAACATCAACATATGGAACAGGCCTTCATAGCTGCTGCCAGTGACCACCGGTAAACCAGCCGCCTGGTACACCACCACATCAGACCATTCACGCTGCTGGCCAAAGCGTAGCTGGCGAAGCTGTTCAAGAGACCGCACGTCGGCAAACCGCGGCTGATCCTCGGCCTGAATCAGAAAGACCCGATAACCGAGCAACCCCTTATCGACCGGGATTTTTACCGGCTGCAGGGCTTGTTCCAAAGTCTGCGTGGCATCCAGCACCAGGGTATTGAGCCCACCATGCGCGCGCTGCATCTCAACCACCTGCAGCTTCTCGCTCATCGGCGGGCCGGGCTCAAGTCGATAATCGCCGTACTTGCTGCGCGTCACCTCCAGCGCCGCACGCAATACGCGCCAGTGATAGGCATAGCGCTGGTCACCCTCCGTCTCCGGCGCGTTGTGCACAAACCGCCACGGAGACGCCACACCGTCGGTCGCGCACACCACGCCAAACGGCGCAAAACCTGCGACAAGCAGGCACAGCGAAATACGGCCAAACCACTGCAAAGCCACTGACATAGCGACAAGCGCCCCAAACACACGCTAAAGCTGACCCATCAAGCATAGCTGCTACGCTGGATAAACCGCTTCCGAGCAAGGATGCTCAGCATGAAAGCCGCTCTCGCGCTGTTATTGATCGCCCTGACCCTCGACACTTTTGCCGCCCCCTGCCCAGACTGGCCGGGGCAACGCGCCGAACTGGAAATCGCGGCACTGAGCCAGCAACTGGCAATCTGGGACGACGCCTACCATCGTCAGGGCCAATCACTGGTGGCGGACGAACTCTATGATCAGGCCAGCGCCAACCTGCAGCGCTGGCGTGCCTGCTTCCCTGAAAGCACAGTGGCCACGACCAATCCACTCAGCACCAGCAACGACCGTCATCACCATCCCACCGCCCATACCGGGCTGCGCAAGTTGGCCGATAGCCACGCCGCAGGCGCCTGGATCGCCAATCGTGAGGATTTGTGGATTCAGCCCAAAGTCGATGGGGTTGCCGTCAGCCTGGTCTATCGCGACGGCCAACTGCAGCAGCTGATCAGTCGCGGCGATGGTCGCAGCGGCCAGGACTGGAGTGCCCACGCGCGCCACCTGCCGGCGTTTCCCGCACAACTACCCGAGCCGCTTAGCCTGGTGCTGCAGGGCGAGCTGTACTGGCGCCTGCCAGGTCATATCCAACACACCTCCGGCGGCCTCGGCGCGCGCAGCAAGGTGGCCGGCCTGATGAACCGGCAAACGCTGACCACCGAGGAAGCTGCCGGTATCGGCCTGTTTGTCTGGGATTGGCCCGATGGCCCAGCACTGATGCCCCAGCGCCTGCAGCAACTGGCGGAGCTGGGCTTTGCCGACAGCCAGCAGTTCAGCCAACCGATCCGCAGCCTGGAGCAGGCCGCGCACTGGCGCGAACACTGGTACAACAGCGCCCTGCCCTTCGCCACCGATGGTGTGGTGCTGCGCCAAGGGCAACGTCCGGCGGCGGCACGCTGGCAAACCGAACCACCGCACTGGGCGGTGGCCTGGAAGTACCCGGTGAGTCAGGCCCTGGCCGTGGTGCAGGCGGTGGACTTTCGCATCGGCCGCAGCGGGCGCATCACCCCGGTGCTGCGCGTACAACCGCTAAAGCTGGATGATCGACTCATCGAATATGTCAGCGCAGGCTCGCTGCAACGCTGGCAGGCGCTGGACATCCGCCCCGGCGATCAAGTGGTGATCCGCCTCTCCGGCCTGACCATTCCAGCACTGGACAGCGTGCTCTGGCGCACCCAACAACGCGCCGCCCTGCCGGTGCCTGACCCGGCGGCCTACCACCCACTGAGCTGCTGGCGCGCCACACCAGCTTGCGCCAGCCAGTTCCGCGCACGCCTGGCATGGCTCAGCGGCAAACAGGGCCTGGCATTGCCGGGCGTGGGTCCCGGCACCTGGGAAAAACTGCTGCACGCGCAACAACTCGACAGTCTGCTCGACTGGCTGCACCTCTCAAACGAGCAGCTCAGCAGCGTTCCCGGCCTCGGCCCACGCAGCTCCACCGCACTGCAACAGAGTTTTCGCCTGGCCCGCGAACGCCCTATGCAGGACTGGCTACGCGCACTCGGCCTGCCCGGCAATGGCAATCTGGCGCTGGACGCCGACTGGGAGACCCTGGCGCAACGCAGCGTAGCTGACTGGCAACGCCAACCCGGCATCGGCCCGCAGCGCGCGGAGCAATTGCGAGCCTTCTTTCAACATCCGGAAGTCAATGCTCTGCGCGCTCAACTGCGGGCCGCACAGGTGGCGGGGTTCTAAACGCGGCTCAGAACGCGCGAAACTCTTCATGACAGGCCTTGCAGCTGTCTTCAACACGCTGCATCGGTGCGGTAAGCGCCTCAGGCTTTAACGGTTGCGCGACCGTAGCGGCCACCAGCGCCGCAGTGCTGGCCTCCATGGCCTTGGCCAGTTCCTGAAAACGCGCCTGACGCTGCCAGACGTCATCCTTGGCGCGGCTTTCTTCACCCTCTTCGCGCACCTGCGGAAAGTGCTGCCAGGGCGTGCGGGTCAGCTGATCGAGCTTGGCGGCGCCCTCAACAAACGCCTGCTCCTTGAAAGCCAAGCGCCCGCGCAGCATGCCGCCAAGGTCTTCGCTGACCTTGAGCATCTGCTTGAAAATGCTCTGACGCTGGCCTTGCGGCGAATTGGGATCGACACCGCCGCAGCCGCTTACAGCCAGCGTCAGTACAACCAGGAACAGGGTTTTAAGCTTCATAACACCTTCAAATGCCTACAACCGGGTGGATAACGGGCGACAGTATCGCCACCCACCCGCCACCGGCCAAGCGTGGTGTTTTGCCGCAGATATCAGCACCGGCGCAGATTCTCGCGTGTAGACCTCAGACGGAGACCACAAACAGACTGACAATCAGCGCCATACCGGCGAACCACACCAGCGAACGGATTGGCCCCCAATCGGCCAGGTAGCAGAGGAAATACAACACCCGGCTGAGCACGAATGCCATCGCCAGCTGATCCAGCAGCCCCTGCTCGGCACCGCCGGCCTGGTGGGCGATGATTACCGCTGCGGCGAATGCCGGCGTCACCTCAAAGCCGTTGAGCTGGGCATTGTTGGCACGTTTGCGCCAGCCTTCCAGACCAGAGAGAAACGCCCGTGGATCGCTGTTGGCGCGCGGCCCATAACCGGCGCCGAGGAACTTGGCGCTGGCGGTGGCCAGGTAAGGCAGGACAATGGCAATCAGCACGCACCAGTAGGCGAGGGTCATACAGGCTCCAGAGGCTAGGACAGAGAGGCTTGCAGCCTGTCTCAGGCGCAACGCAAAGACCATGGCTGAACTGGCCAGAACACACGGCGCAACAGCCAATTACCCCGACAGAAAGCCTTGGGCTTATGCCGCAGGCTGGCTATACTTCGCCAGCTTCATGTGGCCGGCACAGCTCCGGTCGCACCCGCCACCTGTCCGAGGGGCGCTGCAGCATGCGGTAAGTTCGCTTTGAATCCCCAAGCCTCGCATTCCAGCAATGCAATCAGGCGGATTCAAATCAAACTTCCGCCTGTCAGGCTCGGATGGGGCGTTAACCATACGCATCAACGGCGCCCATTCGCAGACAACGAATGGAGAGCTTTTTATGAGCGCCGCTTTTAACGATTTCAAAGTCGCCGACATTTCCCTGGCTGCCTGGGGCCGTCGCGAAACCATCATCGCCGAATCGGAAATGCCAGCCCTGATGGGCCTGCGCCGCAAATACGCCGGTGAGCAGCCGCTCAAGGGCGCGAAGATCATCGGCTGTATCCACATGACCATCCAGACCGCCGTGCTGATCGAAACCCTGACTGCACTGGGCGCCGAAGTACGCTGGTCGTCGTGCAACATCTTCTCCACCCAGGATCAGGCCGCTGCCGCCATCGCTGCCGCCGGTATCCCGGTATTCGCCTGGAAGGGCGAAACCGAAGAAGAGTACGAGTGGTGCATTGAGCAGACCATCCTCAAGGACGGTAAGCCGTGGGACGCCAACATGATCCTCGACGATGGCGGCGACCTGACCGAGATCCTCCACAAGAAATACCCGCAAATGCTTGAGCGCATCCACGGCGTCACCGAAGAAACCACCACCGGCGTGCACCGCCTGCTGGACATGCTGGCCAAGGGCGAGCTGAAGATCCCGGCGATCAACGTCAACGACTCGGTGACCAAGAGCAAGAACGACAACAAGTACGGCTGCCGTCACAGCCTGAGCGACGCCATCAAGCGCGGCACCGACCACCTGCTGTCCGGCAAGCAAGCGCTGGTTATCGGCTACGGCGACGTGGGCAAGGGCTCGGCACAATCGCTGCGCCAGGAAGGCATGATCGTACGCGTAACCGAAGTGGACCCGATCTGCGCCATGCAGGCCTGCATGGACGGCTACGAAGTGGTTTCGCCGTTCAAGGACGGCATTAACGATGGCACCGCCGCCAGCATCGACACCCAGCTGCTGGGCAAGATCGACCTGATCGTCACCACCACCGGTAACGTCAACGTCTGCGACGCCAACATGCTCAAAGCCCTGAAAAAGCGCGCCGTGGTGTGCAACATCGGCCACTTCGACAACGAAATCGACACCGCTTTCATGCGCAAGAACTGGGCGTGGGAAGAAGTGAAGCCACAGGTGCACAAGATCCACCGCACCGGTGCCGGCAGCTTCGACCCGCACAACGATGACTACCTGATCCTGCTGGCCGAAGGCCGCCTGGTGAACCTGGGCAACGCCACTGGCCACCCAAGCCGGATCATGGATGGCTCGTTCGCCAACCAGGTGCTGGCGCAGATATTCCTGTTCGGCCAGAAGTACGCCGACCTGTCGCCAGCTCAGAAAGCCGAGCGCCTGACCGTGGAAGTGCTGCCGAAGAAGCTCGACGAAGAAGTGGCCCTGGAAATGGTCAAAGGCTTCGGCGGCGTCGTCACCCAGCTGACCAAGACTCAGGCCGACTACATCGGTGTGACCGTGGAAGGCCCGTTCAAGCCGCACGCTTACCGCTATTGATGCGTAGGACGGGCTGACCGCACTGCGGCCAGCCCGTCGAGAACCCCGGTGGGTTATGCCTGCGGCTGACCCACCCTACGGAATTTTCTTATGTCTCAAGAACGCCGTTACAGCTTCGAGTTCTTCCCCACCAAGACCGAAGCCGGGCATGAAAAACTGATGAACGTGGCGCGCCAACTGGCGACCTACAACCCCGATTTCTTCTCCTGCACCTACGGTGCCGGTGGCTCCACCCGCGACCGTACGCTCAATACCGTGTTGCAGCTGAATAACGATGTCGGTGTCAGCACAGCCCCGCACCTGTCCTGCGTGGGCGACAGCAAGGCCGAGCTGCGCGAGCTGCTGACCCTGTACAAGAATGCCGGGATCTCGCGCATCGTCGCTCTGCGCGGTGACCTGCCGTCCGGTATGGGCATGGCCAGCGGCGAATTGCGTTACGCCAACGAGCTGGTCAGCTTTATCCGCGAAGAAACAGGTGATCACTTCCATATCGAAGTCGCCGCCTACCCGGAAATGCACCCACAGGCACGCAACTTCGAAGACGACATCGCCAACTTCGTGCGCAAGGCCAAAGCCGGCGCCGACAGCGCGATCACCCAGTATTTCTTCAACGCTGACTGCTACTTCTACTTTGTCGACCGCGTGCGCAAGCTGGGCGTGGATATTCCGGTGGTGCCGGGCATCATGCCGATCACCAATTACAGCAAGCTGGCGCGTTTTTCCGATGCCTGTGGCGCAGAAATCCCACGCTGGGTACGCAAGCAACTGGAAGCCTACGGTGACGATACCGACAGCATCCAGGCGTATGGCGAACAGGTCATCACTGAAATGTGCGAGCGCCTGCTGCAAGGCGACGCTCCGGGCCTGCACTTCTACAGCATGAACCAGGCCGAACCGAGCCTGGCGATCTGGAACAACCTCAAGCTGCCACGCTGAGGCGCACAACCCCGTCCATGGCACCGCCGGTGCCATGGACGTCCAGCGGCACATCGCCTCCCCGCGTCTGTGACCTCAACAGAGCGTCCTGCCGCAGACATATCCTGCAGCGACTCGACACCGACGCCGACCTTGACCTCAAGGTCAACCCTGCATAGCTTGAAGCTCAAGACCTCCATGGAGTTGCTCAATGGTCAGCAGAAAAACCATCAATGCCTCAGTCACCCCCAAAGGCAGCCTGGAAACCCTCTCGCAGCGTGAAGTGCAACAACTGCGCGAGACCGGTTCCGGCAGCGTCTACGCGCTGTTCCGCCAATGCGCCCTGGCCATCCTCAACACCGGCTCGCACAGCGATAACGCCAAGACCATTCTGGAAGCCTATCCAGATTTCGAGATCAATATCCTGCAGCAAGATCGCGGCATCCGTCTGGAGCTGTTCAACGCTCCGGCTGACGCCTTTGTCGATGGAGAGATGATCGCCAGCACCCGTGAAATGCTGTTCAGCGCCCTGCGCGACATCGTCTACACGCAGAGCGAGCTGGAAAATCAGCGCATCGATTTTGGCAGTTCCCAAGGCATCACCGATTACGTCTTCCACCTGCTGCGCAACGCCCACACCCTGCGCGCCGGCGCCGAGCCAAAGATTGTGGTGTGCTGGGGCGGCCATTCGATCAGCACCGAAGAATACAAATACACCAAGAAAGTCGGCCACGAGCTCGGCCTGCGCGGTTTGGACATCTGCACCGGTTGCGGCCCTGGCGTGATGAAAGGGCCGATGAAAGGCGCGACCATCTCCCACGCCAAACAGCGCAACGTGCATGGCCGCTACCTGGGTCTGACCGAACCCGGGATCATCGCCGCCGAAGCCCCCAACCCGATCGTTAACGAGCTGGTGATCCTGCCGGACATCGAGAAGCGCCTGGAAGCCTTCGTCCGCGTTGGCCACGGCATCATTATCTTCCCCGGCGGCGCGGGCACAGCCGAGGAGCTTCTATATTTCCTCGGCATCCTCATGCACCCGGATAACCAGAACATCCCCTTCCCGCTGATCATGACCGGGCCACGCAGCGCCGCAGCGTACCTAGAGCAGCTGCATGAGTTTATCGGCGCAACCCTGGGTGAAGCGGCGCAGCAGCGCTATCGCATCATCATCGATAACCCCGAGCAGGTCGCCCGAGAAATGGCTGAAGGGATCAAGGCCGTCAAACAGTTCCGCCGCGAACACAACGACGCCTTCCACTTCAACTGGCTGCTGAAGATCGATGAGAGCTTCCAGCACCCGTTTGAACCAACTCACGCCAACATGGCCAGCCTCAAGCTGACTCGCGAGCAACCGGTGCATGAACTGGCCGCCAACCTGCGCCGGGCGTTTTCCGGGATTGTCTCGGGCAACGTCAAGGACAAGGGCATACGCCTGATCGAGCAGCACGGCCCTTACGAGATCACTGGGGAGCGCGACATCATGCGCCAGCTCGACCAGTTGCTGCAGGCCTTCGTCGATCAGCATCGGATGAAACTACCCGGCAACAGCGCCTATGTACCCTGCTACAAATTGACCAGCTGAACCGTTGAAACCCGCGCCATTGCAGGCCTAGCAACGGCGCGCGACCACCGAGCAGGCAGACGCTCGCACAGACCGGCCGCTCTGTTATACTCGGGCCTTCCCGCCAGGCTTGCGCCCGGATGCTAGCCCCCAGAGGCCAGTAGTACCGGACGGGATTACGCCCCCCAAGCGTGATTCAAGCCAGGCAATACACCCCATAGGGCTGCGCCCTCACTAGACAGGATTACACATGTCCTTTGCCTCCCTCGGTCTCTCCGAGGCTTTAGTCCGTGCGGTCGAATCCGCCGGCTACACCCAACCCACTCCGGTGCAACAGCGGGCCATCCCCGCCGCGTTGCAAGGCCGCGACCTGATGGTTGCAGCCCAGACGGGTACAGGTAAGACAGGCGGTTTTGCCCTGCCGATCCTTGAGCGACTGTTCCCCAACGGTCACCCGGATCGCGAACAGCGTCACGGCCCGAAACAACCGCGCGTCCTGGTATTGACCCCGACCCGCGAACTGGCCGCCCAGGTGCATGACAGCTTCAAGCTGTATGCCCGCGATTTGAAATTCGTCAGCGCCTGCATCTTTGGCGGCGTTGGTATGAACCCGCAGGTTCAGGCCCTGGCCAAAGGCGTCGACGTGCTGGTGGCGTGCCCCGGCCGCCTACTCGACCTGGCCAACCAGCGCGCCATCGACCTTTCGCACGTGGAAATCCTCGTCCTCGACGAAGCCGACCGCATGCTCGACATGGGCTTTATCCATGATGTGAAGAAGGTCCTCGCCAAGCTGCCGGCCAAGCGCCAGAACCTGCTGTTCTCGGCGACCTTCTCGAAAGACATCACTGATCTGGCCGGCAAGTTGCTGCACAACCCGGAGCGCATCGAAGTCACGCCGCCGAACACCACGGTCGAGCGCATCGAACAGCGTGTATTCCGCGTTCAGGCCAGCCACAAGCGCGCCCTGCTCGCTCACCTGATCACCGCCGGCGCCTGGGAACAGGTACTGGTGTTCACCCGCACCAAGCATGGCGCCAACCGCCTGGCCGAGTACCTGGATAAACACGGCCTGCCGGCTGTCGCGATCCACGGTAACAAGAGCCAGAACGCCCGCACCAAAGCCCTGGCTGACTTCAAGGCCGGCAAAGTACGCATTCTGGTAGCCACCGATATCGCCGCCCGCGGCCTGGATATCGATCAACTGCCGCACGTGGTCAACTTCGAGCTGCCGAATATCGAAGAAGATTACGTACACCGCATCGGCCGCACTGGCCGCGCGGGCCGCAGTGGCGAAGCAATCTCCCTCGTAGCACCGGATGAAGAGAAGCTGCTCAAGGGCATTGAGCGCATGACCAAGCAGAAGATCGGTGACGGTGATCTGCTCGGTTTTGATGCCAGCACCGTTGAAGCTGAGCGTCCGGAAGTGCGCGAGCCGCAGAAGCCACGTCAACCACGCGGCGCCAAGCCGGAAGGCGAACGCCATGGCGGTGGCCGCAAGGACAAGGGTAAGGACAGCGGTCGCGACAACAACCGCAGCAAGCCACAAGGCGGTCGTAACCAACAGCCACGCAACTCGTCCTCAGGCCGCGCCGCCGCACCGGCCGTGCCCGCACTCCCTCCGGACCGCGCGCCGGACGAGTTCCGCGACGATGAAATCGATAATTTCGGCAACCGTGCCGATTATGTAAGCCCGAACCAGAACAAGCAGCAGAACCGTGGCCGTCGGCCAGGTGCGCCTGCTTCAGGCCCGAGCGCGAGCAATGGTGTAGGCCAGGGCGCTCGCCCTGCCAAACCGCCGCGTAGCAATGGCGGTGGTGCCAATGCTGGCGGTCAAGGCCGTCGTCAGGGCTCAGGCCAGGGCGGTCAAGGTCGCAATGGCTCCGGCCGTGCGCGCCCACCGCGCGACACCCGCACCACATCGCTGAACCGCGATGAGTTGCCACGCCAGGAAGCAGCGGTGAAAAGCCCGCGCGATAAGCAACCGGTGATTGTGCACAAGGGCTCGCGCCTGGACCGCTTCCCGACGCCGGAGCAGCTCGACGAATTGGCGAGCGCACGTCCGCGTGGCGAAAAGCCGGCCCTGCTGACACGCAACCGCGAAGAGTCATAGTCAGCTAGCCGCACACAAAAACGCCGCCCATTGGGCGGCGTTTTTGTTGGCAGGTCTCAACAGACGGGTTATGCCCCGCCTGGCAGGCTTACTTGCGTACGCCTTCAACCGAGATGATCAGCTCAACGTCCTGAGAAGCCGGGCCGAGGTCTTTCTGGATATCGAAGTCTTTCAGCTTCAGCTTGGTGCTGCCTTCGAAGCCGGCACGGTAGCCGCCCCATGGGTCCTTGCCTTCGCCGATAAACTTGGCGGCAATCACCACCGGCTTGGTCACGCCGTTGAGGGTCAGGTCGCCAGTAATGTCGGCAGTGCCTTCACCGGTGGATTTGACCGAGGTGGAGGCGAAAGTCGCCGTTGGGTGCTTGCTGACGTTGAGGAAGTCACCGCTGCGGATGTGCTTGTCACGCTCAGCGTGGTTGGTGTCGACACTGGTGGTGTTCAGGGTGACATTGACCTTGCTGTCCTGCGGTTTGGCGGCGTCGAAGCTGAAGCTGCCGTCGAAGTCCTTGAACGTACCGTACAACCAGCTGTAGCCCAGGTGGCTGATCTTGAAATTGACGAAGGCGTGCTGGCCTTGCTTGTCGATGGCGTAATCAGCCGCCATCGCCTGACCAGCGCCGATCAATGCGCCACCAAGTGCCAGGGCTACGAGGGTTTTCTTCAACATGGGCATGCTCCTTGTGAGTGTGGGATGGGGCTAGTTCAGCCCCGGAAACAGCAAGCGGAACTAGCGACCGAACATCCGCGTAAGCGTACGGTCGCGATCAATAAAGTGGTGTTTCAACGCAGCCAGAGCATGAACGCCAGCAAAGATCACCAGCGCCCACGCCAGGTATTCATGCACCAGCCCGGCGACATCTTCCTGATCAGGAATGCTGGTCAGGCTGGCTGGCACTTCAAACAAGCCGAATACCGGGATACCGCGACCATCAGCTGTAGAAATCAGGTAGCCAGAAATCATCAGCACAAACAGCCCCAGGTAAAGAAAGCTGTGGCCCAGCTTGCTGGCCAGACGAGTCATGCGTCCATGATTAGGCAGGCTCGCCGGCGGCGGACTGAACCAGCGCCACAGCACCCGCCCGAGCATCACCGCAAACAGCACCAGGCCGATGCTCTTGTGCAGATCCGGTGCGGTCTGGCGCCAGCTGCTGTAGTAATCCAGACCGACCATCCAGTAACCCAGACCAAACAGGCCGAACACGGCCACCGCCACCAACCAGTGCATCAGGATGCTGACCAGGCCGTAGTGAGAAGAACTATTACGCCATTGCATTGAAAACTTTCCGAAGGAAGAACCAGGACCGCGAGTGGAGCAAGACTAGCAACAAACCTATCGACTAAAAGCGGAATTTTTCGCTTTGAAATATCGAGAAATACGATGCGTCGCTCACTCCCTCCACTCAGCGGAAGTTAGTCTAGCGGCACCCGACAAAGTTCAGCCACCAGGCTACAAACGGCACGATAGAGCGGATCGACGGAGGGCTGGGGTAATCACGCGTGGTTGTGCCGTCCATCCGCTGCAATGCTTCTGATAGGCTTGGTACAGATGATTGCGAGCCGAGGAAGAAGTAGAGCGATGAGCCTGAATGACCAGTGGATGCAGCGTGACCTGAACGTGCTCTGGCACCCCTGCACGCAAATGAAGGACCACGAACAGCTGCCGCTTGTACCGATCAAGCGCGGCGAAGGCGTCTGGCTCGAGGACTTCGACGGCAAACGCTACCTCGATGCAGTCAGCTCCTGGTGGGTGAATGTCTTCGGCCACGCCAACCCGCGGATCAATCAACGCATCAAGGATCAGGTTGATCAGCTGGAGCACGTTATTCTCGCCGGCTTCAGCCATCAACCGGTGATTGAGCTGTCCGAGCGCCTGGTCAAGATGACCCCTACGGGTCTGGACCGAGTGTTCTATGCCGACAACGGCTCGTCCTGCATCGAAGTCGCGTTGAAGATGAGCTTTCACTACTGGCTCAACGTCGGCAAACCCGCGAAGAAGCGCTTCGTCACCCTCTCCAACAGCTACCACGGCGAAACCATTGCGGCGATGTCAGTAGGCGATGTGGCGCTGTTTACCGACACCTACAAGGCACTGCTGCTCGACACCATCAAGGTGCCCAGCCCGGATTGCTACCACCGCCCCGACGGTATGAGCTGGGAAGAACATTCGCGCAATATGTTCGCCGCTATGGAACAGACCCTGGCCGAGCATGGCCATGAGGTCGCGGCGGTAGTCGTCGAGCCGCTGATCCAGGGTGCGGGTGGCATGCGCATGTACCACCCGATCTACCTCAAGCTGCTACGCGAAGCCTGCGACCGCTACGGCGTACACCTGATCCATGACGAAATCGCCGTCGGCTTCGGCCGCACCGGCACGATGTTCGCCTGCGAACAAGCCGGCATCCGCCCGGATTTCCTCTGCTTATCGAAAGCGCTGACTGGCGGCTATCTGCCGCTGGCCGCCTGCCTGACCACCAACGAGGTGTACCAGGCGTTTTATGACGACTACTCAACCCTGCGCGCCTTCCTCCACTCGCACAGCTACACCGGCAACCCGCTGGCCTGTGCAGCCGCCCTGGCGACCCTGGACATCTTCGAACAGGACAATGTGATCGAGGCCAACAAGGCCCTGGCCGCGCGTATGACCAGCGCCACCGCACACCTTGCCGACCACCCGCATGTCGCCGAAGTGCGCCAAACCGGCATGGTTCTGGCCATCGAGATGGTGCAGGACAAAGCCAGCAAGACCGCCTACCCCTGGCAGGAGCGGCGCGGCCTCAAGGTGTTCCAGCATGCTCTGGAGCGCGGTGCACTGCTGCGGCCACTGGGCAGCGTGGTGTATTTTCTGCCGCCTTACGTGATCACTCCTGAGCAGATCGACTTTCTCGCCGAGGTGGCCAGTGAAGGTATCGACATCGCCACCCGCACCTCGGTCAGCGTGGCGCAAGGCAATGCCAACTACCCTGGCTTTCGCGATCCGGGCTAAGTGTTCCTACCTAGCCGGCTGTATGCGGCACGCCTGAAGCGTTAAGCTTGCTGCCTCAACTGTGCCGCTGCAGCGATCAACCCATGCGCCTTTCTCGTTTCTTTATCGATGCCCCCCTCTCCCTCGGCCAGCACGAGCTGCCCGAAGCCCAGGCCCACTATATCGGCCGCGTGCTACGCCATGCCGTGGGCGATGCCGTGCAATTGTTCGATGGCAGCGGCCAGGAATACCGGGGCGAACTGATCGAAGTGGGCAAGAAAAGCGTACGCGTCGAATTGCGCGAAGCCTTTGCCGGCCAGGCTGAATCACCGCTGCATATTCATCTGGGCCAGGGCCTGTCGCGCGGCGAACGGATGGATTGGGCGATTCAGAAAGCCACCGAGTTGGGCGCCAATGAAATCAGCCTGATCGTCAGCGAGCGCTGCGAAGTACGCCTCAAGGATGAGCGCGCCGACAAGCGCATAGCGCATTGGAGGCAGGTGGCGATCAGCGCCTGCGAGCAATGCGGCCGCTCGGTGCTGCCGATCATTCATCCGCCCATCAGCCTGAACGACTGGCTGGGGCAGGTAACCGCCGAGTTGAAGCTGGTGCTGCACCCCGTCGCCGAGCCTTGGGCCAGCCATCCGCAGCCTCAGTCGCTGGCCTTTCTGATCGGCCCGGAAGGCGGCCTGAGTGACAACGAAGTGAGTCAGGCAAAAACCCAGGGCTTTCATGCTGCCCGCCTCGGCCCACGGGTGCTGCGCACAGAGACCGCGCCGGTGGTGGCGTTAAGCGTGGCGCAGCAGTTGTGGGGCGATTTCTAAGCGCTACTTCAACACAATAAAAAAGCCCGCAGATGCGGGCTTTTGTTTTTCCTTCGGTCAGATCAATCCGGCATCCGCCAGCTTTTGCTCCAGACCGATCAAATCCGGGATCTTCAGTACGGCGTCGCCAAACTGCACCGCGTCCAGCTCCAGCGGCGACAAGGTGACATCGGCGCGCACCAGCTCAGCGCCGACCTTGATCGAACGTGGGATGCCCTGCACTAGCACGGCAATAAACTTGACGTTCGGCCGGCCACCGAGGGCGTTGATCACTGCCACCCGCGAGCCGGGGCTGACACTGACCTGGCCATCCGATGCCGCTTCGAACGACAGCAGCGGCAGGCGCAGATCACGCCAGGCAATCTGCCCGAGGAACCAGCTGGGCATACCTTCACTGACCTGCGGCGCGCGATAAGGAATCAGCTCGGCAACCGCCACGTTGGGCAGCAGCAGAGTACGGTCAGTCAACGGCATCAACAGACCGGTAAGGCTGTTGGCGCTGTTCTGCGTGGCGACGGCTTGGCTCATGGAAATTTCCTGTACAGGGCACAGCCCCGGATTATCGGCACTGCTCGGCCAGGTGATTGACCAGGGCTTCGGCCAGCTCACGCGGATCACCGCTGAAGCTGCTGTAGCCGCCTTCACGCAGGCTGTCCGGCATACTCGGGCTGGCGCAGCTGTCCGCACGCTGCGTCCAGATCACGCTGCCCTGGCGACGCACATAGGCGGCTGCGGCACTGCCGTCGCTGCCCATGCCACTGAAGGCGATTACACCGCTCAGCGCACCAAAATGCTGGGCCAGATTAAGCATCATCTGATCGATCGAAGGACTGTAGGGTTCAGGCCAGCCACGCTCGGAAATCTGCATCTGACCGTCATCACTGAAACCCAGCTCATGGCTGATCGGCACCACAACCACTTCACCGCAACGCACCGCATCGCCATGCCGCGCCGGATTCACATGCCACTGGCTGTGGCGCCCCACCGCTTGCGGCAGTGCGCTCTCGAAACTCGCATCGATATGCTGGGCATACACGAACCCCACCGGCAGACCACCCGGCAAAGCATCGAGAAAGGCTTTTACAGCAGCCGGGCCGCCCAGGGAGGCCGCCAGCAACCACACCTGTCGCGCCGGCTCGCCGGCTACCAGCGGGGTATCCGCCAGCGCGGCAGGCAGATCCAGTCGCGACGGACGCTGCGCTTCAGCCAGCAAGGCTTCCAAACTTGGGCCGACGGCCTGCGACGGGTCGCCGACCAACTTCTTCAATTTGCCGAGCAGCCGACGCTCCCAGCGCGGGTAGTTCTCGGAATGACGTTCGGGCGCGTGACCTTCACCAAACAGCACCGGAGCCGAGGCGCTTTCCATCAGGCTGTCGACCAGCGGCAAGTCTTCCGACTGGGCGAGGTCAACCAACCACAGGTCAGTTTCGCAGGCGTTCAGGGTTTCCTGATCAAGACGCGCCGGGTCACTGTTCATCACCACCTGATAGCCGCTGCCGGTCAACGCCTGCTGCAGCACATGGCGCTGCAGCGAGGTATCGGCAATCACCGCGATGCGGGCTGCAGTTTTCTCACTCATTGCGGTTTACCGGGTGGCGGCCCACCAGTTGCTGAATGGTTTCAAGCAACAAGGACTCCTGGTAAGGCTTACCAAGGTACTCGTTGACGCCAATGCTCATGGCCCGCTCACGGTGTTTTTCACCGGTACGCGAGGTGATCATGATGATCGGCAGGTCTTTCAGGCCTTCATCGTGGCGCACCAGGGTTGCCACTTCGAAGCCGTCCATGCGTGGCATTTCAATGTCCAGCAGCATGATATCGGGCTTGCGCTCCTGCAGCTGCGAGATCGCATCGACACCGTCTTTGGCGGTCAGTACGTTCATGCCGTTTCGCTCGAGCAGACGGCTGGTGACCTTGCGCACGGTGACCGAATCGTCGACCACCATGACCAGCGTCGGCCGATCTGCTTCGATTTCTGCCGCCGTTGCCGACTGCTTGAGCAGGCGCGGCGTCAGCTGGGTAAGCAAATGCGCATGCAGCACGCGGATAGTCGCCAGCAGGTCGAGAATCACCACCACGCGACCGTCACCGAGGATGGTTGCACCGGAAATCCCGTGAACGCCAGCGAACTGCGGGCCGAGGCTCTTCACCACGATCTCCCGCGAACCGGCCAGAGAGTCGACCTGCACGGCCACGGCGTGTTCTTTGGAGCGCACCAGAATCACCGGCAGCGGCAGGCTCTGGCCGACCAATTTGGGCTGCTGACCATTGTTCAGCAGGTCGCCCAGGTAGCGCAGTTCATAGCTCTGCCCGGCGTACTCGAAGCGCGGCGCATCGGGGGCGTAATAGGCTTCCAGCTCGTACGGCGACACCCGCACGATACCTTCGATGGTGTTCAGCGGAATGGCGTAGAGGTCTTCACCCGACAGCACCATCAGCGCGCGGTTGACCGACACGGTAAACGGCAGGCGAATGGTGAAGGTGGTGCCGGTGCCCGGAATCGACTCGATGCTCATCGAGCCACCGAGCTGCTTGACCTCGGAGTGGACCACGTCCATACCCACGCCACGCCCCGATATCTGCGTGACCTTCTCGGCGGTAGAGAAACCGGCCTCGAGGATAAACTGCAGCACTTCGTAGTCAGTCAGATCCGAGTCGGCGTCCATCAGACCGCGCTCGATAGCTTTCCGCTTGACCGCTTCCAGACGAATGCCACCGCCGTCATCGGCCAGGGTCAGGACGATATCGCCACCCTCACGGCCCAGCGCCAGGCGAATGGTGCCCTGCTCCGGCTTGCCCGCAGCCCGACGTACGTCGGCGGCTTCGATGCCGTGGTCGACGGCGTTACGCAGCATGTGCTCCAGCGGCGCGACGATACGTTCGAGTACGGTACGGTCCATCTCGCCATCGGCGTTGCCGACAACAAACTCGACCTGTTTGCCCAACTCACCGGAAATCTGCCGCACGATACGGCGCAGACGCGGCACCAGACGGTCGAACGGCACCATGCGCGTGCGCATCAGGCCTTCCTGCAACTCGGAGTTAACCCGCGCCTGTTGCAGCAGCAGGGTTTCCGCATCGCGGTTACGCGCGGCGAGGGTTTCTTTCAGGTCGAGCAAGTCGGAAGCTGACTCGAACAGTGCACGCGAGAGCTGCTGCAGCTGCGAGTGACGGTCCATTTCCAGCGGGTCGAAATCTTCATAGCCGACACGCTCGGCTTCAGCCTGAATACGGCTGAGGATCTGCGCCTGGGTTTCGGTATCGAGGCGACGCAACTGATCGCGTACGCGGTCGATGGTGGCTTCCATCTCGCTCAGGGTGAAACCGAAGTCACTCACCTGCTGCTCAACCCGCCCGCGGAAAATCGAGGTTTCACCAGCCAGGTTGACCAGGCCTTCGAGCAACTCGGCAGGCACCTTGACCAGCTCCTGCGGCGCACGCCGCGAAGCAGCTTCCTGCGCAGCTTCTTCAGCACGACGGACGAACGGCAGCACTTTGGCCACCAACTCCTGCGCCGGCATGGCACTGGCTGCGACAATCGGGGTGCTCAGCTCCGGCAGGCGCGGCGTTTGCTCAGCCACTGGCGCAGGCGCTTGCTGGCTTGCCGTATCCGCCACCAGGCTGTCATTCAGACGCTGACGCAGCGCGTCCAGCTCCTGCTGTAAGCCTTCAAAGCCGGACTGCACATCGACAAACAGACTCTGCGGCCACGGCGCACCCTGAGCTTGCGCTTCGGTCAGGTGCTGTTCGAGGCTGTGGGTCAGGTCGCCCAGGCGTTTCTGCCCAGCCAGACGCGCACCACCTTTGAGGGTATGCAGGATGCGCAGCATATCGTCGATGGCGGCGCCGTCTTCACGGTCAGCCTCCCAACGACCGATAGCGACTTCCATGGCTTCCAGCAGGTCATCACCTTCCTCAAGGAAGATGTCGAGGATGTCCGATTCGGCATCGTCGTCCTGCTGAGCTTCGGCAGCCTTGAGGGCAACCGCAGACGGCATGCTTAGTTGCTCATCCGGGTTGGCACGGAAGCGCTTGATGGTTTCGATCAGCGCCTCGCCACTCGGTACGCCGCGCTTGCCGCGTACCGCTTCGAGCATCTCGGCCAGGCTGTCGTGACAGGCCTGAAGCAGGGTGAAGAGATCCTCGCTGGCACGCAAACGCCCTTGGCCAAGACCTTCGTAGAGGAATTCTAACTCGTGGGCCAGGTCACCGATTTCACGGATCTCAGCCATGCGTGCACCACCCTTGAGGGTGTGCAGATCACGCTGCAGCGACTCCAACTCCAGGCTGTTGTTGACGTCGCCCATCCAGCGTTGCAAAGCAGCACCGGCGCTGTCGATGATGTCGAAACCTTCTTCAAGGAAGATTTCCACCAGCTCAGGATCGCGCTCGTCATCAAATACAGCAGGCGCAGCAGCAACAACCGCTACCGCTACCGGTTCGGGCTCGGGCTCGGGGGCAGCGTCGGGAAGTTCGGCAGACTCGACTTCGTTTTCAACAGTAGCGTCGACCAATGGCAGCTCATCGAGCTCTACAGCAGGCAACTCGAACGTGTCGATCTCCGGCGTTTCGCTTACCAATGGTTCGCTATCCACCGGTTCCTGCGGTGCATCGGCCAGGATGCCAAAATCGATCTCTTCTTCAATCCCAGGCAGCTCAGCAGGCTCAGGCTCTGCCAGATCAAACGACTCGATCATCGGCACGGCTTCGGCTTCGGCTTCGGCTTCGGCTTCGGCTTCGGCTTCGGCTTCGGCTTCGGCTTCGGCAACAGGCTCGGAGATAGCCGGGCTCACTGGCAAGTTTTGCCCGCCACTCTGGCGGAAGCTGCGAATGGCTTCGATCAGCTCCAGCGGCGAATGCATGGCCGCGCGCACCTGTAGCTGCTCCAGCAGTTGCGCCAGAGAGTCATGGCTCTGCTGCAGCAGATTCGCCAGTGGCTGCGAAAAGCTGTAGCGGCGGTCAACCAGGCCTTCGTACAAGGATTCGAGTTCATGGGCGAGATCGCCAATCGGGCGAATCTCGGCCATGCGTGCACCACCCTTGAGGGTATGCAGATCACGTTGCAGCGAGGACAACGCGGCTTTGTTATCCGTGTCGGCCAACCAGCGTTCCAACGCCTGACCGGCGCTCTCCAGAATATCGACCGCTTCTTCGAGGAAGATCGATACCATTTCTTCATCAAGCGATTCGTAAAGCGAAGCAGCCGGCGGTTCGGTCTGAGCTTCACTCACGGCCTCAGTAGGCGTAGGCAGTTCTTCAGCGTCAGGCGCGTCGAGCTCAAGCGGCTCGATCAGCTCATCTGGTTCAGCCAGGCCGAGCTCTTCCAGCGCAGCAGTGGCATCAGCCAGCTCAACAATGTCGATACCGCCGTCACCGTTGTTGGACAGCAACGCCAGGGTGTCTGGGTCCAGCGATTCCATCAGCAAGTTGCGCAGGGCGGTCACGCGCTCAGGAGCGGCACTGACCTGCAGCCCGGCGGCAACCTGATCCATCATGCCAATCAGGGCTTCGTGGGCTTGTTCGGCTTCGCTGAAGAAGCGCTCGCTGACCGCCAAACGGCCTTCTTCAACCGCGCCATAGAGGTCGAGCAAGGCTTCGCAGAGTTCATCAATCTGCGGTAGCTCGGCCATCTCGGCGCCACGGCCAAGAGTGGTCAGCTCGTCCAGCAGGGAGCTCAGTTCCTGACGCTCGGACGGGTGTTCGCGCCATTTGCGCAGCAGGTCTTCGGCATCCAGCAGGATATCCATGCCTTCGGCGAGGAAGATGCTGATCATCTGCGGATCGCGCTTCTCACCTTGATCACTCTGGCGACTGTTTTCCGCATGTTCGAGACGATCACTGTGCAGCTTTTGTACGCGCTCAAGGAACTCGGCAGCACCCGGTAGAACGGCCAGCGGCTGACTTTCCAGCTGTTCCAGCCCCAGCCGGAAGAGTTTTTCGGCGCTACTCAGCAGTTCGGCTTCGGCCAGATCCATCGGGATCAGGTTGGTTTTGAATTCCTTGACCAGTTTTTCCAGCGGCGAAGCGATCTCGGCTACTGGCTGAATACCGGCCATCGAGGCACTGCCCTTGAGGGTGTGCAGGGCACGCTGCAGGTCGTCAGTGACCGGCTGCGGCAATTCCTGGGCACAATCAGCCAGGAAGCCAACCAAGGTGTCGAGGTGCATTTCCGCTTCGTTGCGGAAAATCTCCAGCAACTGCGGATCCAGCCCGTCTTCATCCTCAACAACTTCGCCGGTAGCAACTGGACTGCCCTCGGGCTCCGCTACCAGCTCAACCGGGGCTTGAGGTTTTGGGAGGCTTCGGCCTTTGGCCAAGGCGTGCGCCGTCGCGGCCAGGTGATCAACATCGTCACGCTGACGTTGCGCTTTATTGGCAAATTCATCGACCAGGGCCGGCATCAGCGCGACCACATCAGCGATCACCTGCTGAACCTCGGCACTGGGTTGAATACTGCGGTCGAGCACGCGATTGAGCAGATTCTCAATCGACCAGCCCAGCTCACCAATCACCAAAGCGCGAACCATGCGCCCACTGCCCTTGAGGGTGTGGAAAGCCCGGCGGATTTCAGTCAGCGCATCCTTGTTGTCAGTGTCGGTGCACCACTGCGGGAAGTACTCGCCAATGGTTTCCAGTACCTCGCCCACTTCTTCGATAAAAACTTCCAGCAACTCTTCATCGATAGGCTCTTCATCAGCCGGGGGCGGCAGCAGGCTTGGCGGCACATCGTGGGCAGGCGGGTTAATCGCCTGCACCGGAGCCGCCATCACATCAGCTATCGACAAGGCTTTTTCGGCAACCGCCTGCTCGGGCTCTTCGCTCAGCGGGGCACTGGGCAGGTCGACCTCTGGTAACTCAAGGGCAGCCAGTTCGGCTTCATTCCAGTTGGCCGGGCTGTCACTTTCGTCGAGTTCAAAGCTGCCGAGTTGCAGCTCTTCGCCAGCAAACGACTGTTCCTGCTGAGCTTCAGCGAGCGGCAGAGGCTCGGCGTCAGGCAGGTCGATACTAAAGTCAATCAGTTCAAGATCAGCCGACGGCGCTTCGCTAGCCCACTCAGCCTCACTGGATGGCGCTTCAAGCGCTGTCGAGTCCAGATCGGCAAACTCGGCACTGAAATCATCAGCCAGATCCAGGGACAAGGGCTCTTCGACAACCGACTCCAGGCTCGGCTCAATGTCGGCCGTTGCTTCCGGCTCGGCGCTGAGCACTTCCATATCGTCCAGTGGATCAGCCAGTGGCGCGAAGGACTCTGCTGGCGTCTCGACACGGTCGAGAATCGACGGTTTTTCTTTTAGCGGATAACCCAGGCTTTCCAGGCTTTCCTCTGCCACATCGAGAATCAGGTCGCCTTGGGTCGCATGGTCTTCAGCCAAACGCTCAAGGTAGTACTCGACGCTGGTGATGGCGTCCGCCAGGGTGTCAAGGTTCTGCCAGTTAGGCACGGCCTTGCGCGCCAGCAGCTGTTCCTGAATATAGCGATTGCAGGCATTGAGCAGGTCAGCAGCACGCTGCAGTGGGATCATTGCCAGACCGCCACGCACCTGAGTCAGCAACTCGGGAACACGGGCCAGGTGCTCGTGGTTCCACTGCGAGGCAATAAATTCGATGATCGCGTCTTTGGCCTGTTCCAGACCGTTACGCGCCTCCTTGATCACCAACTGGTGAATCTGCGCCACGTCGGTGGTCGGCAGATGGCTTTCTTCGCGGCCACCATCCTGAGCGGGGCCGACCATGCCAGCCAGGGTGGCTTCGACGTACAGCAGAGCGCCGGCGACATCCATCAGCACCGCATCGCTCGGCTCGCCCTGGCCCTTGGCCAGACCGTTGACCACATCCAGCTGGTCGACAATAACTTTACGCGGCTGGCCAAAGCCGAGCACAGCGAGGGTGTCGGCAATCTGCTTGAGCGGCGCGGCCAGCGCATCCAGATCGGCGACCTGAGTACGGTCACTGCGCACGAACAGATCGAGGCTGTCCTTAACCCGCACCAGCTCTTCACACAGCGCGGCGACCACCGAACGCATGGCGTCGCGGTCCGGGCCCGCCAGGCGAGCCCGCTCTTCGTCGACAACATCGTTGTCCGGCAGTGCATCGTCGAGGCGATATCGCTCTTTGAGGTTGCGCACGCGCGGCGACTGCGCCGACGACTTGGCTACATAGAACAGCAGGTTCTTGCTCA
>Ga0247831_1000768_pt1 | contig 68612 bp, 73 predicted proteins | sample LaCruzMarch2015__9_FD_192406 | JGI IMG/M metagenome (GOLD analysis project Ga0247831, IMG submission 192406) | Freshwater microbial communities from meromictic Lake La Cruz, Castile-La Mancha, Spain - LaCruzMarch2015_1m | ecosystem: Environmental > Aquatic > Freshwater > Lake | place: Spain...
TACGTTTTGAATGTAGTGCCTCCTGCCAATTGGGCTACTTCGGCATATGTCCATGACAGGATTCGAACCTGCACTGTATTGGGCTTAAATCAATTGCCTCCTACCAGTTGGGCTACATGGACAAAGTGGGCGTGAGAGGATTTGAACCTCCACTGTTTTGCTTCTAAGGCAAATGTCTCCTGCCGTTGGACTACACGCCCCTAACCACTTGAACAATATAGGACGAAATGCCCTGTTTGTCAAAGCTATTTATGCCAGTTTGAAAAGTGGCACGGGGACACGTTACTCAATATAAGGCTTACAAATTGTCCAGGACTTCCATATTGAATTTGAAGAGTTTCTGAAGTCCATAGAAGTCTTTATAAGTTCATTCGCTAGTTTAAATCTCTCGCGTTCTTTATCAGATTTAGAATCAAGTTCAATTTTTTCTGCAAGCTCCCATAAAAAATCAGACAATACATCATAACGAAGATTTGAAACATCGTGTGCTAAATCTTTCATAGATTCATAATCTTTAATTGTAATTGGATGCTTAGTCATTTGTCCACTCTACTGTCACTTTAAATGTTCCTTTTACAAAACCATCTTCATCTGTCGGTAAACCTCTAAGAGCTGAAGTAAAATCTAAAGAAAATGCTTCGTCAACATCTCTACTAGCCTCACTCCACGAGTCTTGATTATATTTTCTATTCAAAAGAACCTTACTTTTAGAAAAGACCTCATCATAAGTAGAACCGTGATTTAAAGGATGGTCATCTTCCCATTCTTCAATTTCAGATGATTCAATTGTATTCACTTTAGTCATACAGTAACGAGTATTCTCAATCTCATAAATGACTTCATCTTTACCCATATTCTCAAAATCAAGAACCGTGGATACAACTTTATATGCTGTGACTTTCATGATTTAGATTCCAAGCGTTGTAATGGTTTCCATCTTACCACATCGCCTACAAGTTCGAATAGTTTCTGTATATCCAAGTAATGCTCTTGAGAGAGTTATTGGTGTGCCTCCAGATTTATTCAGAATTGATTCTGGATGTGGGCCAACAGAGCTAACGGAACTAGTTCTATATTCATGACCAAAAATTACACATCGTAAAAATTTAATCATAAGTTAAACTCCAAGAGTTGTAGTGGTTTTAATTTTACCACAACGCCTACAAGTTTGAATAGTTTTTGCATATCCAACAACTATCATCTCAAGAGAAAATGATAAATCACCCTGAGCCTCCAGTGGTTTTGGAGGAACAGAAGTATGAGAAGCGATTTCATACTCGTGGCCAAGAATGAGACACTGTAAAAATTTAATCATAAAATAAGACTCAAATGAATATAAACTGCGGAAATAAGATTCGAACTTATGTCTCTTGTTTCAAAGACAAGGATATTCCCACTATACGATTCCGCATTGAATGTAGAAATAGGACTCGAACCTATATTGTCTCCTTCAGAGGGAGCCTTCCTTCCCGATTAGAAGATTCTACATTAAAATATGATTCTTGTGAATCAAAGTCCAGGACAGGATTCAAACCTGCGGCGATTTATTAGTTTTGCAGACTAACCCCTTCGTTCACTCGGGCACCTGGACATTATGGGCCTGGCGAGATTTAAACTCGCAACCTATTCTTTAAGAGAGAATTACTCTAATCAATTGAGTTACAGGCCCGATTATGTAAGTAAATATTGTGAGGGGTCGGACCTCACTTTTCTACCAAACCACGGATATTTACTTACATCACGAAAACTATTCATCATAGTGTTGACCGTCGCCAACGTATTTCGTGTCATCAGAGTCATGAGTTCTGACGAAGCCCAATGAGAGAATCGAACTCTCCTCTGGAATTTACAGGATTCCTGCATCACCACAATGCTTATCAGGCGTAATTTTAAAATTTGAGAATAAATCTCAAGAGCCACTAATGAGAATCGAACTCACGAAATATTCTTACCAAGAATACAGTTTACCACTAGCTTATAAGGGCAGTTAATTTGGTCTTATTTAATAAATAAGGTATAATAGTTAAATATACCTGAGAGTTCAATTATGAAGAAACAAAGAAGAAAAAGAAGCAAAGTTTGGGAAATCCCACACGAAGAAATTCAACTTGCTTTGAATACATTCAATACATATACAAAAATTTTAGAACACTTTGAATTAAATGCGTATTCAGGAGTTAGAACTACTTTTATGAGTAGAATGAAGTCTGAAGAATATGATTTAACTAAATTCAAGAAGAATCATAGCGAATATAGAAAACAATATTCAACCGTTGGGCAATTTAGTAAAGATAATGTACTAGAATTAGAAGCAATACTTACAATAAACTCCGACTATTCTAGAAGACGCATAAAAACAAGATTGATTGATGAAAATCTTCTAGAAAATCAATGTTCAATATGCTCCCTCTCTAATATTTGGAACAACAAACCTCTATCATTACAATTAGACCACATAAATGGAATCAGAGATGATAATAGATTAGAAAATCTAAGGTTATTGTGCCCAAATTGTCATACACAAACACCCACATTTGGAACAAGAAATTTAAAAGTATCACATAAATGTGTAGACTGTGGAGCTAAATTATGTAAAAAATTTACACGATGTAAAAAGTGCTCATCAATTCAAAATGGACTCAACGCCAGAAAATTTGAAATCTCCAAAGAGGAATTAATAAATCTTGTGAGGCAATACCCAATGACTAAAGTTGGTCAAATTCTAGGCGTTAGTGATAACGCCGTGAGAAAAAGATGCTTAAAGTTGGGTATTGATCATAAGAATTTATAATAAGGGGTAGGATGAGGAAATCGAATCCTCGTAAATCGCTGCACAGGCGACCGCTTTACCACTAAGCTAATCCTACAATGACCCAATTCACCAATAAAGGTGAATACCCTGTAAAGGATTTGAACCTTCGACCCAAAGTTTAGGAAACTTTTGCTCTCTCCAGACTGAGCTAACAGAGTATGACGTTCGCTATTTCCGAATAGCGAATGGCTCTAGCAAGAATCGAACTTGCGACAAGAAGGGTATGAATCTTCTGTTCTTCCACTGAACTATAGAGCCGAACGGAGAATAGAGGATTCGAACCTCTGGTGGTTTTATCCACACAAACTTTCCAAGTTTGCACCATAAGCCTCTCGGACAATTCTCCATTTGGTGGACTGGTGGACTGGTGGGATTTGATACCCACAGCTTCAGTAGTGCATATGACACTCAAAACCTGATAGTTTAACTTGAACCTACAAGTCCATGATTCGGTGAGAAAAGAAGGTGTGGGCCATCTTTTCCAACGCTTCGAGGTCAATTGAACTATTACATTAAAGCAAAAGCTAAGATAGTCATAGTGACCTCAACGGAAGTGGCTGGATTTGAACCAGCGGTGCCGAATAAACGACACGGAAGTTTAGCAAACTTCTGCAATAAGCCTCTCTGCCACACTTCCAAAAATTTCTCATTTCTGAGAATAGGAACTATTGGAATTGAACCAATGACTTCTTTCGAGTCAGAAAAGAACTCTACCACTGAGTTAAGCTCCTGTAAAGTAATCATTCATAGCTGAACGTTCTTCTTTGCGAAGAGAAGTTCGTGAGTTGTCAAATCTCTTTTCCCAACTACAATACTTACACTCGGGAACACCACAATCTTGTGGGTCTTTTGTATAAATTCTACCAAAAGTAATACATTCAAGATTTCTATTCGGAGAAATTTGTTTGAGAATTCTATTCCACTTATCTTGAAGTCGTTGAGCGTGATGCCTACGAATTGCAGATTTAGCCATTAGTCTTCTTTCTCCCAAGGATGAATTTGTTTGTTGAACCTTCGTGAAACTCTACGAACTATCTTCTTTAGAAGCTGAATGCTCTTAGAAGAAACCGTAGTATTCATCATGGCCTGCCATTCTCTTTTGGATTGAGGTTTAGCCATAAAAAATAATCTCAATAATTACTTAAAGTTTTTAGTTCAAGTTTCATACTCTCCACATATAAACAATCAAAGAACTCAACTATTTATTATGAAATGTAAGAATGTAGAATGTTTAAATGAAACTCTAGGGAATAGAGTATATTGTTCGTGGAAATGTAGAAACTACTACGTGAACAAGTATCTCCGAGATTATAGTAAATGTAAAGAAACAAATGCCGCCAAAAGAAAAGAATCTGAAGAATTATATCTTAAAGCTCCCAAATTATGCAAGCAATGTAATAAGCCAATTTCTTTTGTAAAAAGAAAATATGATTCAATTTTTTGTGGCCGCTCTTGTTCTGCAAAGTTCAATAATAAATTGCGACAATATACTTGGGGCGATAAAATTAGTCAATCGATGTTGAGATACAATGAGCTTAACAAAAAAGAACCTAACTATAAGTATTGTATAAATTGTAATGCCCCATTCTTAAAGAACAAAATTCATTGTTCACGAAAATGTAAGAGTGAATACGAAAGAAAATCAATACCTGAATTTCAAAAATACAAATTAGATTGTAAATTTAAATTTGGTCTTTCTAGTTTTCCTGATGAATATGAATTTACATTAATTGAAAATTATGGTTGGTATTCTCCGACAAACAAAAATAATATAGGTGGAGTTAGTAGAGACCATATATTTTCAATTCGAGAAGGATTTGAATTAGGAATTGACCCTAAAATTATATCCCATCCAGCAAATTGTCAACTAATGATACATTCAAAAAATATATCCAAACATAAAAAGTCTGACATATCTATAGAAGAACTGATGAATAAAATCCAAAAGTTCAATTTAAAATACTCCTATGAATAGGAGCAATGGAGCGTAAGGAAATCGAATCCTTATTTATGGTATGCAACACCATTGTAATTGCCGTTATACGAACGCCCCGTAAATATAGAGTGAACGGTCAACCCTGGCCAGGATGTTTACTATTTGTGCCCGTTCCATTTCACATTCAGAAGGTGGTTACGTTCCCACTTCCCCATACTTTCTATACTCTATAGGTTTAAAGTTAATTGGTCAACCTTGTGCTAGGTTTGAAGCACATTCCAGACTCAGTTTAACTCTAGATTTCTCATTTCTGAGAATAGGAACAATCAGATTTGAACTGATGGTCTCTCGGTTATCAGCCGAGTGCATTAAACCAGGCTATGCTATGTTCCTGAGACCCTGGATTTCTCCAGGAATTACAACATTCTGCGAATCATCTCTGTGCGTTATGTTGTTGGTGGTTTGAGAATTTGGTTCTCAATGATCGGTCTGAGAATCGAACTCAGTTCTTCAGTTCTTCAAACAGACGCTAAATCACCAGACTAGCTCACCGACCAAAATAGATGTTCAACACACCGCCGACTTTTACGGCTTGAGGTATTAATACTCCGTATACTGAACTAAGGTATCTAATTACCTTTGAGAAGCTCGAATCTTCTCAATCGGAATGGAGAATGTCGAAATCTCGGCCCCTAATTCCCAAAATTAGTGCTCTTCCTCTGAGCTACATTCCGTTAAATTATTCTCAAATAAATGAGAAAATCCGCAGACGGGATTCAAACCCGCAAAATAATAGGGTGAAAACCTACCGACTTTAATCAATTTGTCTACTGCGGAATGCACAGAACAATATAAAAGAGCGTATATTGCCTGGAACATAGAGATAAATCTCTAACGACCCATATCGGGGATGATCCGATATTACATATTAGACAGATATGCGTCCTAACCAATTAGACGAATGGGCCAGGTTGATAGGGACCACCTATCTCGGGACTTTCCCCTTGGTCAGAGACACAATTTATCAGAATTTATCTCTTTAAACTGGACTAGAAAACAACGCGCACCAGACAACGCTGCTGAGTTTTGGTTAAGGGCTAAGCATACCCAATACGTGGTAGAGGATTCGAACCCCTGATGAATAGTGGTGTTGGAAGCCACCGCAATCGTCCACTCTGCCAACCACGTAAGTAATATACCACGGTTTCCCGCAGCTTTCACGGAGAGTGTGACAGTTCAAAGACTGGCACAAGAGAGAAATATCGGATTTGAACCGATGACGACAATCTTGGCAGGATTGCATTCTACCGCTGAATTAATTTCTCATTTGGCGGCCATTTTGTTAAAGCAGTATAGCCGAACTGCATCAATGGAGAATGTTTGGACCATTCTCAAGTAAAATACCTTCTATGTCGTAATAACGATTAGTGTAGTATTTCAAAGTGGGAAAGAGAGGAATCGAACCTCCGATGGTGCTAATGTAACAGTTTTACAGACTGCCGCCCCACATATTGCCGACAGGAGCCACTTTCCCATTAACTAGACGATGTTTTTTCTACCAAAAAGAAATTTTGTAGTTGCTGAATCGTCTAAAGTGGGACATCTGCGATTCGAACGCAGGACTAATCGGTTAACCTACTACTTCTACTCTCGTAGACCATCAAAGATGTTGTAGTCTGGACTATATCATCATCTACAGCATTATCCGTTTAGATGCCTTTCGTTTAGTCTCTGAGGCTCCCACTAACGGTTGCCTGCTGATTGCCCAATCTTTAGAATTATTACTACTTTACAGTGAGTATCTAAAGCTCTAAGGGTGTTCCAGCATACAGAAAGGTTCTACTTTACATATTTCGATGTAAGCACTCCTAACAAAGCCGAATACTCTGACCAGACTGAGTTAATGTCCCAAAAAAGATGTGTATTTAGTTGTCAAGGTTCTGGTTGAAAAGCTGTGTTTCTCTCACCACCCAATCAATATACCACCTCTGGTCGTCCAGTGGGGACATAGTGTGCCAGTTCAGAAATTGGCCTTCGGGCGGTGCATATAATAAGGAACGCCTGCGCGTATCATTAAAAGTAACTCACATTGGCTGAGAAGTCAAGAGTGAGGAGGACAGTGTGAAAAGTGGCTAAACTACAAAAAAAGAGAGGTCTTTTTAGGTCCCTCTCTTTTTGTTGTTTGTATTTTTAGCTTTTCTTCTAACTATACAATTCAACAAAAAGAGACTCGCCCATAAACCAATCGGCTTTAGGGGAATAATCTGTTTTTGGTTGAATATGTAGAGTCTTCATTGGAGGTTCAATTTGTCCTATAGTATATATACAAGTTTTTTCTTATTTTGTCAACTTTGAAGTTGAACTAAAAACCTTAACCTTTTTCTTCAGATACCTCTCAACTGCTGTTTTCGCTGGTGCATCAGGATTTTCTTTATACTTTTGTTGAATCTTTCTTAAATTTTCAATCTCAGCACCCTCAACTCTCAATCCTGCTTTTCTATCACTTTCGGCTTTAGCTCTAAGAGTATCGGAATTTGCACGACCTAAAAGTTTTGCAGTTTTAGTTTGTCTCTTTTGTCTTGAAGAGCCTGGTTCTTTTTCTCTCAACTCATCACTTTTTCTTAGTGCTTTACCTGCTGGAGAAGAAACTCCTTTAGGATGATTATAAGTAGCTGGACGAGGACTATAAAGATTTACTGCTCCTTCAAGAATACTTTCTCTCCAATCTTCACTCATTGCAGACATAATTGAATTTGCGGATTCTTCTGTATTCGCATATCCTTCATCAAGAAGATGAGTAAGAATGATATCATAGATGTCTAAATCTTCTTTTCTATACTTAGACTTAGCTTTGGCTGATTTTTTATTATGAGAATTTGCAATTTTTTCCATTTTATTGATGTGGTCAAATTGTTTCTGAGAAGCCTCAAATGGGTCTTCATTTCCCTTAGGGTCTATGTGCTCATCTTCATATCCATGAGCATCTGAAGTCTTTCTAGAAGCCTGACGAATCATTTTACCAACAGGAAGCTTCTTATAACCTTCACAAACTTCTAAATAAGCTTCTTGTAAATTGTGAATATCAATATGGTCCATATTTTTAGATACTTTTAGATACTTTTAACTATTTATATTAGCCAATATATAGGCCCATAGGGTATGAGAAAAACTTTCAGCTTGGATAGGATGGAATGTTTTCCCAATTTTAGCTGAATATTGTCTTCCACTCCTTTCTCCCTCAACTCCAAATCCATGCTTTCTATAAATAGATGCTCTCGTATTCTTTTCTGGGTTTCTTCTATTCTCTGAAGCATAAGAAAAACTGTCAGGGTCATTAGACACTAAATGCCCCGCAGGAATTCTATCTTTGATATGCTTATCCCACACTCTCTTGGCGTCTCTTGCGAGTTTAAATCTTTGCCCATGAGAAAGAGTGCTAGGAGGTATCCTACTATCATTACCCCAACTAACATGATGAGCAGGCTTATGTCCATGAGTTTTCACTTCATCAGAATGAATACGGCTATACCCGTGCTGAGAATTATAGCTTGGTTGATGATCTATCTCATAAGAGATCCCCGACTTTTTATGCTTTATATAAGTATGACCTGACGGAGACTTATGTGGGGATGACCTAATATCAGAAGGTTTATCATAAGATAATTCTAAATCCTTATGAGGAGTTCTATCAAAATCATAAGACTTATCATCAAATTTCTTTCTTTCTTCTAAAAATTGCTTAAAAGTTTTCATCAATAAACAGAAGTTTCTTCAAACTATTTAGTCATCATAGAAAATCCCCAACCAGTTGTAATCCAAATTCTATCTGGCTTATATCCAAAATATCCTTGTAGCCAAGGACACAACCAAACTTTCATTTGAGTTAAATTGTCAATATAAACCGTTCCATACTCATCTGTGAATTGAAATTTTAGAACAGTATCACAGATTTCAACATATTCTGTGTTCAAATCTATTCTTAGTATATCACCAGGAAATGCTTCTCTACCTGAACGTAAAGTGAAGAAGTGGTCAAGAACAAGTTCGGTTCCATTGCATAATAATTCTTCTTTTGTATTGTGATGCTCGTGGTCAAAATGCCAAAGTGAATCGGCACGTTTCTGAGCTAAGATTGAGAGTTTCATAATTTATCTCTTAGAATAATGTGATTGGTAAAGGTCATAATACGGAGTTTTTGAGATTTTATCTATTGGTGGAATTTGTGGAGCAACTTTCCAAATTCTACTTGGATTATATCTCCAGATTCTTGCAGCTTCAGCTACCGCAAGAGTTGCCTCCATAATATCCCAAGTATATTTGGGCAGTCTATGTCCACAAAAATATGAACCAACTGGAAATTGTGAGGGCGGTTGATATCTGCATGAAAAACATAATTCATTCACTCTTCTCCGTTTTAATGATTTCAAGAATTCCATCTTTGCGAAGACTATGAATCAATTTACCCACACTCCCACCAGTAGTTTCGGCAATCATAATCTGGGATTTAGTATCTTCAATATTTTTACATTTGTAATTATACACTTTATCACTATTTGAAGTGAAGGCTACTCCTACAACACTTTCTTCAGTATCAAATATAATTTTAGAAATTGCAGACGAGTTTTGAATTTCAAGAGTTTCCATAATGATTCTCAGACACCTTTATAGTCTATCACAGACTCAGGCTGTAAATGTCTTAAGTAGACAGTTGTTCAACTGACCACCAGTCTAGATTTTAGAGAAAATCAGAATTCAATCGTTCGGCTGCTCTAGACATTCTTGTTTGAGTATTTTTTCTTTTTGCGTTGAATCTTGCACCAGCATCATTCATACGTTCACGAGTTTCTTTTTGCTTGCGCTTTTTAGCAATTTCATTTTGAATCTTAGTAAAAGTTTTTGAAGCTTTATTGAAATTATCAGTATCTTTAACTTTAATCTCAGTTGAATAAAACATACCTCCTATTCTTGGAGAATTATTTCTTGCATTATATCTTGCTCGTTCTTTCGCATCTTGAATATGAAGCTCATATGGTTTAGTCTGTTCACTCTTCTTTTTTCCACGATTAATTCCACCAGTTCCGTGTGGTTGAGGAGCATATCCCATCGTCATTCCTGTGGTGTATGAATTTCTATATGTTCTATGACCTTGCTTCAATCTTCCAAAACTTACTTCAGGATTTACTGTTTTCTTAGAAACTGTTTCTCCACCAAGTTTTTTCCACTTATCTCCAGATTTTACTAACTTTTTTTTACTCGTTTGAGTAAGATTTATAAATTCTGGAGTTTTTTTCTTACCCTTAACTTTATCCTCCTTTCTCATTTCGGATAAATTTACAATAGAATATATCCAAGACTCAGACATAGCAGGAATAATAGAAACTGCCTCACTTAATGTATCAGAAAAACCATTTTCTAATAGATGTTCTACTACAATCTCCAAGTATTCCTGATACATATGAATAAAAATTTACTATATTTGTATTTAGGGTAAATTTAATTTAAAGAAAACTCACATTGCATTAGCGACTTCACGAATAGTTCAGTATATCGCTCTTGTTTTTCTGGAACTACTGCTGAGGGATATTCAGAAATTGCTTTTCTTAATGCCTCTAGTTCATACAGTTCGTCGTTCGTCATTTGTATCAGCAATTGCACACAATTCATAATTATTTAGTCTGGAATTTCATCAATGTGAGTAGATTTAATAGGTTTTAATTTTTCCAAATGTTTCTTATATTGTAAATCTTGAAACTTTTCACTATCTACAAGTTCTCCTGTAGAAACTTCTTTGGAGCAATTCGGTTTAATCTTCATCGTGAATGTCTCTAATTCTAGGTTTAGTTTGCTCTACTTTACAATCAACTTTTTTGAGTTTATTCTTTTGAATATACTTCTTCATATGTTCTACGCACGAGAAATAACAAGATTTTTTATCTTTTCCATCCTTATGATGTAAAGTATAAGGAAATCCAATATGAAGTGGTGGAACTACCAATAAATCTATCAGTTGTGCTTTTGTGAGTTTAGGCTTTATTTTTTTAGTCATAGAATATTATGATACTCCAAAATTTCTTTCATTAATTTTGGTTCAATCATATAAAATTCAGCTATCATATCAATAGTCCAATGATTTGAATTCTTGAGTTGTGCTAATTCTCTCTGACTAAAAGCTTCACATATAAAGTTCTCAGAACCAAAGCACGAAGTTCTAGTTTTCATACCCTCAAAAGATAGAATGTTTCTAAGTACGGTTTTTAATTTTTGAATAATAAAGTTCATAATGTTTTTAAGTAATTCACATAATATAAAGTAAAAATAAATTGGGAGCCCCCCCACGTATCATAAAATTCAGTCGTCAGTTTCCAACAATCCAAATTCCTTACGAAGAAGTTTAGTTGACTTCTCTGCGTTACGATACGTTACAATTCTGAGAATTGGACTTTCTGGATGATACCTCAGCCAAAAGAAGAATCTACGAAACTTAATCTCAACTAAACTGGCCCACAAACTAATAAACACAGGTCCAAGTTCTTCCAAGAACAAAATATAAAGTGATATTCCAGTTAGAACTAGAAAAAGTATGTATTGTGGCTGCATCATTTTAATCCAATCTCCCGAAGATAACTATGATAACGAAGAAAAGACCCCAAGCGAACTGGTCTTCCTAGACTCCAACAGCACTCTTGATAAGATAAAAATTCGTAATATGGCGTTGTGGGGTCTAAAACTGGAAACTCACTTGAAGTTCCCACATATTGTCTAAGATTAAACATTTTCCCAATCTGGAACGAACACATCCCAAACTAGATGCTTATCCTCAAGATAATAGCACAAATCATCCTCATCTTCTGGAAGCAATTCAGAACTCAAAAGTATGAAGTCTGTAATTCCGAGAAATGTGTCTCCAGATGAATCTTCAACAGTTGCAATAACCTCTACTTGTTGTTTGATTTGTGTTAATTGCTCAACTAATTTCACATAGGTCAATTTGATGATTTCCTCAATTGTTTCTGTATAAAAGATTTTGCAGTTTGAAAAGACCGAGCCAAATGCACTTGAAATCCATTGTGTATTACAATGTATTGCTTATCACCATATGGAATTGCCGCCCAAGCTAAGTCTTTTGTGACGTAAGATGGAAATTGCGGTTTCAATGTAGGTGAGAAGTTAACAAGCGTCATTGAGAACAGTCATCAAATTCCAATTCAGACTGAACGTCCTCAAAATCTTCAGGGTCAATACCCAAATACTTCAAGAACTCATCGTAGTATCTAGCGTGAACCTCGTCAAGAATTTGTTGTTCAACAGAGTTAGTCATCATAATTCCTCAATACCCGTATCTAGAAATCATTTGCTCCATTCTATCTTCACGATAGTCATCCTCTTCAAAATCATTACTCTGAACATCTTGCAGTTCTTCGTAAATCTCATCTGCAGTCATTTCATAGAATAAATCAGAAGCCATAACTATCCTCCAAAATTATATTGTATTTAGTATACATATTTCTTAAAAAGAAAAAAGGCAGAGTTCCAAGTCTGCCAAATATGTATAATCGCATATTACCACCACTAGACGAGACCGAAATCTCGAAACTACAGAGACTTCAGGACCTTTCTAATATAGGGCCTATGATACGAGAAGTCAAGTCTTAGGAATTATGTAAAATTTGACAACTCTCTCAAACCCATTATAATAAATCTGTTGATTTCAAGCCTATCTAGAACCTTTAGTCCTCTAGTTCAGATAGAGCCTGTAAAGCTCCTTCAAGACGAACAAATTCTTCTTTCTTCACATTGAAAGCTCTCTCCATTTCCAATAACTCATCTCGGAGTTTAGTTGCTCTCTCAGTGATAGTTTCAGTCAATTGTTTTTTATTCATATTGAATTTAAATAATTACGAATGTATTTATATGATTAGTAACGAATAATAGGAATCATTTGTCCTGTATATGGACTCACTCCACCTAAAGAACTTGGAGCAATTACAGGATAATATGCGAGTAAATTGGGTAGTTGTCCATTGCGACCATAAGTTCCACGTAAAAGAACTCGGAGTTCCTGTAACAATATAGCATCAACTCCTTGACAAACTCCATTAATAGGAATATCCCCACCATTACAAATTAGATACCCTGGAGGTGCATATTGAATTACTGCAGAAAATCCATAATCTCTTAAGTTTGCTCCTCCAGAAAATGGGCTGTATTCATAAGAGTTTGCCACATATCCAACTGAACCGAGAGGACCACCAGGAAAGTCCCACTTAACTCCAGATGGTTGTGTACTATCCGCAGTTAAAATGTTTCTATTTGCACCTACAGTTAATCTAATTGCTGAGTTATCAGCAGAACCGATAAACAAATCACCTTTAGCATTCCAATCCACATTTGAACTAATTGAACCTTGACCACCTAAAGCAATAATGAAGCAAGAAGTTGCTGCTAATGGAGCAACTGTGAATCGAATTATATTTGTATTATTCTGTCCAGTCATCACAATTACATAATCAGTTCCTGGTTGCTTAATTACTCCACCTAAAGATACTAATAAGTTTGCAGGTCCACCAGCAGGAATAAAGTTTACACCATTAATTCTTAAATTGAAATCTGTAGAGCTATTATTAAATCCAGATGAAATATCATCACAAACCAATGAATTTCCAACAGGAGCATCACCAGAAACAGAAGCAATGTTTGCAGGAATAAATCCCAATGCAGATGTGACTTCACGAGAGGTTACAAAATCTTGAGTTCCATCTGACCTGAGGAATTTATACGTCAGAATTGAATTTAACGTTCCACTTTGTGGAGATAGTGTTGTGAATTTCTGAGCAAATATACCACTCGCAGAAGAAACCGTAGTTATTCCTGTAAGTACAGAATTACCAGAAATATTCAATCTACTTCCAGAAATTTCACCTCCAATAAATGAAGTTCCAGTAATTGCTCCAGCAGTTAGAGAATTTGAGAACAAATTAAGAGTGGTATTATCAAATGTTGCACGAAGATTAGAACCATTTGTAAATAGATTAAATGCACCTTGACTACGAAGTGCTAATCCAGAGGCACTTCCAGAACCTAAGGCAGAACCTTGACCCAGATAACCAATAGTTCCTGTTCCAGTAACTGCAAATCTTAAATATGAAACTCCATTAGGTCCTTCAAAAGAACCATATGAATCACTTCCTAGAGAAAGAACGGACAACTTACCAAAATTAGAGCCACCAGAACTTGTGGTTCCTAATCCTAAAGTATTATTGATATATGAACTTCCACCAATACTCAGAGTATTATAAATTGAGGTAGCACCAGAAGGCTCAACTTTTATTTTGGTGTCTATATCAAAGTTTTCATTTCCGTATGGAACTATTGTAGTTGGAGAAGCTAATTTCCAAGAATACCCATCACTGGTATCAATTCCCGCATACCATCTACGATTTGCGTTCGCATTTGTAATGTCCCAAGACAGCACAACATCTCCAGTACCAGCCTGAGTAAGTCTTAGATGCCCACCCTTAGTATTGACGCCTGAACTATTTTGAAACACTGTAACGGTTCCTGAGCTTCCTACACGAACTCTTTCAGTGTTTCCAGTTAATAGTCGTATATCTGAACCATTATCAATAGTATTCAGATTTAGAGAACCTGACCCTCTATGAATTAGCTCGGAACCCACACTTCCAATTCCAGAATTACGAATCAATCTCAATCCAAAATCTGAGAAAACTCGGCTATCATTATTCAAATCAAGATATGAGTTTTGATTTGTATTACCCACACCAAGACGAACGATACTCGCATTGGTAACATATGCTGTTGCAACTCCAGAAGACCTTATAGAAGTGATGGCTACATTACCACTGGATAGACTTAAATCGGAAGAGAGTGTAAGATTTGAAGATACAAGAGTGTTATTATTATTGGAAGTTAAAACTAGACTTCCAAATTTTGTATCAATCGTATTTGAATTTGCCATTCCAACACGAATATTATTGGTCTCAATACTATTACTGAACAGAACAACATTGGGGTCATTTGGAAGTACCTTCTGAATAAACACATTATTATTAAATGTAGATACTCCAACTACTTCTAGTTGATTTAATTTTGACGTTCCAGTTTGATGTATTTGACTATAATCTGTACTAACTCCAGAAAAATATGCAGTTTTATTAATATAAATATCCTCAAAATTAACATCACTCAAAGTGACTGCTTGAGAAAAAGAAACATTTCCAGTAACAACTAGATTATCAATTTGAGCAGACCCTACAACATTCAATCTAAATGAATTTGTTGGATTAACTCCAATTCCGAGTTTATCTACACGAAGACTTAATTGATTTGGTTCAATACTAATAGGTCCCCAGGGTCTCCAAGTATTACCTTTGTAAACATATCCAATATGATTTACATTAATTGGGTCTAATTCATATGAAACGTATCCAGATTTTGGATTTGCAAGAGTATTGGTGGTTGGTGTAGATATTCCAACGGTAAATAACTTATCGGTAGAATTCGAAACAGACCTCAAAGAAATATTTCTAGCCAATATTCCTTCTGAAGAAAGATTGGTTAGTCTTCTATTGAAACTTGCTGGTCCATAGAACTGAGAACTCTGGTCGTTATTCTCTCCACCCTCTACGGTAATTCTATTTCGTACTAATATCTCATCATACACTCCAGTCTGACGAGAGGAACTGGTACTATCTACGTCATCTCCAGTATATGTTAGAATTGGAGATTCAACGATGGTTTCTTTTCCTGTAGTAGATGAAACTTTTTTACCTCCAGTAAAACTATCTCCAGAATCATTAATACCATCATAAACAATCAAACCACCTTGTTCTTTTCTAGTCTGAGCTAAGAATACTTCAGTTTCACTTAATACTCTGTCCTGTCTTTGTGGTAGTGCAGTAGAATAATTTCCTGGTCCCCATCCGACATAATCAAAAGTATGACCAGAAGCAAATAGGAAGGATGGTCTTCTTAGTTCTGTGGGAATGACTTCTATCTTTTTAACTAGTGTACCTGAAATTGCATCTGTTCTAGGAGTTCCCAACTGACCACGAATTACATAAATTTGATTAGTATTCGGATATCTGGATACTCTAAGAATTTCATTGTTTATGGATATATAATCACCTTGTACAAATGTGGTAAAGTTAGTTACTGTAATCGTAGTTTCTAAATTCGTATTTTTTACTAATGCCGCACCTAAAGTTGTAACTGCTCCAGAATAGAATACATTTCCTCGTGAAACTAAATTCTCCTCAGACTTTCCAACAGGTAAATCGTTTGAAGAAACTGCATATTTTAATAATGTACCAGAAACTGGAGTTCTTGTGGTTGTTGCAACTCCAACATTTATGGAGAACGTAGTAGTTCCAACTCCACTACTTACAACAAAATTCTTATTATCATAAAAACTCAAATCTGACCTAGTGAATTTGAATTTATTTCCAACTACAAATCCGTGTGAAGCTCTAGTGACCACTGTAGCCAGTCCAACACTTATATTGGATAAGGTCATAGAATTTATTCCAACTCCAGGACCACCAATAACACCTATGGGAAGCTTTCCATTAGTATTTCTTGAATATGTAGAAATACCACTTGGAGAATATAGTACAATAGACTTCTTACTAGGAACACTTAGAATTTCGTATACGTCATTAATACTTGCTGGAGTTGCACCTAAGATTTGTAGAGAATCCCCGATATTATTATTGATGTCCGTAATTTCTAGCACAGCATTTGAAGGAATACCACCAAGAACTCCAAGTTGTTCTCCTACAGTATGACCAGTTCCTGCATCTACAAGTCTAAATGAACTTGGAATAATTTGACCACTTCCGTCAGTTGAAACTTTACAAGTAGGATTTTCTTCGCTAAACTTCAAGTCTAACAGTTCTCTAGAATAGAATGTACTGTTTATTCCATATCCCGCACCAACTGTAAGAAAGTTCACACTCTTAATGGAGTTTAACTTGTGTTCTACATCAGTAAAAAGTGTGAGAGTGGTATTACCCAAACCACTTAAGGTAATATTGGTAATTCCAAATCCAACTTTAGTATTTTGAAGATAATCAATAAGAGATTCTAATGTAATAGAATTCTTTTTATTATCTGTTGCAACTTTACCAATAATGGATAAATCCGCAAAACTCACTGCAGGATTTGGGTCAGATACTGCATTGTCTCTATCTATTTGTGGATATAAATTGCGAATATCTTGAGAGAAATACTTATTAGATAATCCATATCCTACATTGGGAGAAATTCCAACTGAGGATTTGATAATGGTTAAATGATATACTCCGTCCTGTCCTTGAGTTCCAGGAATGTATGATTTAATTTCATCTATATCATAAATATAGAATTTTTCTTTATATGATTGACGAGAAACTGAAGGTATACCATCTCTTTGTTGTCTTGTGGTTCTAGAATCTACTAAATTTGTAAACGAACCTGGATTTATTTTCAGTCCGTCTAGTCTATATGTGAAAATTCTAGAAGATGGAGTGTCTAGAACAGAATAAGAACCATTGTAAGTACTTACAATTCCAATTCCAGATGAGTTGTTGGTACTTCTAATATTATTTAATTTAACTATATCTCCGGGAACAAATCTGTGTGGTAATTCTGTAGTAACCGTAACCAACTGAGAACCGCTCACAGTGCCTGCAGCACTTACTCCCACAATAACTCTATCATTTCTAAGTTCAGTAGAGTTTAAAATTGGACTTGCTTCAGATACGCTTGCCGTTGTGATTGCTACATTATCACTTTCTTGTATGATATATCCAAGTTGTGGTGGTCTTGCAGAAATGAATTCCTTTGGAATCACATAACGAAGTTTATAGATACTATCGTCAATTGAACGAAGCTCAGAAATTCTATTAATGTATGTTACAGGAGTCTCATTTCCAAATGTACTTACATCATAGGTTAAAATCTTAGTGTATATTTCATTTATTGATGTAGAAGCAGTGTTCAGATACCACTGTAGATTTACAGAATCCCATTGAATTGGGTGTCCAAAATCTCCAGGAATTTTATCCGTAACTGAACTTACTATTGTAATAACTCCACCACTTCTGGTTAATCCAAGAATTGGAATATTAGATTGCGCATCAGACAAAGACAGTGCTAATTTAATCTGATTTGAAGATAATGTATTGTCTACTGTATTTGTAATTGCATAATATAAAGTATCGGAAGCAACTCCATCAAAAACTTGTCCAGTATCACTGAACAATCTAAGATTTTCTCCAGAAAATAGATTATGATTTTGAGTTAGTGTGATAATATTGCTTGTGGAAATATTATTTAAATTCCCACTTCTAGAGATTGTATATTCTTTTCTTGCAACCAGTCCTTCTTGACCATTTGGTGTGGCCATATAGATTGGAGATGAGTATGTAATCTGAGATTCGGTTAAAAATAATTTAGCTGAAACTCGGGCACCAATTTTATATCCTTCCAGTTTATAATTCGGAAGAACATTAATATCATTATATGAGTAGAGATATAATTTTTTAGCGTCTGCAACTGATTGAGTTTTAGGAATATCCAAAGATACCCAGGAGATTTGATTCTCAACTGAAGAGAGTTCTTTTGGAGGAATGATGTGAGTGATATATCCAGTATCATCTCTACTAAATGCTTCAGCTTTAAATCCAAGGCTACTTAATGCGTTTGCACCAAAGTTGGAATTAGCATTAGTAATTCGAATATCTCCACCACTTTCAGATACAAATTGCTCTGCATATCCAATAGCAAAAACTGAAACTGCCTGAACGAATGCATTATTCGTGACTTTAATATGAAAGTTTTCGTATTCTGGCTTGTATATCGCTCTTGAGTTTTGATATAATGGCCTCAATTTACTGGAACTAGGAAGAGTTATATTGTCGTAATACACACCATTATCATATATGAGATATGCATTGTCGTCATTTTGTAATGAAATTCCAGTATATTCCTTTACCACCATAGACCTAAATCCAGTGGCCTTAGAGCCATCGGCAATCATACCACACATTCCTTTTGTGGATTTTAGAGAACACTCAGCAACATATGGAGATGAGGACGAAACAGTATCACTTTCTACCGATACTGTAGCTATATCAAATGAACTTGGTGCTGGTAATACTTCTGCAGGTAATATGGTTGTGACGTAAGTGAAGGTGTTAATTCCAACAACTTCTCTTACAGTAAATGTTCCATTATATGCAGTTGTAGATTCAGTAATTCCACGAATCGTAATCTGAGTATCTACTGAAAAATTATGAGGAATTTCAGATTTGGATTGTAAATCTGCAGTCGTAACGGTAATAATACTATTGTCTCCAGTACCATTTCCATTACCTGCTCGGATACTAGAAATACCTATTAGATTGTCCTGAAGAGGTCCAACAATACGATATTCTTCTACACTGGGCTCAAAATCTAAATTAGAAGGATAATCTTCAATATTTCTACCTGATAGACTATTATAAGCTCTAGTCAGCTTATAATAGTACATTTGTAAATCTGTGAGATTAGTTTGAGTTGCTCCCAATCTAACTGGATTTACTCCATCTGCAAATACAGCAGTAACTAACTTGTGATGTGAATATGTAGGAACACTTCTACTGTCAGAATAATTTTTATATGAGAACTTACTTATATCCGCATCAAAAAATGTAACCTTATTCAGATAACATCCACCAGTAAGATTAAATATACTTGAACTTTCTACAGTGGAATCTGTTGGGTCAGGAACATACAGTGGTCTAATTTTTGTTTTACGTGGGTCTATTGCTTTAATAGAAGTTCCTTTGGGTAGAATTAATCCACCATTGACTGAGTTATACTTGTATAAATCATTGTTTGAATCAAAACTATCGAAATTTGTATTTTCTCCAAACGGGTCTAAGGTAACAACTGTCCAAGTATCAGGCCCAGTTCTTTTCTTAAATACTGCGGCTCCATTTATATTTTCAACACTAAATCCTGGTCTATTGTCTATATAATGAACCGCAGGAGCTAGGAGAATTGTTGTTCTATCGTTTCTATCGTTATTTCTTCCTGGTTGATAACTAAAGACGGCACTTTCTAAAACTGCTCTAGCAATTGAAATAAATGGTCGGTTTGGAGACGTTCCTCTATTTTCTACACCATCAGTAGCATCAAAATTATTTGGGTCTACATAGAGCTTGGCTCCAGTTGGGTCATTATTCAGATTTGCTAATCTAGAAAGAGCCATCTACAATATAACTATACTATACTCCTTATTTAGGAAAACGAAAGAAGTGTAATATAGTTATATGATTAACTAAAATTAGTGAAATGCTCCTCGTAGTTCAGCTAATTTTGCGGTTGCTAAACTTTCAACTATAGTCCAATACGTTTCTCCACTTACTCGGTTTTCATCAGTAAAGTATTCAGCAGTATCTTCTTGAAGTTCTGTTAGGTCAACAAATAAATCTGGGTCTAGGTGCATAAGTGTTCATACAGGGTACATATCTATGTTATCACAGTTCAAATCCAATGTCAAATATTTAGCATACACCATATTTTTTAATGAGTTCTTGGTCTTCCTCTTCTTTTGTGAGAAATCCAGAAATCCTTGCCCAAGTTACAATTGAAAATCTTTCTCCAGATTTAACAGGATTTACTCCGTGAACATAATTTTGGTCGGATGGAAATGCTACTAATAATCCAGGCTTAGGTTTAACTTGAATATGTAAGTCAGGAAATATAAGTTCTCCACCTTCAAAATCGTCATTCAAATATAATACAAACGTTAAATCTCTATCGGTAGATTTTCTCCAAATCTTATCTCCAGTAGGAGAAAGCCAGAGAGACCTTCCATCGATATGAGGGCTATAATGACCACCCACGCCATATCTCAAACATTGTGGAAATTCACTGTCTCTTAATTTAACATCATAAAATGGATTAACAATATGAGAAACAATATTTTTAAATAAATCTTCAATTTTGGGAACCAAATCATCAAATGGAATCATTTGAGTATCTCTAACTTTCTTATCTACCTCCCAAGAAGTTTTCCCAGTAGTATTCGTCTTCTCCGGGTCAAAGACTGATAAATCCTCATACGTAGAAGTTTTACAATGAGTTAACAATTCATCAATTGCTTCTGAAGTTAATACATCTGATTCAATTAAAATATTAGACAATAAATTCATAGTATGAAATAAATACTAAGTTATATATTAGGAATTTCTACCATTTGTTAAACCTCTAGAAAACCAATAATTTACGGTACTATTTCCTCTTCTACTTGTAGTGGCTACGTCATTTGAATAATCTAATCTATCTGTAGAACTGATGATATTATCTCCCGCCGTTCTTCCTCCCATAGAGAAGTATCCAAAGTTAGAATTTCCAGTATTTGCAACTCGAAATGTATCTAAATTAATCCGAACACTGGCTACATTGGTATCATTAGAGTAATCAATTCTTTCGATAAATGTTATTTGTATTGGAGATACTCCTCTAGCGGCTCCGATATATCCAAAATTATTGTTCCCGACAGCAGTAGACTCAGATTTAGCAAAAATTAACTTACCCTTATTTAAAGTAGTTGAAGTATCATTTGAAAATTGGAATCTATCAATATTTGAACGAGCATTTCCTCCACCAATATCACCACCGCCAGAATAATATGCAAAGTTTGAGTTTTGAGAAATTGCATAATGATTTGAGCCTACAACTCGGTTTCCCCGAACTACAGTGGTTACACTATCATCAGAATAGCTTAATCTACTAATACTCGTATACTGATTAAAATATGCAAAAGAACTTGATGTGCAACCTCTTGTATAGTACGAAGCAGAACTTAATGGCCCTCTATCTATTGAACCTGAAATGTCATTTGCATAATCTACTCTGTCTACGGTAGTAATAATTGCGGAAGGTATGTCAACTCTTCCTCCCGCAATATATCCAAAATTTGAATTTCCTGTTGTTTGATGCTGCCATCTATTCTGAGAAAGAGGTCCTCTATTAGTAGAAACTACTGAATCATTTGAAAATTGTATACGAGTATTTGTAGAAAATATAGTAGGTCCATTCGTTCCGCCCACAAAATATCCAAAACTTCCTAAAGCTCTTTTTTGTGGAACGGTTGAAGCATTAGATAAATTATAGTTTATATTATTTTGAATTTGTGTAGGTAGAGTTGTGATATTGGAAGTGTTTGGAGCACCACCAAAGTATGAAGATGAATGTGCAACTCTCCCACTCGTAGATGAAGTAGGAAAAACTGAGCGTGTGGGCGTTACAATAGTATCATTTGAATAATCTATTCTTAATATGTTACTAGTACTAATACTTTGAAAGCTAACATCACCAAGCCAACCGAAATTTGAATTTCCTTCTCCACTATATTGTGCGAAAAGTTTAGATATAAATCCTCTTGATGAAAATCCAGAAGTATCATTTGAAAAATCATTACGAGAAATTTGAGTAAAACTAATATAAGTAATCCAACCATATATAGAATTCCCCACACCTCCACCAACATCAGTACGAGATAGAGTTCCTCTAAAAGATACTAAATTGGTGTCATTTGCATAGGAACTTCTATTAAAAGTGGTAGTCCCCAAGGAAGTTGCAGTAAATTTACCATAATTACGACAATAATTGATATCTCCACAAGAAAGTCCTTGATACGAGGGTATATTTAAATTTCCTCTAGATATTGCTGCATTGCTATCATTAGCATAATTAATTCTAGAGATTGATGAAGATGCCATTGCAGCTGGTATGTCAGATCCACCCAAAACATATCCAAAATTCGAATTTCCAGCGGAAGTAGCCCATCTACCAATACTATGAGCAAGTGAACCACGAATTGTAGCTATGGTTATATCTGACTTGTAGTCTATACGATATACACTTGAAATTAGTTTACCAGCACAATAGTATCCAAAATTTAAATTGCTACACGCAGTTCCATCTCTAACATTAGCAGGAATTCCTGAACGTTGGGAAACTCCTCGAGTATCATTAGAGTGGTCAAATCTAAATATTGTAGATATTCTCGAAAAAGTTCGAAGTACATATCCACCAGAAAAATATCCATACTCACTATAAGATTCTCTAGTTCTAGATGAAATTCTATTATCTAAGGAACGACTTCTATGTTGCCCTAGCGAAAATATTCCTTGTGTATTAATTTCCGCCATAAAATTATTGATACTTTTTTAGTATTTAGGCCTTTAAGTAATGATTGAACTTTATATCTCTCCAGAATTCCAAATTATTATACTTATTCAAAACATAATCACTCAATACCTCTTCTGGAGCGTTACTTATTTTTTCAATTTTTCTTCTAACAGAGTGCATTCCCGCAAGATTATAATAAAAGATATCATCCTCAGGAAATTCATTCTCTAAATTATTCAATGAATACTCATATCTTTCAAGATTTAAAAAATCATGAATTTCATTTAAAATTTCAACTGGAGTTTTCACCAAGTCATCATACTCATAGACATATAAGCAATTCTGCTCACCAGTCTTATATGCTCTAGAGAGAGCCCATAGAGATTCATCTACAATTCCAATTCCAGGACTCATTAAGTAATCACACCGATTATCATCCGTTAATTCAAGATTTTTTTCTTTTAAATACTGGTCTATAAAAGAGACTGAATCTGAATTTTTATGAATCAGAGTAATAAAACTGGTAAGAATATCCAAGACTCCTCTCACTGGGCAAATGATTTTAATATCTTCAGTTACATATTGACGAAATCTTTCAATATTATTTGGAATTGCCCGATTATGGTCCAAAATAATAGACTTACCATTTTGATTCATTATAGGCTCATAAAAATTATTCACAATTTGAGAAAGAACATTATAACAACTTTCTGGTCTTGGATAAGACTTCATCATTTCACTATGATTATCAAAATAACTCTGAGTGTAATAGAGTAATTCAACTGATGGTGAAATTGGTCCTGCGTAAATTTCTGAATGAGTATTTAAAATTGTTCTGGTTAATGTGGACCCACTTCTTGGAAGTCCAGCCATAAATCTATAAGTATATTTCATAATTTAAAATTTTCAATTATTATAGCATAGAATTGGTAGTTGCAGCGTGACTATTTACACCAAAACTCAATGGTCCTCTTATGGATGGTGAATTTGTATCATTCGCATAATCAATTCTTTCAACTCTAGTCAAAAGTCCATCAAGAACTCCTCTTCCTCCAGAAAAATATCCGAAATTAGAAGTTCCTGTTGCAGCTGACGCATATGTACTTCCACTCAATGTTCCTCTAGTGATAGAAATTGTAGTATCATTTGAATAATCTATACGGTCAATAGTTGAATGATTACTCCCAGAAGTACCACCTGCAACATAACCAAAATTTAAATTCCCAGAAGCTCCAGACAATCTTCTCGCTAAAGTTATATTTCCACGAACTGATGCCGTTGCTAAATCATTTGAATAATTGATTCTATCAACTATAGAATAATACGAAGCAGAGTTTCCTCCAACAGTGTATCCAAAATTTAAAATTCCTAATCCACACGCACTATTACGCAAAATCGAGCCATTTCCTCTTTGAGTAGAGTTTAAATTATCATTAGAGTAATTATATCTTTCTATAGTTGTAGTATTAGTTCCACTCATTATATACGAAAACTGATTAGAACCAGTTGCAATACAATTATGACGAATAGTCACTAACTTAGCTCTATCTACCGAACCTAAAGTATCATTTGAATATTGAATTCTGTCGATATTTGATATTAGTGTAGCTGGCTCCGCGAATCCACCATAATGATACCCAAAATTTTTATTTGAAGAAGAAGCTAAATTTCTTCGCCCAAGTGCAATTGACGACCGAATGGGTATGTTTAATGTATCTGTGGAGTATTGTAATCTTGATATACAACTAGTGTTTGTAACACTTGGAGTATATGCCGTAAGTCCTCCTCCAAAGTATCCATAAGAAAGTAAAGCATTTTTTCTGACGCTATATGATGTGGTATCTGAAGGCGACTTCATTCTCTGATTATCAAAGAAACTTTGCCTTCCTGCTCCAGAATATTGTGAGACTGACGCACCACCAAATGAACCTTTAGTTATATTAGCTTGAGTGGAATTTCTATTTTGAAATAATGGCCCACGAATACTCATAATATTAGTATCATTTGAGTAATCCAATCTCTCTACGATTGAATTGTCTACACCACCATTAATTTGAACCCCACCAGAATAATATCCAAAACTAGAAGTACCTGAAGCAGACAAATATCCACGAGCAGCACTCAACGAACCTCTTATAACTGGAAACACTAAATCATTTACATATGTAATTCTACCCGTGGTTGATATTATAGCAAATGGGGGAATATACTGTCCACCCGAAACGTATCCAAAATTCTCATTTCCTGTAGTTGCATTCAATCTACAGGCAAATAAGAATGAACCACGTGAACTAACTGTAGCTAAATCATTGCTATAATTGAATCTTCTTATAGTACTGGTTGCGAATCCACCACCACCACTAAGGCTTGCAGTATCTCCACCAATACTCCAAGCATAGTTTATATTTTGCCCACTAGTACCACGAATTCCCCAGACTAAATCATTTCCACGAATGAGAGTAGGAACAGTGTCATCTGAATAATTAATACGACTGATTTTTGATGTAGCTCCAGCAATAAACCACCCATAATCTTTAGTTCCTCCTACGTTTCCACCACGCCTGTTTAAAATAGAATCCACACATCTGAATTGAACCGAAGCAGTATCGTTTAAATAATTTAATCTATATATTCTACTGAACCCATAATCATCCGAATGATATGCAAAATTGGAATTTCCAACCACAGAGGTATATATAGAAGGTGCAAGTATAAATCCCCTGTTAGAATTAGTTGTTGTATCAGTACTATAATCCTTTCTTTCAATATTGGTTGGAAAGAAATTCGCCAGCCGATTCCGACCAGAAAATAAATACCCATACTCACTATAAGATTCTCTAGTTCTAGATGAAATATCTAAACTTAAATTTTTATTATAATGAGTACTTAGGGAGAAAATCCCAGCATTATTAGGCATTATTCCCCATAAGAACTATAATAAGTATTTATTTCCTTATCATTCTTTCACAACCTCAGTGGAATCTTCTAGTTGTGGAACTTCTTCAACGGAACCCGAGAGTGAAAGTTCACGAAATGCTTTCATTCGTTCTTGAATAAGTTGCGCTCTTTCCTCAGTAGGTAGAAAATTACCCGCACCCAGATTTACTCCCATTACATCTTCATAACCTTGAATTACATTCTTCTCTAGTTCACTTACGAACTTCATACGACCTTCTGTGGAAGTTAATGCTTCTCCTAGAGATGGGAATCCATTGTTGAATTGATTTCTCTTATCCACCAAAGCAGGAGCAGTAGACCTACGAACACTGTGAATGTTACCAATACTACATCCAAGTTGAGAACCAAGAATTTCGTCTAACATCTGTTCACTAAATCTACCCTTCCAGTAATTCTCTTCATTCGCAAGGAATTGTTCTCTAGATACGGGATTTCCTCCATTACGTTCAGTAAGTTCCGCAAGCATTTTATCCAAATGTTCAATTTGATAAAGCCTATCTCTCACTTCTAGTTCACTAGAGCGTAGAAAATGTTCCAATTGCATTTGGTCCAAATCATACCAACACAACTTCTTTCCACCGCCTCCCATTGCGCTATATTCCCATTGAATAGGTTCAGAATGGCTCTGGTCTTTCCACTTATATTCAAATTCTCTGACCTTTTCTTGCATTTCAAGAAGTTTACTCATCAATCCTTCCGCCATCTGACGACGAGATTTGAGAACACTTTCATATGCACTTTCTAAAGTGTAGGTTTCTAGAAGTGCAAACTTTTCTAATTGGAAATTAGTTCTACCTTGAGCAAGCTCCTTATCAATCTCGTGGTATCTATAAACATTTTCAAATGCTTTTTTGAGATATTCACCAGATTTATCTCCAACTGCTTCTTCAACTGTTCTAAATCCTAAACTATTTTCAGGTAATATGGACATAAAAATTCAACTCCAATAAAATTCAAACGATTTAACTACCGTATTTAGCAAAGTTAAAATAACTTATACTGGGTTTAGTCACACTTGGTGATGTAAATACTACATCTTCTGTATAAGTCTGACTCAATCTACTTGATGACTTTAATATTTTATTTCCAAATCCTACGCCAGAGGATTTATTTTGCAATTTATGAATTAAGTTTTCCCAAGTTTTTGCGATATTCTTCCAATCATAAGATTTTTCAATCCAATCACTACAAGACTGAGATACTTGATTATAGATTTCTTTTTCATTATCAAAATAATCCAAAGCCATACAAGTTGCCTCTACAAAGTTGGAGATAAACTTCTCTGTAACTTCATAACCTTTTGGTGTTCGGGTTCCTTCAATTGGAACTACTGTCGCTAAATTTGGACCTGCAATTTCCTCTAAAGCTCCAATATCAGTAATAATGGGATATGCTCCACATCTCATTGCTTCACACATTGAAACTCCAAAAGTTTCTTCCCAAATACAAGGACTTATAAAAAATGCAGACTCTTGATAATGAAAAATCAATAATTCTCTATCTATTGCTCGGGAATATTTCACATTTGGAAGTGCTTTGAGTTTTTCGTATAATTCAATATATGAATCAATTTGTGGACCATATAAAGACATAGATGAAAATATTCTAAAGATTGCGTCTGGATGTCTTTGATGAACTAATGGAATAATCTGAGCAAGAATGGGAAGTGCTTTATAAGGAATAGAGGTATATATGAGTTGCTTTTGTTTCTGATTTGAATATGTGTAAATTGAATCCACTCCATTTGGAATGACTGTAATTTTATTTTCTGGAACTTTATGATATTTTTGAAGAGTTTCCTTTGCCCAATATGATGGAGTAACAATATGAGTTATATCATCGTGAGTAAAATTATGATAAACCTGCTGGTCATATGCGTGATGAGCCCAGAGAATTTTAATTGAAGAGGATTTACTTTTAAGTTTCTGTGGTAAATGTGAAACTAAAACATTCTCTGGAAATTGATAATATTGTGAAAGATACGTATACGCAGTCTCAGTAGCACCAGAAATCATTGTGAATTATAATATAAGTATAGTATATATTAGGAATTTCTTGCATTTGTGGTTGCAACAAAATCAGAACCAGATAATAGTATTGGGCCTCTAATTGATGCCAATAAAGTATCATTAGAATAATTTATACGGTCGGTTCTTGTACTAACTGAAGCAAACCATCCAAAATTGGAATTTCCAGTCGCTACCAATGCATTAATACTTTGTGTTAATGGACCTCTTGGTAATAATATTTGTAGGTCATTGGAATAATCTATACGTTCCAATGAAGATAGCGTACTTACTCCATTATTTCCACCACCAAAATACCCAAAATTGGAGTTTCCTGCGGCCCCAAATGTTGTAATAAAGTTAAGATTTCTTACAGACAATAAATTTGCTCTTATATTTGGGACAACCCCATCATTAGAATAACTCAATCTTTCTATCATCGTAGTTCTAACGTTGCTGACATTTAAAACCCCTCCCCCATAATACCCAAAATTTATATTTCCAACAGGGCTCATTACACATTTACTTTGTATTAAATTTGTGCGGAGAGTGCCGATAGAAGTATCATTAGAAAAAGTTAGTCTAGCTATATTTGTTCTAGTAGTTCCAAGAGCAATACCTCCAGCAAAATACCCAAAGTTAGTTCCACATAATCCAGACCTAAATCTAAAAGAAGACTCCAATGGACCCCTAGTATTAACTATATTGTCATTAGTGTAATTTAATCTCTCTACAGTAGATACTCCCGATGTGTCTGAAAGATACCCACCACCAAAGTAGCCATAATTTCTATTTCCAATTGCACTAATATTCTGTCTAACCAACGATAAGAAACTTCTGGGTGATGCAGCAACCAAATCATTTGAGAAATCCAATCTTTGTTGCCCAGAATTTGATGTAGTACCAACAAAGTATCCAAAACTACCTAAAACTCTTTTTTGAGGAACGATTAATGCATTATTCGGGTCTCTATTCAACATAGAATTAATATATGTCGGAATAGGACTGGTAGTGGTACTCGGGGCACCTCCATAAGATTGAGACGATGTAGATGCAATATATTCCCGAGTTACAGTAAGAGGCCCACGTATTGTAGAAATCTGAGTATCAGAAGAGTAGTCAATCTTATCTATCGTACTATATCTTCCAATAGAATTAAATCCTCCAGCAAAATATCCAGAATTTGAATTTCCAGTAGCTCCCATTGCGGACCTATCATTAGAAATTGTGCCTACTCTCAATAAACTTGCAGTATCATTTGCATAATTTATTTTTTCAGTGAGTAAAATATTTGTGGGACTTGTGGTTGTACCATTTACAACATAGCCAAAGTTTTCATTTCCAGTAGCACTGGATGAAAATCTTTGAGTAGAAACATTTCGGACTTGATTTACACTGGTATCATTTGAGTAATCTAATCTACTTAAAATCGTAGTAGATGCCGAAGCTCCACCAGTAAAGTATCCATAATTTATATTACTCAATCCAATCAAATCCTGTCTTCCCACATTCAATGGACCACGAGTAATTGCAGCAACTAAATCACTGGAGTATGAGACTCTATCAATAGAGGAGATTCCATTAGACCCAGCAAAATACCCAAAGTTTGAAGTTCCAGTCGCAGCAAATCTTGTTCGGACAATAGAGAGTGGTCCTCTTAAACTTGTAGTATTGGTATCTGTGAGATAATCTAAACGAGAGATACTTGAAACAGTTGGAGAACCTCCTCCCGCAAACCAACCAAAACTTGAATTTCCAGTGGAAGCCATTGAATTTAATGCTGAGAATAGCGTTCCACGTAGAGCAGCATTTTCAGTATCATTTGCATAATCAATTCTACCCATATGAGAATAAATAGTAGAAATAGAGCCATCTATACCTCCACCAAAATATCCATATGGAGCGGTAGAAATCCAAGATTTTCCAAGATATGATTGGGGAGCACCACCAAATGAGTATGCTCCAACAGCAGCAAATCTACCCCAAGAAGAAGAAACCTTATTAATATCTCGATATACGGGAGTATTTGTATCATTTGAATAATCTATTCTATTTGATTGCGTATTATTATTAGATTGATATACTGAATTATGAGATAAAGCATAATTTGAATTTCCACTAGAAGCTACCACTCCACCAGCAGCATATGGTAATGGCCCACGAATTTGTGGAGTAACTAAATCATTGGAGTAATTTAAACGAGCGACTGTGGACAAGGATGAATAACTCACTTGTTGACCACTAATTATCCAACCAAAATTTGAGTTCCCAGCTCCTTGTGCAAACCGATGTATCGTAGGTAGAAAACTTCGGACTCTAGCAACATTCATATCATTCGCATATGTAATTCTAGATATTTTTGAGATGCTGATAGGAGATGAAATTCCTCCTCCTCCTGTTACCCAACCGAAATCTGAAGTACTATATGAACCTTGAAGTGCTATAGCTTGCTCTAATGGTCCTCTCATTGTTGGAGAAACTACATCATTTGCGTAATTGAGTCTCTCAACATTTGATATTAATTGCGGATTTTCATTCCATCCTCCAGAAAAATATCCGAAATTTATATTTCCAAAACCTGATCTACCTCTGCGAAGAAAAGTTGGAATCAAAGAAACAGACCTAAATTGTGAAGCAATTAAATCATTTGAATAAGATATTCTTTGGAATGTAGTTTCAGGGTTTATATCTAAATATGCAAAATTTAAATTTGAACTGATTGCGCCAAGCCGCCAAGCAAGTGTACCTCTCCTAATTGTTCGGGTATCATTTGAAAAGTCAATTCGAAATGATGAAGACACGCCAATAGTAGGAACACCATTGATGGCTCCTCCCACAAGATATTGATAGTTTCTATATGCTTCTCTGCTAGTATTCACCCAAAATCCTTCCTTCTGAAGTTCATAAACCTCACTTAAACTAAAAATATTAGTTCTTAGGTCAGACATTCATTATTCTCCAAAAATATGTGAACCAGTATGTGAAAGAGAAATACTCTTGTCTAACCAACAATCATAACCTAAACTACGAGCCCGAAAGAAGAAACTAATATCTTCGGCCATATAATTTGGTCCATATTTATATTCTAGAAAGTAGTGATATGAATTATGATATTCGGCTTCAGTGGGCCTCACATTACTATCTTCAAGAGATGGATAATATTTTAATTCTGGATAAGCACTCGCAATTGTATAAAATACTCTGCGATGAATCATCACGAATCCCATTCCATTATGCTCAATTTTAATTAAATCTCCTTGAGTTTCTTCTGGCTCTAAAATTTTATAATTATATCTTAGAGGTATAGACTTCATTGGATATGGAGCGGCAATAACATCTTTATCGTGCCTTAAGAGTTGAAGAACAGATGTTGGGTCAAATCCAATATCACTATCTAGAAAGAATAGATATTCGTGCTCAGTATTATTTAAAAAGAAATTTGCAATTTTACTTCTTCCCTGAGAAATCAAAGATGAATTTGCAACTGTGAATAGTCCGTGAGGCACACCTTCTCTTACTAATAATTTTCCCAGATTAAACAGACTCATTGTAGTCTTTTCACAAACTAATCCACCGTAGCAAGGTAAAGCAATAAAAATACTCATAATAATTCCTCAGAATGTAATTGTTCTACCAGATAATTGAATATCTATGGTTTGTGGTAGATTGTCGTCAACTCCAACAGTTTCGTTATCTAACAATAGCTGGTCTCCAATTTGCAATCTTCTTGGAGTTTCACACAATTCAACCGAAGAAAATGCTGGAAGCATCAAATTTCTCACTAGATAAAATGTCTGTCCAACTCCAGTCACAACTTTTACTGAAATATCATAATCTCCCACAAACTCAGTATTTGTAAATCTCAATGATTCTACCAAAATTGGACGAGTTGTAGCAGAAATAATTCCCACATTTAGAATTGCCGTTCCCAGACCAGAATTAACTCCAGTAATGGTTCCAAATCCAATAAAATTAAGATTTGTAGTTTCTTCATAAGAGATACACACATCAATTGCATTAGACAATCCAGAACCATCAAAATCAATTCCCCGAAGTTGAATAATATCATTTGGATTTAAGACTGCTGGCTTCTTGAGAATCTCCACAGACCCACCAATGGGAATAGGAACGTCAAAAGCTAGATAACTCTCAACCGTAGTTCCTCCTCCAACTGGAAATCTATCAATTCTTACATCTACTCCTACTTCAGTCTTAGCCAATCCTGGAAGAGAAATATAAACCTCATTCTCTTCATTATTTCCTAAAACATTCAATCTAGAATATCCATATCCTCTCTCAGTCACGGCTAAATTTAAAAGCTTTCCATCAGAATCTACTTGTGGAATGATAGTCGCAAAGGTTCCTGTTCCAGAAAGAATTGAAACCACAGGAGGCTCTACATAGCCTGTTCCTGGAGTAGTAAGAAATGCCGACACTACTTCACCGTATGTAACTGTCGCCACTCCTGTAGCCTGTGTACCACCTCCCACAGGAGGACGAATAGTTACGATTGGAATATTCGTATACCCAAATCCACCATAAGTAATTGCAACTCCTGTAATAGCTCCTCCAGAAACCGCAGTAATAATACCGATTGCACTCGTAACTCCGATATATTCTGGGTCTCCTACAGTTCCTAGTCCAATAAATGTAGTCGTCGCAAAAGAAATCAATCCTGGAACTAAATTCTGAGCATTCGTTGTACCAAATCCAACAAATGTATCTGCAGAAGTATATCCAGTTCCTGCACCAGTAAGAGTTAAGAACGTAACTGCTCCCGTTGCGGTAGAAATGGATACCGTAGCTCCAGCTCCTTGAGGTTGAAATCTTGCCTTATTTGCTACATTAATTGAGTGTATAATATATCTTCTATTCGGAGTAGGTGAGAATTGCAATACTGGAGTCATAATTCCAGATGGAGAGGCATAGGTAGAACTCGTGACTCCAGAATAAAATGGATATGCATTATAGTTGTCGCCAGAGAATGCTGAAGATGTGATTACACCAACAACGTTTACATCACCAAGTACAGAAAGCTTTGATATTGGATTTGTTGTTCCAATTCCAACTTTACCATCGGTTAATGTAAATTGTGAACTAAACCCAATCCGATATTTAGCCATATTATAAAATAAACTCCGTATATTATTTAGATAGTTATTGTAGTTCTAGACAATTTAACTGTATTATTGTTGTATTTAGGCGTTGCCTTTAATCTCGCAGTTGTACCAGATAAATCAGAATCAAATTCCAGTAAATCGTTCAAATTTGAAATCCCTATACTTTCTGCAATATCCACACTTGTATTTGCCGAGCCTACAGATTGTAACATCATAATATCACTGGTTTGATAATTTTGAATTACTCTAGATACAGTACCACTAAATCCTGTTCCTACATAAGAAACGAAAGTATTTCCTATTCCAGCAGAAGTTATACCCAAAATATTTCCAACTGAATATCCAGACCCATCAGAAGTCACGGTAACGCCAGTTACTCTACCACCAATATATCCAATCGGATTGCCCAGAGTTGAAATTCCAATAACAATAGGAGAAGTTAGTGCCGCATCACGATATAATCTGAATGAATTTGAATTAACTGGAGAAATATAATATACAAAAGTTGAGCCATAACCAGGACCAGCATAAAGACTAGATTCTGGTCCAAATTGTGCTAAACTAGAACTTAGTGCCGCTCCAACTCCACCAATCAATAATGACGAAATTCCTACAGTTACTGTCGGGGCAAAACTATATCCAAGACCAGGATTTGAAATATTAAATGACTCCAATCTCATACCAACATTAGCACTTAGTGTATTATTACTAAATGTAGCAGCAATAGGTAAATTACCAACAGTATATCCTGAACCAGAATTTGCAACAAATATTCCAGTTAAACATATAGTATCAACTTGTGCCTGAGCTGGAATTGATGGAATATTTCCACCATCTGAAAATGTAAATGTTGGATTACTTCCAGAATACGTTCCAGGAGAAGTAATGGACAATCTAGAAACTCCAATTCCAACGACAGCAGTTGGAGCTTGTCCTCCAACATTTGGAGGAGTAATCAATATATTAGGAATTGTAGCAGTATATATTCCTGGATTTGTGATAGAGAAACAGTTTGTAGAAATTCCCAAAGAATTTACGACAACCGAAGCTCCAACACCTGCACCACTAATTGTTATGGTAGGAATCGCAGTATATCCAGCTCCAGAAGCATTATTCCAAACAGAAACCTGACCCACTCCCATCAATGCCGTGCCGTCTAATCCAAATCCCGATATTGCTGTAATATCTGAGAATGTAAACGAGGAAGTAGAAATTGAAGAGTTTATAGAAAATTTATCTAAATTCACTCTTCCGTTAGATATAGAGCTTACATTTGTATTTGTAGTTAAAACTCCAATATTTGTAACTCGTTGTCCAACTACAACTCCACTGGTAGTAATACCAGAGATGAAGTTAGCTGTGATGCTTCCTGGAGTGGTTTGATTTGTTCCAAAACTAAATACTGAAGTTTGAATTCCAGAATTTAAAGTTGATGTTGAAATGAATACTTGACTATTTCCAATAGCAGTAACTATTGTTCCATTTATTGTCGGATTGATGTTAGTTCCAGAAACACCCTGGCCAACAATAATACGAGAAGATAGAGTATCGGAGATAAAGAATGTTAGGCCAAATCCAACTTCAGAGTTCGTCATAGACCTAGATAATCCAACTGTTCCTCCTCCACTAGATGATATAGAGTTAATTAGAGTATTTGATTGAACATTTGTTCCTGTAATTCCAAATCCAACTATAATTGAAGTAGTATCTATTCCAGAAATGGATGTAGCATTAATTGCGGACAAGTCTCCATTTCTTTGTAGAATTATGGTTGCGAATGTGGATATTCCACTAATAATTGTAGTAGAAGCGATAGATAAAGTTCCCTGAGATGAAAATATTACTGAATTTACAACGGAGGTGGTAGCAAATCCAACAGTTCCAGTTTTTGTTGAATTGAAATCAATAAATTCTGCAGTTGTTCCAGGAAAAGAAATAGGAACAACAGTGGACACTCCATATCCAGGATTTGTGACCACATAGGACAATCCGAGCATAGAACGAATAGTTGCGGCAGCAGAAACACTAGGTCCACCACCACTGAAATTGATTATTGGAGGAGTGCTATATCCAGACCCAACATTTGTAATGGTGATAGTGTCTACCTGACCTCCAACATTAATATTTGCGTTTGCAGCAGCTCCAGTTCCAATTCCTCCGACTGCAGTAAAACTTACTGATGGAGGACTCACATATCCAACTCCACCAAAAATACGTAAACCAAAACTACTCACTCCCATCGCAACATAACCAGCAAATCCAATTAATGATGGGTTAATATTAGGACCAAGAGATATATTAGGAGAAACAGAATATCCAAATCCTGGACTTGTGATAATTACTGAAGATATACCTAAAGTTGAGGTTAATATTCCAACCTCAGACCCAACATTTGGAGAACTTACCGTAAAATTTGGAGGAGTTGTATAATTAAATCCTGGAGTCACAATAGTATATCCAAGAGGTGAGGATGGTAAACTGAAGTTTGTATTTGCCGCTGCTGCATTACCAGAGCTAAATACCACTACTTTATTCAACTCTCCAACAGTATATCCAAATCCTGAGCTTGTAGTAAATATTTTAGTTATAATTACACTTGATACTCCCACCACAAGAGGAGTTTGTGGGAATTGAACAGTGGGAGTAACAACAGGAATACCCCGATATCCCGACCCAGGATTTGTAACTAATATTGAAGATACTCCAAATGAAACTGTAGCAATTGCAGTAGTTCCGATTCCACTAGAAGAACTTACAGTTATTGTTGGAATACTAGAAGTTATAACTCCAATACTATTCAAGTTAATATTGGAGACATTTCCAGTAAGAACACTTACAATAGCAGTAGAGCCTACTCCAACTCCCTCAATCGAATTACCTGAAATGATTGGACTACTTAAAGTTAACGAAGGAAATTGCGTATATCCAATTCCAGGATCTATGATATTAATAGTTGTAACTTTACTATTTTCAAATTGACTTGGAGAAATTGTCCTATCAAATACTATAAATTGCGAGGACACTATTCCTGTTATATTTGCACTTGTGCTTAGTATTCCGACATTAGACCTTACAATCTCAGTCGTGACTTCTGGAGAAACTGTAACTTGTGCAACAGCATCTGAACCTATTCCAGTTAACCTATTCAATGGAATATTTGAATATACTCCTGGATAATAATTTCTACCAGAAGAAGAAATACCTACAGAAACATCACTATTGAGCACAAGTTGACCAATACTATTGACTTGAACCGTATACCTAGCACTACGAAATTGAGAAGTATCTAAGATATCCAAAATAACTTCATTTTTATTTGTGGTCGTGACGACACCAACGGTTTGTCTATTTAATCCAGTTAATTGAATGTCGTTCACCACGAGCGAATTCACACTCAATTGGTCTTTAAATGGATTATATAAAATTGCACCAGAACTATCTAAGAAAATACTCTGATTTCCTGAAGTATTTTGAACGAAAGTTACATAATAATCTCTATCAATTCCATTTCGGTCCACAGTAGAAACAGCAGTTGCAGAACCTGTATTTACTTGATCGGAACTTCCCCATCTTGGAGGTAGTGCAGCTCCTTGTGAAAGTAGAACCTCACCTACTGCTCCAGGATTATACTCTTGAAGATCAGTATCATATAAAATTAAACCATTAAGTAGTCTGGTGGTTCCATTTACATCTAAATTATACCTAGCAACAGTAGTTCCAATTCCGATAGATGCGCCAACACTTATATTAGCAATCGTAGCCATTCCAACTACGTTCAAATTCCGAGTTGTAGTTAATCCAGAAACTCCTAAAGTATTTACTGTAGCAATACCCAATACATTCAAATTCTGAGTGGTTGTTAATCCAGAAACACCCAGAGAACTAATGGTAGCAAATCCAACAACTCTTAGGTTTGAAACCTGTAGAGAACTAATCGTAGCAATTCCCGTAACATTAAAATCTTTGGTTGTAGCAATTCCAGTAATCAGAACGGTAGATAATGTGGTTAACCCGACTACAGCTAAATCGTCAAATGAATTCGGAGTAGTACGAATTGCTAAATCGATTGTATTTTTTGTGACTGAATCTATAGATGTGATATTTTGAAGCTGTCTATCTGAACTGAATACTTGAGTATTTCCAATACTTATGGAACCAAAGCTAGAGGCAGAGGATACTACAATATTTTGCGAAAATAATCTAGGTATTGTAGAAATTCCACCAATTGAAACGTCTCCACTAATTATAGCACTACCGATTACATCTAGATTGGACCTAGCTAAAGTAGTTCCGATACCAATAGTATCGGATGAAAATGATGAAAATGCAGTTTCATCAATAGTTAATTTACCGACTCTAAATTCTTTTGAAAATAACCGATTAGTCGTTAATATTCCAGAAACCGTAGCATCACCACTTACATCCAGTAATTGAGTTGGAAGAGATGTTCCAATTCCAACTCTACTTGTAGATGGATTATAATAAAAATTAGGTGCTGCTTGAGCTAATTTAGTATTGTCTCTATAAATGACTGAATTTGTATTTCCAGAATTGACCGAAACATCACTAACAGAAATACTAATATCAACAGAACTGAGTCCAGCTCCAGAAAAAGACCCTGGACTTACAATGGTTACTCCAGAACCAATAAAGTTTAAATCCGTAATTTGATTAGCCAGTCCTTTAATAACTCCAGTATCTCGTATGGTAACAGAACCAGGACTAACTACTCCTCCACTAATAATATTTTGTTGATTTAACCAGTATCTTTTTCCATTATTGCTATCATCAGATACTAAAATATATGCATCTTGAATTAGGCCAGTATATGGATTTGCACCAACAGAAGAAGGACCTACATTCGGGTCTCCCAAATCTGGTTCAGCTTGGTCCAACCCCAAAAATTGGTATCTATCTGAACGTATTCCAGATTGTGGTATTCTCTTAACTCTTTTACTAGAATATCTTGAGGGTGAATTGCTCATATCTGGCTATCTATATTTTATGTAGTATTAGTTTGAAGTTTCAATGACGGAACACAAAAACTTCAAAGTTGAGTTTGTATTCGCATTTATAGTAACGAAATCATCAGTTTCTAGAACCAATTTTCCAGATAGCAGATTTGCAGTATCTTTAGTTGGAATATCAAAATCCTTTACAATTTCAGTAGTTATAGTTCCAATTCCAGAGACAACTCTATTATGATAAAAGCTAACTTGTTGTGTATCTGCACTAATGTTTACACATTGAGCCATCAAAAATACTCCAACGTATCCAATAGGAGCACGATAGACCTCATCTACAGTAGTGGTAACTACCTTAGAAACTGTTCTAAAATTATTAACTGCGGCTGCGGCAATAGCCATTTAATTAAACCTCCTTAATCGGATAATGCAAGAATGAGTGGAGTCATTGTGGTGAACAATGCTTTAGTGAAATCTCTTCCAGTAATTTGACCTGTAGCTTGATTGATAATAATACCATCACCAATTTTAAAGTTACCAGCTTGATTGGTTGAAGTGTATATGACTATGCCTCCGTCTTTTTGAACGGTTTCATTTTCGGGAACAGTGACTCCTCCAAGAGCTGGCTTTGCTCTATTTATATCATTTCCAGAGCCCACCCATTCAAAAGAGTGAGAACAAACAATTTGCTGACTTACTCTTGAAAAATACACAGTAGTTCCAACACTAATTGTATTGTTAAAGGATTGTAAAAAGGATACTGTAGAAATTCCAGAAGATGGAAGTGTTGCACTATCTACTTTATAGTAAATTGGCTGCATACTACTCACTGTAGCCGTGGCCTGTGTTCCACCAACAAATGGTGGTGCAATAGTAATGATGGGTGGAGTTCTATATTGAGAACCAGAATTTAGAATATTTACGGAAATAACACTTCCATTTTGTATTGTGGTTGTAGCTTGAACCGTGATTCCATTTTGACCTTCTGGTGCAGAAACCGTAACTCTTGGTGCCGTAGTATAATTAGACCCACCATTTGTAACACTAATTGTCTCAACAAAGAAGAATTTCTCACCAAAATAGCAAACTTGACCATCATATGGACGATAATTTCCAATTCCAGAGACAGTCAAAACATTTGTTCTCGCCAATGCTTCAACTTCTACAACTCCTGTAGAATGATAGGTAGACCCAGTAGTAGCATCACCAATACCATTCGCATACAAACCAAGTCGTCCAAATGAAGAGTTAGAGTTAACAATATCACATTGTCCGCCTGAACCCGTAAAAATTGCAATATCATCACAAATGGTGAAGATTGAAACTAGCTGAGCATAGGCACCATTTGTAATAGAAACTCCAATACCTCCTTGATTAAATTGTGTATAACTATCTACACTCATTGTTCCCGTCACGCCAATATCATCCTTATCTCCAGGTTCGGCATCAAATCCATTCACTTTCATTCCGATTGAGCCAGAAATAAAGTTAGTACAGTTCTTTACATATGGACCTTGTGGAGTAATTCCAACTCCACGAGAGAATGGAGGAATAGCAACTCCTCCTGAAACATAACTATGAGTTATTGTAGATGGACCAACTTGAATAGTAAAAGTATTACCTGCAGTTTGAGTTCTACCAATGGCTACTCCACCAGACACATAAGTATGACTAATTGTAGATGGCCCTACGTTTACAGTAAATGTAGACCCAACTGAAGTTAATACTCTAAATCTAGTTCCATTTTTTCCTGATGGGAAGAGTAGATTTGGAGGACTTCCTGGGCAACTAAATTCTAAATTCTGAAGTTCTACTAAATCATTAACCGTAATTCCAATTCCAGGAGCTGTAATATTTGCAATTCCAGTAGTATTATTATATGTTGCTTGAGTTACCGCTCTAGGCTTATCCGAAACTATATCCAATACTTTAAATCTATATCCCTGACTACCAGTAGGATAAATTGTAGTCGTTCCACCACCACTACTGCAGGAGAAGTTTAGATTACGAATTGTAACTAGGTCTCCAGTTTTTATAGATAATCCGCTTGCGGTTATTGTTACAATTCCAGTAGTATTTTGATAAGATGCCGTAGAAACCGAAACTGTTCTCTCCACAACAACTCCTCCACCCACGTAAGTATGAGGAAGTGTGGACGCTCCTACATAAACTTGAATTGCTCCATTTGAGTTAGTCTTAATAATTGGAAAATCGTATCCATAAACTCCAGAAGGAAAGATTTGTGTCGTACTACCACTTCCAGAATTACAACTAAAAGTCAAATCTCTCAATTCAATCGTTTCTCCAACAATAGCTCTTAATCCTGGAGCCAGAACTGTGGTAATTCCACTAGTATTATCATAGGTTGCAGAAGTAACTCTTACGTGTGAGGTAAATCCAATTCCACTATTTCCTGGATACGTAGTACGAATACCAACTACAGTAAATGCAGAAGACCCAAGACCCACTATATTGGTCACAATTCCCACACAGGAGCGAATTGCAGAAATTACATTTGAACAACCAGTAATACCATTATTAAATCCAGTCAATGGGTCGTTTGGTAGCTGTAAATCTTTAACTTGATAGAAATCATTCTGAATATTGGTATATCTTTGAACCGTTCCACCTGAAACATAAGTATGAGGTAAAGTAGATTGTCCAACCACGGAAGAGAAAGTATTTACACCAATCACATTATGAACATTGAAAATACTTCCCTGACTTCCAGTAGGATAAACTAATGTTCCAATACCAGAAGGACAAGTAAATCCGAGTCCGACTATTCTCACGGAACTATCTTTAACTAATCCGTGATTTGTTGCAGTAATTGTAACAATTCCAGAAGTTGCATCATATACGGCATCTGATACATTAATTCCAAGTCCAACTGGAAATCCACCCCAGGTTACATTATTAACAATTGCTCTGGCTACATTGAAGGAATAATCCACAGCAGAAACTGTCTGGGCTCTTTCTTGTGGGTTTTTTAGTATTCCTGGCTTTAAATTCCAATTAGAATCATAATATATTCTACCAGAATCTATAGACCTTGAATTTCCACCCCGAGTAATATCGTGAATAATACATTTCCAAATATCTTTAACATCACTCACACATTTATCACTCTCTAACATTACTCCAAATCTTAAAGCTGGAACGCTATTGGTATTTCCAATTCCAATTGAAGTGGTAACTATTCCAACTAACTGTCTGATAGTTGTCGCAACCGCCACACATCCTCCCACAACAGGTACAACTGAAGGAATTAAAGTTTGGCGAATACTTCCAATTCCAGATTGATATGAAATTGGAGGAGAAACATTATTAATTACAGACTGAGCAATTCCTATAGAGTATTGTACTGCGTTAACTGTAGCCTGACTTACTCCAATTCCAGTAATATATTGAAGCGCACCAGATGAATTAAAATAAGTTGATGCAGCACCAATAGTTTTTCTATTACTATTAGCCTTCAAATCATACAATACAGAATTATAAATATCCCGAATATCATCAAAGCAATCTAAAGTTGTTCCTGGTCCAGGAACACTAAAATTCAATCCAGATACGGAGGTTAAGAACCCAACTGTTTCTGCTGCGATATAGCTTAAATTATTCTCTAAAAGCCTAGCCGCATCTTGTTCTCTGTGATTTCCCGCAAATCCACTAAATCCACTAGTTAGAAATCCAACAGATTCTTTTGCAATATAATCTAAATTTGTGCGAATTAGATTTGCAGCATCAAAAAATCTATTTACCGCAACTCCTAGAAGTGGCTGAAATGCGACTACTGCAGCACCATCAGTCATACTCTGAGCCTGATTCTCTCTAAAGCTCATATCTGCAATATGACAACCGTTATTAACTTGATATAAATCAAGATTTGGATATTTTGGCGCAACTACAACGTTTCTAAGTTCTCCCCCCTCAACTGAGACTGTAGGCTTCAATACAATTGGGTTTTCTTCAACGTAAAATCCAGGAAATACCTTAATAGTATCACCAAAAACTGCTATAGCAGCCGCTGCTTTAATTGTTTTCTTTGCGTGATTCTCCGCCAATCCAGTATTATTATCATCTCCAGCTTGAGTAACAAATATAGTCTTGCCATTAGGCTTATATGCATCTACTCTAACTCTACCTTTACCATTAGCTGGGTCAAGTACAACTCCAATTCCAGAAGTAATGTGTGTTACAATTCCAGTTAGATTAACACCATCTCCAAATAGAGTAGTTGCGACAAGAATATCGGCATTTACATCATTTAATAGAGAATCTCCAGAAACTTCCAATGTCTGAACATCTGCAATCCCACCAATCACATCAATAGCTGTTGAGGCAATACCAGTTAAATTTCCAATAAATCTTGGAGATTCAACAGAACCCGAAACGGCTAATCTATTACTAGTAGAATTGAAGGTTAAGTCTGCTGTATCAGTTTTCAACTGTACTTGAGAAGATGGGTTCTCCGCTAATACTAATTTATACTCTACATTATTATTCGCTTCTGAAACTTCTACCGTGATTGAGGCTACAGCATCTGCCCAAACAGGAGGTAGTGTGTCTCCTCTAGAAGTTAGGACTTGAGTTGTGGCTCCCGTTCCAACTCTAGGTCCTCTATCAAATCGTATTGTTCTACTTTCCGAACCACCAACTAAATGATTTTTAGTAAGAACAACAAACCCACCTCCAATAGATTGAATATATGTATCGTTAGGGATTCTCAGTTGAGGAGAATCAACAACAAAATCTCCAGGTAATAGTGAACTTGTGTCTATACTTATAATATTGGGAGTAGCTCCAGATAGAGTTCCAGTTGCAAACTTTACTAAGCCAGGTAGGACTGGAGCATATAGATACCCATCAAATGCAATATCACCACGAACATCTAAATTATATTCAGGTAAACTAGTGTTGATTCCAAGTCTTCCAGTACTTGGTATAGCTGAAAATTTTGATGAACTCGCATTTAATTGAACCGTTCCAATTCCTGGAGCAAGAGCTGGATAAAATGTTGATGCTGAGTTAGTATCAACAATTGTAACATCCCGAGTTGTAGTTGATGCGCCAGAAACATTAGAATAATTTGACGTTCCCGCTACCGAAATATCATATGTTCTTGAAGGTATGTCTAATGCGAATGAAGAAATTCCAGAGATATCAATATTATACAGTCCAGATAATCTGGCTGCATCTACTGTACCACCTACTATATTTTCTGCAAATGGTAAATAGATTGCAGTCTGAGCAATACCAAGAATATTGATATCATAATTTCCAGAAAGTCTATCTGGAGATATAATACCATCTAATATATTTTCCGCATTTTGTAAATTTTCGGCTGTTGTAACGCCAATATAATATCTACCAGAAAGTCTTTCTGTACTTATTGTTCCTGTTAATATATTCTTCGCATCCGTTAAGGTGATTGCATATCCTGCTGTTCCTTCCAAATCACCAACGAATAATTCCGAGGTAATCGTAGTCGCTCCAACAATACCACTATTTTCTAAGTTTAAATTATCACCAGTTGCTAATTCTTCAATCCTACTTGTAGTAGAATTAGCTATAAGTGGATATCTATCAGACATTATGTATATGAATTGATTTATGTTCTTAAGATATTTATCAACTTTATAAACCCAATATTATTCCGTTTCATATGAAGTAAAGTCAATTCTCTCCAACTCATCAATATCTTGTTCTAAAGTTGAAATATTTTCAGTTAATCCACCAATTCCTTGAAGAACTGACCAAGCTTCCAGTTGTTTTCTGTCTCTATCTCTACGAAGTGCATTCGTAGACCCAATTAATGGTTCCAAAATTGGAGAATTTTGAGCCAAAATAACAGTTAGAGTTGATAATGCATCATCAATATTTTGTTGCAATTGATTACAAGAAACTCCATCAGTAGCAATACCTATATTACTCGTATAAGCCAATCCAACAGCAGAATATTGAGTAGTAGAACCAATTCCTGTTGTAATGATACTAGTAGTGATAGCTACTGTTCCTTCAGGAGCAATGGACGATGCACATCCAATTAACAATATATCAGAACAATCTCTAAATATTGGCCAGGAAAATGTACCAAAATAAAATTCAGCTCTACCTGCTCCAACGGAAGGTTCTGGATTTACTATAGCCGAAATTGATTCGTCAAAATAAGACTGACTTGGACTCCAAGTTTGAGTTGGAGTTGGACTTCCAGAAGAATCTAAATATGCGCTATATCCTACACCTAAAGTTTCCGAAGAAACCACTCCAATTGATAGTGGTTCAAACGGATTTTGAGTATAATCAAAATCAAGTTGAACCGTATTTTGTCGTATTGCGGAAAAATTTGTATTTTCGGTAGAGGTATTGGCCACCGTAGAAATAAAAATTGCGGGATACTTCGCAACAATTCCAACAGTAAACTCTGCCTCACTAATATTCTGTGAAGCTGGAGAATCTAAAATTAAACTATTGCATTGTAATGAACTCGTGGAATATCCACCAATGGTGTTTAAATAAGTGATGTTAACCGAAGTTGTTCCAAATCCAACAATTGAAGAATTAATTAAATTTTGGTATTGAAATCTCATACCTGTAATAATGCCCACGGACGAGACTCCAGAACCATAATGTTGAAAAATGGTTGAGCCAGAAGAAATTCCACCAACTAAAGTGGTCACGAGACCCACTCGTTCGGTTACTCCAAAACCAATAACAGTAGGCAAGGGTATTATTGGAATAGCACTAGGAGTTCCTAAGGTATCTACAATTAAATCTCCAGTAGAGATATTATTAATCAGATTTTCATTGAAAGTTACGGCAATTACATTGCTATTAGTATCAATTGCTCCAGAAAATCCAGCTACAATATTTGACCCGTATTCTCTGTCCAATGGTTTTTTATAATATTTGATTCCTCTATATGGAATATAAGAATAGGTATTGATATTCTTTTTAACCTCATACTTATAATATGTTAAACTCTCTGTTGGACTAACCGAAAACTCAGAATTCGGTGCCCAAGATTCAATAAAAACCCAAACTAAATCACTTCTACAGCCCGCAGAAATTCGTGCATCGTATGCAAGCTTTACTTGCACAATGTAATCGTTAATAATTTTTATTGTCTTCTTAGCATCTTCATCAATTTTACTGACTAAATTTGTATACTTATCTAAGTCTATATCCAACAGAGTTAACCTACTAATAAGAGAATCTCTTTGATTTCTCTTGTTTAGTAGCTCCTGCTGTAAATTAGCTATAATTTCCTTAGATGAAGACATTATATCATTTCCTCACTTGTGTATTCAACTTCTAACTTATTTACATCAATTCTCTCAGCATACACTATGTAACTACAATCTATTGAATTAAATGAATGATTTGAAATAACTATAGAATTATTATTGCGTTCCATACCCAAAACATATAATTTTTGAAATTTATTGTGTGATGTTAGATGAACGGTTATAGTATCATAATTTACCAATCCTCGCCAATACTCAGGAAGGTCAATTACATCATTTCCCAATAATCTTCCTCTACAATATACCCCAATTTCTGGTCCTTCCAAACAGGCGTGTCTTAATCTCATTCCCGACTTATTTGGATGCGGAATATCAAATTTTTTAAATGGGGCAGCAACAGAGGAAAATGCTCCATATGCTGCAATAATTTTTGGAGTAGTTATAATTTGTGTGACATTCAATGGTCCATTTATATTAACTGGGCCATTAGCGATTGAATTTGAATTTGAGATATTTTGTGAATTCTTCAAATCCAATCCATTCTTAATTGCAATTGCATTTACTGTAATCGTTCCAGTAAAATTACTCACTGCTGCAACATTTAGATTTCCCAGAACATTTGTTACTCCATTTATATTTGAGATTCCTAATACTTCTAAAGATGCAGGAAGAGCCAATCCAGGAAGTGGTGGCCCAATCATACAAGTAGCTCTAGCAACTCCAATTTGCGGTGTTGCTCCAATATAAACTGGTCCATTTAAAACCACAGTTCCAGGAGTCACTCTAGAAGTTCCAGTTAAAAATGAGGTATCAACTTGACCAACAACTAATTTGTCACCAACATTGGCGATTGAAGCAATATGGGCCATTTAACTCAATGTACCATTCTGAAAGAATTTCTTAAGAGATTGCAATCCACTTAAGATTTGACCAAAAAAACTACCCTGCAATAAATCCGTCGCACTAGAATCTGCATTTAGAATTTGTGCAGATGAAGATTTGGTTCCAGCCAAAGTTTCTAGATTTCCAGTAGCAGTTACTGTAATATTTGTACCATTTTCTTTAATGTATGGAGCACGAATATCAATAATTTTTCCAGAATTAATGGTAATTTCACCACTTCCATCTTCAGCAACAATACGAATATTTCTAGCTTTCAGTATAATATCACCATTTTGAGCTTCTAGATGAAGATTTCCATTCTCTACAAGAATCACCTTACCAGGCTCTCCCACATTACATTGTTTGCCTACATATTCACACGAAGTACTTGGAACAACTTCAATTCTCTTCCCATCTTTCTGCATCAATTGAACATTCCCACCATCAGTGGTCAAGCCATATTCTATAACATTTCCATCTTGTGAAACATTACTATAAACTTTAGCTGCAGCTAGAGTTTCAATATCATAACCTTCATTATTCTGCGTCATACACAATCCACCACATCTATAACTCCGAGTTGATTTAATATAATTCCAGGAGTATTAGTTTTTGGAATATATTGTAAGACAGGATAGAATTCAAGTCCTTCTCCAGTCTTACTATCTATACCATAATTAGGAATCTCCGTAAATTCTTTGGTATTAGGTATAGAAGTTACTCCAACAATTGCACCAATTGGACTTACAATTGGAGTAACTGAAACACCACCAATATCAATTACGTCTCCAGAAGTATATCCAATTCCAGGAGATATAATCACAACTGAAGTTATAATTCCAACAGGAGATGAAAATTCTGCTGAATTTGGAGGAAAATACGTAGAGACTCCCAATAGTGGAGGCTTAGTTAAAGTAGGTTGTACTATTGGAGAAAGTTTATCGTTAATTAAGATTTTCGCTCTTGCAACAATATTTTGGTCAGAATCCAATAGGTCAAATACAAGTTCCTCCAACTGCTCATTTAGAGTATCTTGTGAAATTGTTATGGGAACAATTGCTTGATTATTAAAAATTAAAACATTCCCAACTAAATCATTAACTACATCATCACTTGAAATATCTCCTCCCAATGAATATGTTAATATAGTTCCATCTAAAACATTTTCTGTAAATATTGAAAATTCACAAGTTTCTCCTTCATATAAAGAATACCGATTTGGAATAATTACATAGTACGGAATCCGAATAATATTGTTTAAATTGGTCTCACAATACCCTGAACCCGCAGAAGTAAGGTAAATTTGAGATATTTTTCCATTTTCAAGAATAGCATTTGCCTTTGCACCTGAACCATAATTAGTGTTATCAATAATGTTAATATTTGGTAGGACTGAATATCCGTAACCAGAATTGATAAGCTCTATAGATAAAATTGACCCATTTGTTCCCACTACAGGAATTGCATAGGCACCAAATCCATCTCCATAAATTTCTACCTCAGGAGGCAAACAATTTACGTATAGAGTATTATTGCTTACTAAATCTGACTGAGATTGTGGAGAATTTACTCTCTGATAACATTCGTTGAAAAGTCCCGCATCAGAACCATACCCATATATGGATAGTGAATTTATAGATACATTCAGATTTTCACCGAATCCATCAATAATGTTCATCTTACTCACTACTCGGTTCCAATTATCATATTGACCTGCACTAGGCCCAGAATTCAAGGACCATTCAGATGGAGCTTCGCACTTTAAATTATCACATCCAATTAAGTTAAAAATCTGAGTTGCAATTGAACTCGCTTGAGATAATATACTAGAAATCTGAGATGCTCCACTCATTAACCAATCCAATCCACTCACAACAGGACCTAACAGTTCATCAATGATACTTAAGACTTGACTTAAAATTGCTGCAATAAATTCTTCAATTGCACATAATGGAGCATTTATAACATTTCCAACCAATCTGCTGAGTAAATCTTCAATAAACGGTGAAGCAATATCTAGAATATTCTCAAATAAACAGAAGATAATATTGATAATATTTTTTGCCGCCTCACCAACAATTGGTTGTTGAGGAATGGGAACTACTAGTCCAACAAATTGTGAAAATAGATTTCCCACAATTTTCATCAAAACATTTCTCATATTATTGATAAGAAACTTCATTGCTCCAACAATAATTCTGGTAGTATTCCGAATTTCATTTTGAATATCTACAAAAACATTCAAAACTGGGTCAATATAAGTATTCAAATAACTCTGAAGCCCTGTAACTGTTGCAATAAAATTTTGAATTGCAGATGTAATTTTTCCAATGATATTATCATTGCAGCCATTCTCCGAGAGTATCTTTTTTGACCCCACAGTAGCATATGCTACCTGTAGAGCCTTATCATTTGGAAAGAATTTATCTGAGGCATTCTTAACATTTGATACAGTTGATGAAATGGGAGAATTGGTATTTGAACTAATACCAGAAGCTGGATTGGGCGGAGAAAGTTGTGTACTTACATTGAGTTGTTTAGTAGGACCTTGAGTAATTCGGGAATTCGCTCCAGTTCCAGGGAATGGTTTAAACGCAATATCATCTATTGGAAAATTTTGAACATTTGAATTACGATATAAAACTCCAGAAATTACGGGTTGTTGAGCATCGTCACCATCTAGAAAAAATCCAAATACTGTTTCTCCTCCAACTAACTTATGTGTCTTTCCATATCCACCCTGAGCATTCCCATCAGTTGGTCCCATCATAATATGTGCCCAAGGCAAATCATTATCTGAAAGCTCATTTCTATCATAAGTATGATATCCAATGATTCTCACTTTACATCTAGCAGCCCAGGCTTTCTCATTCTCTACGAAATTGATACTAACTTTACTTGGAATATCCCAAACTTCTGGTGGTGCTACTTGTCCTAACCACCAAATAAATCCATCCTTACCTAGAAAGTTTGATTTAAATAAAGTCTCTTCAATCATAATTACACATCATATTGTCTGCATTCTGGAGCTTCTGGATTACTATCGCAGTAAATTTCAAGTGAACTCGGCACATCAACAGCATCTGGATGATGAGTTTGATACGTTACCAGTTCATCCAAATAGTTTTCTAAATATCTTCGTCTTTGACTACCTAGATTGGATGATTCTAAGGTAATTGTAATTTCGGAAATTGCGTGTTGAATTTTCATAGTTAATTAGTGTTAGATGAGCCATATAGACCATAGCTATCTCGTATTAGTTTTAAACTAGTTAGGCACATAGCAGGTTCAATGTGATGTCTAAGTTCCTTAATGAGATAATTTCCACTTTGTTGGTCGTCAGCCTCGAATTTATCTCCAATTTGGATTCGTGGAAATTCGGCATAAATTATATTACCAACAGTCAAATTTATATTCATTGGAACTGTCATATTTAGTGATTGAGTAAATAATAAATTATATCTAGATATGGATTTGGACATATCTGCAATGTCTCTCATAGGAGTGGTATCAGTAATTCCATCAGTTGTACTAGAATTATCCATCACTCCAATATCAGAAGTCCGAACCATAATTCTTGAAATTGAATCTCCAAGACCATCGGATAATGCAACATTTGCATCCTGACCTAAAATTGAAGAATTTTTCAATTCGGTTTTCAAATTATACTTATATATTGAAAATTGATTTGAGTATAGATTGTAGAAATATGTAGCATTAGAATACATACCCACTCGTAAATTTTTAAGCAAGTCTGTATTTTTATCAAATCCATAGCTCAGAATTCTATATTCATTTAGTGGAGAATTTGCAGTTGTAATCTGAGAATAGTAATATTTGTAGATAATCTTTGAATTTGACGTTCCTGGTTGAGTGTTTTTAACTAATCCTTCTACACTCTTAAAATTAAATCCATCTTTATTTTCATAAAATAAAAATCCAGCAACACCCTTTGCTGCTCCAGATAAACTGTCACCACTAGTATTTGTAGCCGAAGTTCCTTGAGGAATAGACTTTGGGCCTAACCAAGTTAAAATATGAAATGGTTTCTTCTGATTACTAATGAACGAATAGCTATTTGCAGTCTTTTCAATATTCTCTTCTAAATAACGAGAAGTTTTCAATACATCTTTAAGTATTGACGTTACAGATTGGTCTATAGTTCCATCATATCTTCGTCTACATCTAATAGTTTCATTCGTAATTCCCTCTCTTGAAATGAGATTGAGTGCAAATGTTTCTGCATTGGTATCTTGTGAGATATTGGAAACCTTATATACATACAACGAACGGTCTCCTTGACAATCAAACTCACCAAATGGAGTTTCTATCAATAATTCCACCGATTCTCCTCCACGAATAGGAAGAGTGTTCAACATTGAAGTTGAACATAGTATTCTAGCAGTTATGGTAATTGCTGGAGACAGTAAATCCTCATAATAATCTAAAAATAGGAGTGAAGACGACCCCATTAAATCTACAGTAATGCCACCGTCTAATGTGGTTATTGTAAATAACTTCGGTTCAAATGAGGTTACTGAATCAGACATTTATGTGGAAGATAGGCTTGTGAGCAAAATACTTTTCATCACACTATTTAACACCTGAGCACCACCGTCCGCTACTACAACTACAGAATCTCCAGAACCACCACCCCCACCTACTGGAACAATAGCAGGAGCAGACCTACCTCCACCACCACTTGTAGCAGATATGATAGACTGTTTCTCTATAATGTAAGTCTTTCCTTCCGAGTATATCGGATACTTTTCTATTTTAGGAAGTGGTCTAGGCGCAGAAGCCATCACATTTTGTGGTAATATTGAAGATTGTAGCTGATTTGAAGTTGATTTGATAGGTGTTGACCTAACAGGTTGACTTCTTGAAGCTGGCTGTGATGAAGCAACAGTTGGAGGTTTCTGTGATTCATTCATTTTGGGAAGATGAATATCAACTCCTGCTCCTTGAGTTTTATTTTCCTTATTATTCTTATCACTATTTTGCTTCGCCTTATCCTTAGCTAAAGGAGAAGGTAATCTTATTGCACTTCCTCCAGGACCAATCCCTGCGTTTAGCGGATTTATAGCAGAGTTACCCTTAATCACTTCAAAGTGTAAATGTGTGGCACGTCCTGCAGGAACTAACTTAGCTATTTGTTGGCCACCATATACTATATCACCAACTCCTACAAGAGGAGTTATATGAAAATATCTAGTTCTTGTTCCATCTCCGTGATCTATTGCCATTCCTGTGTCATGACCTTTTCCTGTAATATAAATAACTTTTCCTGTTTTATATGCAACAACAGGAGCATCTAGAGCACCTTTCTGATTCGTCATATCCAAACCTTGATGTGGCCCGTGCCATCTAGGAGCACCAAAAGCCTGCCCCTTACCTACTATTCCATTAGTTCCAACATCTCCCCCAGGAAGAGGAAAAAATGTAGTTCCATCAACTGGACCACCATAACCCTCTTCAGGAGAAATTTCTGGGTCTTCTGGGTATTCTGCAGGCTCATCATATGGATTATTCTCATCTACTCCCATAAGTGAGCCAATATTTTCGACAAAATCCACAAATTTAGAAACAGATTGCTCAAAATTTTTCAGTATCATATCAAATGAATTGTCCATGATACTTGTGGACGAAGTTCTATTGAGTTTAGATCTACTTGCATTCTGAAGTTTTTCTTTCTGCTTCTGTTCTACTCTTCCAGCTCCAGATATAGAATCATAGATTCTATCACCAGTCCATCCTCCTAGAAACCCTCCCGCAGTTCCTAATGCGGCACCTAATACAAAGCCTAAGCCTGGAACTGGAACTAACGCCTGTCCAATAGCACCCGCAAGTAGAGTTCCTGCAAGTCCACCCGCAACTCCCCCTACTAATGACCCAGCAGCACCAGAACCAGCTTTTCCAACACTTTCTCCTGAAGAAATTCCCTGGGCAAAATCAATGCCCGCAAATAATGTATTAATGATTCCTAAGCCGCGAATTCCACCAAGCTTAAGTTTGTTTCCAGTTAATTTTGGTTTAGGTTGCGCCCCGCCAGATTTTGGTGGCTTTCCTATTTTCTCACCTTTACCTGGGAAAAATCCAGAAATAAGTCCACCAATATCTAATGCACCATTAAATAAACTGGATAATAATCCTCCAATAGACCCAAAGGTATTCACAATATTCAAATTACCAAGCTCTTTCACCTTCCTCTTACTTGGAAGTTTAACTTGCTCTAACTCAATCTTACGAATACTCAAAAATGAAGAGAAATCATCAAAATCCTTCTGCATTTTAGGTAAGACTCCCTTAGAACTTACACCGAAGTTTACAATATTATTTGCAGCAGAACCTAAAAGAGAAGAAGTAATAGCCATTATCCGTCAACTATATTATACACAATGCGAGAATACATTGTTAGAAAATTATCTGGATTTCCAGTTGGTAATGCTGGTAAGTCTAGAGTTCCACCATCATCATTTGAAGGAGGACTGACAATTCCTCCAGGACTGGCCTGAGACTGTTCTTGACCTCCACCAATGTTGACCACATTAGGGGGTAGTGTAATGGTTGTAGGTGTCTGCTGAGCTGGCTTAGAGATAGTTTGGGCTCTTGCGGCTTGTCTAGTTGCTGTTGATTTTGGAGTGGTTATTGCTGAAGTTTGAGTTGCTGTTGATTTTGGAGTGGTTATTGTTGAAGTTTGAGTTGGAGTTGGTATTGTTGAAGTTTGAGTAACTTTTCCAGTTGGTTGTGAACCTAAGGTTCCTACTGGACCAGTAAAGTTATAAAAATAATTTCCACCAGCTCTGATATTAACGTCTCCTGGTTTTGCAATAGATTTGGCTCCAAAATTTAAAGCACCCTTAACATTTTTTCTTGAGGCTTCCAAATACTTAGGGTCATTCAATATTGTTCCGGCAACATTAGGTGAACCTCCACCAAGAATTTTCTGAAGTCTATTGAATCCATCTGGTTTTTCTGCCTCTTGCTGCAGATATTTAAATTTTTCATTCGGAGTGTTTCCAGGTATTTTTGATGCAATTGGACCATATTTTGCTCTAGCATCTGGGTCTTCGCTGTTTCCAAAAATTGCAGCAGAAATTGGAGAAAATTGGTCAAATCCAGATAAAACTCCTGCTAACCCTTTACCATATTTTCCAGATGCTGAACGATTTAGCATTACTTGCAACGCATCGGCAGCATTTTCTGGAGAAGACGCCTCCATAGATGCGACAAATGCTGCTAGTTTTTCATCTCTTGGAGCAGAACTTACTGCGGTTAACTCACCTTCACCACTAGGACTAGGACCTCTACCCTTGCTTCTACTCCCAGAACCACCTCCACCTCTACTATTAGAAGAAGATTTAGAACCTTTTATCAGTCCTTCAATTGCAGATGAGAATTTATCAATAATACTCATCATAGAATTTACAAATCCTTCTGGTATACTTTGCTCTGATGGAGCAGCATCAACTCTTGAACTCAACAATTCATCCTGATATTGTTGAGCTTTAGCTGCTCCAGAAGACATCATACCTGCCGCTGTTGTTCCTGCGCCTAATAACCCAAGTCCAGCCATTGCCCCATAATTTGCTCCTCTGGAAACATTACGAACAGCAGAACCACCAGCTTTTTTTAGATTTGCTCCTGGAATATTTACATCAAGATTCAATCCTCCAGAATTTGGAGAAGCACTAGGAAGATTGGATAACTGCTTTACAATCTTTACAATAGTTTCACGTAAAACTTTGGCGATATCAAAAGTTTCAGTAAAAATTTCTCTCAAAGAGCGTAAACTATTACGAACTACTTCAATATTTTTCTTATTACCAAAATAATTGATAAATTCAATATTAGTTTTATACGAATCTAAAGATTTTCTTAAGCTTGTGCTCTGTATCTGAGAAACTGGTGAATTTGAACTTACAACAGAATTGAGAGATTTACCAGAAGACGCTCCAGATTCAAGTGTAGCTAGTCTAGACTCAAGTTCTTTTCTTAGATTTTGAATTTGCCCGTCATAATCATTTTTTGTAAAATTTACTGCAGTCTGCAAAGTACTATCTACTTGACTGAGTATATTCTTAGAAATATTTGATATTAATTGACTAAGATTACTGGAAGAAGCGGATACTCCTGACCTAGAAAAATTAACTATCTTATTTGCCGCATCTTCAACACTAGATGAAGAATTTTGACCCAACATAAATCTACCAAAGTCACCAGAAGATGACTTCTTATTGATAATATTATTCGGATTTAATGTGCTTGTAAGCATTTGAATTTACTTTTTGTTGGATTCATCTTCTATATGTTGCTCTAGAAGTCCTAAATATATCTCTCTTTCCCAGGGAACAATATCATCAAGTTCACTAATTGGCCATTTGTGAAACTGTCTCACAGCAAAATTAATCTTAAACACACTTTCAAGGTCAATATAACTCATACTCAAGTAAAAAAACTGGTCAGTCCCTTTAACTGAACTGCATTTTTAACTTTAGTTTTGGGATTCACTACCTCAAACTCATAGGAAAGAACAGGCATTGTTTGAAAAAAGTTTTCAATGGCTGAAAACTGACTATTCGTCATAGTTTCAATGTAATCCATCAGTTCCTTCTTTGAACAATCCTTGGCGCTCCAGCTCTCATCTTCACTGAAAACTACGTCCATACAAGAGGATATAATTTCAAGAGACCTATCAATATTTGCAACTGAATTTTCCTGAGTAAATTCAAAATTGTTGTTTATAAATTCTTCTAATGAGGGATATTTCATTCTCAATATTAAATCCGAACCCAAAGATATATCTTGAGTATGATTAGGATTTTTTACAACCTGAATTTGGTCGATAAAAATTGTGACTGGAACTTGAGTTTCACCATCATCTGCACAAGTTACAATCAAATCAATACTTTCACCAACAGACTTACCTCTCACATTTAGAAAAATATATTCAATATCAAATGTTGGAAGTTCTTCAACTTTTATATTCCGAGTTAGAATACAAGCTTTCAGAATTTGCTTAATAGCAGAAGTAATTTGCTTCACATCCTTACTCTCTAATGCAATTAAAAGAATTTTCTCTTCTTTCACTAGAAATGGACGATATTTTATACTTTTTCCAGTAGACGGAAGCTCTAATGAAAACTCTTGAGTCACAATTTTTGGTAAAGGCACTTTAATAATCTAATACACTTACGTTATTTATTAAGGTGGTAGCTCCCGTCGATTTCTCTCAATCACATATCTAGAATATTTAAATTCAATAATAGATTTTGTTACTATACTACCTTGATATGTAACAGGTATAGATGCAATATTTGATGGAAATGCATCAATCATACGATATGTAATGGAAGTTTGCCTATTTGCGCCCGTTCCTAATATACCCAGAGACTTAGACTTATCTATGAAAAAATCTCGTTCAAACTTAGTTACCGAAATGATTCTTTTATATTCATTTGGGTATCTTAATCTGAAAAAATCTGACCTATTCTTAGCACCCCCATATCCAGACCCAATAGAATTAGGAGTTGCCTCGCCAGCAGAAGTATAAATTGGATTGATAAAATTCATCCACTCTTCAAATAGCCGAATCATACGATATTCACTATCTACATAAAACTCCATACTAAATGGAGGAAACTCTCTTCTTGCTGGAAACGTCTCCTTAACTCCCTGACGACTTCCAATTTCATCAAATGTATTAAATGCTGCTCCAGGAAGACTGGTATCCGAGCACATAAAGTCATATGATGTAACTTTATCCGAATTATCTAATAATCCATCTTTCGCTAACCAACTCTCCAAATCGGAGATTCCATTTGGAGATAAATGTAGAGAAACTTTAAATTGACTGGTGACGGAAATTTCACCAATCATATCCAATGCCGATTTCAACAGAGCACGGTCAGACCTAACCTTCCCAGAAATTGGTGTATAAAATAATCCAACTGAAGGTTGTCCTGAACTTACCAACTGGTCTTTTTGAGCGGGCATCTAAATACTATGAAGCTTCTTTATATTTATGGTGTCTTATCGTCAGGGTAAATTTAAACCCAAGAATCCAGATAAGTATGGTGGAGACCCAACAAATATAGTTTTTAGAAGTTCATATGAACTTAAGATGTTTGAATACTGTGATTTAACAGAAAGTGTTAAATCTTGGGGAAGTGAAGAAAAATTTATAGTCTATCTTGACCCAGTATCTGGAAAATATAAGAGATACTTTCCCGACATTTTTATGAAATATATAGACGCAGAAGGAAAACTAAAGAAATTGGTAGTAGAAATTAAGCCAAAAAAAGATTTGATTGAGCCAGAAAAAAATCCAAAACGAAAAACTAAATCTTGGGTATATCAAGTTCAAATGTGGGCAAGAAATCAGGCAAAATGGTCTGCGGCAAAAGAATGGTGTAAACATAATGACCACGAATTCAGAATTTTCAGCGAATATCAGTTGGGAATAAAATGAACATCTACGAAGAAATACGAAAAAGTGCAGGGAAATCTGGGTATAAGTCGTCGGATTGGTATACCAATTCTCTAATGAATTCTCTAAAAGACTATCAGAAAAAGAATATCAATCAAGCAGACACCTTCTTTATTGACCCAGGAGACTTCGTATTTTTTCTATACTCAGCAAAATACCCACAAAAATATAAATTTTGGGACCAACATCCATTGGTCTATATTATAGAAATTAATCCAAGACAAGGAATATTCCTAGGGTCCAATGTTCACTATTTAAATCCAAGCTATCGCAAGGGAGTAGCTGAATCATACCTAAATAAGAAAGGCCAAGTTAATGCTCCAAGAAAAACTTTGAAGAATTATCTCTTCGGAAATGTAATTACTGATTTCTTCAAAGTTCCAGACAATCAATGGGGAGATATTTCACTACTACCAACTGAAAAATTTGTAAATTCTTTAGGACAATCTGTTCCAAAATATAAAGTATGGGATTACCCAGATAGCCTATCCTCACCATAAATGTCATATATCACGATAAACGAAAATTTTTATAGGTGCGAAACTTGTGGTCCTGGAGGATTGAAGCTTGCATTGCAATATGACCCAACAACGGGAGTGCATAGGCTTATTGAAAAAAATGCATTTGGTATAGGCCCTGCAGTGTTTTATCAAAATGGAACATATTATTCAGATGCAGTTCAAGACCCAAATCTATTCACAAATAAAGACCCTACTAAACTGACTCCAGCAGGACAGGAGCTAAGTGATAAAATACGAACAACAGTATATTCCACATATACAACTTTAGGTGGGCAGACTAAAGGTAATGTAACAGATGATAGTACAAAGCCACCCAATCAATCAGGTACACCAAAAGTTACAAATGCTGCAGTAGGCACTTCTCCTGGAATTGCGGGAAATGCTCCAGGATTATCAAATCCACCAGGACAAGGAAATTTAGTTGACATAATATCTCCACTAGAGCCTCTCAAACCATTCAACTATGCACAAAGCCCATCGTCAAGAAAACAAGAAATAATATCATATCCAGATGGATTGCTTAAAAATAATCAAGATACACTCAAAATTCAAGAAATAATTTATAAGCCACCCAATGAAAATCTATTCACTGGGACGACTACAAATATTAAAGATTTACTCAGTAAAGGATTAACTCGTGGAACTACAATTGCAGATACTGGAGCCACAATTTATCTACCTATTCCAAATAATGCTAGAGATAGTAATAATGTGAGTTGGGGAGATGATAATATGAATTCTACGACCGCTGCTGCTGCTTCATTGGTATCTCAAAAACCCGCAGACTTCACAGCAGGACTCGTAGGAGCAGAAGGACTTCAATCAATATTAAATCAAGCTGGACTTGGTGGATTAGCAGAATTAGCGGGAAGAATTCCACAGGCAGCAATGCTTGGTATGTTAGCAAGTAATGCAGTAGGAAGTAATGATGGCTTAAATCTACTCAAAACCTCTCTACAGTCATTAATTTTGAGTAAATATGGATTTGATGTTTCTCCAGAAAGCATACTCGCCAGAGGATTTGGAGTAGTGCCCAATACTAATTTACAACTACTATTTAATAATGTAACTCTCAGGTCATTTACTTTTCCATATATTATGAGTCCAAGAACTAAAGACGAATCCATAAAAGTGAATAAAATTCTAAGAGTATTTAAGCAAGGAATGGCCGCAAAAAAGAGAATAGCTCAAGCTGGAGGGCCTTCATTATTTCTAGGAACACCCAATGTATACAAATTGGAATATTTGACAACAGGAGGAAGCTCAATCAAAGGAATAAATAAATTTAAAATATGTGCGTTAACTTCATTTAATGTAAATTATACTCCAACAAATGAATGGTTAGCATATAATGAAGGACAACCAGCTTCCGTAATTATGGAATTAACCTTCAAAGAAATTGAGCCCATCTTTGATAATGATTATCAAGAAAATCCTGAACTAAAAGATTTGGCTTCTGTACCAGACGACCATATAGGATATTGATATGGCTTATTTTAAAGAGCTTCCAGCTATAAAAATTAAATCTCAAGTTATAGATAAAACTTCGTCAGAAGAATATGCTACAATTAAAAACTTCTGGAGAAGAGCTAAACTTCGTGAAGATATTGGAAATTTTAGTGATATTTTTGCGCCTTATCAAATTAGTGAAAACGAACGCCCAGACCAAATTGCGGAGAAGTTCTATGGAGATTCGGAATTAGATTGGGTAATTCTAACCACCAATAATATTATAAATTTAAACAATGAATGGCCATTAGATAATAACACTCTATATGAGTATTTGTTGGAAAAATATGGAAGTGAATCTGCACTTCTAGCTACTCATCACGTAGAAACTAATGAACTCCGAGATAACTTTAACCGAATTGTATTACCAAAAGGTCTTCAAGTAGACCCAGCACAAAACATTCCTACATCCGTAACTACAGAAGATGGTAAGACTAGTTATGAATTAGATGCATATCCACCACAAGACAATTTAACGACAATTGAAATTAATTTAATTCAAGTTCTGCCCGTTCTTCAGAGAGAAGAAGGTATTGTTCTTTATCCCATTCCTGATATAAATATAGAAACATCAAAACTTAAAGTATATCCTAGAATAAATCCAATTATTGATGTGAATATAGATAATGATTTAGCAACATTCTGGCCATCTGGTTGGGGAGGGTCCTTTGAGGTATATGGTAGAGATGAAAACAAACTAATTATTGTGGAGGACTCCATCAATACCATATACAAAATTACATTAACGAATAGGCTATATGAAATTGTTGAAGTATTAGACCCCATTACTCAAAAAATGATTCCTACATTCCGATTCAGATACCTACCACCTAGCTAATATGATTGGACCATTACCAAACATTCAAATTGATTTTACCGTTGAAGATTTTGGAGTAAACATCTCTGGGTCTGGAGGTGCAAGCAGATATTCTGGATTAACTTCAGTAACAAATTATGACTATGAAGTACAAAAAAATGAGGGTAAGAGAACTATCCTCATTCTTAAGCCCGAATTTCTCGGAGTATTCATATCTGATTTAAAAAATGTAATGAAGTACGATAAATCTTCTCAATTTGAAGATAGCACAACAAAGAAAGTTTAACTTACATTGCAGCTAACTTTGAGAAATAATCCAGTGCTGAATCAGCATCCTCGTCATCCTCATCATCAGAAACTTTAGCTGAAGCGGACTTGTTTACAGAATCATATTCCTGTTGAATTTCTTCTTGAAGTTCAGAATCAACTTTCTTTCTAGAAGCAGGAGCAGAGGTATTACCTAATACTAGGTCCAATCTTTGTTGAAGTGTATCATAGTCCTTGAAGTTAGTTTCTGCAACCAACTCAGTAATATTATGAAGCTGAGAATAAATTTTCTTCAATTCTGCCTCATCTCCACCTAGAAGTTCAGTGGAGGGTGCAAATTCAGAACTATCATAATTCCAATAACCATCCTTCTTCAAAACTTTAAGCTTGAAGTCTGCACCAGTCCAAAAATCAAATGGATTTAATGGAGTTTCGTCTTGAAATTTAGGACGAAGTGCAGCATCAATCTTTTCAAAGATTTTTTTACCAAACTTATAGATTTTAACTGTTCCTTCATTTTCTGGAGAATCCGAGTCCTTAAGAACTAGAATATTTGCATAATAGGAGAGTTTACGCTTACGTTCTCTCACGATATTCTGTTTTTGCTTGTCCCCTGTTGCCCAATCTACGGAATTGTTCGCACAAATCGCACATTTGCGACCAATGCTTGTGGGACAATTTTCAATTAACCATTGGCCACCAGGACCCTGAAATGCGTGACTAAACATTTGCACGTATTCATCTTCCCAATCAGCTCCTGCTGGAAGAAAACGAATCACGGCATAGCCAGTTTCGGTTTTCTTGCTTAGAGTAGGTTTCCAGAATCTCTCGTCATCCCTAATTTCTCCCGAGCCACTATTTAGTTTTTCAACTTGTTTAATGAGCTTCTCAGTCAGTGAGCCCATTTTTGATTTCTTTTTAAGTTCTTGAAAGTTCATTGTGTTTAATGTTCGTATAAATTGTATATGGCCTGTTGGATTAGCTTTAAGTGGATTTCCTAGCCACGATATTATTTTAGTCTAAGGTTATCAATTTAGCAAGTTCTGTTATAGTCTTCTCAAGAGATTTAAATAAATCTTCAGTATTATCTTCTTCAATAATTCCAAGAATTTTAGCTTGTTTAATAATCAACTCCTTCACTTCTTTAGCTTCCTCGTCATCAGATAGTGTGAGCCTAAAGAAGAACAATTTCTGCTTCTCTAAAAATTCTTTCATTAAATTTATATATGCTACTCTAGTTTCTTTTGTCTCCATCGGAGACGTGAACATCTTCACTAACAATTCTTCCTGCATATCCGCCAATTCTACCATTGCAGCCGCGACTACTTCAGAGTCAAAAAACTTATTCACAAACAATTTCCCTCATAATTTCTAGGTATATATCTCTATTTATACTCAAAAATGGAGAGTATTTTTTAACTTTTAGACTTACTATCTCCCAAATTGGGTCAGTTAATATTTTATCATAGGAACTCACAAAATTTAATAGCTTATCAATAATAACTAAAGTTTCAAGTGATATTGCAGAGGAAATATATTTTCTGAGCAATGGAGAATGTTGGCCAGGTTCGCATTTCATAAATTCGTTTAGATTTCTATGAGAGATAAAAACCTCTAATTCAGTTTTAAACAAATAGGATAAACTCTGAATATTCCTTTTCCATTTTAAATATGTTTCCTCACCTTCCCGAATCAAGTCTGGAATATAAACACCCCTCGCATTTTGCGAATATGCAAAATTTGATACAAAGAAATCCTTTATTTCCTGTTCATTTTTCTGTCGGGAGAGCTTCTCGAAAAAATATCTGTCTTTTCTGACATTATAGGATTTGATAGATGCCCGAGTTTTCCAATTATATTTAAAAATATCATAACTGGGTTTAGTAAAGTGCTGCTTCACACATAAAAAGGCACAAAAAACCTCAAATGGAGTCATAGAACAGATTTTGTCTTTGTCTTTGTAGTTTTCTTCAGATAGTTCAGTTTATCAGCATTAAACTTGATTCGTTCTTTGAGTGGTTTAGAGATTAACTTTGGAACTGTCTCCAATTCAATACTATTATCATCACAATAAGCGATGATAGCTTCAATATAATCACAATGATTATCTCTCACATAAGTTTCAATATCTAAAGAAAATTTTTCTGAGGATAAGAATTTAGATTCAAGTACATTTTCTATCGCCGTGGTAGTATCAGTCATTTACATTTTCATTCACGTAGGTTTTGATATATTTTACCAGAAGCTTAATGTATTTTGCAAGGTCTTTTTCCTCGTAAATAATCAATTCTCCATTTTCACAAGACATAATGATGACCAATCTCTTAACCTCTATTCCCGTCATTTCCTTCAACATAAAGGCATAAGCACAACACTGAACAAAATAATGCTCTAACCAAGCTCTAGGCTTGGGTTTCACCGAAGTTTTATAATCGATGATTGCTAAATCTCCATCATATTCTGCAACCAAATCACAAGTTCCAGCGATACCGAGATAATCGCTATACATTGTTAACTCAATGCCGAGTATTCTTCCAATTCGGTCTAGAGCTGGCTTATTGAGTTTAAATAATTTAAGTGCTAGTTCTGTCGTTTCTGGAAATTCTATTCCTTGAAGATAACACTCATTTAATGTGTGTAAATTTGTACCTCTTGTAGTAGAGGCTTTGATAACTCTATCCGCCTCCACATTTCCAACTTTCTTTCTCCAGTTTACAAAAATATCACGATTGAAAAAACTTGTGACCGTAGTGACGGAAATATAAGTTTTATTCTCATCATCAGGTTTGAAGTATAATCTTTTCTCTCCAATATGCTTTCTCTCAAGCTTAGGTAACTCTAATGGACAATAATCAAATTTCATAATTTTAATCTTCCTTTAGTATATCCACACCGTATCTATTCGCCAACGACAATTAGGTTTTCTATAATACCATTATTGACCCAAATTCTCTTAGGGCGAAGTTTTGCTTTTTGACTTAGTTTTGTAATAGTTTCAGGTGAATGTTTTTTCCCATACATTGGATTATTTTTTCCACTAACATTGTGGTGGTTTCTACTTATCCGTTTTCTAGTCTCATAACTAAGTTTTTTCCCCAAATGTTTAGCTCTTATTTTTTCTTTAGTCTCATCCAACATACTTCTACCAATTAACCAAGGTTTGGGCTTCCCCCTAACTGCCTCACTCATTCGCTTCTTTGTTTCATCACTATGTAATTTACCGTACATTCCAGTTCTACGTTCCTTATGTAATTGTTTGGAACGTATAGAACATTTTTGTCGGTATTCCTTAGTTCTTTCCCACCCAAAAACCATATCTCCACCATCAGTTAAATTGTATCCATGTGGAACTTTACTATTATATTTTTTAATATAATACTGTTCCAACTCATACGCCTTTTCTATAGCATTAACATCTTCAATTAAATTAATATGAAAATTGCCCATACCATATTTTTTAATTGCTTTAGTTAAAAGAAATCCCCCTATAAGTATGTTGGCAAAATCTCTTGACAATATCAAATTTTGTCATCCCAACATAATGTTTTCTATTATTCAAATTAGTAATTAAGTAAATATTGTACACGTTAAAGATTTAAAGTTTCTTTAGCAATTAGGAATTCTTTAACTAGCCCAGACCTTACTATGTCATCAATACCGAACTCAATAATATCAAAAGAAGGCATAATTTGCAAAATTCTCATAAAGTCCACCGTACCCATTCTTTCGGTAACATTAGTTAAATCAGATTGAGCTGCATCTCCTGCAAATACAATCCTACAATTTTCACCTACTCTGGTGATGATGGAACATAATTCGTGAAAATTTAGGTTGGAGAATTCTTCAACAATTATCACACAATTATCAAAAGTTAATCCACGTAAAAATGATGTATTATAAAATTTAATTGACTTCTGATTTTTAAGATTATCATAAAGCATATCAAAGTCTGCATCATTTGAGAGCTTAAACATATACTTAACCATATTGCGATATGGTGTTTCAAAATATCCACTCTTTTCATCCGAACGGCCAGGCATAAAGCCAATTGAACGAGTTTGAACCAATGAACGAATAATGTATATCGTATCCTTCTCACTAAACTCATCAAATATTTCTTTTATAGCGTTGTATAGTGCTATAAAAGTTTTACCCGTTCCTGGTGTTCCATGTGCGACAAGATGTTTTCCTTTGGAATAACTATCAAAGAATCTTCTCTGGTTTTCCGTCATTGGGTCTATATCTAACAAAAAGTCTTTACCAATTGCTGGTTTTCTTTTTGCAGATTTTGTAACTAAAGTATTCGTACCATATGGTACTTGAGAACTAGAAGATTTTCTACGAGCCATATGAGTTTAGAGTGGTTTTACGATTGAGCCTGGAACAGTTCCAGCTTTCTTTAGGACCTCATTCCAGGAAGGATGATTGGAGGATAGCTTATCCTGCCAAAATCCTGCTTCTCCTGGGCTTGCGCAGCCTTGGCTCCAATCTCTATCCCAACCATTCTTGAAATTTTCCGATTTCCATTTCTCCCAATCTGAAATGGTCATCTCCAATTCCTGAGTTTCTCCTGTCGCTTTATTGATAACTGGGTATATCGGCAAAATCTTATCTCCTAATTTGTAATATGGTATTCAGTCAAACCAACTTCCTTTTAAGGTTTTATAAGATTGTCTTAAAGTTTTATGTAGTTGTTTGACCTGTGTGTAAGCTTCCTCCGTAGTCATTTTTCCATTACTTGCAAGTGCGGAAATATATCCTACGTGAGTTGCAAAAATAGAAAGATTATTTTGAGATGCGATATCTAAAAAGTCACCATTTCCACTCGGAACACTAAAAATGAATTTTTCAATTTCATTTTTTTTATTTAGTTCAGAATCATCCATAATATTTCAAGGAGATAATTTAGCTCTATGTAATCTCTTCGTTGCATAATACTCCCAAACATTCGGAGCCCAACGTTGAATATGAGGAGTAATTGCCTCAACTAAGGCTTGAATCTCCAATTGTGCGTCTAATTTAGCACGAAGGTCCATAAAGTGAAGAACAGAACGAAGATTAAAAGAGACTACAAAATTTTGACGAATTGCTTGAGGTAGATAATCTCTAGCGTGTTCCTCTGCTACTCCGTTCTTACGAAGAATGTCATAGCGCACACAAGCCTCGTAGATGTGTTCTAGTTCTCTTTTATAGTCTTCCTCTGTCCAATCGTACTTAGCACCCTTACGGTTGACGTAGAAGCCTGGTGGGCGCACATAAAATACATCCTCGGGAGTAAGTTCTCCTGTAACTACTCTTTGAACTCTTCTGCCCGTATATCGTTGACTTTGAACATCGAAACTAACTGAAATGCGATGAGTTCTTGCTTGAACCATTACATTATGAACAAATCCAGAAGTAGATATAGTAAGTCCTGGATGTTCTAGGGGTCCCCAATGATGGCGGTCATTGGCCAACAGATTATCAACTATCCATTTACCACATTCACTAGGAGATGGAGGCTGAACCTCGTGAATTGGAATCTCTGAGTAATCACCTTTCGCTGCCTGCCAAACTACTTGTTCTGGAATCGGATAACACTGTAGTAATACTACCTGAAGTCTTGGGTCTAATTGCAATAATTCTGATGCTGTGGTGGGTCTCATTTTTTTCCAAATCCTCTATATTGTGTGGCTTCAATTTGTGAAATATGTGATTTCAAAATTCTAATTTGAGAATTCATTTCATCAATCTTCTCTTCGGCAAATAAGTGTTGGTTCTTCATTAGTCTATTCATTAACTTCAATAGCTTCTTCGCTCTAGTCGTTATCATTCCTCATCCTCAAATACTTCATCATAATCCGTCAGTTCTCTCGGAACAAGTTGTATAGGTACGATTGATTCCTCTAGTTCAATGCGCTCAATTGCTAATTCAATCTGTAATTTGAGTTCGTGTACAGTTTGTTCAGCAACTCTAACAAGATTAAGAATGGTTTCTCTATTTTTCATACCTTTAGCTCATCAATCTTAAGTATAGAATGAACCTAATCATAAGTCAACATTAAAAAAGGACCTTCTCGGTCCTCATTATTATCTTCTTTTTTTATTTGCTAGTTTTGGAATATAATTAAATGTCTTGGGAGAAATATTCCCACTTGTCCAATCTATTCCATTCACATTCTTATACTTATCATAATAATGGTCAAAAACCTCAACTAGAAATCCCTGAACAATATCATACTTCAACTCATCATCTATTTTATAAGAGACCAAATAACTATCACTAGGTAATTCCTTACTTTCTGCAGCTATGGGGTCGCAATCACAAGTCAACACAATCACCTATTCACCTCCCAAACAATATCTGGATATGCTTCTGAAACTAATTCTTTCGTAATATGATACTTATCCGTAAGCCTCTTATCTTTAACCAGGCACATAATTTCAGCATCCAGTGGATGAATTCCCTGAAGCATTTCAATAAACATACTTTCTCTTCTGAGTGAAGTTATATTTGAATTTCCAGGAACACCAGAAGAAGACATCACAAAATTAATAAACTTTTCATACTCCTTTCTTAAAGTACTATGCCCAGTTCGGATTTTTTCAGTATAGCCCACGGAATTATTATCATAAAATTCCATCTTCTCAACTTCTTTCTGAATCGTTTGAGAAACTGTTCCAGTTTTTACCATATCCTCACCCACAGTAGAATATGGAACCTCACCTGAAGGAAGCATAGAAAGTACATTATTATCAAAATTCCAAATAAAGATGGTCTTCAGTGAATCGTGCTCATTTTCCTTCAGAATTTTAATCTTAGTTTCAGAATCTGGAACGCGATTTATGAGTTGTAAAATCTCAAAAACAAAAGGATTTCTTGGAAGACTCAAATCAATCGGCTCAGAAGAAGCGACCTGAACAACTTTTGGTTTAGTTGCTGTAGTTCTTGTGGGAACTTTAGTTGTTCTCGGTTTAGTAGTTCTTTTAGCTGGTGTTGCTTTAACAATAGTATCTGTTGAATTTGTCATATCAAAATAAAAGTTTTATATATGTAGGCAATTATCATTCATTAACTGGTGTTCCATCTTCATCGGAATCATCATCTTCAAATAAAGATTTATACTCATCATTAAAATCTTCATACATTCCAGGATGAATTGTAAGTGCAAGAACTTCATCTGGAACAAGGTCTCCATTACTATCAAAAAATTCTGGATGCAATGGTTTAGCTTTGGGTATCATCATATTGTCTAAATATGATTTAATTGTCCATCCTAAACTCACTCCCACAAGTAAAAATAATATCATCAATATACTAAAGATTGTAAGTGCTATTGCTATCATTTTATCTCCTTGCTGTGGGGAAAATACTTAAACTTAGCTTAAGATTAAATTCTTTTCGGAATAATTTCAATGTTTTATCAAAATTATATGAAAATAATTTTGGATTAACTCTATTCGGAGAATGTAGTAAAACCTCGGTTCCGAGATTACGAGTATTCTCATTCATATTTAGGTTGCTCAAATTAAGTTATGTTGTTGTAGATACTTAATCGTATCTACACAACCCCCAATATTTTTATCATTAACCACTACTTGTGGGAAAGTACTACCTTTCCCAAATTTGGAAATAAATTCTTCCCGAGTAAAATTTGTTTCTAATTCTTCAATTATCACAGGAAATCCCTTCGTAATTGAAAGTTGTTCTAGTACTTGTTTAACTTTTTCACACCAGGGGCACAATCGTTTGCTATAAATTTTAAAGTTCATTATATTTTTCTAGGTCTATAGACTACCAATTCATCATCAGCAATGAATTTTTGCCATTCTATAATAGCGGATAGTCGTTCAGTTGTAAAGAAATCTTGTTGAAGATACCATTCTGACCAATAAGTGTGTCCTTTGTCTAGATTACAACTCTCACACGCACATATCAGGTTCGTAACTCTATCAGTTCCACCTTTAACTTTAGGTGTGATGTGGTCTAGAGTCAAATTTATATCACTTCCACAATACGCACACTTATTGCCCCAATGGTCTTTGATTAACTGTTTCCATAATTTCGTTGCTTGAGATGAAGATGTTGCATACAAATTAAAGAGATAGTCTTGAGGGCAATCGTAGAGTTTCATAGTATGAAACGAACTACATCTATTTATTTGAATATCTTATCCAAATGTTGGTGTAAGTTGAACCCATTGTACTGAATCTCCATCATTTACATAGCGATACGTGATTAATTTTGATGTACTGGTATCTGTCCACTCATCTCCAGCTAGAGGGTTTGATGGTTTTATATTAGAATAAGTATGCGTATAACCAATAGGACTAGAAGCTATAGACTCAGGAATTATTTCCCATTTGTTTGTTGTAATACTCCACTTCCATCTTGGAGATGAATTTGGGTCTTCTGGCCAAAATTGCTCAGAAACACTCATTTATAGTCCATCCTCTATCCAAAGTACAGTGTCTGGTGTGGAAGTATCCCACCAAATATATTTAGTAGCCCCATTCAGTTGAACTGGTGATGGCTCAGTATGCCCAATAAACACTGGAGATGAGGAAGTCACAATATTATCAATTTTAAGTTTATCCGTATTAGAAAGTAATCCACTTTGAGTCGTAGAAGCTATAGACGTAAGAGGTTGATAAGTTCCTAAACCAGTAATAGTAGAGGTTGGTTGAGTTCCAGTATGATTAGTTCGGTTTAGATAGAAGCTTGAAGCACTTAGTCCAATACCAGTTAGATTAGTACTAAGAGGTTGATAAGTTGTAGAGGCTATAGAAATACTTAAGTAAGTACTCAAACCAGTAATAGTAGAGGTTGGTTGAGTTCCAGTATGATTAGTTCTAGACAAATAGAAGCTTGAAGCACTTAGTCCAATACCAGTTAGATTAGTACTAAGAGGTTGATAAGTT
>Ga0247831_1000771_pt1 | contig 68532 bp, 73 predicted proteins | sample LaCruzMarch2015__9_FD_192406 | JGI IMG/M metagenome (GOLD analysis project Ga0247831, IMG submission 192406) | Freshwater microbial communities from meromictic Lake La Cruz, Castile-La Mancha, Spain - LaCruzMarch2015_1m | ecosystem: Environmental > Aquatic > Freshwater > Lake | place: Spain...
AGGAAGTAAAAGAAAAGAAATTTATTAGTACTGGAAATTATCTATTAGACGCAGCTTTATCAGCTAGATTAGTAGGAGGTGGAATTTTAGGAGGTAGAATTTTTGGAATTTTAGGTGAAAGTGGTAGTGGTAAATCCTTTATAGCATATTCAATATGTAGATCGGCACAAAAAGATGGATATTCGATTATTTATATTGATACTGAAAACTCAATAGATTTAGACGGAATCACGAAGTATGGTATTGATAACTCTAATGAAAAATTCAGATTAATCAGATCAAATAAAGTTGAAGATATAAATATGTCACTCACTAAATTATTGGATGATTTAAAAGAAGCTAAATTAGGTGGATATGAAATGCCAAAATTACTAATTGTATTAGATTCAATTGGTATGATGTCATCTAATAAAGAAAAAGAAGATTTGTTAAAAGGTGCAATGAAACAAGACATGACGCGTGCGAAAGGATTAAATGCTCTTTTTAGAAGTATTAGTTCTGATCTTGGATACCTTGATATTCCTATGATCTGCTGTAACCATACGTATCTTTCCCAAGATTTATTTCCCAAGGAAATTTCCAAAGGCGGGATGGGTCTAGTCTATTCCGCATCAGTTTTAGGATTTTTAAGCAAAAGTAAGCTTAAAGATGGAACAGAAGATGAGATGGATTTAGGTCAGTCAGGTATTTCTGTTCTATTCAAAACTCAAAAGAATCGTTTAGCCAAACCAAAGAAAATTAGATTTGATATCTCATTTGCAACAGGATTAAATAAATATAGTGGTTTAGAGAATTTCTGTCGTCCAGAATACTTTGAAAAAGTTGGAATTGCTCAAGGTAAAATGGAAGTTGATAAGAAAACTGGTGAGATGACATTTACACCAGGGGGTAATAGATGGTATATAAACCATTTAAATAAATCAGTTACGACTAAACAATTATTCACACAAGAAATATTCACACAAGAAGTTCTTGAGAAGATGGCGCCAATTGTAAATGATTATTTCAGATTTAAATCATTAGATGAAATTGAACAAGTTGAAAAAGAGTTTAATGATATAATTGAGGATGTAGAGGAGGAAACACCAGATAGTGAATCATTTGATGCTGGCGATTTTTTTAACTAATTTATTATTTATAAAACCTTAAATAAACTCCAGTTAATAATTTATCTTTTATTTCTGGAAGTTTATTTATTTCGTAATGAAGTCCTGCTGATCTTTCCCAAGAGGGAGTTAAGATATAGAACCATTCTTCGTATTTCATATAATTTAATAATGTTAATAATGGCGTTTCTATTTCAACTAGTTTAAATTCTTTTTTATCGTATTTCTCTATTGTTATTTCTACTATATCTTCTATATCTTTAATATTAAAATCCTTAATAATATACTTTTTAATAACTTCAAAATATATATTTGAAATATCTTTTATATCCTTTATACCTATATTAAAATCTGGATCAGTATTTAAATCGATCAAAATATCATTTATATAATCAAAAGTAATTTCTAAATTATTACTAGATTCATTAAATTTTTTTAAGAATTTCATTTACTTTTATAATTTTCAAAATTTTTAATTAAATTAGAATATTCTAATTGAACATTATATTCTTTATATTTATTAGCTTTATTGTGAGTAAATTCTTTTATTAATAATCGATTATCATTATTTTTAATTTTATCTTTTACTAATGTTTTAACTTCTTTGTCTGTGTTAAGTAACAATTTTTCTAGAATATTATTAATATCTTTACACATTTGTATAGATTTTAAATTATCGTCATAAAAATTTATTTGGTTATAATCTTCAATTTTTTCATTAGATAATTTATTTCCATCGCTTTTTAATCCTAATAAGTGTTGTAAAATTAATTTTGATTTTAGATATGATATTTCATCATCATCTTTATTATAGAATGTTTCTGATATATAATAGTATTTTTTTATTTTTAATCCTATTTTTTCCAGTTTTTCTTCTAGTTTTGATATTTGTTTTTCAAAATTAGATTTTGTGTTTTTGGAACAAATTATATAAATATCATCATTTGTATTAATAATAGGTCTAAAAAGAGATATGTCTATATCAAATTTTATATTTTCAATTATTTCAGGATTTAAAAATTCTTGCATTGATATTCCTAAATTTGAAATATCTACTTTATGTTTTTTACTTTTTACTTTTAATTTATTCATAAAATCATTAGATAACCAAAATACTTTACCATTAAAAGATATTTTATTACCTTGAGCTTTATAAATTCCTGATTTGAATAAGTTAAATTCAGATACTTCTAGTTTAATTATTGGAATATTTGGATTTAATTTATCTATAATCCAAGGTTTTGATTCTGTTTTTAAAACTATATCTATTTCAATAAAATGAGCGTTCATAAAACTATATATTAAAAATTTGTTTGATATTTACTCAAGTAGTTTTATTAAGCTATTTCGTTTTCTAATGCAAATTCATATAAAGTTGGAAGATTTAAATATTTTAAAAATCCATTTCTTATTTCTTTCATATTTTTGGATTTTTTTAAAATTGATATAATTTTTATTCCAAATTCTTCTTGATATAATGATGAGCAATCAATCCAGTTTTTTTTATAATTATTATTAATTTTCCATTCAACTTCACCACCAGACAACCAGTATAGAGATTTTACTGGATCTATACCATAATAATCTATATTTTTAATTTCTAATCCCAGAATTTACTATCTATATTGTTCTTATACTTCATTATAATTGCAATTGCTTCTGCTAAATCTGTTGTTATATGATTGCCTATTTCAAAATAATAATATTCACCTTCTTTGTCAATTTTTATGAAGTTATCTGACCATAAGTCAAAGTTTCTCATTATATCCACTTTTTTCTTTTTCATGAATGAAAAATTATTTTTTATATCAATTTTGATTTATTTTATACCACTATTCCACTTTCCTTTAAAATTTCCTTTTTCAAAAATACCATTTTCCCAAATCCCATGAAAATTTCCATCTTTAAAGATTCCGTATTTCCAAATTCCCGAATAGAAATCACCAGAGTGCCAAATAATAGTATTTCTACTAATTTCTATTTTAGCATTCTCAATTTCCGAATCTACTAGCCAATAAAATTTTTGTGATTTTAAAATGATATCTATCTCTTTTTGGTCTTTTATAGACTTTTCATTTATTAATAATTCCTGATATCTCATGTTATTGTATTTTAACTTGAGGTATATATTCAGGTAATAATATTATTAAATATATTTAAGTGGATTTTTAGCAAAAAATAAAACCTAAATATTTTGTATTTAGGTTTTATTTTTATTTGTTTAAATTGTCACATAATTTGAAATTTCCTTATCTATAAAAAGAGGAGTTTTTTCTTTTAATAAATCGATTTGAATTTGTATTCTTGATATAGCAATTCTAGCCTCATTTGTAGTTGAAAAGTCTAAATCAATAGTTTTAGACCTTGTATATATTTTAACAATATTATTAATAGCCCTTAATGAAATTATCGAAAAAGGATCAATAGTATGTTTGATAATACCATTACTTTCCTTAATTTTTAACAATTTATCAGTTAATGATATCTGAATTAAAAAATTTTCTAATTTATAAGCCATTATATTATTTAATTTTTTAAGAAGTTATATCTAAATTTATAATTACACCATCCAAGTAATTTTGAGCAATATCGGAGAAGTCAAATGATAATGAGTGTGTACCTATTGATGTTATTGATGAAACTAAATTACTTTCAGTTCCAAGTAATATTAAATTAGAACTGGTTATACTCATAATTCCATCTCTATTATCACTTATAGATTCAATCAATAGATCAATTATATTTGATTTACTAATCGTAGGACCATATGCTGTTAAAGATAATGATGTTGAGAATGTATATCCATATAAACTATATGTACCACCAGCATATGTCGGTACTGATGATGTTAATGACGATGATATTGTATAACCTGATGCCGTATTTCCAACATTTGAATAAAAATAAATTATAGGATCAATTGTGTCTGCTAATGGATCTATACTAGATATATCTATACTTGGATTAGATAATACATAACTTAATAAGGAATTAGCCTGTATGGCATCATATTCAGTTAAAAACATTAATAATAATGTTCCTAAAGTCTCATCATCAATTGTTAAAATATTAGAAGTTCTAGATATTGAATTAATAGTTGATAAATTAATATAAACCAATGGCCTATTATTAATATCTTTAATGAATATTGATTCACCAACTACATAAGATAATATATCCGTATAAGATAATCCAGTAAAAGAAGTTCCACTTTGATTAATTGTATCTGGGAAAAATGTATAAGTATCATCAATAACAGCAACCATTATATCTAATGTAACAGAATATTTAATATTTGGATTTGTTAAGTATAATTGTTTAATTCTATTAGAAGAATTTCCGGTTAAAACCATTAATTGATTAAAAGAAAATCTTGTCGAAAGATCATCATAATAATAATAATCAACATAATTATCTTCTTCATTTACAGAAGCCTTATTATAATTAGCTTTAATAGCTAAAAATGTAGAATTATCTCCTAGACCTAAGTGATTAAGTAAATAATTTGTTTGACCTGGTTTTAAAATTACTCTACTTTTTAATAATTGTTTATAAGGAATTCTAATATCTCCACCAATTAATCTCTCTACCGTATTAACACCTTCAATAGCTACAAAATCTGAATTTTGTATTTTAATATATTGACTTTTATTACCGAAAATTGATGTTCCTGGACAACCGATACACATATGTTAGTTTTATATTTAAGATATATATTAAATTAAGAAACTTAAATTATATCAATATTGAGTATCTTTAATGTCTATAAGGTATTTTTCCGAAACAGGAATTTGATCTAATTCATTTATTCTTGTTATTCTAATCATCTGTCCTTTATTTATATCTAAATAAGGATTATTAGATAAAATTGAAGAAGCTGTTGAATGTATTGTTAACGGTAATTGTCCTGTACCATAATCAACAAAATCCGTATTACTTGTTATATCCAATCTAATTAATGATGAAGTAGGACCAACATAATTAACTAAATATTGTCCTGAAAAATCAAAAACTGAGCTGGTTCCAATAAATAAATTATTTAATGTATAAGAATCTCCTTCCTTTATAGAATTATAAACCACATTCGAATTAGAATTCAATACAAATTCTAATAAATTATTAGATGTTAAGGTAATATTACTATTTAAATCAATATTGAAATCAAAACTTTTCCAAGTTTTTGCAGAATTAGGTTGATTTGTTGTTTTATTATAGAATACCGGTAAATCAATATCACTTATTATCAATGTTTCAATTTGTGTTTCATCAGTTGCTGATGCTGTTGCTATACCTAACGGATTTATTGTAGATATATAAATATCTAACTTCTTATTCTCTGTTGATAAATCACTACCACTAATTAATATATCTACACTCTGTCTAAATTCTAAATCTGAAGTTAATATAAGTTTTAAATTGTTATTATTAGGTAATATTAACGATACCTCATCATTATTAATAACATGTGCCATAAAATCTTTATATCTAGGAACATTTATATTTACTGGAATTATACCAGAGGTATTATACATATCAGTTGTATTATAAACTTCTATTGATTTATATTTTCTATCTATACTATTATATTTTATACTTGGTGGTGTTGTCTGTGAATTAACCTCAATTTCAATAGTATCAGAAGATTCAGATTGTAAAGTAGAATAAAGTTTTAATAAAGATTCTAAATTAGATATTTTAGAATTTATAGTTGCAAAATCTTTTTGAGAATATAATAATTGTTTTAGATTTAATACTTCAGCTTTAATTGATGAATGTTCACTTATAATATTTAAAAAACTATCATTAACTGAAGCTAATCTTTTCATTGCCTCATTAAATAAATTCATACTAAATAATGAATTGATTGCTTCTGGATTATAAGCATCAACAGGATTATCGTGTATAATATTAAAATTTAAATTAAGTCCAAAAGCATAAGCAGTCCCATCTTGATTGCCATTTGCTACTAATTTTTTATATGTTGGAAATCTTAATCCAATTTCAGAATCTTTTGGATTATTATCTGGATTATCTAAAAAAGATATACCATATAAATTAGTTTTTTTATTTCCAGTTGTGTCCTCAACAGTATAATACCACAATATAGCATTAAATTCAAAATCCTTTGGAGGAGTGTTATTAACTTCTAATGCGTTAAATTGATCAAAATTAGATAGTGACCTATCTTTTAAATTCATTTTAACATAGTGACTAGTATCAAAATCTAAAATTATACCATCAACAGATGAACCATCAACAATTGGTGCATTTATATCTCCACTAACTCCAAAATAGTCTCCACTTCTTCTTAAAGAATCTCCATTTGCTGATTCATAAGTAAAATCCTCTGTATCAAAATGTCCAAAATAAGAACCAGGGTAATTTTGAGGAGAACTCACAATTAGTGATGAAAATAGTTCAGCTCCAACAATTTCTGGTTGATACTGGTTAGGTATAATTGGAAATATCATACCTGGTTTATAATTTACATCTGCTACTGTTCTAAATAAAATATCTGGAGTCTGCCCAGTATGATCTGGAATATGTGCATAAACTTGTGTATAAGCTTTATTAGCTTCTTGAACATTTGATACACCATTTACTTCTCCAATATATTTAACTAATTTATGATAAACTATTTTAGCGATACCATTTAGTCCAGTAGTTGTACTTATTATAGTTGGAAAATCAACTAAAACATCATGTGTATCATTTGTATTTACAGAAACCGAAAGTACTTTTAATTGAATCGGACCTAACCATTCAGTAGTTCCTATTCCAAACACATCTTCTATTAAAGGCAAATCGTTTATAGAATTTACTTCTATAACATCACCAGATCTAAAATTTGTTATACTATTTAATACTATTTTTAAAGCCTGGTCACCTGCCACTAAAAATTGACCATCAACTGGTGAAGAAGATGAAGTAACTTCTGTTATAAGATATTCACTAATTTCTCGTTCTTTCCAAAGATATTCTCTAAAATATGTATCATCTGCTAAATTATTTCTTTGAAATTCATTTAAACTATCAATATATTCATCTTGTGGTAAAGCTGGTTCTAGACTAATAAGTCCTAGTTTTTTACACCATTTATAAAATATTTTTTCAGCAGTTGTCTCAAGTGCAGTATTATCATAATAATACTCAGTATTATTTAATCTAGATTCTCGAACTGTAATTTCATGATTAGCTACATAATTTCGAAGAGATTCGATAACCTGTTCTGAAAATGTGGGAGGTTGTGTTGCTGATAGTGTTGAAAATGTAGCAAAATCCCAATATATATTTTCTGAAGCAGTACCACCTATATTATTCTCATCAACTAAATTTTGAATTGGTAAATCCAATAAAACATATTTAGAAAAATACATTTTATAATTTGAATTTTGATGTGCTGCTGATATATCTTCGGCAGCGCCTGGAAAAGCATAAAATGATGTTCCATTTTGTTTTAGTGTTTTGTACAAGGGGCAAACCATATTTTAATATATATTTAATTATATATAAAAAAAAATAAATCTTCTATGATAAAAAATAACGAATCAAAAGTAGAGATTACAAATAGAAATATTAAATATTATACTGATAAAAATTACATATGTGATATTGGTGATACTATTACAATTGATATTTCTACTATGCCAGAAATGTCACATAATAAAGTGATTGCTATATGTGAGATATGTTTATCTGAAAATGAATTATGTTTTTCAAAATATAATAAAAATAAAAATCGTCAGGGATTCTATTCTTGTAAAAAGTGTTCGGGTAAGAAGAGAAAAATTACAAATATTATAAAATATGGAATAGAATCTACATTTCAAAGAGATGATATTAAAGAAAATAATAGAAAATGGATGTCATCTTTAGAATTTAAAGAAAAATCTAAGGAGTCTTTACTTAAAAAATATGGTGTTGAATCATATTCAAAAACTGATTCTTTTAAAGAAAAAATGTCTAATTTTAATATTGAAAATAGAGAGTATTTAAGAAATAAAAGAGAATTAACTTGCTTAGAAAAATATGGATATAAATCTATTTTAGAAATTCCAGAGTTTAAAGAAAAAGCTATGTTTGAAAAATATGGAGCAAGTTATTCATTTCATGTTACTGATATTAAAGAGAAAATACAGAATATAAATTTAGAAAAATTTGGACATATATCCCCATTGGGAAATAAAGATGTTCAGGATAAAATAAAAGAAAGGTTTATATATAAGTCAATTGAAAAAGAATCTAAATTTTATGGTAACTCATATTTGATAAATAAGTATCAAATATATAAAAGAAAAGTTCAATATCATACCTACAAGATTAAAAAGGATATATTTAATACTTGGAATGGAATAGATTATTATGATAATGAATATATCAAGGACAATTTATTATTAGATAAAAATAATCCAGGATTTCCAACAATTGACCATAAAGTATCTTCATTTTATGGATTTATGAATAATATTGATACATTTGAAATTTCGGATATTAAAAATCTCTGTATAACAAAAAGATCTAATAATATATTAAAATCTATTATTAGTGAAGAAACATTTAAAGAAAAAATCTTATTGGATAGTAAATAGTATTAAATATTAAACAAATTATATTATAATATATATAATTTTAATGATTAATGATTTATTTTATATAATTGGGTTATTTATACTTATAATTTCTTTTTCAAATGCTGTTAATTTTATTAAATTTACTAAAATAAGAAGATGGGTTTTATCATATAAAAAAGTTACTGGAAATGATGTATTAAAAAAAGATTTTAAATCTAATCAAGAATATAATATTTTTACAATTTATTCTTTATTTTTAGTAATAGAATCTATTTGGTTTATAATAGGTCTTATATCAAATAGTTGGTATGTATTTCTACTATTATTATTTATAAGTTTGATTTTAATACTTATAAATATGTATTTTGAATACAATATTGTATTCAAAATATTTGGATTTATATTTTCATTTTTAAAATTTCCAGTGATATTATTTTTGATTTTAAATCATTTTCATTTTCACTTAGATATATTTACTTACTTAGAAAATTGCTTAACAAATTCCTGAACGGATACCAATGTTCCTTTAATAACATATTCATATAAACCTAAAGCACCTACTTCAGAAGGAGGATTATCATAAAAGTTAATATCATTAAGGCATTCATCAATTTGATTTCTATATTTTAAATAAAAATCATAAATATCAGATTCATTAATTAATCCTTCTATTTTAACTTCATTTGGATCTTTAAGAAAAGAATCTATAAACGATTTAAACTCTCCTCCAGATTTTTCAATAGTAGATTCGATTAATGATTTAACTTCATCAATTACTTCTTGAAATTTATTAGCCTCAATAGCTTCTGTAAACTTTCTTATTCTTATGTTTTTCATATCTTATATATTATCCCCAGATACCAGAAAAATTACCATGATACCAAATACCACCATTAAAATAACCACCATCAAAAATACCATTAAACCAAATACCACTATTCCAAGTTGAATCTTTAAAAGTAGAAACACATTTTATACCAGTATCTATTATACCAGTATTTACTGATAAAATATCTGATAATCTTACATCAACAAAAACATCTGTAGTATTTGTATCCTCATTTATTGTAGTATCTAATATTTTATACTTTTTAGGATCATCAGTTGTACCAAATACTGAATATGTTCCAGATTCGAATTTATCAACAATATTAAAAGTATCTCCAATATTAAATCTATATATACCGTCTAGTCTAAAATCATTATATGTATTATTAGCTCTTATTCTTATAATATCAATTTCATTTAAAATACCACCCTGCCATAGTGAAGAATTAAATTCTATATTATAAACATTACCACCATAGAAAGTACCACCACTAAATATACCTGTATACCAAGTAGAATATTTATGTATCTCCGAAACATCAGGTAATCCTCTATCATTTAAATTTAAAAATGAATGAAATTCTCCTTTTATAAATCGGCCACCATTCCAAATAGAATTTCTACTATTAAATGATTTTGTTCCAAATCTTGATTTTGTATTTACCAACTCATTAAATTCACCATCATACCAGAAACCGTTTTGGAAATCTCCGCCTAAAAACTTACCATCTAACCAATAAGATAAGCTACTATCAGTATTAAATAATCCATTGTTCCAAGTACCAAGTACCCAAATTCCACCTGAAAAGATACCATTGTTCCAAGTACCATCATTCCATGTTCCATCAAACCATCTACCATTGTTCCAAGTACCATCATACCATCTACCAGAATACCATGTACCATTTTCCCAAGTTCCTCCAAACCATCTACCACCATACCATACTGAACTATATTCATTAGTTGAAGCATTATCAACCTTAACAGTTAGTAAATTATCTGTAATTATCTTAGAAGTCCATTTTCCAGAATACCAATCCCCGGATTTCCAATATCCAGATATCCAAGTTCCTCCAAACCATCTACCACCTTCCCAAGTTCCTTGATACCAAACTAAATTTTGGTCAGAATCTAATCCTATTATAGCATTTGATACTTCAGCATCTAAAATCCAAAAGAAATCTTCTGTTAATCTTACTAAATCTAATCCATCAATAAGTCTAAATCTATATTTTTTAAAATCTATATTTTTTAAGAAAAATTTATTAATATCTAAATCATAGTTTTCAGGCAATATTTGAATAGATTGTTTAACTTTTTTATCACCAACACCTAAGTCAAATATATCAATTGGTTCAAAATTTAAAAATGGATCTTTTTTTGTATATAATACAACTAATTCATCTTGTGAAAATCCAGTCCAAGGTATATTAATTTCTATTGCAGTATCATCTAAATATTTAATAACATGATATCCTAATAATTGTGGCCAATAAGACATTGTTCCAACAATATCAATATTTACGCCATCTCCATCTTTTAATCCATGTGGTACAGTAAATGAAAACTGATATTTAGAATTAACAGATTGTAAAACAGTTGCTGGTAATTCAAATTCATTTTGTAATTTTGTAATTTGAATAGCTAATTCATATTTATAATCAGTATAAACAATACCAGTTAAATCGTCAACTATATCACAATCTGACAATAATACTTTTGTATAAGAATCAGTTGGTATTTTAAAATTAATATTATTTTCATAATTCGTATAATAATAACCTGGTTCAATTGAAATCTCAGACCATTTTAAACCTTCATTATCCTCATATGGTCTTTGCAATCCATTTATATATTGTAGATCATCTGATATTTGTTGAAGTGTTCTTCTACTATGAATAGAGACTGATGATATTGTATTAGTTCCTGATAATTTATCGTGAAATACCATAACATAATATGGTTCTGTTCCAGAATTATCATAATACTTATCAATTATAAGTAATCGTTTGGTTACGTATTGATTAAATTCTGGATCTGGAGGCCATGAAAGACCCTCTTTTATTGTCACATCAACAAAGGTCCACAACATAAATGAATCCCAAATTGGTTTCAAATTAATTCCAAAATATATTTTATTTGTTTCTAATTGTCCTGAATATGTTCCATTTATAAAATCTAAATAAACTATATTATCATTTACGACTAATGAGTCTGATATTCCAGAATCTGGCCCTGGAATATCATCATATTTTGGCAAAGCTAAAAATTCTTTATTAGGAACATACCTAGACTGATCTATAAAATTTAAATAACTTAATAAGTTATATGTTGGTGTGTAACCAAAATTTAAAAATCCAGATGGATATAATATATCTTCTTCTATTAAGAAACCATTTGTATTTAATATTTCTACATTTGCTTGTAAATTATAATAAGCTGAAAACTGACTATATTTACCAGTCACTTGAAAAGATTGAGTTATACCTATTGGTGAAGATATAGGGTTTGGATAATAGTCAGTAATAGATTCAATATCATAAGCATTTGATATATAATGTTTTTTAAAATTTTCTAAAAATAATGAATTATAATCTATTTCTGTTATTGTTAATACTATATCAGCATTACCTCCAACAACACTTGTTGTTAGAATATTTATTGTATCACCAACAGAAAATCCAAATCCTGGTTCATTTAATATGATAGATGATAAATTCTTTGAACCATCGATTTCAATATCAAATTTTGCCATAGATCCTGTGTTGCTTGTTGAATTAATAGCAACATATGATCCAGAATTATAAGATGTTCCCGAGCTAGTAATTAAAAAAGATTTAACACCACCAGTTTTAGTAGGATATCTATTTAAATTTCTTATTTCTAAAGAATCTGTTAATTTACCATATTTTAAATTATTAAAAATATTCTCATTAAAATCTGTATAGAAATATTGATAATATGTAGTATTAAATCCAATAGTTTCGGAAAATATTTTATTTATAATAAATTTTCCACTGAATAAATTACAATCAATATGAATAACATCTCCTTTTTCTGGAGCACTTTGTGTTGTTCCTATTGTAATTGCCCAAATTCCTAAAAATCCATAAAAATATAATGGATAAAGAGTAGATGGTGATGTTATAGATGTTAACTGTTCTCTAAATCTGTTGCTTGTTGATGGCATTAAATTTTGAATATCTGTATAATCACAAGTAATATCTGATGTTGAATAAGTAAAAACTCCAGATAGATAATCAGAGCTTTTAAAATCAAAAGATGGCTCTACTTTAAATCCATCACTTAAATGTGTATAATATTCAAATGTTTTTAATCTATCTTTCCAATATGTAATCCAATTATTATCATAATAACTGTGAGTAGTAGATGTTACTGAGTCATAAACAGAATTTGAATTTTGTCTAAATGATATTTGTGTTTCAGTTACTGAATTAGAATCTATAAGATAACTAACCGGAACAATATATCTACTTGGTAGTCTATATTGTCCATAATCATCAAACCAATACAATTTTGAACCTGCATCATAATCCATAAATAACAATCTTGGTTTAAGATTTGAAAAGAATTTATTATCATAAACATTAGAAAATGTACCATAAATTAAACTTTCTTGCCACAATGAATTATTTCCCGTGATAACTAAACTATCATCATAATTATAAATTGAATTAATTCCAGATTGTGTATAAAAATTTGAATAGGTTACACTAAATATATTTGATTCAGTGCTTGAAAAAGTTCCTGATAGTGGATTAACTTGATAAATTGATTCAAATGAACTTAAGAATAAACTTGAAGTGGATGAGATATATCGAATACTACTTATATCACTAAATGTTGGATTTCCCAAGAAAATAAAATTGAAATCACTTACTGAATTTTCAATATCATATAAATATAAATTATCATTCTTAGCACTAATTGCGACAAAACTACTAGTCCCAGTATATAAAAGTGAAGATGTTGAAAAATATTCTAAATCCGTAATATCATCAACTAATAAATACTCATCATCAGAATCGACAAACTTTGAAACTCGTCTTTTATAAGCTGTCCAATTACCAGATTCATATAAAAAATCTATAAATACTCCATTATCACCACCAACATAAAACCTATCAATAAATTGATAAATAACTACATTAAAATTATACCCATCAAAATCAATAATATTAATTCTTTTCCAATTATATCCACCATTATCAGTTATCCATAATTGATTAAATTTCCCAACAACAACTCCTCTAGATTCATTAAAAAATGATATAGATGTTAGTGTTGTTAAAACTGATCCATCATCTCTATAAACTCTAGGATCCTTAGGAATACCTGGTTTTGGATCAGCTAATAATTCTAATAATTTAATCTTTTCAATTTTAAAATTAACTTTATTAACTTTTAATAAAGTTCCATCATCTCCACAAATCCAATAATTACTTTCAGTTTCTGATATAGATCTTAGATTTACTTTATATTTTGAATTAATAATATTTGTCTTTCCTTCCTGATGACAGATAATTATACCAAACTCTCCAATTGTTATATTTCTTTCTGGTATTGTGTAAGTTATATCATCTATAATGAATGATTGTGTTCCATGTTTTAGCGTATCATATAAGGATAATTCATACAAATTATTATAATCCATTCTATTTCTTAGAACATAATTATGTCGTTCTATGAAATACATAGTTTCACTTTTGGAATATTCTGGGAAAAATCCATTTTTTAATCTATGTAAAGACCACTGTGTTTCTCGATTAATAGTTCCAAGTTTAACACAAATTGAATATTTAATTATATTTTCATATAAATCTAAATCTGTTGTTCTCACTAATTTTTCCTTAGTATAAGTGTAAATACCATTCGTTGAATTATAAATAATATATGAGATATTATTTCCTATGGTTTCCTTTATTTGATAATGTCCATCAAAATAAGTATCTGGATCAACTGATGAATCTAAAGTTATTATAGTATATTGATTTTTAACTAAAATACGATGGCCTTCTTTTACAACAATACCATCAATTTGTAATCCTACTAATTTTTTAGAAATATCGGGTATAATATCAGTTGTTGATACATCAACATATAATAAATTTTTTATTTGATCATCTATTAATCTTTTTGGTGTAAATAGATTTTTCAAAGTCATACCATATTCTGGTAGAAATTTTTCTTTAAAATCATAAAGAACTTCTGTCGATGTTATAGAAGCTCTATTTTTTATTGGATTTATATAAGGTGATACATAAGGACTTAAAGCTGTTGAATAGTTATAATTTTTAGATTGATAATTTGTTAAAATATCATAGATATTGCCTAAATCATCCATTCTTACAAATGTAGATGCACTTAAAACTCTTTGATAAAATCTTAGAAATTTTAAATCCTGTTTTAATGATTGATAATCAGAAACTTCTAATGTATCAATATTAGGAGTCCATTTTTTAGTATCGTTATTTAATATCCACATATTTATTTTTTAACTTTTAATTTCCACATAACTGTTTTACTATTAACATCAATTGAATTACTAGCAATAGTTACTTTTGATTTAAAAAGAATTTGTTTTATCTCATCTATAAATTCATCATATTTATAGATGTCTGAAATATAATCACCAATATCAATTGTAAACTGATTTTTTTCAGAAAAAATCAAATCATAAACTAAATCATTTTTATTCTTCATGAACTATATATTAAGTATGTTCATTTTAATTAGAAGGTAGTGTGTTCAGATCTATATTTATCGTAACGATTTGCTAACTCAATTAAAAATTTATTTCTAACTATATCTTCGTTTTTAAATTCAAATATGTATAAATCTGCCATATCTTTTGTCATTCCTATAAAATCAATATAACCAGAATCTTTTTTTCTAACATCATATTGAGATGTATCACCCATCATGACAGCTTTAGAATCTTTACCGAGACGTGTTGCCCATAACATTAGTTGCTTTATTGAGGCATTCTGACAGTTATGAACTAATATATTTTCAACAAAATAATTATGATTACCATCAACCTCTATATTATATACATAATCCGTTTCGGAATTCTCTATATTTACTATATCAGTTGTTGATAGGTTTTCATTATATGATATTTTATATAAATTAATATCAAATTTATTAATATTACCGTTCATCTTGTAGGACATTGATGGAGGTATATAATTTGAGATTATACTAAACATTTTTAAAGAATTTATTCTATTTAAACATAATATAATGCCCTTTGATGTTTTGTAAATATTACTATCTAAATTGAATTTATTTTTCAATATTGATGATAATATACTCACCTCTTCATGACTCATGGAATTGGTTGAGAATGTTACGCTTCCGCTTGATTTTGAAACGGATCCATCATCCATATACCAAATAGCTAAGGTTCTTTCTGTGAACCATCTATTAACTCCGCTACTTATAAATTTTTTTGACTCTTTGTAAATGGAGTTATAAAACTCATTTGATATATTTATTGATTTTGTTTGAAACCCACATTGTGCCTCTCCAGTATATCCGGATTTTAAAAAGTTTCTATATGATGATATTCCTTCAAAAATAGACTTTTTAAAATTCATATAATCATATTGTTTAATAGAGTGATTCGTTGATAACCTATATGACTTTTTAACTTGTTTATTTGATAATAATGATGAATCACCTAAACACATTCCTAAAATTATATCATATGAGTCATTTGTAATAATTGTTGAATTATTTGTACCCATTTCTTTATATCTACAAATACTATCACCCACTTTTAAATTATTAACCTCTGACCATATAATTTCACCATCTTTAAAAACAGAAAATGGATGATTTTTTGTTGTTTTTATTGGTTTTAATTTATCTTTTGTGTATATTTTAGTTATATTTTTTATTCCATTTTCAAAAACACCAGTTACTTTTTTATTTTCCAAAATTCTCATTTCTTCATTCCAACTAGAAACATATACGTCTTTTCCAGATTTAAACATATTAACAATATCTTTTATTCGAATGTAGTTAAAAGAACCCTTAGTACCGTGTTTTGTGACAACTCTCGTATCACCTGTAAAGCACTCGTCCAATAACATTACACAATTATCATAAGTAGATCCTCTCATATAAGCGAGTGGTTCAAAAACTATAATCTCCGTAGCAAATAACCAATCAATTGTTGGTTTATCTAATATTTTACAAAAATTAGTATAATATGATTGTTTATATGGATCAGTTTTTTCAGAAATATTTCCGGGTAAAAGTCCAATTTGCTCGCCACTTTCCTGTATTGGCTTAGTAATAATAATTTTATCTACTTTTTTATCAGCTAAAAGGGCTAAGGCAGTATAACAACTTGTAAATGTTTTAGAAGTACCAGCCGGACCGTGTACAACTGTTAATGTATTATTTCTTATTCCTTTATATAAATCATTTTGTTTTTCGGTTAATCTAACATCATTACTTTGGAATGATTCCTTACTTAGAGAGATGGCCTTTTTTTGCCTTTTTTCTAATTCATGATTACGAACCTCATCTTGTATTTCTTTTAGAGCTTGCGTTTTAAGTGATACTTTATTTCTTTGAGATTGTCTTGCCATATTAATCGACTTTTTATTGTATATATTCTTATCGATATGTGCCTAAACAAAAAAACCTCAAAAATTGAGGTTTTTTAAAAATCATCTACTGATTCTTCTTCTTGTTTTTCCAATGACCCATCATTTTGTATGAGTACATAGTCAAAATTGAAAAGATCTGAATTAGAAAGTATTCCTTTTTTATAATCTAAAAATTTAAATGTATCAATATAAGGATAAGTTGACATTTTCCAATTTTGCAATTGAATTTGTAATTTTAAATCCTTAACACCATCAGTGGTTATAAATAGTCTTCCTGATTTTGAAGATTGTTCAGATTTAAATATATATCCATTTTCAGTTGCCCATTGTTTAAAAGATGTTACTTCATGATCATAATAAGTATAGATTCTATCCATAACTTTATATGATTTTCCATCTTTATCAACAGAATTTTCCCACAAAAGAGCTCTAGCCCTTACCTTACCAGATTTTTCATCAATATGAACTAACATCTTAACCAAATCTGGATTTTCTGCATAAATATCCATAAATCTATTTTTATCACCATATCTCATACAGGAATTCCAAATAGTTCCACATCTATAACCATTAGGTGAAAAATAATTATAATCTAAATACCATTTTTTAATTTCTGGTCCTGAAATAATTTTAAATTTACTAATATCATTATCAAAATAGCTTTTAAATAAATTAACAAATTCTTCGATAAGACTATCATTTATATGATAACTTTGTAAAACTTCTTTTTTAATAAATTTTTTGACAAATCTTCCTATTTTTATTTCTGTTCTATATTTTTCTTCACTAAATCCATTACTCAATGATAATTTAGATTTAGGAACAAATGAAACAGTATCAAATTCATCAACTACTACTTTAATAAAATTTCCTTCATTTTTTATAAATGTTGAGCTCCCATTAAATAATAAATTAGATATTATATGAAGGTTTCTAGTATCTTCAATAAAGTTACAAAAATTTTCATCAAAGTTGAGTCTTTCAAACATAATATATACTATATGAATTTTTTACTTGAGTTTAAGAATTATTATAAAGAAGGTGACATTGTTCTAATAGAATACTGGTATAACGGAATGATAACGTGTGTAATGATAACTAACATAACTGGTAGAAAATACAAAGTTACTCATAATATTCCTCAATCGAAAATATTTAATGCTCCTGATGAAAATATAAAGTATTCTGATATTATAGATCATTTTAATCAATAGAATATAAAGAATTAATCATTACTTCATAAACATCTCTATCATTTGGATCATTTAAATCTAAATATTGTTCTTTTATAATTTCAATTTCTTCTCTAGAAATTGAAGTATTTAAAAACTTTTCTTTAATAGGTTCATACTTTGAAGTATAATCTATTCTTTCTTCTACTTCAAATCCTTTAACAACATTATTTCTAACATCTAATAATTCTGATCCATTGGCATAATAGATTTTATTAGTTTTTTTGTTACCACGTCTAGTTTTTTGTCTTTGATAATCATCATCATAATTATCATAATTATCATATTGATTGAAATTGGAATTGTTCCAAGTCCTATTTTTACTACTATTCCAAGATGTTGTTGTTGTTCTTCCACCATATTTAGATTTATTCCAATCATCCCACTTAGATTCTGTTTTGGTCATATCACGTCTAGTAGGAAGATTTTCCCAGTCGATGAAAAGACAAGCATTTGATAAATCTATAAGATGTTTAATATCTTGGTGTTCATTATGAGTATGTTCTAAATAATATCCAACAGAAATATTAGTACATTCTGGAATTACTGATGTAAACTCAGCAGAATCTGTGTAAACTCCAGTATCATCTATTTTATAATTAAGTCCTCTTTTATTAAGTTGATTTGATAACTCTCTTCCAAATTCATCAGAACAAGTTCTTGTAAAAGATTGATGTGTAATAACTGATGTTGTACCTCTACGATCAAAAGAAATTATTCTATCATATAGACCTTTAACCTCTACGAATTTTGCGGCAAGACCTGAACCAATACAACCTACTTCTTCACCAATAAAGAAATAATAAAGACCTGGTATATTATGTTTCATCATCCATAACATAATAGTAACACCAGCTTTATCATCAGCACCAAGTATTGATGTTTTGTCAGTTCTAATAATATTTCCGTCAATGAAATGTTTTACTTTAGTTTGATTCTTACAAGCAGTATCAAAATGGGATGCAAATATAGTTCTACTGTTACCTATTTTTAGAAAATAATTACCCTGACTATCCTTATTAAGTGATTTTGGTAATACTCCAATATCTTGCATTTCTACAACAAAATCATCTTCATATCCGTATGGATAAGTCTTAGATGTAAGCTTAAGGAATGTTGATTTTATAAATGTTTCTTTATTCATTATGAATACAAATATAAGTTAAAAATCTGTAATATCCAAATTTATATCAGAAATGTTATTAGACAAAGTTTTTATAACAAACCTAAATATAATAAAAATATAAACAAACAGATAGATAAACAATATATATTTTAGATGTTCGCACATCTTATGTCGAGTGTTCTTGTGACACTATTGAGAGTTTGAAAAGACTCAAAGATATAAGACTAAAATAAAAAGAATAACTATGATAGTTAAACAAAAAAAAGGCACTAATTTGCCTAGTGCATGGATTGTAAATCCAAAAGACAAAGGCAGAAAATCAATTAAAGGAGATAAAATATATCTCGATGATAATCAAGAATTTGAAATAGAAATTCAAAATCCACTAAAAGAATCTGTATTAGCTGATATCCGTTTAAACGGAAATTCAATTTGCAAAACTGGCTTAGTAATAAAGCCCGGACAAAGAATATATTTAGATTGTTTTGTTGATGATAAAAAGAAGTTTATATTTCAAACTTATCAGGTAGACGGTACTCAAGAATCACTTGACGCAATTGTTGATAATGGATTAATGGAAGTTTTTTTCTATAAAGAACAAGCAGTAACTTTACAAAATTGGAATGATAGATTTCATAAAGTAATAATTCACGAATATCATCCAGTTTATTATCCTGTATATCCAAAATGGTACACTAATTTTCCATACTATGGAACAACAGGTACAATAACAACAAGTTCAACAACAAATTCATTATATGGTGGTGTATTAAACAATGGAAGTTATGGATCATCTTTTACCAATTGTTCATTAACATCTGGTAGTAATTACTATAATTCACCAGTTGGTGGATCACTTGAGACTGGTAGAGTAGAGAAAGGTGAAAAATCTAATCAACAATTTGTTGACGTTGATATGGAGTTTGAAAAGAACTACATACACCACCTTGTTTATCAACTTCTTCCAAGTTCGAGAAAACCAAAAGACATAAATGATATTTCAAAATCTAAGAAGATTATGGAAAAGTTAAAATCAAATAAACCACAATTAAATGATATCTTAAAAAGAGAGTCAGAAGATGTAATTGAGTTAATAAAAAAGTTAGGTGATTTACATTCAGCTGGTATTCTAACAGATGAAGAGTTTTCAAATAAGAAATCAGAATTACTTAGTAAAATATAAAATTTATAAAGCGAAAATCTAAAAGAGAGTCATTTGACTCTCTTTTTTTATATATACTATATGAGATTAAAAAAGTATCTTCAGTTTATTAATGAGTCTTTAAATGACAATTCAACGTATTGGATTGATGAAGAACAAATTAAAGATATTTTCAGATATATTACTGATGAAGGATATCCATTAAGTATTACAAAAGTATTTTTTGGCCATGTTGGATACTCAGATCATGGTCATAAGTATCATAACCCAAATAAAAACTCAGAAGATAATAAATTAGTCTTGTTTGATATAAATCAAGATGATGTATTATTAAGAGGTGAGAGTTATATGCCTGGATACAGAATAGCAATTGTCATAAGCCAAGATAAAGGCGATGATATTACTGACGAATTTCAAAGTGCTGTCTCTCAGTTAAAAGGAGAGGGATATGTAATTGACACAGTTGAAGACGAAGATGGTAAAACTAATTTAGAAAATATACACCTTTTGGATGGTTCTATTATAACCTGGATTCCAGAGACTCCAAATAAACCATTTACTACTGATCCAGATGAAATGTCAGATGGTGATGTTTATATTAGTTCTTCTGAACTTGTTATTTCAATTCATCAACCAGAAGAGGTTAAATTCACCGAGAAAATGTTGGCTGAAATTTATGAATGGAAATGTGACAGAATCGAAGGAGATAAAATATATTGTCATGTTGACATTGATGATATGGCAAGTTCAGTTCTTTCAAGAAGAGATTACGAGAGATGGGGCACAATGTTAGAAGAAGGTCTTGATATAGGAGACTATTATGGGGATGGATATTATCCAGATATAAGTAGTGTTTTCCAATACACCTTAAAAAACGAAGCTGCTAAACTATTAGTCAAAGCAATGATTAAAGAATTAGGTGGATTAGAATCAACTCTAACAGAACTTGAAGGTGAGGAAATCCATGAAAGTTTAACTGATAAATCTGAAGATGAGGTTATTGATATACTCCTAAAAGAAATATTTCGTAGAGGGTTAGATAAGTTAAGTAAAGACTCCGAGATAATGGGTACAGTTAGAGAAACTATATCAGATTGGGAAAGGCAGGCACATTGTGATGCAAATTGGGAAGAACTGATATCTGAATTTGATGAAGTTGTATCCGAAGTAACAGAATATACTAAAAAATTTGATAAAGAAGTTGAAAGATACTATTTTAATAAAATTCCTGGTACTGAAAATAAAGAAAAAGTCTACTACAAAACTAATGTTACACACTATGAATTACCATTTCAAGATAAGTGGATTGAAGATTATGGTAAATCATTAAAAGGATACTCACTTGATGCTTTATTTAAAGAGTGGTGTTCAGATTCTTATCAAGACTACAAATTAGAGCCAAGATTTGGTGACTATGGTCACGTTGACTCTGATGATCTTAACAAAGAGATTATATCAATATTAAACTACAATTTAAAGTAATCCTAAAGTTCCTTTAGCCGCAAGATACTGTTTTTCTGAAAGAACTTTATATTCCTTATTACCAAGAGTTTCTTTTTTACAGTATTTGGAAGCAAGACTTTTTTTCAAGGAAATAAGAAAGGCGTTCTCACCTTCATATTTCTTAATCAATTTATTAAGTTCGATTTTTTCTGAGATTTCCATAACACAAATATAGAAATAATTATTGAATATTCAAATAATCTTTCATTTGTTGAATCATATATTCAGTTATCACATCAGATGCATTTATTGAGTTTAAATATTTAACATCAATTTTTACAGATTGACTTTTTTTCTCAGCCAATGATCCATCACCTTTAGCAATAACCTCATGATATTCTCTTTCTGTTAATTGAATTATACAAGGGTGATATTTAGAAGAATGTGACTTTGAAACGAATAATGGTTTCATAAATTCTATTTTATATTCTGGACTAACAACAATTCCAGCTTCTTCTTCTAATTCCCTAAGAATTGCTCTTTCAGGAGACTCTCCTGATTCAATACAACCACTTAAAATAGTAACATGAAAATCTTGACCATCAACATATTTAAATGTAGGAATATATTCATGTCTTAGTATAATTTGATTCGAATCTATAAGATATGGTATACAAACTACAAAATCTGATTCTTTAATTATTGTCCAATCCTCATAGTTGATAACTTTCATATACTTATTTGAAAATAATATATCATCTTTATCTTCCTTAAATTCTGATTTTGGCTTTAATTTTGTAAATTTTTCCATAAAAATAAATAATCCTTTTCTGTATATATTAGAAAAGGATTATTTAAATTATTTATTTACTCAGAATCAGAGGAAGAACTTACTTTTCTATCCATCAACATAGGAAGAACTTCTTTTTCGTAATAAGAATCAAAACCCTCAAGCATCGATGAAATACTTGTTCCGGTATCAAGACCAATAACTTCATCAATCAATCCAAATTTTAATGCTTCATCAGAATTATACCAACGGTCACGACGAGAGAACTCCAACACTTCATCAAATGTTTTACCACAATTCTTTGCTAACATTTTGAAAAGAACATAATTATATTTTTCGGCCTCCATTTGATTTATACGAGTGTCTTGAACATTACCTTGATTTCCGTGACTAAGTTGGTGTGTCATAACTTTTGAAAAAATCAAAGAAGATCTTTTACCTTTAGTTCCAGAACTAAGTAATACTGAACCCATACTTGCACACATCCCAATATTGATTGTTGCAACGTCAGAGCTTATATAATTCATTAGATCAACAATTCCAAGTCCACAAAGAACTGAACCACCTGGCGAGTTAATATAAAGTGAAATATCTCTCTTCTCAACAGAATCAAGAAAAAGCAATTGTGCTTGAACAATATCAGACATATGTTGGTTTACTGGACCAGATACCCAAATTATTCTATCTTTAAGCAACCTACTAAAAACATCCATTTGTGTAACATGCATTTGTCTTTCTTCGAGAATATAAGGTGTTAATGAGTTTTCAAACCTATCAAGGTTAAGTGATGATATCCCTTCACTAAGGGCAAATTTTTTAAATTCTGTTCCTATATTCATAATTATTAATTTTAATAAAGATTATAGGTTTAATTTAATGAAAGTTTTTAGAGATTGGTAAATTTACTTTTTGAAGTATTTGGAGATACTTTTGTATTTTCTAAAAATTGTTTATATAAAAAGATAGTACTTGATTATCCTATCAGAGTAGTTTAAATATTTCAATTTTTGATTACAAATTTCGTAATAATCTGTTTTTTTCATACGTGAAATATATAATCTAGTTAGTGATAATAATTATAATGTATCAATAATATCTTTCATTCTTTTAACACAGGAAAAGATTTTCCCAAAATATTCTGCTCTTTCATTTTCATCCATATGTTCCCAATTATCCCACTCATCTCCAAAATATCCATAAGGAAAATCTGGATTAGAATCATCTTTTTCTGAAATATTCCATCTCATTTTAGGCAATTCAGATATTATTGATTTTAATTTTTTAATATTACTAACATCAGATATATTCAATTCTGAGTTTTCGTTAAATCTCTTAATTCTATTGTTCTCCATAAGTTTCGTTTTTCAATTTAAGTTTATATATTAAATCTCAGAACTAAATACGTTAGTGATAATTAATACACTTCCTCTTTAATAAAAAGGGTTGTTTTTAAAATTAAATTTCTAATATCCAAATCTATCATCAGAATTCAAAAGATCATCAAATTCATCTTCTGGTAAATAATCAAACTCCCCAATAATAGTATTAACAACACTAAGTGCTCTATCATAATTTGAATAATTATCTAAAACTTCAGATAATATATCACTCATTTCCTTTAAGGATTTTGCTGATAAATCTTTAATAATAGACTTAATATCCATAACCTCGTATGGTCCTTTATCATCAAAACTATAACTACCAAACATCTCAATAGCAGTATCGATTTTTTTCATTATAGTATCTGTTAATTTATTTACAGAAATAGATTTTTGACTTTTTCTGCTTTCTATTTCAGATAGTAAAGCATCTGTTGGTACATCTTTTAGGAAATTACTCCAACTTTTTATATGTGTTTTATTTTTCATTTTTTATATATTTAAATCTCCGATAGTATAAACAATAAAATTTAATTCCACAACCTCCACCAAAAACTTTTGTTCTTTCTTTCTTGTTCAAGTTGTTCAACATATTTCATTAATTTATCTATATTGTATGTTTCACCACCTATATTGTAATTATCACAATCACCTAAACAACTTCTATAAGTTATATGTAAATCATTATCAGAACAAAAGTTTTTTATCTGTTCTCTAAATTGTGTTCTAAATCCACCCGATATTGTTACCATATTTAAACTAGTAATTTTTTAATTATTTTTTAATTATCATAAAATTATGATGCTCAAGATATTCTATATTATTTATTAGTTTATCCACTTCTAAAAATTCTTTAATGTCTTCTATCTCTTTAAACCTACCTTCTCTAATCCAGTTGTTACCATAACCACCGTTCATAGATATCTTGTGTCCTAATTCGTAAAATAATTTATCACCATCAGAGATTTGTTTAATATCTCTCATTGGTATCATGTTTGGTAAAATTTGGGTAATCATAATTTCTTTTATTTATTTAACATCAACCATTCTATTTCTTTGTTAAGTTTATCCTTTGATGCTTGAGGTAGTTCTAATTTTGATAAAAATTCACATTTTTCATATTCCTCTTATTAGTTCCACACTCTCTTTTTAAGAAAGAATAATCACCATCTTTCAAAAGATAATACACATCATCAAATGTTTTAAAACTATTCGCAATTTTAATCACCTTTCATCACAATTTTTATTTGGCAAATCTAAATATTCTTTTTTCAAATAACCGATACGTTTCATAATATTAAGTTTCATATATGTTTATTTTTAAATCCTATATTTGGTATGGATTTATTTATTATTTTAAGTAAATCCTCTTTTGATAGTGAATATAATTTTTGTAAATTATTTAAATTTACCTGATATGTTTTAGAATCCGGGGCCCCCCTTTCATGCCAAAGATGATAGCAAGTCGTACCCATTTGTTCATAACAATTAAGGAATACTTTTGATTTGTGAGATTGATAATCATCTTCTCCACCCCAACCATAGAATGAATTTTCATCCCATCCACCTATCTTAATTATAGATTCTTTTCTATACATAATTATACCACCTGCTAAACAAATTTTTTGTATATCTGTTTCTCCTCTACCTGGTCTACTTATTTTAGCCATTTGGTCTAAATTCATATTGACTTCATTAGGATTTAAGTCGATAACTCTACTATAAGGTGATACACACTCATAATTATCTAATTGCTTTAGAGCTTCTATCATCTTATGTGGATCCATAATTAAGTCACAATCTCCAAAAACTATTGTGTTTGTTGTTGAATATTGTAAACCAACATTAAAAGCCCACGCCTTATTAAAAGGAATATCTGATTTTGTAAAGATATATTTTATACCTTTAAGTGTGAAACTTGGTAGTTTAGGAGATTTATCTTGTTCTACTATTATTATTTCTACTCCTCCAAATCCTGATACCCAATCTAATACTCTTCTTAAATTGTGTATTCTATCATTTCTATGTTTGTATGCTATTATAAATGTGAATAAATGTGAATGTGCCAAATTTAATTTTCTATTTTATATTAAAAAATTATTTATTTGTTGAATATATTAAATATAGAAAAAGATATTTAGATAGATATTCTTATCTTATCATATTTCATTAAAAGATTGTACATTTTATCAAATTCAACGTCAACATTAGCAACTCTTCTTTCCATCCATCTATTATTTGAAAAACATTCAACAATCATTCCTTTCTTAAAATCTTCTTTCTTCTTTGGAAAGAAGTATAATTGTTTATCAACAAAAGAAAATGATAGTCCTTCATGTATATAAGATTTATTATTGGAATCTGTATTAAACATTAATATAGCTAGTTGTCTCTCTTGACCATTTCTAAAAATTCTAACAGGTGTTAATTCATCTTTATACTTAACTATAATAGAATCTTGATCAAAGTGTTCCATAATATGGAGACAATCATTTCTTAATTGATTATGATCTAAAGAATTAAAAGCTAATAGAGAATCTCCAAATTTATCCTGATAATACTCTTTAATATCAAGTAAAAAATATTCTCTAGAATATAAATATGAGGTTAAGCTTTTGATATTATCAGATGATAATAAAATATATGATATCTGAGCATTTTTCAAATCTAACATAGTCTATATATTAACTTAAACAATCACATAAATTTTTAATAAATCGTAAATTGATAGATTCTTAATTGAAGAAAAATAATCACATGCTTGTTCGTATTGATAACAATCAAATTTTAAAATCACATCAATATCATTATGAATTTGTTTTAGATAAAATGTTTTCATAATATTATATATTTATATAAGTAAAAATTATTTATCAAAATGTTCGAAAATTTCATTAAAAAAGATATTTGATACAATATCTTTCCATTTTTTTTGAACAATTATAGAATCGTGTACAGTAATTATTTTTATATCCATATTTAAATCCATAATTCGTCTTATTACACAATTAAATATTAAGTTAGACTCGGCTTTTTGTAAATCATAAGCTAATATCTTATAATCACTATTTTCTTTTTTATATAATTTTATAAAATTATGAATACTTGGAAATAATGATTGAAATAATTTATCAGATTTAGAATTTATTCTATTATGACCAAATAATACCTTATATGTTAATTTTTTAGCTTCTGATTTATCCTTTATTTCTAAATTATCAATCAAATATTGATAATAATTACCACCTTTAACTAAAATTGAAAATAGTTTAAATTCATCTTCTTTAACCCATCTTGTATCAGAATCTTTAATAAGCTTACATAAAAATAAAGGTTGACTATTATTAATATCAATTTCACAAGTTTCTTCATCATCTATTAAAAGACAATTTTTACGAATAAAAGATTTAAGAATTGTGAAATTTGTATGCATCCTACCATATGAATCAAAATGATAAAATATATGTTTGTCATTTATTGAATCTACTGAATATTTATTTCTATTATAAATATCAATATCATCATTTTTAAGAAGATCTAAATAAAAAATAGATCTTTCAAATTGAATTTTAACGCTATATAAATCTGAAACTAATTTAGATTTTATATCTTTATGTATTATACTAGATTTATCTAATTCAAATTGAAGATGTTTTACAATATATTTTTTTATTAAAACTTTATCAAAATTTTTATATCTATAAATATGACTAGTTAGAATATTTTCATTTAATCCATATATTCTTGAATTGGATCCTTTAAGGTAATTTTTCTGAAGTTTTAAAATATCATTATCTCTTAAAAAATTTATATAATAATTATATAAATATCCATATTTATCCTTTAATATAACAGAAGATAATATAAAAGAATTTTCTTTTTTAAAATAATATTTTAATAGTAAATTATGAACTATATCAATAATATAAGCTGTTTTTAACTTATGTTCTTTATATTGAAAGTTTGTATTTTTTGACAACTCTACTAGGACTTCTGGTAAAAATTGTAAGCTGTTTTTTTTGTTACGAGGTGATACCTTTAACATCACATTATTAAGGCAAATATTCTTATCTAAAACCATATAGATTATATTCTATAATTTGTATTAGATTACTTTTTAGATTTAAATTTTCCTTTCTTTTTATCAGAAGTCGGATCTTTCTCAAAAGTATCATAAATATCAGGATAAACTTGTCCATCAGCATCTTTATCATAGGCAATAGAGAAGAAATCTCCAAAATCCAAAAGACCACCTCTAGTAAGATCAGTCTCTTTTAATTTATTTAAAAAAATATCAAGTAGAGTATCTATTTTTTCAATAAATAAATTAAAAAGTATAATCGTATTTTCAGTAAAAATACCAATCGGCTTTTTTCTTTTCTTATTAAAAGATCCAAGTATCACTTTAAAAATATATTCTAATTTATCTGATTCCCCAATAATCTCATTAGTCATTTTATTAGGAATTAATTCTTTATTTATTTTGAACTTATCTTTATCAAAAAATTCTGGTATAGTGAAATCAAAATTTAATAAATCCTCTTTAACATCACTAACATAAACATTAAAAAGCTTACAAATTAAGTAAATATATGCCTCATCTCTTCTAACACCTTTAATTTTAATTTCATCTATATTAATACTTTGACAAAAATTTAAAAAATTAAAAAGAATTAAAGTATATACTTCAACAAATTCAGTTGAATTTTCAGAGCTAATTCTTTGATAAAGAGGATTTAAAATTTCAAAAGTAATATTATTATTTGATGCTGTTCTAATAACAATTTTTTGAAGATTTTTTTGAAAATCTTCATCCATTAAAAATGATCCTTCTGATTGAGGATTAAGTATTTTATAGAAAAAGAATGAAAAAGACTTTTCACCAAAAACATATTCTAAATCTTTTTCAGAAGTATTAAGAAAATATTTAAGAGCCTCTTTCATTTGATCGGATAATCTTCCTTCAAAAATAACAGGCAAACAATCAACATTAAATAATCTAGAATACTCTCTTAATTCATCTATATCATACTGATATTTTCCATTTTTACAAATAGATGCCAACACCAATCCATTTTTAGGAACTCTACTATATTCAATATTAGCGGGTTGATTATCTGGAAAATATTCAAAACAAAACCACCAATTCTTTGGCATTAATCCTTTTATTCTATTATCAAATGTATTAAAATAATTTATAGATGGATTATAATAATTTTGCATAGCTAAATCAATTAGATTAATAGCCTCACTTGATATAGATTTAGGTTTTATTATAAAAGAATTGCCGTTCCAATTAACCCAAATTTTAGATCCTTGGACATCTTCATAGACGATTATATCATCACTGAATATATCATCTAAAACTTTATCATCTTGTCCATTTAATGTGATTAATTTACTCATATCATTATTATAATCCACTTTTATTATTTTGTTTTTATCTACTTGTATAAAGATTAGAAAATCTTTAATATTTCAAATACTATTTTTAATATATATAAAAAAATGATGTTCGATAATGAGATTTAAAAAATTTGAAGAATTCCAAGAAAAGGATCTCGAACCTATTAAATCATTCTATTTAAAAGATGAATTGAATCCAAAGATTTGGAGTAATTTTGAACTTGATGAAAAAGTGAGGGAAAATCTATTACAAATTGCTCAAGATTTTTATAACTCAACTGAATTAGAAGCTGATGTTAAAGACATTATACTAACAGGATCTTTGGCTAATTATAATTGGTCTGAAAAATATTCAGACTATGATTTACATATATTAATTGATTTTGATGATGTTGATGATAATATAGAATTAGTTAAAAAATTTGTAGATGGTGCTAAGAAAAATTGGAATGATGGACATGATATTAAAATTAAAGGATATGAAGTAGAAATTTATATACAAGATATTGATGAACCACATAAATCTAGTGGTGTTTTTTCAGTAAAGAAAAATAAATGGAAAGTAAAGCCAACAAAAGTAGAATTTATTCCTGATGAAGATGCTATATCCGAAAAATCTAAATCAATAATGATGTCTATTGACTCTATTGAAGAACAAGTTGATAATGATAAATATTCTGAATTTAAAGAAAAAATTGATAAAGTTTGGAATAAAATAAAAAGACAAAGACAATCTGGATTAGAAGAAGGTGGTGAATTTGGATTAGGAAATCTTGTTTTTAAATTATTAAGAAGAAATGGATATCTTGGTAAGATAATGGAACTTAAAAGATATGCTTATGATAAACAATTTGAATCAATTAACGAGTGGTATGATGACACTATTTTAAACTTTTTCTATGAACTAGACAAATTTTCTAAAAAATGTGATGAAGATAGTGATGAAAGTTGGTCACAGTTTTTAAATTATACCTATAAAGAAGATAGTCATATAATAGAAATTGAATATGGTGGATCTGGGTATTCAGAAGGATTCCATCAAGATTGGATCATAGACTTTAGTGATATAGAAGAAATAGTTGTTAAAAGAAGAGAAAGCCACAGTGGACCAGAAGGAAGTAATGAATATGAAGATGATATGAAATTTTCATCTTTTGAAGAATTATTACAAGAAATAAAAGAATATTTTTAATATGATAAGAATAGCCGAAATAGAACAAACATTTAAAGACATCTTTGAGGAAGAAGAAGGATTAGTACAGTCAGTTGAAACAACTTATGAAATGTCAGGTAATGAAGAATTTTATAAATTAGTTATATCAATACACAGTCTATCGATAGAAGATACTCTAATAATACATACTAAATTTATTTTCAAAACGGATTTAGAAAAAAGAAATATTATTGATAATTCTTTTATTTACTTATATGATATAAATTGTAACTATCATAAAGTGGATTTTACTAATATAGTTAATATGAAAAATAAAATAGAAGACATTATAGAATCTAATGATTTCGGAGAAGATATTCAAATTCTTTCAGATTTTATAGAAGCACCTGCAATGTTTTTAAATTATTATATGAGAAGAGCTAAAATTACAGATTATTCAATTTTTGATGTAAAATATGAGCCTAAATTTAAAACCACACCATGTGATAAAACTACATTTGATTTTGAAATAGATGTAAATAATAATTATAAAATTCTTTTATCAATCTATAAAATAGATAGAAAAAGTGATGAGGAAAGTAATGATACATATAGATATCAATTTAAATTTATGGAGGATATTGAAACCATCGAAAATGATACTATAAGAAATATACACTTTACAATTGGTTCAAATATTGCTAGAATATTAGATAAAAAATTAAAATAATATGAGAAGATTAAAACACTTTTTTGAAAGCTCATACGTAAGAAACAACTCAAAAACTGAAGAACTTATTAAGTCTATTTGGTTTATAACCGAAGATGAAATATTTGAATCATTTTCTGAATTACATGATGGAATAGATGTAGATATTAGTATCAATTTCTATTTAAAAGGTAAGAATTTTAAATATGAATTAAATAAAGATTCGACTATCGATACACCACAAGGTCAATTAAATTTAGAAAGAATAGAAGCTTATGCTGCATCGGGATTAACACCTTATTTTGAAATAGATATCATAAAGAATAATAAAAAAGAAAGTGATAGAAAAATGCATGCTTATGCAATCGAATCTTTACATCAAATAGAAGAATATTCTTTATTTGACATAAAAAGAGGATTAGGATATTTAAAACTATATCTTAAATTAGATGATAATAGTCAGCAATATAAATCATTTTATCATAAAAAATCAGCACGTTCATTTAATTCTTTATTTTCAGAATTTAGAAAATATGGATATGATGTAGTTGTTAGTAGATCTTTTGCAAAAGATAATAAATTAAATCTAATGTATTCAAATGGTTCTAAAAAATTATATTATATAACATTAGAAAAAACTAATAAAATTGAACTAAAGATGATAGATGAACTATCAACTATTAAATCAGAATTAATAAATTTAAAAAATCAATTAAATAGACTACCTGATATATATCATATTGATGAGTTGTTTGATATTAAAACGGTAGAAGATAAAGATAGACCATCAATGAAAGGTCAAATTCTAACACAATTTACATTATATGTTTATGAAAAATAAAATATTAAAATTTATAGAGTTATTAAAAGAAGCTCATGAAGATGATGAATTAGATCTAAAAGATATAACTCTAGATTTAAGTGACGAATTAATAGAATTTGAAATACATAAAGGATATTTTAGTAAGCAAGCATTAGATAAAGGTCAAGTTGGTGAAAAAGTTTTAAATATTTTACATAATACTCCAATTTATGAAGATGATAAATATTGTTTTTGTATTCAAATACAATTAAACCAATTAAAAGATACTCTCAAATTAGGAGATAGATTTGGCAAAAGAAGACTTATTAAAGATAAAAAAATATTTATAATATTTAGGGAATTATATCAAATATCAGAAAGATATGATAATTGTTTTATACATATAAATGATGGATCTGGATCACTTGCATATTATCCATCTATATACTTATTTATATTATTAGAAACTGATGTAGATAAAAGTGTTACTAAGATAATGCAGGTATTCAAAGAAATTAAAAGTAGGAATTCATCATCAAAAAGTGATTTTAGTAATACCACCAAAGTTAGATTAGAAGATGATAAAATAGTAATAACATCACTAAGTTGGGATTATACAGATAGAAAATTTAGAGGACTAATTAAAGATATCGATCTAAGTGATTTTAATATTGAGAAAACTGAAGAAGGAACTCCTTTAAGTGGATCAGTAATAAATACAATAAGTAAAAAAATATAATAATAAAAATGAATTATTTAAAAAAATATAAATTATTTAATGAGTCTATTGATGATATAAAAGATAGTCTTTTAGAATTAAAAGATGATGATTGGATTGTACAACATGAAAAATTTGATATTTCTAGTGACTTTGCATTCACTGATGAATTTTTAATATTTAAAAGAGGTAAAAGTGGATACTATCTAGATAACACCGAATGTGAGCTTTTTAATATTAACGAAGTTATAAATAATGTAATAAGATTTGTAAATATGTGTAAAATTGATGATTATAAATATAGAATTATAACAAATGATGGTCAATACACACTTGATATTACAAAAAAAATAAATGAGTTAGATCAAGTTGATATTAGTGATGTTGTTGGGAATACACATCTTCATTTTAAGAAAAAAACTAATATTGACCTAGAAAATATTAAATTCATTTCATGTCAAATATTAAAATAAAACCCATCTAAAGATGGGTTTTATTTTTTATCTTTTAATTTAGTAATTCAATTTTACCTCGACTAAAATCTTTAAAAGAACATTGTTTACCAGTTTCGTGATCTACAACTAAATCTTCTTTTATTCTATAAGATCTTTTCTTATTTGATCTAGAACCCTTACCAACCTGATCTAATCGATTTTGATAAGATTTCTTATTCCATTTTTCTTCTTCAATAGATCTTAATTTCTCTTCAAGTCTTTGAAAAGCCAAATCTTCATTCTTTTTTTGATCTCTAGTATCTTGACATTTAATTTGAATACCAGTTGGCTTATGTGTTAATATAACACAACTAGATACTTTATTAACATTTTGGCCACCAGCACCACTACTTCGAGTATATTGTTTAGTGACTTCATTACGATTAAAATTATATTCTAATTTATCGCTTGGATCAATTATCGCAACTGTAATTATTGAAGTTTGTGTTCTACCATTTTTTTCAGTTGGTGGAATACGTAGCCAACGATGTGGTCCACTTTCATTTTTGAAGAATGTTTTAACTTTTTTACCAGTAATTCAGATAGATGAGAATCCATCTCTATTAATAACTTCATAATTAAAGTTATTAACTCGTGATGTTTTGAGATAAATATCTCTTAAATCTTCTACAAGAAGTTTTGAATCTTGTCCGCCTTCAGCGGCTCTTATTTCTATAATAATTTGCTCCATGACTTTATTTTTTAATTTTTAGACAATAAATTGTTTGTAAGTGATTTTTTACTCACTTTACGCTAATAGTTATGTAGTCATAGTTTCATAATAATACAAATATATAGTTTTATATATTAAGATCCAAATAGTTGTTCTAATAAAAAATATATTAAGATCCAAATAGTTGTTCTAATAAAAAATCTCTTTTAATCTCTTTAGGTAAAAGATCCACAATTTGGTTCTTTCCTTGAAGTGGATTTTGATCCCTACTAGAAATATCAAATATTAATTTTAATCTTTCATCTTTTGACGTATTTGTATCATAATAAAATCTCCTCTTTCCAAGACTTACACCTGATTTATTCTCAAGCCAAATCTTATCTATAAGGTGATTTTTTACTAAACACCATAAAATATAATTATTACTATACTTTAATATCCAAAATGAGTCAGACTTAGGATGAATCTTTTCAATTTTAACAGAAACTCTTTTCCCATCTCTATACTCAAATTTAGTATCTTCATTATCAAGCATCATAATAGATTCATAAGTGATAGGATTATATCCTGGCTTATGAAAATTAGTTTTCTTAAAACCTAAATCTTTAAGTTTTTTATGAGCATTCATTTTACAAATATAATTATTTATATATAGTTATATATAGTTTATGAAAAGAATTTTAGAATATTTTGATTTTATATCAGAAAGACTTTTACTAGAGAATTTAATACTAGAATCAAATGTAGTGTATTCTCCAAAATTTAAGAAAATTTTATCAAAAATGAAAGAGAGTAATATCTCACAATCTCTTTTAGAAATTGAAGAAAAAGATTTAGAAATACCTGTAAATTTCTTTGATATTAAAATAGATAATGATAATGTCATATCATTTACAAATGATAGAGTAGCTCAAGCAATTCTTAATAATGATAAAGAATTGGTTAAATGGACAGGAAATCGTGGAGCATGGCTAACAAATTCTAATGCTAATGCTAATATTTTTAAAATACTTGGATATAATCCAGTAATAGGATCTCCAGTATATCAACCAAGTAGAACAGAAATTGGAGAGGTTATCAATAGATACTTATCTGCTAAAACTAATAAGAATTGGTGTTATGTAAAATTTGAAGGAGGAGAAGGTGTTTATAATTCTGAAAGATTAACAGATGCAAAAGAAGATTTAAGAAAAAAAGTTTTCAATACAAGTCGTCAAGAAATAAGAATAGGAAGAGCTATAAGAGTTTTATTAAATGCTAAAGGTTTAAAATTTACAGATGCTGAAATAGAAGGATTCGTAAATGAATTTAGAAGTATATTATCAGTTATGAATAATGTATTCTCAAGATTTGAATTAGTAGATGGTGAAGATCTTTTATTTTGGTATAATAAAAAAAATTATGAATTTCCAGATATGGGTAATTTAGGAACATCTTGTCAAGCAGTCGGTAGAAGAGATTGGCTGGAAATTTATATTGATAATCCGGATACAGTCAAATTACTTATTTTAAAATCATTTGATAATCCAGATAAAATAATTGGTAGATCACTTATTTGGAACTTAGAAAATGGTGATAAACTAATGGATTCTATTTATGTTAGTAAAGATTCAGATAGAAATGTTTTTAAAGAACTAGCTAAAAGTAGAGGATATATAATAAGAGAAGATAATTATTATGAAACATATGTGGCTTACACAAAAATAAAACCCAATGGATATGATTCATATCCTTCTATAGATAATATGAGATATTGGGATAAATCAACTGGAAAATTAAGCACAAATAGTTTCCCAGGATCTAGTGTGATAATTTGGAGTGAAGAAAATGAAGATATGGATGATGAAGATTATGATGAAGATTAATAAAATATATTTTAATATATAGAATAAATAAAACCTAATATATGCACAAAGATAATACACCAATATTTAATGTAGGAGACAGAAAAGTAGTTAATTTTAAAGATTTTTCAAAAGATATAGAATCTGAAAAAAATGCATTATTAAAAATTAAAAGACAGAGTAAACCAAATTCTGAAAGACAAAAATTAATTGGCAATCCTAAAAATAAATATAATAAGGTAACTCATAAAATGGACTGGAATCTTAGTCCAGATATGATTAAAGATAAAATTGATGCTATTGAAGAACTAGATGAATCAAAAATTAATGAATCTAGTATGGATGATAATGTATATAATGATCTTAAGCAATCTTCTCAATATAGAAAATTAGTTGATGATTTCAGAAATGCTATAAGAAAATTTGAAAGTAATATCTCAAATATATATGATGAAGGAGATACAGATCAAAATATGGCATTTCAATCTGTTATTCAAGATGCTATAGATGAAGCTCAATAATCATTCTAATAAATTATCAATTCTTTTGTTTCTTAAAAAAGGTTTATATATGGAATAACTAATTGAATTTACATTATCAATAATATAAGTTAATTTTGGATTTATAATATTATAATATAATATGAATCCAACTTTGAGTACTGGAGAAAATGTAGATTCTTGTGTAATATTTATTTTTATATCAGATATATCATACTGAACATCATCATAAGATAATAAAAAATCAGCATCCCACCTCATAAATGAATCAATATAAACATCAACATTACCAAATAGATTTCCATATTTTGTAAAAGTATTAAATTGGTTTAATGACAATACAAGTGGTTCAGTATTATAAACTGGTGAATCCATAATATAATCTGAACATATTCTAGCATTTGTAATAATATTAGGTAAATTAATATTTTTAATTTCAGTAATAATTTTTCTAGAATTATCAATTATTGACATATAATTACTATTTGAATGATTTAAAATATCAATAAAGTTAATATCTCCTTTAGACTTTATATCAGATAAAATAACTTTTAAAGTATATTGCTTAATCTCATTAGTAATTTTTTCTCTTAATAAGTTATAATACACTTCTTCTGTATCCATCACAGATGGTGATAGAGTAACTGATAAAGTATATTTTTGATAATTTGTAATATTAGATTTTACTCGATTAAAAGGTAGATCGATATCTATTTTTTTAAAAGCATTTTTAAAAAATTCTTCTATATCCATTAAAATTTAATTCCATTTTCGTCATAATTCATGATAAGTAGTTCGATACCCTTAGATTGTTGTTTTTTAACATCAGCATTATTACCACCTTGAGCAGAACTTCTGAATACTTCTTTTTCAGTCCACCTATATTTATCTCTTGGTAATAATTCTTCCAGTAATGGAAAATAATAATATGATAATGACCATCTACATTTTGTAGTTTTAATTAATTCTAATAATCGTCTGTGTGATGCTGGACCAAATACACCCTCAGAATCTGATCCATACCAAAATAATCTCTTAGCATCATCTTCACCCTTAGCCTCATTAAATCTGGCATATGGTGGATCTAAATAAAGATAAGTATCTTCTGAATCATATTTCAATATTAATTCCTCAAAATCTGTGCTATAAAATTCTGTAATTGAACGTAATTTATTTGTATAAGTATTATTTTTTAACTTCTTAATGAGGACTTCTAATTTTAGACGATCTTTATCTTTTTTATAACCGTTAAATCCTGCCCCACGAGGGTAAACAGAATTGTGAGCCGATGTAATTAAAAAAGCATAAATGGCTGCCTTTTCAAAATCTCCTATCTCAAAATTCATATCATCAAGAAAATTATTTTTAGTATATTCCTTATAGACTGATTTATAAAAATCCCATTTATTTAATACATTTTTTTCACTAGTATAAAGAATATTAAATGGTTTAGATATATTTTCTAAATAAGTAACAAATTTTTCAGGATCTGAGCAACATTTATATAAGTTAACCTGGTGTTTATTTTTATCATTATAGATAACTTGTTCAAATTTAAGAGAATTATCATCCATATAAGTTCCCATAGCTCCAGAGAAGGGTTCTATATATGTTTTTATTCCTGTTTTAGGAATTTTTTTATTAATAAATTCCATAAAAACATTTGAGGACTTACCTCCAAAATAAGCTATGACTGACATTTCTTTCTATATTTATTTTTTAATACTTATTATAAATAAAAAAAAATAAAAAGTTTTTGGAAATCACTGGGTAGATGTCTTAACATAATATATAAAATATGATAATATATAAAGTAACAAATAATATAAATGGTAAAATCTATATCGGACAAACTATAAATAGTCTTGATAAAAGATGGAAAAGACATACATGGAAATGCACTATAAATAAAATATCAATGGCCATAACAAAAGCAATATCAAAATATGGCAAAGAAAACTTCACGATAGAAGAAATAGATAAAGCGGATAGCATAAAAGAACTAAATGAGAAAGAGATCCATTATATAAAATTATATAATTCATTATCACCAAATGGATATAATTTAACAACAGGTGGTGATAATAAAAGATTATCAGATGAAACAAAAAATAAAATATCAAACTCAAACAAAGGAAAAAAAGCTTCAGAGGAAACAAGGAAAAGGTTATCAGACTCACACAAAGGTATTAAAATGTCAGAAATGACTAAGATAAAGTTGAGGTTGATAAATAAAGGAAAAAAACCATCAGAAAATACAATAAAAGGATCTATTCAACACAATCAAAAGACATACACATTAAAGAGTCCAAGTGGTGAGATAGTTACCTTTACCAACATGAAAGAATTTTGCAAAGAAAATAACCTATGTAATTCAAAATTATGTCTGGTTGCATCTGGTAAAAGAAAAAATCACAAAGGATGGACACTTCCCTAATCTTTTGATAACAAAAAGTTTTCCAACGAAGGTCTCTGATTTGATTTTGATTCTTCTCTAACCCTCATCAGTATTTTACCTAAATTATTTTTACCCCTACCATCACATGGTCCACAAGTACAAACTCCAAAAAAGTTATCATGCCACCAGTTACCCTCAATTAATTCTTGATCACCAGTAGATAACAACATTTCTTTTAATTCAGTATGTTTAAATTTCTCACGAACTCCAAATAACATAACATCTAATTTAACATTATCCCAGTCTTTTCTAACTTTAATTATTCTACCAAATTGCTTAACTTTACCAGCTTGTTCAGCTGGCATTTTAGCAATAAGTTCTCTACAATCCATCATAGAAATATACTTACCATCAATTTGTTGATCGTTTTTAACTTTCATAGCTACGTAGTAGTGTTCTACAGTTGGGTAAGTAATGCCCTGGTGTTCTATTTTAGCGGGATAAAAGTTAGAAAGAAAACGATATCTCCCAGAAAATGATTCTATCATGATTATTATATTAGATATAAATAAATATGTTTTTAATTAATATATAAGATTATGAAATATATAAAAAAATTTGAAAATAAAGAAATTAGTGATGAATTTGAAGAAATAAGATCAATTTTAAGAGATTTAAAGGATGAATACACCTATATGGAAGGTCAAATATTTCTACCTGAAAAAGAAACAGACCAAATTGAAATTCACTTAGAATGTGAAAATATTTTTAGCGAAGATGTGAAAAAAGGAAAGGGAAATTTGAAGTACCAAAAATCTAAAATGGAATTTATTGATCTGATTATAAAAACCATAGAAAGATTAGAATTGGCATTGGATAAGAAAACATTCGTTCAAAACTTATGGAATTGGGACCACTGGCAAGATACTAAAATAAAAATATTTATTTATTAAAACAGAAACACCAACCTTTTGGTTGGTGTTTCGTTTAGTGGAGGCGCCGACGATGAAATCGGGTCTTCCTCAGTTAAAAACAATTAATCATTCACAAGCTTAGAAAGTTTTTCTTTAACTTACAAAATAGAAAGTTGTTTCGACTCAAAAACACTCTAACAAAAAACTATCATTATTTACTGTTATGATTCAGTATGAATTTTATGAAAGTATCAATTAAGCTACTTCAAGCTCATTCACAACGAGCAAATTGTTTTGTAGAGCAGCTACTAAATCTTCACTGGTTCCTACTTCTGTAACGTTTCCGTTTACGATTTTGATAATTTATTTTAATCGGACTTTATCAAACCGATGCTTGCTTAATCACCTTTACTCTGCGAATCAATTCACTCGCCCCCATTTATTTTACAAATATATATATAATATTTTAAATATCAAAAAAGTTTATTTAAAATGGAGCTTTATTTTTATTCTCATCGTAATAAAAAGAAAAAGATAAAATAGGAATATACTCTTTACTCTCATATAATTCAACTTCCAATTGATATTGTGGTAAAATATCTTTTTTCATCTTATTAATAACAATATCAAAAGTTTTCACAATATTTTTGAATTTTTCTTTTCTTTGAAGAAAAACATATACTGATATATCTAAGTCAGATCTTTCTACACTTGTTGTTATTCCATTACCATTTAAAAAAGTCCTAATTAAATAACAAAGATGATCCTCGACATCACCATCTTCTTCATAATTAACATCTTCTTCTTCATTAGGTAAATCATTATCTTCATAAGTTTCATCATCAAGATATTCAAAGTGTTCCTTAATTTTTATATTCTCTATTTTTATGTTTTTTACAATCATTATTTTAATTCTATTTTTATAAATTGATCTTCAAAATAAACATCAGGATCTATTTTATATTTATCTAATAGTAAATTCATCATTTGTAAGTCCTCATAAACAGTTAAAACATCCGGATCATCCACCTCTATTTTTATATAAGCAGTTCCATACTCACTAACCATTTTAGTCTCTAAAGTAAATGCTGCTGCTTTAAAATCTGATATAAATTTACCATATTTTCTAAGAACTTCTTCGTCAAATCCAACTTTTTTAACCGTTGGTAAGTTTTCCCAATCTACTTTTAAACAAGCCTCTGCTAATCTTATTAAATATGATATATTTTGACGTTCATCAACTGTATGTTCAGAAAAATAACCAACAGATATATTTGTACATTCCGGAATCTTATCTATAAAAGAAGCAGAATCAGTATAAACGCCAGTTGGATCTAAAGATATTTTTAATCCAGATTTATTTAATTCTTTAGCAAGAGCAGTTGCAAATTCGTTAGAACAACATTGTCTACCTAATTGACTTGTAATAACCGAAAAGTAATTTCTTCTATCAAATGATACACATCTTTTAACATTTTTTAAATGCTCAATATTTTCAAATATATCAGCAACTTTGTTAGATCCAATACCTCCTCTCTCTTCACCAATAAAGAAATAGTAAATTCCTGGTATATTATATTCCATCATATATAACATGACAGCAACACCAGACTTATCATCAGCTCCCAAAATTGAAGTACTATCAGTAACAAATATTTCATCACCATCAACAATAGTACTATATAAAACAACATTACTTTGTTTTCTGTCTGCTGTATCTAAATGAGATGTAAACATTGTTTCTGATTTTCCAATTATTTTATAATAATTACCAAATTCGTCTTTTTGTAATCCACTAGGTAGAAATTTAACTACTTCTTCCTCATGTCCATGAGGATATGTTTTAGTAGTAAATGATATAAAAGTAGATCTTACATCTTTAGGATTAAAAGTAAATTTTGGTATTTCAACTTTTTTAAATGTAGGTTTATCAATTTTATTAACTGGTCTCCTTCCATTTTTTAAATTATTATAACTTTGACCAAAATCAAATATCTGTTTTCTATCAAAGAAGCTAGAACCATCATCACCAGTGAAAAAATATTTAATATAATTACCAATCTTCATTGATTGAATTTTACCATTAATAGTAACATCAAAATTCCAATCAAACTTAGAAACATCTACTAATTCTATTTTTAATTCATTTCTTAACGAATAATCTCCTTCCATTCTCATAAGAGCCTCAGCTATAGGACCTCCTATATCATCAATTATATCATATAATTTACCAGTAAATCTTATATAAATTGTTTTATTCATAATTTATTTAGTTTTTATATATATTAATTATCAACTATAACTTCTTGAGAATTTTTATAATCAACAATTACTTGACCGGGTTTCATATCCGATGTTTTTTTAACAAACTTAGCTTTACAATAGACTATTTTAGATTTAACACCCTTTGGTACCTTTGAATTCTTAGCCGCTAATTTAGAAACTTCTTTTATTAATTCTGGCGAAGGCAACTTATCTTTAACTCTTATAATTATATGACTGCCTGGAACACCAGCAGCATGAAACCATAAATCATCTTCATTAGCCATTTTTGTTGTTAAATAATCATTAGATAAAGCATCTTTTCCTATAATAATAGTAAAATCATCTATAATTAAAGTTTTTAAGTTTGGAAATTTATCAGATTTAGACTCATAAAAATTACAATATCTTTTTATTTTCATAAAGTATATATTATTTTTTAAAAATATAATTATTGTAAAGAAGAAACCAAATATTAAAAAACTAATAGGAAATTCAGAACTAATAAATATTACGGAAGACGAAGAATATGAAATTAAATGTGATTTATGTGAAAAAAATCACAGAATTGAAAGAAAAGTTCTAGATCAGAGAGTATATCTTGGTTTAGATTGGAGAAGTTGTATAAGCTATTCATTTAATGTCTCAAATGGAGAAATCGATGTTAGAAATTTTATTAAAAGTATTTATAATGGGCCAATAATTTATAATGATAGAAAATTAATAGGATCTGAAATTGATATATTTATACCAGAATTTAAAATAGGATTTGAATATAATGGACTATATTGGCATTCTGAAATAAATAAAAAGAAGGATTATCATTATTCTAAATATAATTAAAACAAAAAACCCTCCATTGGAGGGTTTTTTGTTTTGGTTCTTATAAACTCTATTAGTTTAAATATTGAGCTGTATCAGTAACAACAATTGTCATATATTGTTTCTCTGGGAAGAAACCAACATCTGCGATTGCATATCTTGAACGTAATAACATTCTTGGAGCAAAAGTAGCTTCAGAAATTACACTGATAGACTGAGCCATCAAGTAAGGAATGAAGATGATACCTGGTTGATCTGGGTTATTCTTTCTACCGATTACAATTCTGTTATCGTTATATTTCATATAAGGATCAACATAGATAGAAATATCACCAATTTGACCAACTGGATATAATTGACCTTGACCAGTAATTTTAGATTTAAATGGATTGATTGTGTATCCTGCGATATCCATAAGAGATGCTGCAAGACCTCCATTAGTTACAGCGAACTGAGCTGGACCAACACGACCTTCTGTTGCGATAAAGTTAGAAGCGTGAACCATCTTAGTGATCAACTTACGTTGAACAGCGTGAGTAGTTTCACCTCCTACAGATGATACGTATGAAGTATTTAAGTCAAATATTGTTGATGCTGTTGTACCCACAGTAGTTACACCTAATCCTGTATTAATAGGAGATGTATTTCTGTTTAAAGATCCTAGTGAGAAAATTTTATCAACAATTTGTCTTGAAATTGTTTGAGACAATTCGTTAACAAGGATAGATTCCATTTTTTGAACGATATCCATACCAGTATTAGCTTTAATATCTTCAATTTCTGTTCTTCTAAGTGCAGTTGATACTTCGATAGTACCTACAGCAACTGTTTTAGAAGAAACTTTAGGTCCGATAATACCTGAATAGCTATTATCATCAGCTTGACGACTCATTGGATAATCACCAGATGAAGTTGAAGAAGCCCAATTTGCAGAGAAACCTGGAAGGTGATCTTCAAGAGCTGATACTAAGTCAATAGTTACAGTTCCAGTAAGTACTTGAGTACCAATGTTTGTAATTTGACTAGTCATAGATGCAGTTGCATTAAATGTATTTAATTGAGCTTCGTAAGAAAGTGAACTCAAAGCTGAATAACCACCTGAACCAAAAGCATTTACTTGTCTGTAAGCTTTGAACATTGGATAACCATCAACACGAGAGAAACCTAAGAATTCAACAATACCATTTTTATTAGTTGGCTCTGATGTATAAAATGCACCAGCTGCAGGAGCTCCTGATATAGAAGAAGATGTTGCGATTGTAGCAAAAACTCTACCTCCTCTAAGACCACCTGATGTAAGTGTAAATCCTGAAGTTGTTGTAGCGTAAGTTGATACAGTACCAATAGCTGTTGATAAGTTAGTAGCACCAGTGATTTTAAATACTTGTGGTCTAGCGTTAGCATCAGTTGTGTTTACGTCATCATATTGAAAATCAATATAAAGTAAATCAATTTTTGGACCTGGACTAGGTTTAACAGCAACAAGGTCAAGACCAATTGTTTGAGCTGCGATTTTCATAGCTACTGGAAGAAGGTTTTGTCCTAAATCTCCAGAACCGATTGTACCACCCCATGAGCTACCATTTAATGTACCAGCTGGTGTATTACCACCAATAACTGGATTTAAAACAGCACCCATACCAGCTGTAGTTGCGTTAGCGTAAGCATTTTCGTTAATTGAGTGGAATTCAGCATATTCTGACATCCATTCTACTCTATCACCGGTAACACCCATGTTTTCCAAAACTGGAGACCATTTCTTAACCGCTTTTTGTTTGTCTATTCTAATGTGTGACATATTTATTTTTAGTTTTTTTTATCTACTTTTGTAGATTATAGATTTTTAAATCTTTCCATTATTGCATTTAATTCTTTTTCAGATATTTTGTCTTCTTGAATTAAGCTTTCATGTGATACTAATTTCTTAGTAACTGATTCATTTTTTCTGAGATTTCTAGTCATCCAGAAGTGTTCAACTTGTGATTCTGTCGTTAATACTTCAGATGGATAAAGTCTAGCTTGTGATAAGATAGATTTTCTATTATTCTCATTTAATTGGTTCCAGATTGGCTTGATATTCTCAGGCATTAATCTGATTACTCTTTCTTCAAGAGATTCATTCTTTGAACTTAAAGCCTCAGATATTAATCCTAACACCTCTTTTGGTGTAAAGAAACTTTTTTCGTTTATGTAAAGTGTAACAGTTTCTTGATCTTCATTTGTTAATGAATAAAAACTGTCAACCTGAGCTTTATTTAAGAATTTTAAGAAATGTAGATCGGATGTTTCAACAGCTTTACGTTTTTTAGCTTCTTCGATCAATTTATCAATAGATTTAGATAATTCAGTATCTGAATTACCCTCATATTCATTATTTTCTTCTTCACTATTTTCATCATTGTATTCTTCTTCACTATCTTCATCATTATTGAAATCTTCTAATTTAGGAGTTTCATCAGCTGAAGGAGATTCTTCCGAATCATTCCAATTTTGTTCCTCTTGTTCTTCTTGTTCTTCTTCTTCATAAGAATCAAAACCAGCTGATTTAAGAGTAGGTAACATTTCTTCATTATCACCATCGGATTCGAATAATTTATTACCATTTAATTTTTCAACTATTAATCCTTGATAAGAAATTGACTTATCAAGATTTTCAGCAACATATTCTGAGTAAGCGATATTATCATCAAGATTCTCAGCGATATATTCTGAATAAGCAATATTTCCTTCAACATGCTCAGATAAATATTCTGAATAAGCAATTGAATTATCAAGGTGTTCTGCTAAATATTCTGAATAAGAAATATTCTTATCAAGATTTTCAGCGATATATTCTGAATAAGCGATATTCTTATCAAGATTTTCAGCGATATATTCTGAATAAGCGATATTCTTATCAAGATTTTCAGCGATATATTCTGAATAAGAAATATTTTTGTCTAAGTTTTCAGCAATATATTCTGAATAAGAAATATTTCTATCAAGATTTTCAGCTAAGTATTCAGAATATTCAATATTCTTATCAAGATTTTCAGCTACATATTCACTATAATTTATTACTTTTTCAAGATTTTCAGCTAAATAATCATTATGTTTAATTAATTTTTCAGCTGTTGTTTTTAATGAAGTATTTTCATTAACCATTACTTGTACTTTTTCAGCTAAATAATCTAAATATTTAACTATTTGAGAATTTGTATCATTTAGATTTTCATAATACTCTAATAATTGTTCTAATTTTTTAGGATTTAAATTACCTTTATTAAGTGCAGTACGAACTTCTTTCTTTGTAGAAGCTAACTCATTAATAAGATACTTAGAATAATCAGTTAATTGTTTTTTTGTAACTATATCATTAGTGTTCATATTGAATAGATCATTTATTTTAGACTCATCGGACATTTCATATATCCTAAAGTTAGCTTTATTTGAGAATCCGAAAGATTCATTAAGAACTTTGACACTCATTTTTGCAGATGCAAAACCTGGATCTGCTACAATATCATATGTAAAAAGCTTTTTAAGTGTTACTGTACCATCAGATTCAGTAATACCAGCTGCTCTCGAAGAGACAAATATTGGACAACCATCATTAACTAAAGCTTTCGCTTCTTTACCCCAATGTGTACTAAGTAATCTAATTTCACCTTCGACTCTGTTATTTTCTTTAATATAGTTTGCCTTTGTAATTATGTGTGATGCTCTTGATAAAGATGTATCAAAAACATCTGGATGATCAAATTCTCCATAGACTACGCCCATGTTTTGAATTCTTTCATTCATTTCTTGTAAACAAGGAAGAAATTTATTAGCAGTATATACTCTTTCATTTCGATTTTTAATATCAAATTCTGTGAATATACCACCTAAAATATGTTGATCCTGTCCTCTTGAACTTTCTGATAAATTCAAAGAATTAGTTGAGTTTTCAACAATAAGAATTGGCTTCATTAATTATTTTATTTTTAGTATATATGCTTATTAAAAAAACATAAAAAATAAGGGTGGATTTTTTATAGGATATGTATTAGTCAAGTAAATTAAAACTTACAGAGATATAATATTTTTTATATATAAACCAAAAAAATCAACGGTTTTTTATGATTATTACAAGAGAAATTAAAATTAAAATAATTGAATCTAACTTTTCATATTTTGAAAATTTAGGATATGATATTTCTATTGGTGATGAATTAATAATTCCAACTGAATTATTATCAAAAGGATCACATCACATAATAGAATGTGAATGTGATGGATGTGGAATTAAAAAAGAAGTGATCTATAAAAACTATATTAAGTATGGAAATATTTGGGGGATATACTATTGTAGAAAGTGTTCTGAGTATAAAAGAAAAGAAACATTAAATAAAAATTATGGATGTGAATATCCAATTCAAAATAAAAAAATTTTTAAAAAAATGAAACAAACTATCTCTGAAAAGAAAAAAGTATATGGTAGTTAATGTTAAATTAGAAAATCTTCACAATCTTGAATGTTTTAGAAACATACTAGATAAGTATAGAGATTATAAATCAATCTATAGAGAATTAAAAATAAATTCTGTATTAGGTAATAAATCTGAACTAGAAATTAATGATATTATTCCCCCAATAATGGGATTTATGGAATATAATAGCTCAACTTTTACTAATAATTTAAATAATTTAACATTTATTATAAATTCAATGATTTTTGTCATAGATAAAGATTTAAATGTTATTAAAATATCATTAGATATTAAAATATTAGAAAATTTTTCAAATATTCTAACTGAAAAAACACAAAGTGAAATAGAAAATTTAATAGATTTTAGACCTATATTATTATATTCATATGATTATTATGAAATAACAGGCTTTCAAGCATGTAGTAAAGAAAGTAAATCTATTTATAATTAATTAAAATTCAAATTCTGATCCGCCACCTGGCTCTCCACCACCAGGCTCTCCACCTGAATCGGGACTAGGTGAATCTGGAGTTGTAGGTGAATCTGGAGTTGTAGGCGAATCCGGAGTTGTTTGAGAACCATCACCTCCAGCAAAGTCTCCACCACCTCCACCAGTATCTGAAATTCCATCACCAGGAGTAGCTTCTGATGTACCACCACCAGCAGAATCCTTAATCCAATATCTTTTATTCTCTTCTTTCTCTTCTGATGATAATTTTAAAACATGATCTACTAAATATTCTATATGAAAATAAGGAGTACCATCAGCCTTTTGAATCCCCGTATAAGAACCAAGAATTTCTATTTTTTTAGACATATTACCAAGTTTTTTCCACTCTTCAAATAATTGATTTGATATGAAATCAATATCAATTTGATTCAAAATTATCTCATCATCTTTAAGTTCTGGAAATTCGACCAACATTTGTAATTTGAGCGGTTTAACTATTAATTCTTTAAAATTAGCTCTCAATCTATTAACAAAGTTAGAAAATTTAGCCTCATCTCTAGTCATCTCAGCAGCATCAGTAAATACATTACCACCACCATTATCACCTTCAAATCTTTGAACAGGAATTTTAGAAGCTCTTTTTAATATATTATAAAACCACTTTAACATAGTATCTTCATTTAGATCTGTTCCTTGTGGAGACATTAATTCCATATTAGGAGTACCAGCATCACCCTCAGGAAACCAAATTTGTTTATTATAGGGTAAATGTTTAGTACCATTAATTTGTAAAGTACCTAGTGAATCATCCCATTCAACCTCTTCTGAATAATCATTTATTAATTGTCCAATTTGTTCTTCAGCTTTTTGTCTTGATAAACCTTTAACTGGAATAGTAAATTTTTGATAAACAGTAGCATTAACAATATTAAACATAATTTTAGTCTGTTCAATAATTTTCATCTGATTATATGGCTTTATTAATCCTTCAACATAAGAGGTTTCAGAATAATCATTTTGTGTTGAATATGAAATAAATATTAATTGTGAATCTAAGAATATTCTTCTTAATTGTGGATCTTCTGGATATTGAATCCATAGATGACCTATAGCAGGTTCGAAAGCTGGAACAAGTGTTTCTGGTCGTAGCCTATTAAAATGTATAATATTTTTCTTTTTATCATCCCAAACAATTTCCATTGCAACATATCCATCAATAAGAAAATCTTTCATTAAATTCCAAGCAGATACTGAATCTGAAAATCCATATCTATTATAAATTTTTTCAAAATATTCTTGATATTTATCTCTAATATCTTCCGAATAATCAGTAGATATATTTTTTGGTTTACAAAAATCTTTGTCAGAGTAAATTACAGACTCATCACAAACACTAGAAACAAAATCTCTAATTTCATCTTTAATAGAATATTCTCTCAATATTCTTCTTTTATCAGAATAAGATCTATCTAAATAAGGTATCGATTTTCTGTTTAAAACAGAAGCTACGGCTCTTCTACTGAAAAAATCATACATAGAATTGCCCTGTTGAGAATATGGATCTTCATTGATACCAACACCAACTTGATTTCTCATAATCATGTCATCATAGTTCATTCCCCATGAAGATAAATTTCTAAGTATTCTACTAAAAAGACCTTTATTTTCAACCGCACTATTCATCGATTGAACATTATTATTATTTTGATTTAAAGGATTATAAGTTGATGCCATTAAATTTTGAAATTTTTAAGGTATATATTAAATACAACAGTTCCCTAAAATCCTTATAATTTTTGTATGTTAAATTAAAATATTATATTTGTAGATATGAGTAGAACAATAATAACAAAAAGTAAGTCACAATTCATGACGAGTATAAATTCTGAAAATATGCTTGGTGAATTATGTTATGAAGCCAACGTAAAATATTACGAAGAAATATGGCCCGACATTACATATTATAAGTTAGCTTATTCAATGACTAAAGAAGAATCTATTCAGGCTGCTAATGGATTAAAGGCCTTGGCTGAAAAAGTTGATGAAATTTTCCCTAGATATAAAAGGTATTTGGGTAAAGAAGTTACACCTTCTGAATTCAAACAAATCATTTTGTGGTATGCTGAAGATTTTGAAAAAAGTAAAGGTTATAAATGTATTTAATTTATTTTCTAAAATTATTGTAGCTACTTTGAAGCCTTTTTATATGATTAACTAATAAATCATACTTGTTAGATATTTCAGAACTAACATCATAGAATTCACTGAGAATAGATACCACCATCTCTTGATGTCGTTTTTCTCTTGTTTTTAATTTAGTAGTCCAAATTTCTATTAATTTTTTTGGATCATATTTATTTTTTGGATGTGATGAATATAAAAACCTTGGTAATAACTCTAAATTAATTCTATGAACAAGACTAATTTGTATAGCATTATATTCAACGATAGAATATTCAAATCCATATTTTAATAATTCTGTATAAACTCCTGTAAAATCTGCTTTTAAAGTTGAATTTTTCTCAAAGTCTTGTTCAGATATAAATTTATCAAAAATGGTTCCTCTAATTTCTATTGGTATAAAATTGAAATTTAATCCTAAAATAATTATCATATCTTTAACTTTTCTATAATCTACACAGAAGATAGGAGAATATTTCATCCAATTAGATTGATCATGATAATGTAAAAAATAAAAATTTCCAATAGAAATATCTGAAATATCTATCGCTTCACACATTTCATCCGTTTTTGAGTACTTTTCATACATAAATAATGTATTATTTTTATAGAAATCAACTATATCTGTTCCAAAAACTTTTTGACTTAATTCTATTCTTTCTTGCAGAGCACCCATATAAGATATATATTAATATGTTAAATAGTGCACCTAAAAATAAAAATTATCACCAAGGCAATTTTATACCCAAAAACAAAGATAAAGTATTGAAATTAAACTCAAATGGCGGTATCTATTATAGAAGTTCTTGGGAATTAAAAATAATGACTTGGTTAGATAGTAGTGAAAAAGTTTCTATATGGGGAGCAGAATGTATAACTATACCCTATCAAATGACACATTTTGATAATGGTGATATTAAAGTAAAAACTCATAATTATTATCCGGATTTTTATTATGAGATGAAGTTAGATAATATAGTAGTAAAAAAAGTAATTGCAGAAGTAAAGCCTAAAAAAGAATTTGAAATGGTAGTTGCTTTACAAGAAAATAAATTAGAAATACCAAAGCCTACTACAGTTAAAAAACTTAAAAATTTTGAATATGATTTAAAAATGGCTCAGAAAAATAGAGATAAATGGAATACGATGATTAAGTTTTGCGACAAAAAAGGATGGGAATTTATTGTTATAACAGAGGATCATCTGAAAAGATTTAACTTATAATAAAACAAAATAAAATCATTAATTTTAAAATAATATAAGTCATATCCTGTTTATTTTTAAACGGATTTAAAAATATCCATCTAAAAATAATTAATAATATTAAGAATAATGATATTTTTATATTATAAAACATCATCATTATTATCCACACTAAATATAGAATATCTATAAAATAATAAATAATATCAAAAAGAACAATGTACTTTGATTTATAATCACGACTAATAGTTTTTAGTAGTAATCGATTACGATTAAATAGATAATAAAATGTAGATAATATAAATAATATACTAAGATATTTCATTTGGCTTAAAAATTATTTCCTCCATCAAAATTAAATTATTTTTTTCAAATTCTAATAATCTTAAATATCCGGATTGATTTAGTTCATCATATAATTTATTAGATATAAAACACTCTAATGGATTACCAATTATCCTATCATACTCATTAGGAATATCATCTCCTCTATCTTTATAGATATTTTTTATATAATTATCTAATTCTTCTCTATTTAAATGAATAGAGCATCCATCAGGCCGAACACCCCATCCTCTTTCAGATTCTTCCCAAAATTGGAAAATACATTTATTCATAATTTGAATTTAAAAAATGATTATAAGTTATTTTTATACCATCAGATAAAGATGTTTTATGTCTCCATCCTAAGTCATGTAGTTTAGAAACATCCAAAAGTTTACGAAAGGTTCCATCTGGTTGAGATTTATCAAATTTAATATTACAATTACTTCCAATTACTTCCATTATTAAATGTGAAAGATCTCGTATAGAAATATCTTGACCGGTCCCAACATTAATAATATCCGAATCATCATAAGAATTCATTAAAAATATACAAGCGTCTGCTAAATCATCAACATATAAAAATTCTCTTCTTGGATCACCAGAACCCCAAACAGTAACATCAAGATTATTAAATTTAGATTCGTGAAATTTTCTAATCAAAGCAGGTAAAACATGAGATGTCATCAAATCATAATTATCATTTGGACCATAAAGATTAGTAGGCATAACCGAAATGAATTTAGTACCATATTGTTGATTAAAACTTTGACACATTTTAATTCCAGCAATTTTAGCAATCGCATAAGCATCATTTGTTGGTTCTAAATATCCACTCAATAAAAATTCTTCCTTAATTGGTTGTGGTGATAATTTTGGATAAATACAAGATGATCCCAAAAATAAAAGTTTTTTAACATTTGATTGATAAGAATTTTGAATAATATTTGTTTGAATCATTAAATTTTGATAAATAAAATCCGCTTTAAAATCATTATTAGACTTTATACCACCAACTTTTGCAGCTGCTAAAAAAACATATTCCGGATTTTCAGTTTCAAAGAATAATTTAACTTGATTTTGATTGGTCAAATCCAAATCTAATTTTGGTTTAGTAATGATATTATTATATCCTTGATTTATCAAATTTCTAATAATAGCTGACCCAACCATACCATTATGGCCAGCAACATATATTTTAGAATCTTTTTTCATTTTAAAAATTATAGAGAATGTAAACCCTGACCATCATTAGATCCCTCAATAGAAATAACTTTTATTAAATTATCATTATCTCCTCTTTTCTTATATAGTTCATTAAATCCTTTAGCTATTCCTCTTTTGAAGACTTCTGTAAAATAAGCAAAAGCATTTATAGACTTTTCTTCATTAAAATTGTACCAATTTTGGAACATATCTAGAAGACCTGATTGATAACAATCGTTTTTATCATCAATTGACCAATATCTCATTTTTTTAATTGTTTCTTTAGCTAAAAGCTCTAGCATTTTTTCAGCCTTTTTAGTTAGTCGACCCTGTGACTTTGACACAATCATTTCAACATATAGGTCTTTATTATTTAAATAGATAATATTGGAATTATTTTTTCGAATAAAAAACTTTTCTTAGATTTTTTATTTAATGAAATTAATTTATAAATGTAAAACATATCTTTAATGTTATATATCAAGTATAATAGTGAGTTGTAAAAAGGAATAAAAAAAACCACAAATTTTAAAATTTGTGGTTTTTTATAATTAAATTATCAAATTATCCTTTAATTCTTTCTTTATATTGTAATTCCTTAATTGCTTGTAATTCAAAACTAAGATTATTTTCTCTTTTCTTCAAGTTACTTAAAGCTTCTTTCAAAACTTGTGTAACGCCAATAATTTTTACAGAACTTTCAACTTTATTGATATTAAATTTAACATCTTCTAATTTTAAAGTAATTTCTCTTTCTTTATCTTCCAATTTCTTTTTAGTAACTAATTCTTTTGATAATTTATTTTCGAAGAAATATGTTAAATCATAATTTAATTCATTTCTTACTTCATTTACTAACTCAAGAGCTGATTCGTATTTAAAAAAAGAATTACCATATCTTTCATCACAACGATAAATAAATGTATTTTTTTTATAATTAAATGCAAAAACTTCCAAAGTAGGATTAATTAAGTTACTAACTCTTTTAACTACATCAAGTTCTACAAAAGAATCAATATTTTTAGAAACTTCAACTAATAAAGGATAGAAATTTTTATTAACAATAGGAACAACTGGTGAAGAGAATAAGCTTTCCAAAGTTGTTTCTTCATTTAATTCATCCTCATTAATAAATATTCCTCCTTTTGATGATACGGATAAACCAACTGTTAAATATTCTGAAATTCTAAAATCAATTCTAGATTCATTGATTACACAAAACTGCATAGCAGTTTGTAATGTTCTTAAAGTACGAAGTCTTTCTTCATCTTTAATATTATTTTCTAATAATGTTTTTTCAATTGAATTTTCTGATAATACAAACCAAGAATCATTTATAAATGCCAAATGACCATCTTCAACTTGTTCAACAATAGTATAAACGGATTCTCCTTTTCCACCACTTAATAAGTTAGCTCTTTGCTCAGGTGACTTAGATAAATTGTGAACAAATAATTTAATTTCCGGAACCCAATCATAGACAGATAATTCATTAAGAATTTTAGACATTCTATCTTGATCAGTCTCAAGTGTAATAGTCTGTAATAAAACATTAATTGGATGTCTGTAAAGTTCTCCTTGATTTTTAGAATTTAAAACATTATATAAGTTCTTTAACTCATATAAAAGTTCATAATTTTTCATATCATCATTAAGACTTTCTAAAAAAGATTTAACTTTTTTATCATAAGTAAATGATTTAAGTCTTTCATTTAATGAAAGAATAACTTGTTTTTCTGATAATTCATTTGTGGAATTTAAATGTCCCTCAATTACATATTCAACGTCAGATTGTTCAAAAGACAATGACTTTTTGAAGTTAAACAACTCAAGTTTAAGGTTCTTCATACTTTAGTATTTATTTTTTATATAATCTATATATTACAATTAAAAAGTCTATTTTTTCATTTTTATTTTTTAAAATCATTTAAATTTTCGGGATTATCTCGTAAATTTGCACTAGAAATAGGATATAAATTATTAAACCATCTCGTTTTATAAGGATAAACAACATCTCCTGTATTTTGTGAGAAAGATATTACACCATTATGATTAATATTCTTACTAACTGTTATCTCAGAATCTATAATATTTATAGATGTAACATAAGTTCCATTTGGAATACCATCACCAATCAATTGATTGCCTATACCAATTTCAGATATAGATGTAATTTTTTTATTTTCTCCTATAATATTTTTTGAAAAAATAGGACCTACTTTAATGATATTTGTAGCTTGTCCATCTACAATAACCGAAGTCCCAAGTGTTTCAATTTTAATATCTTTATTAGATGTGAAGGCAGGATAATAAGTTTGTACTTCAAGTGATAATGTTAATTTAATTTCATTACTACTTTTTAAGTTTTTTTCTCTTGTTATCTCAATAGCATCAGTATCTGGCATAGTTAATACCGCATCAATATTCATATAATTATGTTCAAAGTATATAAATTTATATAACCAAAGAGTATTCATTATTTCCTGAGAACATTTAAAAACATCTATCTCACTTTTTAATAAAATAACTAAATCATATGTAACAGTTATTGGAATTGCTCTTACCTGCCTAAGAAGTCTTTTAACTTCAACATTATCTTCAACTACAGATCTAAGCCAAACATTAGGATTTCTAAATTCATCACTTTTAATATTAAAATTATTAAAAGTTAAATGTCCTCTAGGAATTTGATCAGTGTTTAACTCAACATATCTATTTTCAGAAACTATATCATCTTGAAAAGAATCTAATAAAAATCTTTCATCACCAGTCAATGAGTAATATATAGGAACATTTACATTAATATCTCCAGATGTGAAGTTGTTTATCCAATTTAGTCTACCTTCTAGAGTATCTAAAACACATATTGTTAAGTCTCTAAAGAAAACTTCATTATAATTAAACTTTTGTCCTATCATGAGAGTATATATAAAAACATTTTCTTTTCAATAAAATTATGATAAAAAATTTACTACTTTGGGAAAAATATAGACCGAAAAATATAAATGATATAATACTATTACCAAGAATTAAATCATATTTTGAAAATGGTATTAATAAAAATTATATTTTCTATGGAAATTATGGAACTGGTAAAACATCATTAGCCAGAATACTAATTGGTAAATATTCTAAAGATAAAGCTTTCTTAGAAATAAATAGCTCACTTTATACATCAATAGATGTATTGAGAAGTGATGTTGAAAAATTTTGTAAAACTCAACCTATATTAGAGACTGATGATCCAATAAAATATATTTTTCTAGATGAATTTGAAAGAGTTTCTCCACAATATCAAGATGCGTTAAAAGGATTTATTGAAGCTTATCATAAAAATGTTAGATTTATTTTAACAACTAATCATATAAATAAAATTTCAGATGGTATAAAATCAAGATTTACTTGTATAAATTTTGATTGTCAAAATACACAAGAAGAGAAATTATTAAAACAGGAGATTTATAAAAAAATAAAAAACATTGTATCACCTAAAGAAGAAATAGAAATTTCAAAAGATTATTTAGTAAATATAATAAATAAAAGATTTCCGGATTTTAGAGGAATATTTGTAGAACTACAAAACTTCAAAGACACTGGTAATATTCATACTATAACATCTAATGTATCGAATAAACTAAAATTAGATTTATATAATATTTTATATGATAAAAGTATGAGTTATGAAAATATATATCACTTTATTATGGAAAATTTTGGACCAGAAAAAATAGATATTATAATAACATTATTAGGTAAAAATTTTGTAGACTGGTCAATTCAAGAAAAAAAAGAGAATATTAGTAAATTATTTGAATTAAATTATATACTATCTGATTATTCATCAAAACTTGAAACAAATACTGATCCTATAATTTTAGGATTAACAATAGTTGGAAAATTTAGAGATATTCTAATTGAAAAGTAATTTTTAAATATATACCAATATGGCAGAATTCGATTTCAAAGATCATTATATTGGTTATAAAGGACATCCTAGATTTATTATCAACAAAATTGTTGAAGATGATGTAATAAGAGTAATTATTCAAAAATATGAAATGCTTTTATTCACAAATAAAGGAGACCTATTAGGTGATCCAGACTTTGGATGCGATCTAACTAAATTGTTATTTCAAACTAGAATATCTGCTGAAGGAGTTAAAAAGATTATAATTGAACAAATAAGAAAATATATATCAGAATTGTCAACAACCAATTTTCAATTAGAAGTATCCTTTTTTCAAGATCCTGAAAATTATCAGGATGTACTACAAATAGATTTTCAATTAGCTGATTATGAAGTCTATGCTATAATATCATAAATTTTAAGGATAATAAGACTGTGTTATAGTCAAACCACCAGAAGTTGAATTAGTACCAAGTGTTAATCCAGATGAATCTATCAATAGTGTATCTGTTTCAGCCAACAAACCGTCACTAATTCTGTATCTAAGAACATACGATTGAGTAGCTGAATTTGTTAAATCATTATAATAAGTAACAAGCATAATATTTGGTCCCCAATTTAAAGCAGTTGTTCTATTTTGGTAATATACATATCCAAATGAACCAATTGCTGAATTAAATCCATCAACAACTGTTTCAAAATTATTACCAAAATTATAGTTATCAGAAGTTTCAATTAAATTAAATCCATGTTGTGAGAATGTTGACCACCTAAATTCTTGTGGAGTAGAACCATAAATACTCCAATCAGCAAATGATTGAGTGTATGAAGTTATTAATGAGAAGTTATTACTAGTTCTATTATAAATAGTATAGTATTGAGGATTTAAACTACCAAAAGTTGAAAATGTCAATCCATAATTTAAACCAGTTGCTAATTTAGCAAGAATGTTATAATTAACCGGAACCAACCCTTGATTATTTGTAGTATTAACAGTATCTTTCCAATATGCTTTACCACCAACCGCAACCTCTCCACGAATTTCAACAGATACAGTTCCATTAGCAACCAAATTACCTGTCCAATTTAATTCATTTCCAATAATATAAGCTGAACCGATACTAGATACAACATAAGAGTTTTGAATATATGAAAAATCACCATCTAATTCAATTCTAAAACTATTTGTAGTAAAACTAGAACTATTTCCAATAACATATGGATATCCGTGTTGAATACGTGGGTAGATAATATTATTAATACTATCTAAATAAGGTCTATCTGTATAATTTCCATATGGATCATTAAATCCTGATGTAAAAGGATATGAGAGCATTGTTAATTCAGCAACCTTAGAAACATCAGCATAAACCATAGGAAGTGTAGCATCTCGATATTTTTTTGTAGTTAAATTACTAAATGATTCAATTTCTTGAATATCAAGTATACCTTTTATTTCAAAATTCTTTCTATCTCTATAAATCATACCATATCCGTTATCGGAAGTAACCTCAATAACTAAATATGGAGTTATATTAGAATCGATTGTAAAATTAAAAGGATTTAAATTATTTACTTGTCTATATTCAGATATTTTATCAACAGGTGTTAAGTTAATCTCTTTCCATTCCGAAATATTTAACCAATTATAACCAACTCCCTCATCCAAAATTGGAGAAACAATTGAATTAGTTGCACCTCCTTGTTCAGTCCAAATGTATATTAATTTATTATATTTAATAATATCACCAATTCTGTAAATTGATCCGTATATCCATGTTTCAGCATTTTCAAATTTTCTTGGATTATTAGTAATATTGTTATTAATTACAGATTCATATAATTTATCATAATAAACAACTCTCTCACCTATTTGATAATTTCTAAATGCATACCATTCTCTATAAATTTCATATGTTCTAATATCAATTGTATAATAATCTGGTAATAAACTTGATTTTGGAGTTCCACTTATATAAAAATCCAAAACACAATTATAAACACTAGATCCACTATTAACTGGAAGTAAGTAAGCCTCATTTAAATCGAAAATAATTGGAGTAAAATTTTGACTAACATTAAATATTTGAGCATCGACAGATTGATGTATTATTGTTGTACCACTAACAAAATCTGCTCTACCAGTTATATCAAGAATTTTATGAGTAATTGGTATTATATTTTTTTGTAACCAATATTTAAGTCCTTGTAATTTCTTTTGTACTTCTTCTAAAGTATAATATAAAATATTATTACCCTCATTATCTGTAATTCTAAATGTTAAATTAAATAAATTTGTATCTTCAAATTTAGGATTGGGAAAAGTATGTTTGATGAAATCATTATCTTTCCATCCTTCAGTATTATTATCAAATATATCTGGTATTTCTACTTTAAATAATTTATAATAATTTTCAGATTCTATTTCTATATTTCTATAATATTCATATAATTCTAAATCATTATATCCAAAATAGTTTATAGCATTAATTATTGCCTTGTAACTACCAATATAAGGATATATTAGATTTTTCATCATTAACATCTCTTTTCTCTTTGAATTAAGATAACTCCAATCGATTCCTTCTTCTTTTATATCATATTCTTTAAAAATATAAACGTCATCTGAGGATATCAATTTACCAACATTATTTAACTCTGTATGATATCTAATATCTTCTATTTCTGTTTGACCCAAAATATTAAATCTTCCTAATTCTCTATTCCAGATCTTAAATCTACAAGATAAATATGTACTAATATTAATTTTTGGAAAATTATTAATTATTGTTGTTTCAAAATCTAAAGAATCGACTTCTTTAAAATAATCAACAATAATTTCTCTACTAAAAATATTTCTTATTTTTAAAAGATATCCATTATTATTTGAAATATATTGTTTTTTATTATTTGTAGTATCTTTAATAAAAATAGCAAGGTGTTGTCCAACTTTTAGTCCTCTAAAGTTACCTTCAATATCAGAGGTAAATAAACTAGTTGAATTATCATTTAGTGATATTTTACCATATCTATCACCTGTAAATTCATCAAATATATTTTCAAATGTAATAATATCATTATTAATAGAAGTAGTTGTAATTGTAAAATCTACTTCTTCTTTTTTATAAAGCTGTAGAATACTTCTAAGACCACCTTCATCAGATGAATTATATCCTAGGAACAATTGAATAGGCTCAGGAACAACACTAACATCAGTATTATCATCAATAAATTCTAAATCATTCTCAATATAATCAAAAATAGTCTGTTGATATTCAGGATAAGAAACTTTAGTAATATCTCTATTAGCCTTTCTATTAAGAACAACTGTCTCTAATGGTTTTGGACCATTATATGATAATATACCACTTGTTGATAATTGATCTCCACTAAAATCATACATAAAAAATTGAGGAACGTTATCAGAAAACCACTTCCAATATAGACTAACTGTTGGACTTCCATTGAAATTTTCACGAGGTCTTCTTATATATTCTCTAACATTTAACCAAAGATAATCTCGATCAATATATTCCGGATTTAAAGTGCCATAAAAATTATCAGTTGAAGAAGTTGGAGAAACTGATTCTATTTGAAAAGAACTGCTTAAATAAACTTGAACTTCAACAACCTGTTCGGTGTCAGGTTGTATAGCCCAAATACTCTTTCTATCTGGATTATAAATTAATTTTGTTAATCTACCACCAGAAAATGGTTCAGAGTGTTTCTGTTGACCGGTTGCTGTATCAATTGTTAATATCTGCGAATTTGCACCAATATACATATCTCCATCAAATTGATTTAAAGCAATATTACCATAATCCAATGTAGATGCGGTATAATATAAACTATCAGTATCAACAAATAAAGATGAGAATATCAAATCTGTTGATGAATTCATCGAACTATTAAAATTATTAAACAATAATGAATCAAAATTACCAGTAGAAACAGATGCAATATCAATTATAGAATTATTATCAATTTTTTTCAAATTTGAACCATCCTCAAAAACATAAATAGATTCATTTTCTGGATCATATGACAATGAATGACTAAATGACAATATTGCATAAACTGTATTAACACTTCTTGATGTACCATCAATTCTATAAACGCCACCATTAGTACCAACATACATATCTCCCTCAAAATCATTAAATGCCATATTATAAGTGAAATATGTTGATGTATTGACTGTTGTAATTGAATCGGTTGTATCATAAATATTAATAAATGTTCCATTTTCAAAAGAAACATAAATATCACCATTATTATTATTCAATTTTATATCATAAGCATTTGATGTGAATGAATAAGATGCTATTAATAAATTTACATAAGGATCAATTTTATAAAGTGTATTTCTAGAAAGAGCATATACATAATTTGTTATATTATTAAAACAAAGTCCTATACTATTTGTCAATCCTATTATATCAATATCAGAAACATTTAATCCATAAATAGAATCATATACTCTTATCTTATCACCTAGAACATAAATATAATTTGTAGGTTGTATATAAACTAAATCTACCATACCAGTAATTCCATCATATTGATAAGGAATATAAGTATTTGACCAAATATATTCTATACTAAAAGCTGGATCAAATTGTTCTTTATCATACATACCTTGTAAAAGATTTGGAACCCAAGCTGGTGGACAACCGGTCTGACCAAATCCTATTGTAAACGCAACAGTTGCAAATGCTGAATTATTACATAAAGAATCTGTCAATCCCCAAAAAGGACCTTCATAACTTAAATTAATAATATCAGGGTTTAAATAAAGAGAATTAAATTCAATATTTTGTAATGTATAATATGTCTTATTAATACCAATTATTTGACCAGTTGCAAATCCAACTTCTTCAAGTGATTGACCACTAGCGGTTCCTAATATTATTTCATTAGATGTTATTAAAGCACCATGATTACCACTATATTTTTTTATAATTCTATAAGTTTCAATTCCTGGAAGAGATGATTTACCAACGTTAATTTTTAAATTAACTCTTTGTATTTGTTTTTTAACATTAAATTTAAGAGCACTAGCTGAATTACTAACATATATTCCAAAATCGTTTATAGTCTCAGCCCAACTTTCAGTCCAGTTTGAAAGAGTAGTCTGAATATCAGTATCAAATAATTCTTCATAAACTCTACCATTAACACTAACTGATAGGAATTTACCCATATCATAGAATGAAACAACAGTATGTTCTATATAGAAATCTGCAGTTGTTCCAACCTGTACACTAAAATCAATAGGAACATTAGGAAAATCGGTACTTAAACTTATAGAGTTATAATATACTGATGAATATCCAACTGTTAAAAGAGTTGGCATTATACCAAGAGTATTTAATTTTAAAAAATGTCTAGTTAGCCAATTTCTTAAAGTTCGATCTATGGTTCTTTGCATATCAACAACTCCAGAAGAATATATCCAAGCAACTCTTTCACCATAAACCATTTTATTAATTTTAATAATAATACCAAATTCATCAATATCAGTAAAAACTATATTATATTCCCAATTACTTGAATAATCATAATTAAATTCCTTAACCAATCTTTCATAGGTTTCTATACATTTTTCATATACATATTTGACACCACCAATACTATATGATGGACCTACTTCATCATAATAATAATTTACTTTTAAATAATTAGTAGGATATATTAAATCTGCTTTTAATTTATAATCATCATAATATAAATCTACATTAAATAATTTAAGTTCTGATTTAAACCTCTCAGCAGCAAATGCTAAAGTTATTTCAGATGATTGTGTATATGATTGTGTAAAATAAATATGATCTTTTGTTAAATAAATCTCACCAGCAACTAATGATTCATTTGTTATTGTTCCTGAAGATGATGATGGTTCGATAGGTAAATATGTTGGTGTTGACCAAAATAGTGTAGATGATGTATCTCCAGTAGGAGATATAGCCAAACTTTCAGAGGCCCCTGACCAAGTATAGGATTGAATACATTGATATATTTGATTATTCCAAATAACTTGACTACCAGTTGCGTAATATGTTAGATTAACATTACCAGTAAATGTTTTAATTCCACTAACTTTGAAGAAATCCGAATTTAAAGTAGAATTCGGAACTTTAAATTCTATACCAGGAGTTAATATGTCTGGTATTGGATCCGAAAATTCTAATATTTTAGAAGTAGAATCAAAATTAATGGGTCCTCTATAAACCCTTGGTAAGTCAGTTCTAGTAATAACTTCAATTATTAAAGTTGAATCAGTAGGTATAGATTGTAAGTCATATTCAAAATGCACTATATCTACTATATTAGGATTTTTAATTGTTACAATTTCAACATCATCATATCTACCAGTTTTACTATAATTATCATTCTTTTGAGTATTAACTAAATTTAGCTTTCTATATTGGTATAATCGATCATAAAAAGTTGGCTCATTCCATAATGATAAAGTATCTTTAAGTTGTGGTGTTATATAGTTATAGATACCTATAATATCAACACCAGTTATAGTAAGATCCTCGTAACTTGATGTAAGACCATAATAACCACTATATGTGCTTTCAAATAATAAGTTATTCATTGAAGAAACTATTAATATGGCACCTTTTTTAGAACTAACAACAGAGTAAATTCTATTATTATCCGTAAATTCAAATATCGGAGAATTAAATCTAATAAATGTTCCTAATTTAAACTTAGATTCTATATTTTTACCATAAATCCATTTTGAGAAATAATCTTGCTCTTGATTAACAGGTTCTATTTTAGTTACTGACTGAGTAGATACACCTTGATAAAAATGAAAACCATATTCATTAAATAATTGAAATCTTCTAAGACTTAAATTAGATTGATCTTCATATTCAAATGTAGGTATCTTCTCAAATAAATACAAAGCCTGTGTTTTAAAGGTATCACTTGAATTTTCCGGGAATAAAATATCACCCTCATATCTTTCGGATGTTTCATTGTAATAAAAATTTAAAGGATTTCCTTCTTTATCGAAGAATAATAAGTTTTGCATCTACTAATCAAATACTATTTTGAATATATATAAAAACTTTAATTCTTGATGGGGAATTAATATATAATAAAAATTCAAATATTTATGAAATATCTTAAAAAATTTAATGAGGATGAGGTTGTTATATCAGAGCATCTTCAATACCATGTTAATAATGATATATCTATTACTGAAAATATTTTCAGATATGGATCAGAATCTTATTTTAATCTTTTAAAGGAATCTAGAGAACTATATGATAAAGGATTAGTTGAATTATCAGGACACGATAAAGAACTTTTTGAAAATTCAGATATTGGTCGATTTATAGTATTCGAAGGAGAATTAGTACCATTAGATTTACCATTGGAGATTATGATGGAGATTAATGAGGCAGAATATAAAGGTAGAGAGGTTGATTTAAATCATCCAACAAGAAGCTCAGGTCCTAAAAAGTATAAAGTATATGTTAAAAATCCAAAAACTGGAAATGTAAAAGTAGTTAATTTCGGAGATGTAAGTGGAGGATTGAGTGCTAAAGTATCTGATTCGAAAGCTAGAAAGTCTTTTGCAGCTCGTCATAAATGTAATTTGAAAAAAGATAAAACCACTCCTGGATTTTGGAGCTGTCGCCTCACAAAATTTGGACATCTTTTTGGCGGACGCACCTATTCCGGTTACTGGTAGACAAGAGGAGGTAAAATATTAATATATAATGGTAAATAAAATTATCATTATGCAGATTTATAAAACTACCAACCTAATAAACAATAAAATTTATATAGGCAAAGACACAACATCTGATCCTAAATATTTTGGATCAGGATTACTAATTAAGCGAGCCTTCAAAAAATATGGTAGTGAAAACTTCATTAAAGAGGTTATCGACACATCTGATGACTATAATGAACTATCTAAAAAAGAAATTTATTGGATATCATTCTATAATTCAACAGATAAAAAAATTGGGTATAATATATCTAATGGTGGTGATGGCGGTGATACTCTATCAAATCATCCAGATTTGGAAATAATAAAAGAAAAAATATCAAAAAATAGCCCAAAAAAAGGAAAGACTTATGAGGAAGCTTTCGGTGAGGAAATATCGAAGAAGTATAAAGAGAATCTATCTAAATCAAACACCAGGCATAATTTAGGAAAAAAGCTTGATGAATTATACTCATCAGAAAAATCAGAAAGAATTAGAAAATCAATTAGTAATAGTAGTAAAATTAATTGGACACCGGAGAGGAAAAAACTACACTCTAATTTTGCTAAAAATAATATATACAAATCTTTGCTATCAGATAAATCAATTGAAAAAAATAGAAATTACTTAAATGAAAGATGGTCTAATTGGAGAAATACTGAAATTAAAATTATAGAAAGTCTGAATATAGAAGATCTGGTATCTTATTTAAATAAGATACCAAATTCACTTTTTAGTAACAGGAGTGATTTTTATAAGTTTATTGGCAATGATAAACACGAATTGATAAAGAAAAATTTACTTAAAAATAGAATTCCAAATAAAAATAATGAATCGAATAAAAAGTCTATTATAATTGATAATATCAATTATGAATCAATATCAGATGCCGTAAAAATTCTAAATATTGATAGGTCTCTAATACGTTCAAGACTAAAATCATCACATTTCAAAAATTATCTTTATCAAGATGATGAACTGAATAAAAAATATAAAAAATATGAGAACATTGATCCACATCTATCAAAAAAAGAAAAAATATCAATAGATGGTATTATCTATGAATCTATTACGGAAGCTGCAAAATATTTAAATAAATCAAATGATTATATCAATTGGAGATTAAACTCAAAATCCTATCCAGATTGGTTTTACCTAAATAAGGAAGTGGAATTAAAAGAAACCGGTGATCCAAAGATGAAAAAGGTTTCAATAATAGGAAATGAATATGATTCAATTGCTGATGCTGTAGTTAAGTCCGGAATAGACAGACAAATAATGAGATATAGATTGAGATCAAATAATTATCCTGATTATTTTTATATATAGTCTAATATGAAACATTTAAAATCATATAAAATATTTGAGTCTGTCGATAGAAAATTTATGAATGAATTTCTATATGATTTTGGATTATTTATAACTCTAAATCTGTCACAAGTTACTAAAATGGGGATTGATGAAAATGCTACTAAAGAGTTAGTATTAATGTCTCAAAGACTTAGACAACCATTAATAAATGGAATGAATTATAGTGAACTAACTAAAGATGTTAATTCAATATATAAAAATCCAAAAATGACATCAGCTTTAGTTGATCAAATAAGAAATTTACTAACTTATATAGAACCAAGAATACAAAAATTTGTAAAGGAATGTGATTATAAAAAAAATTGGCTAACTAAAATTAATAAATTTAAAGAAAATTATAAAATAATTATATCATGAGAATTAAAAAATTCAACGAATCAAATTCGGATAAATTAGATCAACCATATATTAAATTCATTTTTGAAGAATTTTTAGATAAAGATGAAAATGAAATACATTTTGATGAGGATAAAAATTCGTATTTTGAAATTTTTATAACAGAACCTTTAATTATAACAGATTCTGAAATAAATTTTGAAGATTATGAGAAAAATATTGAAGATTTATTAAATTTTTCAAAAACTTTAAAATCTTGTATAGATAAAGTCAAAGAAGAATATCCAGATATTAATGTCAACTTTGATTTTGAAAGTGTCGAAGTTGGATCAAAAATTAAAAGAGATTTACATCTATCATTTTATTTATGAAATATCTAAATAGTTATAAATTATTTGAAAAGTTAAATGAAATAGATCTACCTATTTATAAAGGAGATCCAGAAGAATTAGAAGCAGAAGAATATCTAGAAAATATTCTTTTAGATTTAAAAGATTTAGAATCAAAATTTTCAGTAGGAGACTCATCAGTAATAAATCAGATGGTTCCTAGTGAAAATTGGTATAAAAATACAGGTGTTGAAAAAGGATTTAAAAATTATGTAAGTATATACATTCAAATAATGAAAAAAGAGCATATACAAGAAATTTTAAATATAATAAAACAATGCATTTATTACATGAAAAATAATGGTTGGAAATATAGTATTAGAAAAGATATGCAGCATCATATTAATGTGGATGATATATTGAATGTTTTTTCGACTTACCCCGATGATGATTTTAAACTTTACTATAAAACAATAAATATAAGCTTTTGGAAAATATGAAAATTAAAAAATTTAACGAATCAAAAAAAGAGTTAGACACTGAATATTTAAATTTTGTGTTTAATGAATTCACTGATAATGGGGCAGAAATAGAAATAGACGAATCTGCAGATCGCACCAAAAAATATTGGCATATCTTTTTAGAAGAGCCTCAATTAAATTTGAAATTCAATTCTATTTCTGACTATACAAATAATATAAATGAGGTATATAAATTCTCAAAGGAATTGGAATCTTGTTTTAAAAAATTAGAAGATGACAAAATTAATTATGAAATTGTCATTGAAGAAATAATAGATGAAAAAGGTAATTATATATTCAATCAAGGTTCGGAAATGCCAGAAAAAATACAAAGAATAATAATAATAATATTTTCAGAATGAAAAATATATTAAATTTTAAAAAGTTTGAAAATTCAGAGTATGATGATGCTAAAGAAAATTTAGAATTTATTTTATTAGATATAAAAGATCTAGGATTAAATTATTCAATTTTTGGCAGAAGTAAATTTTTAGACAATCCCGGTGAAACGTGGTATAGAAATACTAAAGTTGAAAAAGGATTTAAGGAATATATAAGTATATCAATTGGAACAAGAAAAGAATATATAGATGAAATTTTAAATATAATAAAAGAATGTGTTAATTACATGATAAATGATGGTTGGAAATATAGTACAAAAATAGATAGAGGTGTTAGTGTGGTTGATATAGATATAGATCGAATAGTTCCTTTATTCAATCAAAATAGAGATATTACAAAATATTTAGGACAAATACATATACATTTTTGGAAAATATGATACTACCATTTAAAGAAGAAGAAATATCAGAAAATACTTTTATTAGAACATTTCATCAAGATGTTGATTCTGGATATTTATATTGGCATCGTGACTTTGAAGATAGAATAATAGAATCTATTGAGAAAACTAATTGGAAATTTCAATTAGATAATGAATTACCAATTGAAATAAATGGTGAAATATTTATACCAAAAGGCATTTATCATAGGTTAATAAAAGGTGATAGTGATTTAAAAATAAAACTAAAGAAATTATGATTAAAAAATATGAAGGATTTTTAAATTTCTTTAAAAAAAATGATAACACATCTGAAATAGTTCAAATAGTTAATGATATAGTTAATGATCTTAATGATTTAAATAATGTTGATGTTAAAGCAGCGAAAGAACATATAATAAAAGGAAATGATAGTGAAAAAATTAAAATAGTTTTCGCAGTTTCACTTAATAAAGATTCTATAGTTAGTTTTTTAAATGAATTAGAAAATGTTAATTCACATTTAAATTCTGAAAATTTTATAGCAAATTTATGGTTTTTAAATGATAGTGATATGGATGGATCAAGTGGTTATATTATTAATAATAAAAATTATTCAAATTTAAATTTGAATATTTTCACAGATCCGAAAATATATAATCAATCACCTGGTCTATATTTAGTTGTTAAAAGAATAGATAATAAAAGTAGGTATAGGTTTTCAACATGAGAAAAATCTCTAATATCTAATCCCCATTCCTTTAATTTCTTAACCGAT
>Ga0247831_1000783_pt1 | contig 67850 bp, 56 predicted proteins | sample LaCruzMarch2015__9_FD_192406 | JGI IMG/M metagenome (GOLD analysis project Ga0247831, IMG submission 192406) | Freshwater microbial communities from meromictic Lake La Cruz, Castile-La Mancha, Spain - LaCruzMarch2015_1m | ecosystem: Environmental > Aquatic > Freshwater > Lake | place: Spain...
ATAAGTACGCAATTCACTAAGCAGTATTTGACTTTTTAATCCCTGTAAGTGTTGAATACATTGCTCATACCACCACCCCTCTAAATCATTAAATGCGGTTTCAAGTTGATTTTCAAGAAAAATAAATTGCAATTCACTTTGAATTTGATGTTTTAAATTATCAAAACTTAGTGCATTATCTCTAATGTAAATGTTTTGTATGAGTTTTTGTTTTTGGTCGTTTGTAAGTTTATTATAAGCCTCAAAAGATGATTGCAAACCACTACTTTTAGTATTAGGGTCTTTGCCACTTTTCGAAGTTTGAGTTATTTCATTAAGTCGATTTTCTATATCTTGGATAGTTTTGTTGCCTGATTTCTTTTTTGTCAATTCATAAAGTACAGATTTTGGGGACGTTTCAGAAGTTGTAACTAAAACAAGTAAAACGTTATCCAAGTCAATGCTACTTGTTGTTGCCATTTCACTCCAAACCCTAATTGTTTTCCAAATATCCGCACTTGTATCTGTCAAGTTTGCAGCTTTCTTATTATGAAATTTAGTTTGGTGTAACTCCACTTTGTTTAAGTCACCAATTTCTACATCGTCAAGATTTTCAAGTTTTACAAATGGGTCATCTTTATCTTTGGCTTTTAACAAAAGATATAACGCATATCGTACTTGATAATGATACCCTAATGATGATTCTTGTGCAGAAAATTGGCTCATATCGTTTTCATTTAGTGCTTATTCTATCTTTTTAAATGGCTACTAACGGTTTGCCGCTTTGCGAAGAAGCGGAATTAGAATTACAAATGTTCAATTTAGTACAAATGTTTATTAGAATTCCGAATGTTCAAATTAGCACTGAACCCGCTTTTTTGCAAAACTCCTATTAGTGGTTGGTGTTCTTTGGTTAAGCAAATACATCTTTAATCAATTTCTTTATTACTAAATTCTCTAATTTTGATGCTGTTGGCGAAACGTTGTCTTGATTGTCCTTCCAATGCATACCTTCGTTATAAACGATTCCAAGTAAGTAATGGCTTTCTGGTGACATAACACCAAATTCTTCTGCTTTTTCTAATTTGTTTCTTGTCTTATGAGTGTCGATAAATTCTGTTTTAGCATTATTACTTTGTAACTTGTTGTATGCGATTTCTTCAATTTTTATTCTCACCGCACCACAAACTGCAAATGGGTCATAAGTTTGTCCGCTTAAATAGTTATTAAGTTCGTTGTTTATGTACTGAACAAAATTATTTGCTTCGCCCCAAAGTTCAGGAAGTGATAACGCTCTAAATTCTGTTCTTTTATTAATTGTCGCTGGATTGTAATGAAACAAATATTTACTTATATCATCTTCGATTGTTGGATTTTTTCGGTTTCTTAATAATCTTTCTAAATTTGGGTTTACTTGTATGTTTGATTTATCCAAAAAATAAACTTTCGGTTTATTAAAAGCATAATTATGAAAATAATTTGGGTTTAAGTGAGTCAAGATTAAAGGGTATATTCTTTTTCCCTTTCTTTTGAACTCGTCAATTAAATCAGTTATGTAGTATTGTGCAGCTGTCAAATTTGCATCGTCTAAATAGTCAAAGACTTCATCAATTATAAGAATATTTACTTCTTTTTTCAAATGTCTTTTTGCTCTAAACAACATTGAAATAAATGTCAAAATATCCCTTTGCCCATTTGAAATTAAGATTGCCTTTGGAAATTTCACAACGAGTTGTCCGTGAGTTTCACTGGTACGAATATTTTTCCAAGTGCAGTTGAAAGTTGTAAGGGTTTCGTCAAATTTCTGTTTGTCAAAACGATAATTGCTATACGTACAAGCGTTTTTAAAAGCGTTTACATCTTGGTAATACAACCAAATTAGTTGAATTGATGCTAAATAATTTTGTGTTTCCGTAAAGTTTGTGTCAAACTCGTTGATGAAATTTCCTAATGTGTTTAAATAGTCGATTTGTTTTAAATTATTTAGTTCGTTTGCCTCAATCCAAGTAAGTAAAGTTTCAGTTGTTGCTGAATTGTTTTGTGCATTTATGTTTGCAATAATTTCATTAATTCTTCTTTGAAATGTAATTCCATTAGCTCTTTGTAGTGCTTGATAATTTTCGCTTAATTTTTCAACTAATTTTAGATTCGACAGAATTGGACTAATGTTAGGAATAACTTTTGAATTTAGTCCAAATTGATTTTTAGCATTTGTAATTGAATAAGAAAAGGGAACATTTGTTGGTATTCTGTCAACCAATACAACGTCTTTTATTTCTAATCTTGCTGTCGCTGGTCCATATTGTGAACCAATTCCTTTGGGTTTTAATTGATTGTTTATTACGAAGTAATCTATTTCCCCACTTATTGTGTTTGTTGAGTTTGTAGCTTCAAGATTTACTGTTGTTCCATCAGCTTTTTCATACTCAATTGCTATTTTTGGAGGATTAGTTGCTATTTCAGAATGAAAGTCGTCATCGTGCAATTTAATACGACTATTGTTCATAGAATTAAAAGCCGTAGCAAACGAACTTTTACCAAATCCATTCGGTGCTACCAAAAGACTTGGTTTATTTGGAATAATGTTTAGGTCAAATTTTTTTTGACCAATTCCTTTAATATTTTCAATTTCGATTACTTTCAGCATTTATGTTCAGAGCGTCTTTTTATTTTGTCGTATCGTTGGTCTTCTTACACTTGCTACTAACTCTTTAATATGCGAAAGTTTTGTAGTACTTTTCGTGTTTTTTAGTATCTTTCAAAGATTATATTAAACTATTCTTATCGTATTTATCAATTATTCAAACAAATATCCTTTGTTAATACACTGTGAATAATTCTGTATTTCAATATCTTGAATACTTGTATTAAATTAAAATTAAACTATTATCAATGGAAATAATAGAACTGATAAAATAATAAATATGACCTAAAATTCTTTATTCTCAGTGTAAAAGTCACATAATCCCAAATATACTTGTTATGAGTATATTTTGTCATTCAAAGTATTTATAATTTAGATATATTTATTATTCGGTAGTTAGAGGGGCAGAGCCTTTTTCAAAAAAGGGAAAATTCCCCTTTCTTTGTTATCTTCTACGAAAAACATGGCCATCATAATCTACAAAGTCCTCAATGAATAGGTCATGTGCATAAGCTTTGTAATCGAAGTAGTTTTGTAGATGTTGTGGCATTTCGTTTAGAATACCATGCTCTTCTATGTACTTGTAGGCGAACTCAAGTTCTGTTCCTTCTGAGCCATCGTAATAGCCTTGATACTCATCGTTAAATTCTTGCATCAACTCTTCAAAATCTGTATCTTTATTGATGTCTTTATCTCCAATGAATAAGCCTAATGCCTCGATGGATTCATCTTCCATGTCCTTGATGGCTTCAATGTAATCGAATAATTTGTCGCTTACTGAGCATTCAGAAATTAACTTTTCAGGAATGTTTTCGTAGTCTTGAAACATAAACTCAGGGTCTTCTTCATCGCTATGCAGCTCTTTGCAATATTCAAAGAAAGAATCTTTTGTATCGTAAATTTCTAAATCAATCCATTCGCCAAAGATTGAGCCATTGTTGTATTTAGCGTAAGTACCAACATAAATTTGAGGTGTTTGTGAAGTTTTCATTGTAAAAAATGATTAAAATTTAGTAGCCCGGCACTCGCACGAGCAATCGCCGATTCCAATACGAGAATAGAATGACAGGGCAACGCCCCTCGATTGCAAGCCCATTTGGTGGTTTATGGTGAGTTGGGTTTTGTGAAGAGCTAAAAAATCAAATGACGTAGTGAAGGCTTGCGGTTGTCAGGCTATTTCTCGTAATTTTCGATGCACAGTGTGAAAAAATGTGCGTGGGGAAAACGTAATGCAGTCCGCTTCCCGCTGGTGTGTGGGCAAAAAGGCTCTTTGACAGTTTGCTTTTTCTGCACACTGGTAATGTGCCGTTGTGCGGGTCGGCTCAGTGATTTGTGAGTTTGGAGAGAGTAACTGTTATCCAATTGACAAAGTGATTGCAAATCGCTTGGCGATTGGATAACAGTTACGAAGATGATTTTTTACCATAAATATATATTTATTGAAAAAAGACACATATTCAGTATTCTTCTTAAAGAAAACAGTGACAAAATTTAATAATAGAAGACCTATTTGGCAGTAAAAAACGACAACTTGTCAGTATTTTCAGTCTGGTATGTTGTTTGAAGAAAAATCATTAAGGATAGTTATGTCCGATTTATAATATTAAAATAAAAAGTATATTGATATGAAACAAAAGTGCCTTCTAAGCGGAAACTTAGAAGGCATGAGAACGGTAAAAAATCTACCGAAAGGCTTTAAATTGGAAAATTTTGTTTATCAGACTGCTGTTTTCCAGATAATAACGACACAAAACTACAAAGTATTGGATAAATTTTCCAAATTAAATTTTGTTTATTCTTCGTTTGTACCCCCATTTTTTAAATCCTTTCTTTTTATTGCTGCTTTACATGACAACTGAATAACTTCTTTTGTTAATGTTTTTGCCAAAGGGACTACTATGCCTGTTTGGATTTACTATGTCAACTAATTTGGTTTAGGTGCGTTGGTCAATTTATAAACTGAGAATTTCAGATTCTCTTTCTAACTCTTATTTAAAAGCTCTATAAAAATGTCAAATTGTAATAATTTATTTCAAAGGTTTCATCAAGATATTTCTCTTACAAAGAGTAAAAGAGATAAGATGAAAACGTCTAAAACAGAACTCCGAAGCAGAATTCGTAAATATTTTAAGGAAAATCATCCTGAGTATGTACCAAAGTTTTACATTCAAGGCTCTTACAAAATGAAAAGTGGTATTCGTACCAAAGATGATATTTGTGATTTAGATGATGGTGTTTATTTTTTCAGAGAGCCTGATGTAACAGCCACAACATTACAAACTTGGGTAAAAGATGCTGTGGATGACTATACTGATACTTCGCCAGAACATCGGAAAAAATGTATTCGGAATATTTTTGAAAATGACTATGAAATAGATTTACCTGTTTATTATAAAATAGATGGCAAAGAATACCAATTAGCTATCAAAAATACTGGATGGGAAAATAGTGACCCAAAAGCAATGGTTGAGTGGTTTGCAGGAAAGAAAGATGCAAAAGGACAACTTGTAAAGATTGTAAAATACCTTAAAGCGTGGTGTGATAACATACGAAATAAGATGCCAAGTGGGTTGGCAATGACAATACTTGCAAGCAATGCAAAGGATAAAATTGTTTATAATGACCGAGATGATATTACTTTGGCTGATACTTTAAAGGAAATGAAAAAGACCCTTGAATCAAATTTCAAGTGCGTTGTTCCTGCCGTACCTAATGATGATTTGTTTGATAGTTATGATGAGAGTAGAAAGAATAGATTTTTAGATGCTTTGAATGAATTTGTGATTGATGCTGATAAAGCCTTACGAGAAACAAATCAGCTTAAAGCAAGTAAACTTTGGAAGAAACATTTGGGCGATAGATTTCCAGATGGTGAAGATAAAAATGACGACCAAAAGGCATTCGCAGGAATTATAACAGGAGCAAAACCATCAAATCCATGGGTGAAGTTCTAAATGTAGATGTGAATATTGCAATATTTCACGCTGAAGCATTAAAAATTCTTTCTAAGTATCCTAAATTAGAGATACTTAGAAAGGATAACACCGTGTTTCTATCTGGAGAATTAGATTTAATAGATGATGCTGGCATTTTACAAGATTCTTATTTTATAGAAATTCATCCAACTGAAAATTATCCTTTTCAGTTTCCATATTTATATGAGAAAGGGGATAAAATTCCTCTCAATATTGATTGGCACGTTTATAATGATGGACATTGTTGTATAAAAACAATGCCAGAGGAGTGGTTGACTTGCAAAAATGGCATTAACTTGGATTATTTCATACTGTCCGAAGTAATACCTTATCTATTCAATCAAACATTTAGAAGACTAAATGGATATTTTTTGAATGAACGGTCGCACGGAATATTAGGAGAGATTGAATTTTTTCAAGAATTATTTGCTACAAAGAGTTTATCCAAAATAATTACTTGGTTGAATTTTGTAATGACTAATCGAGAGCCAAACAGAGTTTCAGATTGTTTTTGTGGTAGTAAGATAAGGTACAGATTGTGTCACAGAGAAGCATTCCGAAAGCTAAAAAAATTAGATAGCCAAGAACTGATGTTGATTTTAAAGCAATTGGTATTTTCACCGCACTATTTTAAAGCTAATCCTATCGAAGCAGTAAGGCTTCGCAAGGCTTGGACTAATGCCGTTTAATGTTATTTCATAAATGGTTTTCACCCTAACATAAATGATAAAATGAATACAGACAAAGAATTTAAAATATTGTGTATTGATGGCGGTGGCATTCGTGGAATTATTCCATCCAAATTTTTAAGTAAACTTGAAAATTATCTCAGCAAAGAAAAGGGAGAAGAAATAAAATTAAACGAGTATTTCGATTTGATTTGCGGAACATCAACAGGTGGGATTATTGCCATTGGATTAGGTTTGGGGATGTCTGCAAAAGAAATTCATCAACTTTATGAAGAGAATGCAACTCAAATTTTTGGTTCTCCTAATAAGAAACGAATCTTGATGCTTAAACAACTTTTTCGCCCCAAATATAGTAGAAATAATTTAAGTGATATTTTGGAAAAAGCGTTTTCCCAATATTCTGATGATAATGATACTCGTTTAGCTCATTCTAAAACAAGATTATGTATTCCCACTTATAATGCTTCAATGGGTAAAACCGTTGTTCTTAAAACATCTCATCACATTGGTCTTGTTCGTGATTATCAAGTTCCAGCTTACCAAGTCGCACTTGCTACAAGTGCAGCCCCAATATATTTTACTCCATATCATATTAATTATAAAATTAAAAAGACTACAAATGAGGAAAGTCTGCTAAATATGATAGATGGTGGTATTTTTGCGAATAACCCTTCATTAGTTGGTCTTTCTGAAGCCTTAGCTTTAGGTTACAAATTCGACCAAATTAAAATTTTGTCAATAGGAACTGGTTTAAATAGGCTTAAACCAAAACAAAATAAAATACCATCCAAAGGGGTTTTTAGCTGGCTTAGTCTTTCAAAAGGTATTCCGTTAGTTGAAATGATACTACAAAGTCAATCAGAAATTACAGAAAATATCATGAAGTTTATAGCTGATGGGATTCATACTGATAAAGGAGAACGAATATATTATCAAAGATTTCAAACATATTTTACTGAAAAGAAAATAGACTTAGATGATACCTCAGACGAAAAAATAGAAGAGTTGAATACAAAAGGAGAAAATATGTTTAATTATGCAGATAAAACTCTACTTTTGCCGTTTTTTGATAATAAAATTGAGCCTTATAAACCATTTAATCTAATATAATCATCCATTTTAATGGCTAACCTACACGAAACTTTTTTAGATTTTGATAAAAAACTCAATCTTACTAAAACCAAGGCTGACAGAATTAGAATATCCGAAATGAATATTAAGAATGCAATAAAAAAGCATTTTGAACAATATCCAAATCTGAATTATTCATTTGCTCGTCAAGGTTCATTTGCATTAGGTACTTTGATACGAACACAAAAGGATACTTGTGATTTAGATTTTGGATTAAAAATTTTCCCCCGTCCGAATTTATCGCCACTAACTTTACAAAAATATGTAAGTGATGCTTTGAAAAATATTCAAAACAACAAAAGGCCAATCTGTAAAAAGAAATGTGTTCGTCTAATTTACAAGAGCGATTATCATATTGATATTACGGTTTATGGTATTAGTACATTTAAAGAGTCTCCATTTTTGGCTACTAAAGACGGTTGGGAAGAAAGTGACCCATCTAATTTTAAAAAGTGGTTTGAAGAAAAAGGTGGTAAGAATATTGCTCAATTAAAGCGGATTGTAAAATATTTCAAGGCTTGGGCTGATAATAAAGGTAATAAAATGCCTAAAGGTGTTGTATTAACTGTTTTAGTCGCCGAAAACTTTGTTTCCAAGACGAGAGATGATATTTCTTTGAGGGAAACGGCATTGAAAATTTTGAATTTTTTAGAAGATGATTTCTCCTGTATAATGCCTGTTTCTCCTTTTGATGATTTGATTGAAGATTTATCAAATTCAAATCAATATTTTATACTTAAAAAGCTAAATGATTTTGTTACGGATGCAATTTTAGCAACTCAAACTAAGACAAAAGAACTGAAAGCGTTACAATTGTGGCATAGAAATCTGGGTAAATATTTTAAGTAATAATCTATCTCAAGCTAAGTTAAATACCAAAAGTAATGAAGAATAGTTCTTATGTGATTAACCCACCACCCGCTGGGTTGCCAGTCCGCTGGTGCATGGGCGAAAAGGCTCTTTGACTGTTTGCTTTTTCTGTAAACTGGCAATGTGCCTTTTGTGCGGGTCGGCTCAGTGATTTATGAATTTGGAGAGAGTAACTTTTATCTTTTCAAAATCTCTTCATTCTCAGAATCATAACGATAATGAATGATATTACCCGAAATTATCAATTCAATGGCTTGTTCTATAATGTTCAAAGGAGCAATAAACCATTCTCTTGGTGTGTGTCTATTGCCGTTTTTATCAAAAATGTCAATGCTTAGGCAGGCTTTTCCGAAAAATGTATGTAGCAGTTGCTCCAGTTTATGAGTATTCATATTAAAGCATTTAAAGGTCATAATGATTCTTACATCTGCCATTAGATAAGTCGGCTCTTGGTGTGCATTTTTTATGCGTTCCTCAACTTCGACCGTCGAAAAACCGATTTTATAAAGATTTGTAATCTCTTTAATTTCTGGCTTTACGCTCTTTGATTTAAGTATGTAGATATAGCCCGATTCTTGGTCGTTTTCATTGATATTGCTAAATTTCTCTTTAAATGTATCAGCTACTCTATCAGCATTTTCGCTTACTGTTTTGCCATTTGCATATAATAATTTTTCGACCGAACGTTTTAGCATATTAGATTCTGTGCCGTTTTCAAATATACACCTCGTTCGCCCATCTTCTCTTACTCGTGTACCATCTGCTCTATAATGGTCTTTTTTAGAAATATTGATTTCTTTTAATAAAAACAGCACGCCATTATGCACATAAAAAGTATTTTCACGTAGATTTCCCATCTTAAATTCTACCAATTTTCTTTTGTTGCTGGCTAAATCTTTCTGCACATCTTTTAGTGATTGCTCAAACTGGTCAAACTCTTTGCATGGTTTTCGTCTTGCCACAAAATCCGTACTGGCTCTTTCGTCAATATCTTTTACGTGTTTTAGGTCAAAAAGCCCTTCCGAATCATCATCGAGCAAGCCCAACATATCATCATCGAGAATATCATCCAACGAATTGATTTCTTTTTCTTCATAAATCAAAAGTCCAAATCTATCATGGCTTTTGAGCATTTCCATCTTTGTTGGACTCTCTCTAAGCGACTTTAATCTTGCATATAATTGGTGTTCTTGCACACCACCACCTTGCTGTGGTTCTCGCTTATGTTTCTCAAAAAATGTGTTGAGGTCTTCAAATGACGTTAAAAGGCGTTCGTCAGCATTGCGTGATGTATTTGCTGGCTTTACGCTTAATAAACCAAAAGGGTCGTTGCTAAATATTTCGTCAAGTACGCTTTGCTTATCCATTGGCACGTTTACGATTTTCTTCTTTTAAATAAATAATACACTCTGCCATGCGGCGTTCAAGTGGGTCGGTGGATTGAAGACTTGGCACTCGGTCGTAGGCTTTCTTAAAATTGATGATTTTGGGCCATAGAATCTTGGCTTCTTCAAAGTCCATCTTAATTCTTGATACCTCTATGGCTTCTTGTATGACTTTCAAGACTTTTGGTGTAACATCTTTTGATAAAATTTCAAACGCTTTTTGGAACGGATTAATGGTATCAATTAAATCAATGTGCAAATCATCAATATTTACAAACTGCCCTGCCATTCGGATAAAACGTTTATCGGCTTCGGGAATGTCATCGACGTTGTGGGGCATATTTACCACCATTTTGCTGAAAGAATTGGCTTCATCGGTCGTTAAATCGGGGTAGATGTTTTTAATGATTTTTGGAATCAACTCATTGTTTATCTGATATTGCGGTAAGCTTTCGGCAAGTGCCTGAATGATGGTTTCGTCTTTTTGTATGCTTTTTTGTAGTTCTTTTACATCAATCATTAGCGTGTTTTTTACCACCGAATCAAGCACTACGTATTGTCGCACTTCCTCTATTTCATCAGGGCTGAGTGTTGGATATTTTTCTTGTATAATCTTTGGTATCAGCACTTTATTGATTACTTCGGGGTCGATATTGCCTGGCATTGCTCGCAACATGGTTGGGTCTTGCAGAATCGTTGCTTTCAAATCGTTTAAATCTGCTTCAACAATATCTTTTACTCGCTTCGATGATGGCGTGCGAAAACCTCTAATTTTTATCTCGCCTGCTTCTGCTTTGTCTTCGTCCGATAGTTTGGTTTTAAACTTAAAATTAGGTGCAAGCACTTGTTCCATGAGCAATGATGCCGTGATGGCTTTGAGCATATTATTGACCGATAGTTTTACCAAATCATCGGTGGCATCGGGTTGGGCAATGAGGTTTGTAAATTGTGCATGGTTTTTATTATTACTATCACGGGTACAACGACCAATGATTTGAATAATTTCGGTCAACGAACCTCTGTAACCCACCGTTAGGGCGTGTTCGCAATAGGGCCAGTCGAAGCCTTCTTTTGCCATTCCAAGGGCAATAATCAAGTCCATATCATCAACTGACTTGATTTCTCGCAAGTAATTTTGAATTTTATCTCGGTCTTTAGCAGTATCATTCACCAAATCGGCTACTTTCAAGATTTTGCCGTCTGAATGCCTTTTTACATGAATTACACCTGTTTTGGAGTCAATTTTCTGAATTTCGCCAATAGCATCTAAAATCGTTCCTACTTCTTTGTGCTTATCTTTAGTACTCTCGCCCGAATTTACATTCGGAATATGTAGAATTGTTTTTTTATCGGTATCCAGTATGTCGAGAATTGCCGAAGTATATTTTCCTTGATAAAAATGATAACCAATACCCAACGATTTGAGGTATTGGTAGCCGTTGAGTTGCTCATAATAATTGTAAGTTACTTTGGCAAACTTGGCTTCGTCTTCGGGTTTTAGCACTGGCACTGCATCGCCTCTGAAATACGAACCCGTCATTGCTACAATATGGGCCGTTGAGCGTGCCATGATGCTACGTAATAGTTCGCCCAGACGGCTGTCGCCATCAGCCGAAACGTGGTGAAACTCATCAATGGCCAGTAGAACATTGTTAAATACCGTTTCTTCCAATTCTTCAAAGGCAAACCGCAAGGTAGCGTGCGTGCAAATCAGTATTTTTTCATCGTTTGCTAAAAAGTTTTTGAATGATTTTACTTTGCTGCTGCTGCCGTCATTGCCAGGTGTGCATAGATTATAATTATCATTTGGCTGCCAATTAGCAAAAAAGCCACCGTCTTTTAAGTTAGTTTGGCTGAATGAGCCACCAATTGATTTTTCGGGGACTGCCACAATTACTTTTTTGATGCCTTGATGCACCAATTTATCAAGAGCAATAAACATCAATGCCCTACTTTTGCCCGATGCGGGCGGAGCTTTCAATAAAAGGTATTGAGCATCACGATATTGGTATGCTTTTTCTTGCATTTCACGCATACCATAAGGATTGGTGCGTGAACTTTGCCCTGTTTGGGCGTAGGTTACATGGACTATATCGGGCATATTAATTTGCTGATTTATATTTTTGGCTTGGGTGGTTATCAGGATGTAATTTTGTTAAATCTCCATTTTGTATCATTATTGGTAATACTTCATCGCTAAGATACTTCGCTTTTCTATCTACCTGTTTCGCTATCTCTTCCAGTGATTTGTATTCGTCTTTACAAACTTCTTTTATCAGTTGTATTAAATCCTCTCTTTTTAATTTTTGAGGTATAGTACCCTGCTTAGAACTACCCTGTTTAGAACTACCCTGTTTAGAACTACCCTGTTTAGAACTATCCTGTTTAGAACTATCCTCATTAAGACTATCCTCATTAAGACTACCCTCATTAGAACTATCCTCATTAGAACTATCCTCATTGGAACTACCCTCATTAGAACTACCCTGTTTAGAACCATCCGCATTAACACCATAATCTTTATTTAGATGATAGGTAGTCCATCTTGCTTTGTTCTCTGAAATCAGAAATTTGTCTCTACATAATTCTTGCAACAACTTCGTAATCTCAGTTTTATGTCTATCAACAAGGTATTGAAGTCTTTGATTAGTAATACCGCCTTCTATTTGGCAAGTTGATAGTACCATTAATTCATCTTTTCCTAAACTATCTACGACATCCCCAAAAAGACTTCGTAATTCTATGAGTGTATCTTCAGGTATGGTACTCAACATAGGCAAATGTAGCTCAAGTCTATCGGGTTTGGATTCTACAAATAAATAAGGTCGTCGCCAATGGGCATTACTCCATCCCGATAATATTTTCCCTACTCCACTACCTGCTTTTTCGGCACTACCAATCATCATAAACATTTTTTGAAGACTGATATTTCTACATTGACTAACTCCACCTGCATAATACTGCTCTAAAGTGACCAGCAATGTGCCAGGATTTGAAAAAATAAAAGTTTCTAACCTACACTCAATTACAATATTGCCTGGTGCGGAATAATCAGTGTGGACTAAGCTATTTACGAAGGCTTCACGTAATGCTTCATGGGCTGGGGTTTCATCAATACGCTGCCCGTGCGAAAGAAGAAATGGTTTTGGTAATCTTGATGATAATTTGGGCCATACGGTTCTATAAAACTGAAATAGATTGGTTTCCCAAGTGCCATCGGCATAAACTCTATCAGTCCATCGGTCGTCGGGATTGTCAGAAAAGTATTCTCGATAATCGGGAAAAAACTTGGGACAACATTCTTCGTCGATTATACTAAGGTTTTTACCAAACATAAGCATACCTGCAACAGTAGGGCCTGCTTTTTGCGTCTTACGGTCGGTACGATAACCGCCCAATTGCGTTAAAAACTCCTTATCATCTAAGGCTAACCAAGGATGCCCAGGTTTGCTTGAAGATAAAATTTGGCGATACTGCTTGAGAGAATTTGGGTCAAAATCATCCATTGTATAGCCTTCTAAAATTCGACCATCGGGCTGAAAAGATAAATCAGCATCAGCCATCATTCTGCGTACTTCATCATCGGTACACCGATAATCACCCTCATAGTTTCTTTTATAGGTATTGTTGAAAGGGTTTTCGGTAAGATAAACGGGCTTTTGGGTTCTTGAACCTTGTGGAATATAGAAAGCTAAAACGTCTTTACCGCTGATATTCCAAACCTTTACATTATCATTATTTAAGATGTTTATTGATGTATTTTTCTTATTATTGATTTGATTCCAGAAATCTTTTTGCAGCTTAGTGAGCTGTTCGGCACTAAGACCTTCAACTATAAACTGATTTTTCTTTTCAACAATTCCTAAAACAATGATACCGCCTGATGTATTGGCAAAAGAAGAATAGGTTTCCCACAAAGCTCTGGGAAGCCCACCTTGTGCCGATTTATATTCGATTTCATCAGATTCCGCCTGTGGAAATACCTGCGAATGCAGAATGAAGTCGGGTTCATCTAAAAGGTCAAATAAATTTAATTGTCGTTCTTCCATCATTAAAAATCATTTCTTTTTCTTCTTTTCCATTTCAAACAACGTCCCTCGTGTTTTCTCTTCGGCAATCATAAGTTCGTAGAGTTTAAACAAATATTCGAGGCGTTCTTCGTTGCTTTCAAATTAGGCCGCTGCGGTAACAACGGTCAAATCGTTTTGGCGGTGGACTAATTTTTCTCCAAATTTTACATATTTATCAGCGTTTCCATTAATTCGTATAAATCTGTATAAGGATTATACTCATAAATTTTTTGGTTAGATGTATCTACTTGATGTTTTTTTATTTGTTTTGAATTGGTTATTGCCACTCCAATTTTTTCCAATAGCAATCTCGAATAATCTTCGCCTTTATCATAATCGGGCAGATGATTTTTTAATTTTTTTATTGTGTTATCGCAATCATTAAAAGGTGCTGAGGTATATTCAAAATGAAGTAATAACCAGTATTCAAAACAAGGACTTGAAAACCCAATTTTTATTTCGGGATAATTTTTTGCCCTGTCAAACACCAAAGGATGTTTTGTATATCCATCCCTATCTAATACAATCCAAATTTCATCATAGGGGTTTCTATCTTTTTTTGCTTTTTTCTGGTAGTCTATGGCAATTTGTAGTAACTCCTTACCTGTGTTTTTCTTTGTATCAGGTACTTCGACCGAAGACAATCTAAATTTTGCTTTTACAGCATTAAAATAATTAGGTTCTGTCTTTTTGCCTTCCGAAATTATCAAAATCCTTTTTTTGACTTTTTGTGGGGTGCATTCAACTCTAAAATTCTGATTTCGCATCTTAATTGATTTTAAAGTTAGAAATGATTGGTAATGCACCAAATCGCCCTGCTAAATACCATTTTTCTAAAGGGGCATCTTTTCTGATTTCAAAACCACAAAGCGACTGAAAATCTGTAAAACCACAGTTGTTTTTTTCTACAAGCCAAATTTGGTCTCGCCTAAATAGTTCACTATCAAGCAATGTTACATCATGGGTAGTAAAAATCAATTGAGCACCTCTTGGGTTTTTCTCAGGATTATTAAACGTTTCTACTAAAAAACGACTTATTAAAGGATGCAAACTATTATTGATTTCGTCAAAAATAAGTACAGAGCCTTTTTTGAGAATATCAATGATAGGCCCAGCAATAGCCAAAAGTTTTTGTGTACCTTGAGATTCTTCGTCGATAGGCCAAAGAATATCTTTTGGGTTATTGTCACCTGCTATTTCACAAGAAATATGCGAAACATTGGCATTATAAGAATTAGAATTACGCTGAATAATTATAGATTTCAATTCATCAGGTAATGCATCTGCAAACTTGCCAGCAGAGAAATCAATTTCCTCTTTTTTTACAAAAAAATCTTCAATTCCTGTATCCGCAACTTTTAAAAAATTTACTATTTCTTTTCTAAATGTATCGTCCTCGTATGCTTTTTTCAAAGAGTAGGAGTGGTCGCTAAAATCAGAAGTAAAAACATTAAATTTCTTTTGAAAATACTCATAAATCTGCATTAAAGGTTCAAATTTGTTATTCGCACCTTTTGTTAGTAATAGTTGATTATCAAGTAATTGACTTTCTAATGATTTTTTTTCACCTTTAAAATTCGCATTGAATTTTATTGGTTCACCATGTTTTCTACTGAACACTTCACTTGGTTTTCTGCTTGAATACGAAACTAAATATTCCTCACAAACCTTGGTCTCATCTATCGAAAATGAATATTCATAACGATTAGCATCAACCAAAAATTCCAAAGTAAAAACCGAGGGTTCGTTTTCGGCTACCCTAAACAACCGAAAAGGATTAAATGGAATTTTTTGGTTTAATTTTAAATCAATTGAGTTTAAAACAAACATTCTGAAAAATTCAAATGCCTTTAAGATATTAGATTTTCCAGAGGCATTTGCTCCAAAAATCACAGCCGACTTTAATACCTTTAGCTTATGCTCTGAAATATCCAGTAAATTACCTTCTGTTTCTTGCGTGCCTTTCATTTTTGAAGGCAACATGTCTAATCTTATAGGGTTGTAGATAGACCTAAAATTTTGTACTTCAAATGAGATTATCATTCTATTTGTTATTTATTAAATCATTCAATGAGTTTTTATTTTCCTTTTCAAGCAATGTGCTAAGGTGCATATCGCCCCTGACCCCAAAATCTACCTCATATTTTTTTTCAATGGTAGATACATGCGTATCTCCTCTTTTTTTTCGTAATGGCCCTGTTGAGTTTCTACTTCTTTGCCCTTTCATACCTATAGCATCATTCATGATAATAATTATTTATGTTCAATAATTAAAACTACAATATTTTAATTAAAGTTCAAAATAAAACGCATATTTGTAATATATACACAAATATGCGTTTTATTTTATAATTAAATCATTTCTTTTTCTTCTTTTCTTTCTTTTCCATTTCAAACAACGTCCCTTTGGTCTTCTCCTCCGCTATCATTTGCTCGTAGAGTTTAAACAAATATTCGAGGCGTTCTTCATCGCTTTCAAAGGGTTTGGAGCGGTAACATCGCTCAACTGCCAAATCGTTTTGGCGGTGGGCTTCTCGCAAGCCTTCGGGCATTTTATCGGGGTCGTAGAGTTGGGCGAGGGTCTTTTCGGAATGGGCTTCTCGTTCTTCCAAAATCCTATAAACACTTTGCTCCAATTCCTGCTTTTGTCGCTCGGAAATTGGTGGGAAGGGAAAAGTGTTGTAGCATAAAGCTGCTGAATAGCGATAATCCGATTTTAAGCGACCTGCTATTGCTCTAATCCAAGTCATGTGTATTCGAGAATTTAACATTGAAAAATGCCAAGCTAATACATCATAAATTGCTAAAGCAGAATCGGCAATTACAAAATTTTGTGTCAAGAAACCCATAGGAATGTACTCCCTTCTTTCTGATGAGTGTCTTGGTACTATAATCGAATCTGTAATTTTAAATCGAACCTCTGCAAAACGATGAGGAACCTCTGCCAGTAATTTTGTAGCACCTCTATCACTTGCTAATCGGTGTTGTTTTACTTTTTCAATTCTTTCCCTGATAAAATCAAACTCAATTGCATCTTCTAACTCAAATTCGCCTTCAATCCAAATACACCATCTCGGAACATCATTGATAAATTCATAAGAACCCATCATTCGCTTTAAGTACAAAGTTATACCATCGTTACTTTCAATGGCACTGTTATATTCTTCTTGATTTAAAGTCAAATAACCCCCATCATTGGGCATACTTCCAAAATTCATTGCAGGAAGATTAGAAAGGCAATTTCTTCGAGCATATACATATATATTTTCTCCTTCAATAAGATAAGGCGATATATTTTTAACGTTTTTTTTGACTAAATTCTCAAAGATGAACTTTGGTTTATTGTTAGTATTTCTTAAACCAAGAATAATTACAATAACAGCCGCATTTGATTTTGCATTATTTGTCCATTTGAAAGATTTATGTACAAATCCAATTTCAACTTTATCAATCAAAATATTTGACCATAAATTCGGTACTTGTGAGCCTTGACAAATTGAGTTTGTAGAAACAAAGGCACATTGGGCATTTTTATTTTTGATGAAACTACCTCCTTTAAAAAACCAACAAGCAATATAATCTAAGTCATTATAGCCTTCAACTTTTCCATCAAATATCAATTTCATATCCTTTTTTTGCTCTTCATCTAATATTCTCGCCCCCAAATAAGGCGGATTTCCAAGAATATAAATTTCGTCACCATCTTGTTTCGGGCAAACGCTTTCCCAATCAACTCGGCAGGCGTTTCCGTGTACAATATTGCCCGTTTCTTTGAGTGGCAAAGCAGGTTTTGTACGTCCAAATTCTTTAAAAAACGATTGGTTCATTTGGTGTTCGGCAAGCCACAAAGAGAGAATGGCTACTTCGTGAGCAAAATCATCCAACTCAATACCATAAAAATTGCCGAGGTGTATGCCCGAAAACTGCGTACTAAATGTTTTGGTTACGTTGTCAATTTCCTTAAAAATCGCCATTTCGAGCTTGCGTAACTCTTTATACGCAATAATCAGAAAATTACCACTACCACAGGCTGGGTCAAAAATCTTAATATTCCAAAGGCGTTTCAGTAAGTCATTGAGCTTTTTGATATTGCCTTTGGCTGTTTCAAATTCTTGGTAAAGTTCATCTAAAAAAAGTGGCTCAATCACTTTCATAATATTCGGTACTGAGGTATAGTGCATACCCAGCCCGCCCCGATGCTCAGGCGTAATAACTGCCTGAATCATTGAGCCAAAAATATCAGGGTTAATAGCCGACCAATCAAGCTCGCCCGACTCAATCAGAATTTGTCGGCTACGTCGGCTAAAAATCGGTGCATGGTGCGGATTTCTAAATAAACCACCATTTACGTAGGGAAATGCTAATAAATAGGCGGGCAGTTCGGCTTCGCTCACTGACCGCTGTTGGTCAGAAGTATTTAAAACCTCAAACAACCTATCCAGATAGGTGTGCAAATCGCTACCATCAGTTTGGGTGTGGCTGCTGATGCTATTCGTAAAAATCCCTTTCTCGAAAATACCTGTATCTTCGGCAAAAAAACAAAACAACAAGCGTGACAAAAACACATTGAGGTTGTGTACGTGTTCTTTACTTGTTATGTTAGAGCCGTCGCTACGGTTGTCTTTCGTAATTTCGTCGTAGAGCCTTGCCATACGTTCGGCGGCTCTAACATCTGCTTCTTGCTCAACTTTAGCTTCATGCTTTTCCATGCCCGCCCAAGGCAAAAAGAAATCGAAGTGCTTGGGTAAGTCAGTTAAGGCAATATCAAGCGAATCGGTAGTTTTGGTATCGAGAGCCAATAACTTTGCGTAGTCGGTCAGAATTACAAACCGTGGGCTGTGCTTTGTTGCACGTTCGCTGGTTTTTATTCGCTCAAAAAGCTCGTATAAGTCTTCGTTTTGTACGGATTTGAAAAAAAGTTGTTTCTTCCAAGCAACTTCGCCCTCAACTTTCGACAGGTTAAGTCCACCATCTTGTAAGCGTTTGATGGTTGATTTAGGGGTATTATAAGCAAGTAATAAATCGTAGATAAAGTTTTCGGGCTTGAAATCTTTTATGAGAGCTTGTAAGTTGTTTTCGATTTGAGCAATATTCATATTGAAACGTGGTGCTTTGTGGGGTAGTTTGTAAAAGCTTGACGAAAGACAAATATAATTATTTTAGTGGTAGATGGTACTATTTATTTATTTGCTTAATCGATGCCAACTTTGCTCTCTTTAATTGAGATGGAGCTGTTTGTGTACCGTTTATACAAGTATATAACCGAAACGGTATATCAAGATGATGGTTTATTACTTTATCTTTTCCTATCCAGTGTAAAGTTGGCATTGTCTAATTTTTAGGTTGCTACGTTTTTTCAACGTAAATATTATTTCAGTTTTTTACTTGCCAATATCCGCCCTTATCTGGCCCTATTCTTTCTAATTGTTGTTTTTCTTTTGTCATTCCTTTGAGTCAAGCAAATTATTAAACACAAAAATACTGAAATTATCGGGCTTTTGTGATGGACAAAATAAGTTTAGTGTAAGTAATTTACAATAATCCATTACATTCCAATCTCCATCGAATTATCTTCTTTTTTCTGCGTAAAAACTAAATCATCAATAGCATTTTTTGATAATCCATCAGTTAAATCATTTTTAATCAGCCCTACATCGAGCCCTTCACGGCTGATTTTATCAAACTCAAAGTTTTCTATTTTCTGAATGATGGGCTTGCCATTTTCGATGGAAACATTGTAATCAGCCGTTGCAATAATAGCCCCTTTTTTGTTAGAAACTAATAGTTCTCCGCACTGGCTTTCAAGGTCTTTTTTGAGCATTTCTTCTTTTTCAGGAGTTGATTTTTCGACTAAATAGCCTTTGTTTTTTTCGATAAAATCTCTGTCAATTTCGGCACTTTCTTTTAAAGTTGGTATCATTAAATGTACTGAATCGGTATTGCGATTGAAAGTAATGACGAAGTTTTGGGCGGAAGAATCAGCATTGATTTTTGCTTGAAAACCAGCATCAATTCCTGCGAAATTTTCCAATTTATCGCCCGATTGAACTTTCTGAAACTCAATAAAATGCTGATTAGTGTTTGACTGGTGCGTAGTTTTGATAGTAACACAATCATTGGCAGGAAAAAGCTCTTTACTGAGTTGCAAAGCCAATAATTTTTCTTCTTGCAGTGTGCGTTGCAGTAAAAATTCTCGTTGTTGTTTTTCTACTTCTTGTTTTAAAATGGGGTTAATTTCCTCAATTTTACCTTGCTTAATGATGGCAAAGACCTGTGGCTTATCAACTTCGTGCGAAAGATTATATTTTTCTAAATAGAGTTTTATAGTCTGTTTTTGCTCTAAATTCCGTTGGGCGGCACTCCGTTGGGCGGCATACGAAAATGCTTCCACACCTTGCGAAAATCGTTTTTCGGGCAGTTCAACGCCCTGTTTTTCTACCGTTACCACAAAAGGCTTTTGGCGTTTCAATTCATCATTCCAATCTTTTTGAATGGGGTGTTCTAAAACAAATTCATTGCTTAACCCTTTGAGTTGAATCAAACCTTTTTCAACCGTCAGTAAATTGGTGTTATCGTAAGGAAACTTGATTTCAATCTGAGCATTATGAGAAGATTTGCTGATGGTGAAAACTTTCACAGCCGCTTCACTGCCTTCGGGAATGTTGCTTTTCAATGGCTCAATCAAACAGTCTTTCAAAGTACTTGCCATTACCGTGCGTTTTTCATCGGTATCATAGGAAAAACTAATACTCAACGTTGCCTCAGTCTTTTGGCTGACATTGATTTCGGCTTTAATATTATTCGATAAATCATTCTCAGGTTTTGAAAGTCTGCCAAGAAGATTTATCGTAAAGGCTTTCCCCGCTCGGTCATTGTCCATTAATGAAACAATCTGCTTCGGTTCGGAAGCATTGATGAATTTTTGAATAGTATTGTATGCCGAATTACTCGGATTGCCTACGGTCGAAATAAATGCCACCTGTAAATTCTTTGACCTTATTTCAGCATATTTCAACTCAAAATAAGACATGGCATCAATCGGTGATTCAATCAAATAAAGTTTATCTAATTGCCCTTTCGGGAAATTAGATGTGTGGATGCCATTTTCCCGTTTTTCTTGAATTTTATTGAACTGCCCACCTCGATAGCCCAATTCTTCATCATTTCTACGAATTTTTGCCAATAAAATATCTTCATTTCTGATTGGAAAAACGGTGTTTGTGTAGGTCTTTCCATAGTTTAAACTTACCTTTTCGTTATATACTTGGTATTGAAATTCGGGCGAACGATACGTTTTTTCGGTAATACCACGCCCTTCCAAATATCGGGTATCAGTCAAAGGCAGTAAGTTTAATTCTCGGTCAGTTAAACGTTTTTCGGTTTCCGATTTTTTGGTAAGGGCTTTCACTTTTACCGTTTGATGCGTCGAAGGATTACCCAAAAACTCATCAATTTTCTGATACAATTCCCTTTTACCTGCGGCACTCGACAAGTCAAGGTGATTTTTGTTCTTTTCAAAATCAAGCAAAGAACCTCGGTCGCTACTGTCCATTGCCGTCCAGTATTTATAACCAGTTTCGGGATAATACCGAACGCCAATGGTGTCCAAGTTTTCTTGTCCAATGTTCTTTTGTAAAATCACATCGGTTGCCGTTGATTTTTGTTTATTTACTTGATACCCTTGCCTTTCCGCATAATCTACCAAATTGATTTCAAACTTGGCTTGACGTATTTTTTCGGCGGCACTGACTGTTGTATTTTCCATTGTTTTTAATTTAAAATTGTTTATATTTTCTTTTTAAAATTTATTTTATTTTGTATTTGAAAATATTTTAATACATTTGTTCCTTAGAAATTGCGTTAAAGTATGTTATTTAATTTTCATATACAAACATATTGCAATACTATAATGAATATTATTTCAAAAATAGTATTGAAACACCAAGTAAAAATCTTGCTATTGGTGCTTTTTATAAGCCTGTTTCTAAATACTTATGAAATGCTTTTTAGCTTAATCAAATCAGAAGCAATCTTTAATAATGGTCAACCCAAAGAGATAGGAAGTACCGAAGGATTCTTGGCAATAATCGCCTATGGTTCATTGATAGGCCTTGCTTCTGTTGTGTTTTTGGCTTATCAGAATAATGATTTTCGGAGAAATAAATTCCCCGATATGAGTTTTGAGAAATTCAAAGACGAACCTCAGTTTGAGGTACGAGATTGGACAGACTTTAATAAATCTTGCCAAAAAGAAACGGAACGCTTGAAAAGCATTTTGAACAAAACGGAAGGGGAAGAAAAAGTTATAGTCATTGAAAATACTCCCAAAAATAGAATCGGCGTAATCTTACCCTCCTTACATAACAGTGCAACTTTAGAAGTCGATGAAGTGATGAATTTGAAAAATAAAATTAACCAAACCAAGCACCGAAGGGCTAAAGCTGAAAACGTTCTAACTCTTTAAATGAAAAAAAACGATGAAAAAACAAGTTAATCTTTTACCCTTCACAACCCTCATAATTGCCTTCGCACTTTTGAGTATTTTACCCTTAGAAACCTTCGCCCAATCGGCTGCTGGAGCTCAAAGCATTGTGAAGAAATTCATTGATGTGATTAACATTCTGTTTCCTGCGGCATTGGTTTTCGGACTCATTTATGCCGTATTGGGGTATATTGCCGACGCTCCCAATAAGCATCAACGATTGATTTATCTCATCGTGGGCGTCGCTATTTGGTACGGTTTCTCGATGATTATCGGCGATATTCAAAACTCTTTTGGTGGTAGTGGAAAAATTGATTCAAATATCGTTCGCTAACATGGAAATCCATAAATCTTTAGAAAATCCCATCAAAATACAAGGAATTGATGCCTCCGATTTGGGGCTTTCGCTGGTGCTTTGGCTTAGTTCGTGCATCTTGATGAGTGTATTGCGTTCCTTGTTCAATATCTCGCCTTACTATTATTTGCTTAGTTTGGTCAGTCTTATTTTGATTTTAGTCTTACTCAAACGAGCTTCTAAGAAGAAACACCCTTCGTTTTTAAGAAGTGAAATTTCTTGGCAATTCATGCAAACCAATTTGATTGAGGTACAACAACCTAAAGTATTATTATGCAACTAAATCTTATCAAAAAAGCCAATTTTGAAGACCTATTTCCAATTTGGGCAATGGAAGAAAATGCGGATGAGCAGGGGCAAATCATCTTTAAAGATGGTCGGGTAGGTATTGGTTTTCTTATTCATTGCCTCGAAACCGAAAAACTCAGTTCGGGTGAATACAATAAAATTGGGGAGAGTTTTACCGCTGCATTGGCAGACCTACCTCCCGATGTTACGGTGCAGTTGTTGGGATTTTATCACTATTTGCCTTATGATGCAGAGTTGCAAAACAAATCCTTGTATGAGTATAAAATTTTGATGAATTATCTGCAAAGACCGATTCAACAACACCAACAATACTTGTTCATTTCTTACGGAACGGCAGATATTAAAGAAAAAAGTCCTGTCAATAATTTGTACGTCAGAAAAGGAATGGCTTATGTTGCTAATCCATTTAAAGGTATTGAAAAGGTAAAAGAACAGCTTGAACGTATGGCGAATACCTTTATCTCGAAAGTTACGCAAAACAATATCAGCTACGCTCGACTGGGTAAAGAAGCCCTCAAAAATGTGGTGCTGCAATATTTCAACCTCAAATTTGATGAACCTCAAACGTTCATTACTAATGCGTTCCAGCCGCACCGAGATTGTTTACAAATCGGACAAAAACGGGTGGGGATTGCCACGATGGATGGGCAAGCCAAAGAGATTTTCTACGACCATAAGAATGAACAGGGTGTTTTTACACCAACGATTTTGCCTTTGGGTAATGAGCTGGAGCTTGAACACATTCTTTCTATCACTTGGAAATCTTTGGACACCGAACCAGCTATTCGTAGCCTCGAAAGTAAAGCTCGTTGGACAAATAATTTAGGCTTTTTGTCTTCCCAAGCCCACGATACCCAAAGTGAAGAAATCAAAGAGCATATTGACGAAGTAACCAAAGGAGGACGAAAACTCTTTGATATGAATGTAAGTGTGATTTTCTGGGGCATTGGTGAAAAGCAATTCAGCCAAAATAAAGACTTGGTAGGTAGAGCTTTTGGTAAAATCAGAGCCAGTGCATTTATTGAGCAAACTGATACTTCGGCCTTATTTTTCTGCAATTCTCCCGCTAATTCCTACCAAAATTACCGTTGGATTGAAAAAATAACCAATGAAAATGCGGCAGTTTATGCCAATTACATCAGTAATTATCAAAGCGAAAACAAAGGAGAATTACTTTGTGACAGGTACGGCTCACCCGTGTATGCTGATTTTTATTCACCCAAATTGAATGGTAATAACTTTATGGTCATTGGGCCGACTGGTTCGGGGAAAAGTTATACCATCGGTTACATGATTATCCAAAGACAGGAAAGAGGTGAAAGACAAATCATTATAGATGTGGGTGGCACATACAAAACGATTTTCTTTGGTAATCGTAAAAGCCTGTATTATGAATACAATCCCAGCGAACCACTTAAATATAATCCTTTCTTGATTCATCGCAGTAATAATGGCATCTATGACCTGAAATCTAAGGATAATGAGTTAAAACCAACCTTTTTAATCAGTCTGATTGCCACCATTTGGCTCGGAACGGACAGGAAATTAGAACCCGCTGAATTGGCAATCTTGGGTGAATTAATCGTAGGCTATTATGATGCCTACAATGAAACTTTGCTCGGCGTACCCAGCATTGATGGCTTTTATAACTATGTGTTGGCGTATCGAGAGAAAGGAATTGCCGACCCAAAATCATTTGAATACCTCGATTATGAAAGACGGCAACGTTTTTTTGATTTCAATAAACTCATTATCACCCTCAAACAATTTGCCAAAGGTGGTTTATATGGAGAAATCCTCAATGCCGAAACCTTAGACGATGTTTCCGCTTTCCCACTCATTTGTTTTGACTTAGCTAAAATCAAAGAAAACCCTACGCTTTACCCCATTGTGGGCATGATGATAAGCGAACTGGCTGCCGATATTTTAGCCAAATATCCCAATGATATTCGGCGGATTTATATTGACGAAGCATGGAGTATGTTGAGTGGGCTGGGTAATTTCATTGAAAATATGTACCGAACCATTCGGAAAATCAAGGGAGTCATTGGCATCATTACCCAAGGTATCAATGAAATCAAAAAATCGGGAATTGGCGAAATTGTGAAAGCCAATAGCTCAACGATTATTATATTAAACCACGAAGATAGTGATGTGTTGAAAGGTTTATGTGAATACATGGGCTTGACCGAACACCAAGAGGATTTAGCTAAATCCTTGCGAAAGTCCGAAAAGTGGCGAGAGATATTTGTCAAACAAGGAGAATTTGCTAAAGTCTATCGAGTAGAAGTACCGCTTTACATTGCTGGTTTGATTACCAGTTTCCCTGACGACCGTAACTATATCAGAAACTTAGCGGGTGAAAATGGGGAGAATATTACATTGGCTTTAAACCGATGGATAGAGCAAAAGACAAATCAGCTTCCAGATGAGAAAGTAATAATTCATTGTAATCAATAATTTTCATTTGTAAAGTCATTTTAATACGAAAAAGAAAAATAGTATGATTCTAATTTTTTCAAATCCTGGTATCATGGAAAATGGTACTTTTCAAGGAGCATTAGGAGCTGCCAAAGTTTTGGTAAGTACCGCTTCTGGCACTTGTTTGAGCATAGCATTTTCTATGCTGGCAATCCAAGTTTTTTGGATGATTACCCAAGTCATTGTTTTTCAAAAGGCGTGGGATTTAATGGCCGTTCTTCGGGTGTTGGGCTTCATTTTCTTCATTAGTTTCTACAATGAATTGGCTACTTCAATTATTTGGACGGCGGATAATATCAGTAATTTATTTGAGGCAAAAAAAGACATTTTGAATGCTTTGGGCAAAATTACCACTGGTGATATTACCCAAACCCATGAAACCTCTTTGGGCATTCTCGGAACTTTACCCTACGACGACTTTTCAAGTTTCGTGGCTTGGTTGATGAGCAAAATCCAAGAAGGTTTATCACTATTTGTTCGTTTACTGATAGGAAAAATGCAGGTCATGTTAGTATCATTTATGTACGTAGCAGGGATTTTCGCCGCTATGTTGGCTACCATTCCAGGCTTTGGTGGTTCGTTTGGACATTGGCTCAAAAACTTGCTCAATGTACTGTTTTGGTCATTGACGTTGGCAATTTTGGATAATTTCATGGTCTTTTTCTTCAAAAGCTATCAACCCGACCCCGCCGATGCGATGATTGATTTAGTGGTACTAAACCTTGCCATTATCATCATGTATATCAGTGTGCCACTGCTCACGAGTCTTTACATTGGTCATGCGGCTGCATCGGGCATCGTGTCTCGCATGGGTGGCACGATGGGTGGAGTAGCTTATGCCGCCAGTGGTTTTATGAATAAAAATGCGGGTGCGATTGGTAGTAAAGTATCGAATTATGCCCAACGTGGGTATGCGACAATGAAAGATAAATTGAACGGAAATTCAGCTAAACGAAACAAATCATGAAGCATTTATTTGAAAAAGGAGTTACGTCTGGTAACATCGACAAAGTGACGAATCGGCTTTACAACTTGATGCTTTTCTCGATTGGAGCATTGGTTGTTAGCAATGTATTTTGGGTAGTTTGGCAGTGGCAAGTCAGCAAAGATGCCGACCAAAAGGTATATGTTCGTTCGGGTAAAAGTTTATTTTCAGCCAATTTAGAAAGCAGCTCCGATAGTCGCAATATTTATCAAGCACGTGGGTTGATTGAAACTTTTACGGAGCTATTGTTTGAAAACAATGCCGAAAACTACCGAGAACGGCTCAATGCCGCCCTCACACTCATCACCGCCAAAGATGGTCAAGCAATTGTTAGAGGTTTCAATGCGGAAAAAGTCTTGGAAAATCACGTCAAATACAACAGTTTCTCAAGGTTACAAGTGGATAGTATCTCAATCAATATGAACATTATTCCTTACCAATGTACAGTTTTGATGCAACAAATTATCGTGTATGATGGCAAAGAAATCGCTAATCCGATTGGAGCAACGTTTGATTTAATACCCGCTCTCTACTCCGACGAAAACCCCTATGGAATGTTGATTACCAACTTTAATTACATCACTTATCAACCCACCGAAAAACCATGAGAAAGCTATTTGTATTAGCACTATTGTTGTTAAACTTTCATTCTTATGGGCAGCGTGCCATTGGGCGGCATTCCGTTGGGCAGAAATACGATACCATTTATGTCAGTACTGAGAGTACAACGTATTTGATTTTTGATGAACCGATAAGCCTGTTCAACTTAGGCAGCAAAGACTATGAAGCCAAAGCCGACGACCCTCATATCCTTTTTATTCGAGCCAAAACAACGTTGGCTAAACGAAGTACGATTGTCGTAACACATGGCAATGAGCTATTGACGGCTTACATCGCTTTCAAAATGAACACGCAGGCTTTTTACGATTTCCGAAAAAAGCAATTTCCGAAAGAAGAAATTGCAGAGAATACCGAGCAAAAGCCGATAGAAGATAAGCTCAAACGGATAGCAAGACTGCCAAGAAATGTCAATATTAAAGCTAAAAAGCAGCAGATTGAACTTCATCTACTGAATTTGTACAATGATAATGAAGCCACTTTTTTGAGATTTTCGCTACATAATCAGAGTAGTATCATCTATGATTTAGACTATGTGAGCTTTGCGTATATCGAAAAACGTAAACGCACGACCAAAAGGGCTAATACGCTGAATGGTGGTTTACAAGAAGTTGAACCGTTGATAAAAGTCGAAAAACTACTCACCGAATCGGGTGAAAGCAATGAGTATTTATATGCTTTACCGCTGTATTCTACCACTGAAGATGGCTTTTTACAAGTGATTTTTAGAGAAAAAGCAGGTTTACGAAGTATCATCATGGAGATTCCTTTCAAGAAAATCCTTCGTGCAGAGCTTTTTTAGTCTGGCAAAATTCCCAAAAACATCATTTAAAACGAACCACAAAACCATGTCTTCAGCCAATAGATTAGAAGAAAATCAAGAAGCCCAAAAGGAAGTTGAAGTTCCTCACCAACCAGTTTTGAGCCGATTTGCCAAAATCAAAGTTTTCTTGAAAAAAAACTGGGCTGTATTGTTGATTCTCCTATTGACCATTAGCTCATTTATTGTCTTGCAAGTAATTAAAAATGGCTTACAAGCAAAGACAGGCACGCAAACAGATTTCAAAGGAGTGGACTCCCCCGATTTGGTAGAAGAAAATAAAGCAAAAGAAGAAGCACAGAAAAAGACTGACAGGGTTGGTGCGGCTGAAGCCAATAATCAAACCGATAACACAAAACCATTGGGAACAGATACTGCCCAATTTGTACGGTTTTCGATGGCAAATGCTTATAAAAAAACACAAGTGAACGTACAACAGGTTGCCGTAACCAAGCAAGATACTATCAAGACCGTAGAAAAAAAAGAGGTTAGGGCTGTAAAACCAAAGAATAACACTCAAGTATTTACAGTGAAAAGCAAAAGGGAGAAAATCAAGGGTTTAAACAATGCAATGCTACCAGAAACTGAGGGGTTCAATACGGTTGTGATTTCATCAAGGAAGTCGGCTGAAAATGCCCCAAATAAGGAATTTACATCACCCAAACGCTATTACAAAGCGGTCATTTATGGCAATCAAACGGTCAGGAGTGGTTCACAAGTTCGAATAAGGTTAGTAGAATCGCTCACCTTAGATGGGCAAGCAATTCCCAAAAATAGCCTCTGTACTGGCATTGCCATACTTGGGTCGAACCGAGTAAGCATTGCTCTTACTTCAGTCCAAGTTCACGGACAATCAGTGAGCATCAAAAGTATCGTTTTCGATAAAGATTTATTGCCAGGTATTGCCTTCACCAATGAGACTGAGGTGCAGCAAAGCATTCGCCAACAACGCAATTCGGGCATTGACCAAGCAAGCAATGATGTGATAAATAACATTCCACAAATTGGCGGTACAGCAGGTGCAGCTCTCTCAACAGGGGTTGGGGTAATTAATGGAATTTCCAGAAGCATTCGCTACGGTGGCGTACAAAAACATACTGGTGAAATCACTTTAGAAGAAGGTTACAGTGTATTTATTCAACAATAATTTAAACCCAATAAAATCGTATGAAAACACGCATTTTAATTTTATTCCTAATGATTGGAAGAATTGGTTTTGCCCAGATTCCAAGCATTGACCCAACGGCAATTCAACGATTGATTGAATTGAAAAATACCGTTGCCACCTTGAAAAAAGGTTTAGCACTCCAAAAAAACATTGATAGTAACACAATGGGCGACGAAGCCAACTCAACAGCACTGGTAGAAGCACAGGGTAAAATCGAAGATTTTTTACGAGATAGTGACGAATACATTCGTTTATCATTCAATAATACTGCTTATAGCGATTTGAATAATTTAAGTCGATTTAGCCAAAACTTGAAAAGTAATCTTGCCAGTAACTTGAATAGTAGTACTTGGAAAGTAAATGACTTGCAGGCTTATTTGATGGGAACAAACTACTCGGATAATAGTGGTTCAGAATTTTATGATGCCCTCACCAAAGGTGTTTCTTTGGATAATAAACAAGGTACGAGTACTATTCAAGGCTACTACAATAATGTAAATAAACTCTATCATCGCCAATATGCCTTACAAACGGTAATGCAGAAAAAGAAAATTCAACAGGCTTTGACTTACTACAAAATGGCGGATGAATTGGAAGCAAAAGCAATGGCATTGAACGAAGGAATGAAAAGCCAAACCTCTGGCAAGCCGTTCACTTTACAAAATAAAGGTGTCTTTGGTCTAAACAAATCTACTGATGCTGGCGGGCTATTTGATGATTTATTTTCATCTAATTCAGTCGAACTACCCAATTTTACTTCATCGGGAGTAATCAAGGTGAATGGACAAAATTTTGTATTAGATGCCATGGGGAATGTCTATGATGATAAAGGCAATTTTATCACACAAGATTTAGGCTTTGGGGCAAAAGAGCAAGCGATGGAAGCATTCTTAAAAGATAATCCCAATCTAAAGTCTGCAATGGGCAATGCCTTTGATGAATTAATGGCAAATCCATTTGGACTCATTGGCTCTTTATTTAAAGGAGGGCCAAAAACACCCCAAGTGTATTTAGATGAAATAATTAAACAAAGAATGGAAGCAAAAGTACAAAATCAAGCCAACGCCGTACAAACTGAAATTTACAATAACATTCTCAAAAATGCTTTCGATGGCAAAGATGGCAATTATTCGGGGCTTTTGAATAGCCTTAATTTCACCTCAAGTAGTTTCGGCACAAAATCGGGTTTACGTATGAGTACAGGCGAACGCATTGCAGGAAATAAATTCTCCATTGACTTGATTACTAAAGCCCAAGAACTCAGAGAAAAAGCCGATACTCTGGTACTCGAAGCTTTAAAACGGACTGATGAACAAAAACAATTGGATGCTGTTTGGCAAAAGGAAATGATTAGAAAATCATTAATCAAAATGACTTTATGAGAAAAATAGCCCTTATTGCTCAAATTATTGTCATGCTAAGCTGCATTTCCTGTCAAGAAAGTCCTGAAGGTGTCATGTTAAAGTATTTCAAAGTAGCAAATGAAGTAGTCAATAGCGATACCACCGAAGTGGATTATTTGCACAAGCATTTGTCTAAACGAGCCAAGAAAGTGATAGATTCGTTACCCTTGCTGATGCCGTATAGTTTATTGGCACTTACTAAAAAAGGAACACTGGCAATTGCAGAAATAAAAGACCAACAAGCTATTACAAAAGACTCAATTATTTTAAACATTGACTTGATTTATTGGAATGGTCAGGTTCGTACCGTTCAACAAGCAATGGTCTTTGAAGATAATGCGTGGAAATTAAGTATTTCTACCAAATAAGTGTTATTTTATTTAGAATAAAAATCAAAAAAATACTCGGTTTTACTGGGTATTTTTTTTGAATAAATTTTCAAATTAATACACTTATTGTGTTATATTTGTAAAATAAACCTTAAAAAACTCTAAATAAAATGACCTTACCTACCAAAGCATCGGCCTTAGATGCGATTAAAATATATGAAACAATTTACAAGGAAGTCCCGTCGATGATAGATGCCAGCCCCGAACCACTGAGCTTTTGGGCAAATGAATTGGGTTTATCCAACTCAGCAGTTTCCAACAAAAAAAAAGGTAGAAGAGACTGGAAAGCCAGCGAAATAAAAGGCATACTGAAAGCCCTCAAAAAAGATACTAAAATAGTCGATAACTATATTGAGATACTGGAAAATATTGATAAAATGATTGCCGAAAAGGGGTACAAAAAACAATTTTTCTACCACAAAGTAGGTTTGAGCAATATGCAAATTCATATCCGCAAGACCAACAAAAACAAAGATTACTCGACCTGGCAAATTGACGAAATCAAGAAATTAGTCGAAGCTTTGTGAAATTTATCTTTACTTGAACATTCAAATATCTGTATTAATCTTTTTAATTGAGATTGGTACAGATATTTTTATGTTTCTACACATGATGTAAGACTTTACCATCCTATTGAAAAACATCTTTTCTGAATGATTCTCAAAAAAAAATTCTTGCACGAAGAAATTACAATAAGGTTTTGTGAAAAATGTTTGCAAAATGTTTGCAAATGAATTTTCAAGGCAACAAAAAAGCACTTGAATTTTCTTACAAGTGCTTGATTATCAGTGTTTTGAAAAGTGGGCCCACTTGGAATCGAACCAAGCACCTACTGATTATGAGTCAGTTGCTCTAACCGAATGAGCTATAGGCCCTAAAACCATTTTATTGGCTTAGTATCGTAAAATTAGATAATTCTTGATTCACTACAAAATTTTATACCCAATTTTCTCATATTATCAACTAAAATTTTCTTCTTTGCGTTGCTATAATCAAGCATCAAAAAAATAAAACTTTATCTTTGCACATTCGCCTTAGCCAATTGTAAGCATGACCAACAAACGCAAAATTTTCAATGACCCCGTTTATGGCTTTGTTAGTGTTCCTTCTGATTTAATTTACGATTTAATCGAGCATCCTTTCTTCCAGCGTTTACGCCGTATAAAGCAACTGGGTATGGCCGAATATGTCTATCCTGGAGCTTTGCATACTCGTTTTCATCATGCTTTGGGAGCCATGCACCTAATGGGACAAGCTTTGCAGGTTTTGCAGAACAAAGGTCATTATTTACCTGATGCTGAAATCGAAGCGGCACAGATTGCCATTTTACTGCACGATATTGGTCACGGTCCGTTTTCTCATGTCCTCGAATATACAATCTTGAATGATGTGCATCATGAGCATATTTCGGCAATGATGATGGGAAAACTCAACCAAGAGTTTGGCGGACAGCTCGATTTAGCCATCGAAATGTTTAATGGCACTTACCACCGCGAGTTTTTTCATCAGCTGATTTCAAGTCAACTTGATATGGATAGAATGGATTATCTAAACCGTGATTGCTTCTTTACGGGTGTGGCCGAAGGAACAATTGGCGTTGACCGCATCATCAAGATGCTCAACGTGGTTGATAATCAATTGGTTGTTGAAGAAAAAGGTTTACTAAGTGTTGAAAACTTTTTGAACGCACGACGGTTAATGTATTGGCAGGTTTATTTACACAAAACTTCGATTTGTACCGAGGCGATGCTTATCCAAATCATCAGTCGAGCCAGAGAATTAGTAAAATTAGCTGAGGATTTATTTGTCACGCCTTCATTTTCATTATTTCTAAAAGAAGATATTTCGCTTGAATCATTCAATAATAATGAAAAATATTTAAAGGCATTTACAGAGGTTGATGATTATGATATTTGGGCATGTATAAAAACTTGGCAGCATCATTCAGACAAAATTTTATCCACAATCTGTAAAGATTTACTGAATCGGAATTTGTACAAAGTTAAGATTTCTAATTTCCCGATTGAAGCATCTTTTATCGAAAATATTAAAGCATCATTGCTTACAAAAGGCTTTTCCGAAAACGAACTAAAATATTTTATTATTGAAGGCGATGTAAGCAATAAAGGCTACGTTTCGGGAGATGAAACCATCAATATCTTAACAAAAAACCTAAATGTTGTGGATATTGCCGATGCCTCAGATTTACCAACTATAAAGGCTTTAAGCAACATCGTGAAAAAATACTATGTATGTTGGGGTAAAAACGTATCTTTGTAAAGGTTTTTCGAATATAACGAAGCTTTTTGTATTATTTAAAGATTATTTTTAAATTAAATTATTGAGTGATAATGCCATTAAATAGTCTGTACAACTAAATGGAAAAGTACTAACGCAAAATCTCCGCAGGAATATCAGCTTGCACTACACCAATCATAATGAAATTTACGGTAAAGCAAATAGCACACCTACTTAATGGCGAAGTAAAAGGAGACGAAAGCCTCACTATAAGCCAGTTAGCCAAAATTGAAGAAGGTACCAATGGCGATATTTCTTTTCTCTCAAACGAAAAATACGAACCTTTTCTCTACACAACCAATGCAACGGCCGTAATAGTAGGCCAAAATTTTGAGCCCCGCAAAGCCTATACCGCAACACTTATACTTGTCGAAAATCCTTATACAGCCTTTACACTACTTTTAGAAGAATACCAAAAAATGATAGATGCTTCCAAAAGAGGTATCGAACAACCTTCATTCGTTGGCGAAGGTACATCGGTTGGCGAAAATATCTATCAAGGGGCATTTTCGTACATCGGAAAAAGCTGTAAAATTGGCAAGAATGTAAAGATTTACCCACAAGCATATATCAGTGATAATGTAAGCATCGGCGATAATACCATTTTATACGCTGGTGTTAAAATATACTCCAATTGTATAATCGGCAACGACTGTGTTGTGCATTCGGGAGCAGTCATTGGCAGCGATGGCTTTGGTTTTGCTCCACAGACCGACGGAACTTACAAGACCATTCCGCAGTTGGGAAATGTAATACTTGAAGATAACGTAAGTATTGGCTCAAACTCAACGATTGATTGTGCCACGATTGGTTCAACGATTATTCGTAAAGGAGCGAAAATTGATAATTTGGTGCAAATTGCCCATAATGTAGAAATTGGAGAAAACACCGTAATTGCTGCTCAAACAGGCATTGCTGGTTCAACCAAAGTTGGAAAAAATTGTGTGTTGGGCGGTCAAGTCGGTGTTAATGGACATATTACTATTGCCGATGGTACAAAAGCAGGTGGAAAAGCTGGTATTACCAAGAGTGTTAAGAAAACAGGTACATCACTTAATGGAAATCCAGCCTTCGATGCGACTGAATATTTGCGTTCTATGGCGGTTTTACGAAAGCTTCCTGCCATCGAAAAACATTTAAAAGTACTTGAAGAACAACTCTTAGAGCTGAATCCGCAAGGAGTTTTATCATAAAATTAAAAAAACAATTATTCCTCTATTCAATATATAACAATTACATTTTCCTTAGAAAATAAGTAGAATTCACAATGAATGTTAAACAACAAACCCTCAAAAAAGTAGTATCAATCACAGGTGTAGGATTACATACTGGTGAAAAAGTAACCATGCTCTTACAACCTGCAGCGGTCAATCATGGATATAAATTCCAAAGAATTGATCTACCTAATAAGCCGATTGTAGAAGCTGATGTTGACTTTGTAGTTGATACTTCGAGAGGTACTGTCTTAGAAAAAGAGGGTGTAAGAATACATACAACTGAGCATATTTTATCGGCTTTGGTTGGTCTCCAAATTGATAATGTATTGATTCAACTTGATGGTCCAGAAATTCCGATAGTAGACGGAAGTGCCATACAATTTGTTGAACTAATCGAAGAATCTGGCATTGAAGAACAACATGCTCTGCGTAATTATTATGAAATCGAAGAAGCAATTCATTTCCGCAACGACGACCAAAGCATCGAGTTAGCTGCTTTGCCACTCAACAATTACCGTTTAACAGTAATGGTTGACTATAATTCAACGGTTTTACAGAGCCAGCACGCACAATTGCACGACATTAGCCTATTTAAGCAAGAAATAGCTCCTTGCCGTACATTTGTTTTCTTGCATGAATTAGAAACACTTTTCAAAGCAGGACTAATAAAAGGCGGAAATGTTGATAATGCAGTTGTAATAGTTGACCGTGAAATTTCAGAAGAAGAAGTCGAACAATTATCAACATTACTCAATAGAGAAAAAATAAGTATTGGTAAAACTGGTATTTTGAATGATATGCCTTTGCGTTTTCCTAATGAGCCTGCTCGCCATAAATTGCTTGATGTAATGGGAGATTTGGCCTTAATTGGTCGCCCACTAAAAGCACATATTTTGGCTGCACGCCCTGGACACACCCCAAACGTGGCTTTGGCTAAAAAAATTAAAAAACAAATAGCGGATTCGGCAAAAAGTACACCGCAATACGACCCAAATACACCGCTGGTATATAATGTCAGTGATATTGCTCGCCTCCTACCCCACCGTTATCCGTTTGCTCTCGTAGATAAGATTGTATATCTTGATGGAAATACGGTAGTTGGTGTAAAAAACATTACTATGAATGAACCTCAATTTACAGGTCACTTCCCTGACAATCCAGTGATGCCAGGCGTGCTACAAATTGAGGCGATTGCACAAACAGGGGGCGTTTTAGTACTTACCTCAACAGGTGATCCAGAGGCTTATTGGCCATATTTGGTTGGAATCGATAATTGTCGATTTTACCGCAATGTTTTACCAGGCGATACGTTAGTCATCAGATGCTCACTTCTTGCTCCTATTAGACTCGGTGTAGCAAAAATGCATGGTGAAGCATGGGTTGGCAAAACCCTCGTATGTGATGTTAATATGACCGCCCGATTAGTAAAAAAAGCAAAATAATACACAAAATAAAATTGCTAAATTCTGAGTTATGAGTTTTTTTTAATACTCTCAACAAATAACTAAGAATTCAGCACTCAGAACTCTATCAAATGAATCAACCGTTGGCGTATATACACCCTGATGCTAAAGTTGCACAAAACGTTGTCATAGAACCGTTTGCTGTAATTCACAAAGACGTAGAAATTGGTGAAGGAACTTGGATAGGTTCACACACCACTATCATGGAAGGTGCTAGAATTGGTAAAAACTGTAAGATTTTTCCTGGAGCTGTTATCTCGGCTGTTCCACAGGATTTGAAATTTAATGGTGAAAATACTGTCACTATCATCGGCGATAACACAACGATTCGTGAGTGTGTAACCGTCAATCGTGGAACAATAGATAAGCACCGTACCGAAATTGGTTCAAATTGCCTAATCATGGCTTATGCTCATATTGCCCATGATTGTATCATTGGCAACAACGTTATTTTGGCAAACTGTGTGCAGCTCGCAGGTCATATTACTGTTGGTGATTTTGCTAATATTGGAGGAATGTCGGCTGTACAACAATTTGTAAAGATTGGTAAGCATACATACATAGGAGGTTGTTCGCAAATCCGTAAAGACGTACCTCCATTTATTAAGGCTGCTCGTGAACCACTTTCTTATGCAGGAATCAACTCCGTTGGATTGCGTAGAAGAGGTTATACAGATGATAGAATAGCCGAAATCCAAGGTATTTACCGCTATATTTATCTTCGTGGATTGAATAATACAGATGCTATAACTCAGGTTGAATTGGAATTCCCAGCTACTCCAGAGCGTGATGATATTTTGAATTTTATATCAAATTCAGAGCGAGGAATCATAAGAAGCCCTGTTAAAAAAGGAGCGGAGGAATAAAATAAGTCAACAGTCGATATTCAGCTGTAGCACCGAAAAACTTATGATGTTGTCTTTATTTTTATAAATCAAGGAGTTCGATGACATCAGTTGACTGTGGTCAACGAACTATGGACTCATCACATGAAGATTCAATTAGAAAATCTTGGTAAGAAATTTCGTAAAGAATGGATTTTTCGAAATGTCAATTTGAGTTTCGAGTTAGGTAAAAATTATACCTTCATCGGCCCAAATGGTAGCGGAAAATCTACTCTTTTGCAGGTCTTGATTGGTGTAATGCCACAGACTGAAGGTAAGGTTTCGTACAATAATATTAATCAAGAAGTTTTAGTTGATGATATTTATAAAAAAATCGTAATTGCGGCACCTTATCTCGAATTAGTCGAAGAATTTACGCTTCTGGAATCAGTTGAATTTCATCAAAAATTCAAGCCTTTTAAAAACCAACTTTCGGCAGCTGAACTTATCGAAAAAATTCAGCTTGCTCCACACAAAGATAAAACTGTTAAGAATTTTTCTTCAGGAATGAAGCAACGCCTTAAACTAGGTTTAGCGTTTTATTCGAAAGCACCCATTATTTTGCTCGACGAGCCCACTTCAAATCTCGATGCACAAGGAATAGCTTGGTATCTCGAACAAATAGAAAGACATACTACCGACCGACTGCTAATTATCTGCTCAAATCAGCCAAATGAGTATGCTTTCTGCAAAAACATTGTTGATATCAGAGATTATAAGTAGTCTTCAGCAAATTGATAACATTCCCTAGAATTTTATTCCTCAAATTCTAACAAGTTTTGTAAACAACAATAATTCGATTCTCTCTTAAGCTTTCCAATATTCTCGAAGTTTTTCAATCACTTCATTTACAGGGTTTTTAATATTTTTCTTGCTATCAAAACAATTTGCTGCCATCTCAAGCATTACTATATCACAAAAGTTGCCCTTTGGCACAATCTTTCCCATTTAATTGTTTTGCAAATTATTCATAAAATATTTTACTTTCGTAAAAATAATTAGAAATTGAGAAAGCCAGTAGAAGAAATTATTAAAACCCGAACTCAAAAAATTACTGCAAAGTATATTAGGGAAGTGATAAATGGCAAGCCTTACTATAATAAAGGCTAAAAAAGTGTAATTAATGGCACTAAACAAATCGAACAAATTATCGGGCAGCTCATTGCAATCAATTATGGTAACGATCATAGTTTTTTTATCAAATCGCACCTTAATAAATCAAAATACGTACTTGCAACCAATGAAGCAGGGCTTCATTTAGGTCATAAAAACAATATTTCAATCAATATTGGCATTTTTTTAAAAGAAAAAGTGGTTTTGAATGATAAATACTTTGAAATCGCTCCCAAATTGCCACAGAAGTTGATGTGAAAATTGAAACCGACAAAGATTTAGATTATGTTTTTTCAAAATCAGAAGAAATGATGAGTTTTGGTACTGAAAAAATCCTTTGGATACTTACCAAACACAAAAAATATTTGTGTTTTCAAAAAATGAAACAAAACAAATTTTAGACTCGAATAAAGATGTTATAGTAATGAAAGGAGTAGTTTTAAATATACATGATTTACTCGAAGAAGAAGGTGTAAATCATCTATTAGCTTAGCTTAACAAATTCAATATTTCGCTTCAAACCGTCCAATTTTGTGCGTTTTACGGCACTTCTACGGAAAATTTCTTGAAAAACCTCATGCGAAATTTCTTCCCAATCAGTATTTGTAAATTGCTGTAATTCAGCATGTTGCTTAAAATCTGGAGTTTGCGTTGGTCTGGAAAAACGATTCCACGGACAAACATCTTGACAAATATCACAACCAAAAATCCAATTTTCAAATTTACCTTTTACTTCTTCGGGAATAGCTTCTTTGAGCTCAATCGTAAAATAAGAAATACACTTTGAGCCATCCACTAAATACGGCTCCGTAATAGCATCGGTCGGGCAGGCATCTACGCATCGGGTGCAAGTGCCACAATAATCTTTCAGTTCAACATCGGCCTGGAGTTCTAAATCGCAAATAATTTCCCCGATAAAAAAAAAACTTCCAATTTCTCTTGTGATCAGATTTGTGTGTTTTCCGACCCAACCGATTCCACTTTTTTTTGCCCAAACTTTGTCCATAACTGGGGCAGAATCTACGAAAACTCGTCCGTTTACCTCTCCAATTTCTTCCGAAATATAGGTCATCAAATCTTTGAGTTTATCTTTCAATACAAAATGATAATCTGTTCCGTAGGCGTATTTTGAAATTTTATAATTATCGTCATTTTCAGGTAAAATTTGTTCGGGAAAGTAGTTCAGAATTACTGTAATAACTGATTTTGCTCCGTCAACTAATTTACGTGGGTCGAGACGTTTATCCAAATGATTGGCCATATAGCCCATTTTCCCGTTATAATTTAGATTTAACCATTTTTCTAAACGCGGAGCTTCTTCCTCTAAAAAATCAGCTTTCGATATACCGCAAGCATCAAAGCCCAGTTCGGTGGCTTTTGCTTTAATTAATTGAGAATATTTTTGTTGATGTAAAATATGCATAAAGCAAATTTAAGGTAATTTTTACTTTTTAATATTGGCTGGTGAAACCCATTCGTCCCATTCGCTATCGTATTCAGTGTAATGTATATAATGCAAGCACGAAAACTTCTTCAAAACCTTTGCAGGATACCATTTTTCATAACTTGCGGAATAGACTTTTACGCTTGCACCAATCGGAAAATCATTCGAACATTTAAAAGCTTTTACTCGTGAAGGCTCTACAATATCTACTTCATTATTGGTATAACTATAAAACCTGACCTTTATATTTTTATCCGCTTCTATGCCTTCTATGAACCCAAGCCAATCAGTTCCGTTATAATCTACCATTACTCGTTCACCGATTCTATTGTTTTTCTTGGCTTTAACTCCGCTACTAATAGTCCAGTTGTTCATATTAGCTGGTACAAAATATGATGCTTTTTGTCCTTCAACAACTGCCATTTCAGCATCAATGTACATGGATAGTTCGCCGAGTTGAATTGTACCATTATTATCGGTATCAACAAAATTTCGGCCTTCGAGAGCGTAAAGTAGTGCATTTGAGAAAGTCCAGTTTCCAGTTGAAACATCGGTTGGTACGACCGAATTGAGTGCGGCATAATTTCGAGTTTTGTATTTCTGAACTACCTTTGCCAAACCGCCTGAATTGCAACAATCTGCGGTAAATAATGCGGTATTCCCAGCAAAATTTTCGTTTACGGTCTTTACAATTTCTTCGGCAGTCCAATAAGCACCTTTATAATTGGCAAAACATACTTTTCCTCCATCATTTTTATATCCATGTCCGCAATAATAAAAAAACAAAATATCACCTTTCTTAGCTTGTTTAAGAAAAGAAGTAAATCCATTTTTAACATTATTTGTAGTAGCATTTTGGTCTTTGATATAAAGCATCTGATTGGTAGGTACGCCTTGTTTTTCAAAGAATTTCATAATTTTAGCATCAACTCTACCTTGCTTATCAAACGACGCAAAAGTATTCGCATCAGCCCATTCTAAAACCCCAACCATAAAAACCCAAGTTCGTCCATAATCTAATTTTTCTTGGCAAATTCCTTTCAAACTCAGTAGTATCATCACAAATAACAGGTACACTTTTTTCATTTTATCTATTATTTTGGTTAAAAAATTCTATTTTTGTTTTAATAAATGTCTCAAAAGCTATTTTATTATCAACTTCAATTTCGATAGGAACATAGAAAAACTGTTTTAATTCTAAGTCCGAAAGTTGAGGTTTTAGCTTTACCATGTCTTTCTCAGTCGTGATTATTTGCAAATTTTCATGGCTTTTGTCTAAAACTTTATCAATATCTTTTCTCGAAAAAGAATGGTGGTCAGGGAAATCAAAATTTTTCTCTATTTTCAACTTTTTTTCTTTGAGATATTTTACAAAAACTTTGGGTTTAGCGATTGCAGTCAATATAATAATATTTTTTGTTACATCAAAATCATTCTTCAAAGCATAAGAAGTGATTTCTTGATAAGCAATTTTTGAGAAAAATACAGGAATTTCTACTCTTGTATAAGCCGAAACTTCACCACTAATCTTCTCCTTTTCTGATTCTGCAATCTTGATTGGGCATTTAGTAATAATTACCGCATCCGCCCTTTTTGCACTAACTCTTACATCTCGGAGTTGCCCAAAAGGAACTAAACCATCATTATAAAACGGTTTATTATAATCTGAGAGCAATAGATTTATATGAGGGGAAATCTGGCGATGCTGAAAGGCATCATCAAGAATAATTACCTGATTATTAGTAAATATCTTCCCAATTTTTTCAACTCCTTCTACCCTATTTTCACAAACTGCAACGTTTATTTTATCCTTAAATTTTAGATAATATTGCATTGGTTCGTCACCAACAGTTTCGGCACTTGCTTGGTTATCAGCTAACAAAAAGCCTTTTGTTATGCGACCATAACCTCTACTTAGCGTGCTAACTTTATTTTTATCACTCAAAAGTCTGACTAAATACTCAACGAATGGGGTTTTGCCTGTACCTCCCAAACTCAGATTGCCGACATTGATTGTCGGAACTTTAGGTGAAACCGATTTCAAGAAACCCGCATCAAATAACCAATTACGCAAGAAAATTATCGCGTAGTAAAGCCCATATAACGGAAAAAGTACTATTTTTATCAATAATATAATTACCTTCATTTGATTTTGTATATATATCCTTTTTTACTTTTTTTAGTATAAACTCCTTAAAAAGTATATAAATCACCGATTTGTATCATAAAAAACAAAAGTTTCTGTACTTTTGCCAAAATTAAGCATTTTTCAATGGGTCTGAAAGTCAAATGGTTGAAGCACACTTTAAAGTTCAAGTTTGAAGCTGGAACTTCGCGTGGTGTCTATACCGAGAAAGATACTTTTTTCTTGAAAATATTCAATTCTGAAAGCCCATCAGTTTTTGGTTTGGGAGAAGCTACCCCATTTCAAGGTTTAAGTATTGATGATTTGCCCAACTTCGAGGAAATTCTGCAAGAAATTTGCTTTACTTTCAATAGTCTCGACCTTGAAGTTTTTGAATGGAATATCAACATTTTACTTTCACAACTCATCGACGATAAACTTCCGTCTATTAAATTTGGTTTTGAAACTGCCCTTTTAGATTTAATGAATGGTGGCAAAAGAGTCATTTTTGATAATGATTTCTCGAAAAGCCAAAAAGCAATCAATATTAATGGTTTAGTTTGGATGGGAAGCAAAGAATTTATGACCACCCAAGTAAACGAAAAACTTTTGTCAGGCTTCGATACAATTAAGATGAAAGTTGGAGCGATTAATTTTGCGGAAGAATTAGAAATTCTGGCCAAGATTCGTCAACAATTTTCGGCCGAACAAATCACATTGAGAGTTGATGCCAACGGAGCATTTTCTCCTGAAGAAGCTCCTGAAAAACTTTTACAACTATCTAATTATCAGATACATAGCATTGAACAACCTATAAAGCAACATCAGTTAGAAGCTATGATTGAATTATGCCAAAATAGCCCTTTACCAATTGCTCTTGATGAAGAATTGATTGGTGTAAGCGATTACGTGCAAAAAATGCAATTGTTAAAAATAATTAAACCTACCTACATTATTTTAAAACCCACACTTTTGGGAGGCTTACAACACTGTCGAGAATGGATTGAGATTGCTTCACGCCTACATATTAGCTGGTGGATGACTTCGGCTCTCGAATCAAACATTGGTCTAAATGCCATTGCTCAGTTCACGGCTCAATATAAAAATCAATTACCGCAAGGTTTGGGTACTGGTTCGTTGTATCATAATAATATTGAAAGTCCACTTCTGGTCGAAAATGGAAAATTACATTATGAAGCAAATTCGTCTTGGGATTTAAGTTTGTTTCAAGATTTATAATTTTCTGCAAATATGTCCACACTCGTCTTATAGAATTCTTGAAAGATTGGGCATCGAAAGAAGGAACAAATTCCAACAATAAAATTGTTTTAAAAAAATATCTTACCATCCAAGACATTGCCAACTTGATTTGTATTAAACGACAGTCCGTAGCGGCCTTATACAAAGACCTCAAACAAAAAGAAGATTTTGTTTGAAGTAATTCATAATAATAAGCTATCAATCAAAGAATTACGCTGGACTGGTAAGTAAATTATTCAAAAAGAAATTGATGCAAAAAGCCCTCATATTTGGTCTTAGGTTACATTATATTCTCCCGAAATAAGACCGAACGTGAACAATGGTTTACTGATTTTTTGCAAAGAAACCCTGATTGCATAGAAAAAACGCATTAAACTTTCACCACTTTGGAGGAAAAGGCGATGTAAGAAATGACATAAAAATGAATCGTGAGAACAAATTTAAGACTTTGAGCGTTACAAAGTTTAGTATCAACAAAAAACATTTTTTGGTGAAGTACCAAGACCTCCAAAAAGAAAATAATTTCGTTTATAGAGTGTTTACGGAATGTTTTTTTAATCAATGTTAGATAGTTTTATATAAATACAAGACGATAACATTATATAAGTTAAATTTACTTTCATAATATTATAGTCTTTTATCCGTGGGCAATCTACTTTTAATCCTCCTTCATGCCAAAAATAATCGCTATCGGAACCGCCAATCCAACTCACTGTCATCAACAAAATGACATTATGCGGTTTATGCTCGATGCCAATAATCCCGACGAAAAAAACAGAAAACTTTTGCCAATCCTTTATCATCGAAGCGGCATTAATACACGATATTCGGTCTTTTCTGATTTTTCGCTTGCTCGCGGACAATGGGATTTTTTTGGCGATAACTGCACAATGCCATCACTTGAAAAACGAATGGCATTATATAATCAAGAAGCGATAAAACTTTCAGTGGCTTCCATTGATAATTGCTTACAAAATATTAAGGAAAACCCCGTTAATATTCAAGAAATTACGCACCTAATCACTGTAACTTGTACTGGACTTTCCGCACCCGGTTTGGATATTCAGCTGGTGCAAGCCCTTAACCTTTCGCCCAATATTATCCGAACTTCGGTCAATTTTATGGGTTGTTATGCCGCTATTCACGCCCTCAAAATAGCCGATGCTTTTTGTAAAGCCGATGCTTTAGCCAAAGTTTTGGTTGTTTGTACTGAATTATGCACACTGCACTTCCAAAAATCAAATGATATAGATGCAATTCTTTCGTCAACACTGTTTGCCGATGGTTCGGCGGCTTGTTTAATAAGTGGCGATAAAGATACCAAAGGTTTAGAAATCAAGCAGTTTTATTCACAAATTGCATTGAGTGGGCAGGCCGATATGGCTTGGCAATTATCAAGCACTGGTTTTCTGATGACACTCTCAAGCCATGTACCGAAACTAATCAAGCAAGAAATTAGAAACCTACTTGAAAATTCACTCCAAAAGTTGGGTTTTAAGTCAGAAAATATCACTGATTGGGCGATTCATCCTGGCGGAAAAAATATTTTAGAGGCCGTAAAAACTTCACTTGAATTAGCCCCTAATGCCTTATCTGAAGCTTATGATGTGCTAAAAAACTATGGTAATATGTCATCACCAACAATTTTATTTGTCTTGAAAAAAATGATGGAAGACTCCAGCAAAAAAGGTAATATTTTTGCTGTAGCTTTTGGTCCCGGTATCACGATGGAAAGCGTAATTTTAGAACGATGAATTTAAAAACCCGCTCCTACCAAGCTGAATTACTCGATAACGACGAAATTCCAAGCGAAGACCTCTATCGAAACCTTCGAGAACTTGATTTTATCAATAGTTATCTCGGCGGGCATTCAATTGTTTTAGATGGAATTAAGTATTTCATAAATTTAATACATAAAGAATATTCAGAATACTTATTTATTTCAGAACGTTCAAATAAAAAAGATATTTCAAAATTTATACAAAATACTATTAATTCAAAAATAATAGACAATACCGTATTTTCAATATATACTGAAACATTAAGAATATATGAAATTGGTAGTGGTGGTGGAGATAATTTAAGGGCTGTTAGTCGGTTTTTGAATAAAAATAGCATCTCTCACTCACTTGGAGGTGTTGATTTGAAGGAAGATTGTGTAAGATTTGCCGAAAATTTTAAAACCCTAAATACAGCCATTAACTACGAAATTGCTGACTATCAAATGGCTACATTTCCTAATGGACAGCCACATATTATTTTCAATTCGCTGTTTTGCCATCATTTCAAGGATGACGATTTAGTAAAAATGCTTCAATGGATGCACAAAAATTCTGAAATCGGTTTTGTTATTGCCGATTTGCACCGTCACCCGTTCGCCTACTATTCAATCAAATGGCTTACTGCTTTGTTTTCAAAATCATATTTGGTTAAAAACGATGCTCCACTCTCTGTTTTAAGAGGTTTTTCGAGAAATGAATGGGAGATATTGCTGGAAAAAGCAGGCATCAAAAACTACAAAATAAAATGGAAATGGGCATTTAGATGGTTAATTTTGGTAGAAAAATAAACCAAAAGCCAAACTCTCTTTAACTTTATAATCGACAAATTGAAAACTTGTCCTTGATTTTTTATAACTTATTGCGGTTTCAGATGTTTATACTTTTATAATAAATTACGATCTCATCAAAAAAATGTTCGTCACACTCACCATTGTTCGTTATCCGAAATATTTAATTCCTTTGGCATTCATTTCAATGGCGATTTTACATATTCCCTTGTTTTTTACAAAAGGGATTACGTTTTGGAAATTATTGGGTTGTGGCAAAAATGGCACTTTTGATATTCATCCAGACTACCAGCAATGGGGCTTGATGGCGGTTTGGAAAGATAAAAATGATGCTGAAAAATTTCAAAAAAAATCATTCGTTTGGTCTTGGTGGCGGTTTTTGACTAACGAACAATGGACAATTGGCTGTATACCTTACGAATCTCACGGAAAATGGGATGGAAAAGAGCCTTTCGGACAACCTTCACCAGACCGCACTTACAAAGGTTCGATTGCGGTACTCACTCGTGCGACCATTCGTGTTTCAAAATTATCTGGTTTTTGGAAAAACGTTCCGAGTGTCGCGGCATCAATGGTGCATGCCCAAGGGTTTCTAACATCGGTTGGCATCGGCGAAATGCCTTTTGTTAGACAAGCTACATTCTCAGTTTGGGAAAGTTTGGAAGATTTGAAGAAATTTGCGTATAGACAAAGAGAACATGCTGAAGTTATCAAAAAAACTCATTCAGAAGGATGGTACTCAGAAGAGCTTTTTGCGAGATTTATTCCAGTAGAAACCTTCGGAACTATCAAAGGTATCAATCCATTTATTATCTGAAGACACTCCGCTATTGAATATAATTAATACCAAACATTAGTTTTTTTTAAAATACTGATTACGCACTGACTATCAACAAAATAATCAAATATTTCATTGTTATTCATTTGTATTTCTCGGTCTATTTTTTAAATTTTACCGAATAATCACCTCCACAAATACGTTATATAATAGACTCCGCTACCACAGGGCATAATTTTTAATTAAAACTATTGGGTAATTGAATAATTGAAAAGATTTTAACTATGTCCTGTATCAAATTAATTTTATGTTGGTTAGGTACTTTTTGCCTTACAAATCTTTCCTTTGGGCAACAAACCACAATGCCTGAGCAATGTACAAAATATGGAGATGGCTTTGATGGTGGAGGAAACTTTGATATGATTCCAAAGTATAGTTGCCTTGAATCATATAATAACAATAAAGCTGTTGTGCGTGTAGAAAATGCCAAAACTCCAAATGGATCAAATGTATTTGGAGCAAACTATATTTTTAATTTAACTGATGGGAGAGATATTACAAAAAATTATTCGCCCAAATTAGATACTACTGTTACTACGCCTGGCATTTATTGGGTAATGCAATTCGCAAATGAAGGGGGACAACGTTATGTTTCTTGCAAATCATTTGAAGCAATAAAACCTGAACAGCCCGATGTAAAAGTAGGTTCGTGCGGTAATAATGTGATGACCGTAAAATTCTTAAACACGCCAAAAAACAAGGCTCACTCAGGCTATGAGATTTTTTGGGGTGATGGAACCCAAACAACAATAATGGAAACGGATCTCAAAACTAGAGGGTTTCCATTTGATAAAACACATACTTACCTAACTCCCCCGACCTCCAAACCTAAAATCGTCGCCAATTATATAAGAGGAACTTCAAACTTTAATGGGTGTGAAACTTCAATTAATTTTGAGTTTGAAATCAATAATGCTCCTAGAATCAGTGAATTGGAAGGCTTAACCGGTGGAACAAGTAATAAAATTACAATGATGAATGGATCTGATGACAAGCCATATTCTCTCGAACAAAAGCTAAAAGCAGGAAATTGGAATCCTACTAGCAAAACAATGACCCGCAAATCAGGCGAAAAATTCGCAACCGAAACCATTATCCGATTAAATGCCACCAATGAATATTGCTTTAGACTAAAATCATTTGATGATTGCACTAATCCTATTATCTCAAACGAAGTATGTACAATCATTCCTAAAGCAACTATTGTTGGTTTAAACGAGGTACAACTTGATTGGAATTCACCAGACCCTGCAGTACTCAAATATTCAATTTCGTATGGTGAGTCTCCAAGTGGGGCCAATTCTAATCAGCCAGTAAACCCAATAGCAACCACATTCACGTTCAAATCTCTTGACTGTAAAAAAAAATTTAACTTTTCAATTAATGCCACTATTGGAAATACTCCTGACCAAACAATCATAAAGTCGCCTGTTATTTTGGTTGACCCTAAAACCTCGCTATTGCTACCTCCAATAACAGTTGGAATTGTATCAGTCGAGAATGATAATCTTCTAGTATTCCGTGCCCCACAACTCAATCCTATACCACCGATAAAATACAGGTTTTATCGTTCTGAAGGAGGAGTTGGAAATTTTATACCAGTATCAGAATCTACGGATTACTCTTATGAAGATAAAAGTGCAGAACCTACAAAACAGCAATACTGTTATAAAGTGGAATATGAGAATAATTGTGGCAATATCTCAGAGCAATCTCCTGCATTCTGTAGTGTTTTTTTAACATCAACTCAAGAAAATACGCTTAATTGGATACCTCCAATTATACAATCAAATAACCCAAACCCAATAGAGTATTATATAGAGAGTATTGACCAAAATAATAATACAAAAAATGTCAATGTAACCACAAGTACATCTCAAAATGTTAAAAAGCAAATTGAAAGCTTATTAGATTTAACAAATACTATTGGAGAAGCTAAGTTTGTAATTAGAGCCAAACAGAAAATAAATATAAATAGCTCACCAATTATACTTCCTTATGAGGTTTCATCAAATGAATATATTTTTATAGCACCGGCTCAAATCCATATCCCTACTGCTTTCTCCCCAAATGAAGATGGCAAGAATGATATTTTTACCGCCAAAGGCAGGTATTTTGTTGAGTTTAATTTAGAAATTTATGACCGCTGGGGCAATGTTATCTTTGAAAGTCAAGATTTGAATACTGGCTGGAATGGAACAGCTAACGATGGCGTAACGCCAGCATCAGCAGGCAACTACGGTTTTAAAATATATGGTTTAGACACAGCAGGCAATAAATTTGAAAAAGTTGGCTCTGTTAAACTTGTTAAATGATTTTCTATTAATATTTAAGGGTGTTATTTTAACCAAGGGCAGTTCTTATCCAACTGCCTTTTTTTGTATATTTGCCTTACATTTTAAATGAATACGAATATGAACATGGGAGACCTTTTTGGGATGGCAGGAAAAATGAAAGAAATGCAAGCCCGAATGCAAGAAGCACAGGAGAATTTAACAAAAATAACCGAAGTAGGTGAAGCGGGAGCAGGAATGGTAAAAGCAAAGGCAAATGGCAAAAAACAACTCATAAGCATAGAAATCGACGAAGATTTAATGAAACCCTCAGACCGTGAAATCTTACAAGATTTGATTGTTGCGGCTACTAATAAAGCTTTAGAAAAAGTAGAAGTTAAGGCCAAAGAAGAACTGCAAAAATCGACTGAAGGATTGATGCCAAATATTCCAGGAATGGATTTTGATAAACTCTTTAAATAGTAAACAGTCCACAGCTGTTAAGAATCAATATAAATGTCAAAATTTTTCAAGTTCAAAAACAAGATACTATGACCAAAGTTGCCGTAGTAATTTTAAACTATAATGGACAAAAGTTTTTAGAGACCTTCCTACCATCAGTAATAAATCATAATGATGGGTACGAAATTTTTATTGCTGATAATGCTTCCACTGATGGCTCTGTAAATTTTCTTAGAAGTAAATTTGCTGATATTAAAATAATTCAGCTTGCCAATAATGATGGTTTTGTGGGAGGATATAACAATGCACTAAAAGAAATTGAGGCGGAATATTATGTGCTACTCAACTCTGATGTGGAGGTTACACCGAATTGGACGAAATCTATCATTGATTTAATGGATATAGATAAATCAATGTCTGCTTGCCAACCAAAAATATTGAGTTATCACCAAAAAACTCACTTTGAGTACGCTGGAGCAGCAGGTGGCTATATTGATTGGTTGGGTTATCCATTTTGTCGAGGTAGAGTTTTTGAAAGCTATGAGGAAGATAAAGGGCAGTATGACGACATAAAAGAAGTTTTTTGGGCCACTGGTGCCTGTATGTTTCTACGATCAGAAATTTTCCACAAATTAAATGGGTTCGATGCTCATTTCTTCGCTCACATGGAAGAAATTGACCTATGTTGGCGTATGAAAAATCAAGGTTATCGAATCATTTATTCATCAGCTTCAACAGTCTATCATGTTGGTGGTGGCACTTTGCACAAATCCAACCCACGTAAGACATTTCTGAACTACCGAAATGGTTTGGCTATGCTTTTTAAAAACTTACCAAGGGAAAAACTGTTATCAACAATTCTGCTAAGACTAATGCTGGATGGTATTTCGGGAATCAAATTATTGGCAGATGGCTCATTTGACGACTTCTTAGCTATTGTTAAAGCACATTTTGCATTTTATGTGATGATTCCAAAGTTGGAGAGAAAAACACCAAAACAGGTAAATCATATTTATCAAAAAAGCATCGTTTGGGAATATTTTGTAAAGAAACAAAAACCAAAAATATGAAAGTTATTGGCATAACCGGGGGAATAGGCTCCGGAAAAAGCATTGTCTGCAAAGTTTTTGAACTGATTGGTACGCCTGTTTATTATGCCGATATACGAGCAAATTGGCTTACCAATAATGATTTGCAGCTAAAAAAAGAGATAAAAGAATTATTTGGCCGACAAGCCTACGACGAAAACGGACTGTATAATAAAAAATGGATAGCAAATCAGGTATTTGAAAATCCTCAATTACTTCAAATGCTTAATATGTTAATTCATCCGAGGGTTTTTGATGATACGCAACAATGGCTCAGACAGCACCAAAATCAGTCCTATGTTTTACGTGAAGCAGCCATCAGTAATGCAGCGGGAAAAGGCACTGATTTAGACAAAATAATTGTGGTTAGTTGCCCTTTAGAAATTAGAATAAAACGTATTAAACAACGTGACCCTCAGCGAAGCATAGAACAAATACATTCAATTATTGCTCAACAGAAATCAGATGATGAATTTTTAAATATTACTGACTATCAAATCATTAACGATGATAGTGAACTTATTTTACCTCAAATTTTAATCCTCCACCAAAAGTTATCAAACGGCCCTATAAGCTAAATGTTGCGTTTTTAAAAAATCTATTTCTTCATCAACATCAGTTAAAGTTGGTAAAAGTGAATAACTTAAACTCATTTTTTTACAAGCTTCAATTGCCTCTTGCCCTACCCTTTCGTGGCTCCATTCTTTATTACAAAACATTTTCTTTAAAACCTCTTGACTATCTTTTCCGATTAAATCAAAGTTAAAACCAATCAAATAATACCCACCATCAAAGGCGGGACCTATAACTACCTCATTTTTAGATAGTTGCCGATAAGCCTCAGTAATTATACTTTGATTTAACTCTAAGCAATCGCAGCCAATTATCAAGACTTTAGCGTGTTTTTTCTGATAAGTTTCAAGAAATGCCGAGGCCATTTTAAGGCCTAAATCAGGTCCAACAAATTGTTTTAACTTATGGTAATCAGTATTTCCCCATATATCGTTTTCATCAATAAAGTCAGAATAAAATAGATACTTGTCAATATCTGTCAATGCGGTAGTTATAGCATTGGTATGTCGCATCAAAAGATGATAAATTTCTAAGGCTCGGACATCGCCAACAGTTACGGCTAAACGTGTTTTTACTTTACCCAGTTGTGGATTTTTTATAAAAATAATTACGGCATCCATTTATAAAAGATTTTGATTTTCATAAGTTCATTTACCACTTGTTTTGCTTTTTTATTATTAATAATTGTGCTACGAAAATTGTTTATTGTCGTATTTATTCTGAATTTTGTCAATCAAATTTAGGTAGTTTAACATAAAGAGGCTTACAAAATTGAAACTTAAAAAAAAAATTATTTTTATCAAAAATTCATACGTGAAAAAAATCATTTACACCGAAAAAGCACCCGCCCCGATTGGCCCTTATAGCCAAGCTGTTCTAGCAGGAAATACTCTTTATGTTTCTGGTCAAATTGCTCTCGAATTGTCAACATCAGGCGACTTAAAAGCCGAAACTCAAAAAGTGATGGAAAACATCGGCAATATTTTATCAGAAGCGGGAATGAGCTACGAAAATATTGTTAAATCAACCATATATTTGAAAAATATGGAAGACTTTACACTTGTGAATGAAGTGTATGGAAGCTACTTTACATTAATGCCTCCCGCTCGTGAAACTGTGCAAGTTGCCAAGTTACCAAAAGATGTAAACGTTGAAATATCTGTTATTGCCGTCCAGTAATGTGCTTTAAACATAAGCACAGAGGCATTTTATTTACTACCACCTAATTAACAATGCAATTAAATTGATTCTAAAGAAATAAATTTTGCCGTAAAATAAATTTCGTGTGTAGTAATTGCGCAATAATGAATAAAAACATTTATATTTACAAAAAATCAAATTTTACCTCCCAATATTAATTATTAAAAATGATTGTTTAGCTATGAAAAAAAATTATTTACTATCCTTTTTTTTGTTGCTTACTACGGCATTTTGGCACGTACAAGCACAAAACGCACCTACAGGTCTTTCAGGTGGAGCAGTTGGTGGAACTTTCACAAAAATCAACCTTACATGGGATGATAATTCACTCGATGAAGGTGAATTTGAAATAGCATTTTCAACTGTTCCGACAGGTTACCAAACAACATGGACAGGTTTTCCGAATAACAGTGGACGTGGCACATTCCAACTAACCAATTTACAAGCAAATACCACTTACTATATTTGGGTAAGAGCCATTAAAAACAATAGTCCCGTGGGTCCATCATTTGCTGCTCGTGCTTGTGACGGAACAGTAGTAAATATTCCAGATATCGCAGCCCCAACTGGTAAAAGTGTTTCTTGTTGGAGTAATGGTATTATTATATCAACTAATGATTACATACCAGCGGGAGTTACTGGTGCTCTCGTAGAAAGACCATATACACCACGCAAAAGCATACTATCTTTCGATGATAATTCCACTAACGAGAGTAATTTTATCATTGAACGCCGCATACAAGGTGGTGCTTATGTGGTGATTGCTACAATTCCAGGTATAGATGGTAAAGGACGACGTTCTTATGTTGACAATAACACTCAGCCAAATACACAATACTCTTATCGTGTAACAGCAAAAAATGGTACGGGTGTAGCTGAACCATATTCGGAAACGAATTATTTCACAGCTTTGCCAGATCCACCAACATCACCAAATAGCTTATCAATTTACGATATCGGCCTTAAAAAAATCATCATATACTGGAATAACCCAGCAAATAATAACGTAGGTGATTTTGTGATTGAACGATCTGATGATATCAAAAAAACTTGGTTCCAGCAAGGGACAAAAACTGCTAACAATCCAGGCTTTGTTGACTTTACAGACCAAGATAATTTAATTGAAGGTAAGGAATATTTCTACAGAGTATCTGCTCGTAATGCAGGTGGTACTAGTGCTCCATCAAATGTGCTATCTGTAACAACTGAAAAACTTGTTCCTCCGAATCCATCATCGAATATGGTCGCCAAAACAATTTCAACAACACAGATTGATTTGAACTGGATTAGAGGAGCTGAAAAATTCATACTAGATGGTGTAACTAACAAACGTGTCTCGCAAGAAATTTTTCGTTCGTCAATTAGCGGTGAAGCTGCTGAAAGTTTTATCAAAATTGCCACTCTTGACAACAATCAATCAACATACTCTGACAAAACTGGAATGCCCAAAACAAAATATTGGTACAAAATTTTGTCAGCAAATTACCAAGGACAATCACCTTATTCAAATGTAGCAAGTGCTACAACATTAGGGCCACCGTATGCTCCTTCTAACCTTACTGCTGTTCTTGCTAGTGATGCCTTAGGAAATATTTTATTAAAAACAAGTTGGAAAGACAACTCGGATGACGAATGGGGTTTTGCAATTGAAAGATCACTTGATAGTACCTTTGCAAAAGGAATTACATCAACTAATGTGAGAGCTGACCTTGACTCTAATTCAATTACTGCTACGAGTATTCCGATTGAACAAGGTCTTACTTATTATTTTAGAGCTAATGCCTCAAACCAATATGGTACTTCTAAATATTCAGCAACAGCCAAAATTGCAGTTGCAGTAACTTCTATACCAAACGCACCTTATGACCTAAAAGGAACTGCAACTTCGGCTGAAGTTTCATTGCAATGGGGTGATGATTCGAATAATGAAACTGCTTTCGATGTAGAACGTTCTTTAGATGGAACTACTTTCGCGAAAATCGGTTCAACAGGTCGTAATCAGGTAACTTATTCAGATAAGACAGTAAGTGAGAAAACTAAATATTATTATCGCGTAAGAGCGACAAACAGCAAAGGAAATTCTATTTATACTAATGTTTTGGTACTAACGACTCCTGCAAAAGTTTCTGCTTCAATTGATATTGTAGCGGATGAAGTATTCCAGGTTTATCCAAATCCAACGTCTGATCTTATAAAAGTTTCTGTGTCTGAAAATATGTTGAAAGATTCGGGAATGATAATAATTACTGACAAAACAAACAGAATAATTTCTAAAACTATTTTAACTCCAAATCAATTAGATTATCGCCTTGATTTGAGTAATTATTCAGAAGGAACATATACGATTAGCCTTCGTACAGCAACGCAACAAATTACAAAGCGTGTGTATAAATTCTAATTTTGACATTAATTAAATAATTAAATAAAAAGAGGTGTTGCAAATAGCTACACCTCTTTTTTGTTTATTAACGGTAATTAATTTGATGTTCTACTCCCACAGATTTCGCAGAAAAGAATGTAGTCCTTCAAAACTTTTAAGCGAAATTTTTGAACAATTAAAGTTCAAAATTAATTACAGTATCTTTCACCAAGCTTTAAAATGTTGTCATAGTAATTAAATTCAATATCAGGTTAAACGCATTAAATCTTATTATTTTTGCGATTAGACCATTGAATATTCCCCCGTCAAGGGGTAAATGTTGGCGGACGATGCTCGGAAGTAATTCCTAAAATGTAGGTACATAATATGGACTGACGATTATATATGGAGTACCTACTGCACTCTGATTCCTTATATTTTTTTCTATGCTAAAAATTTAACCCCCTATCGAGGCAAGTTTCCCACAATTTTAATGCCTGCAAACTGAAAAATAACTAACTCAAATAGGAATTTTAATATCTATATTTATCATATTTAAAATCAAATATTAGCTTTTGGCTTCCATCTGCTTTCTTAACTATTATTCTATTTTCTTCATTAATATTTACTCGTTGGATGATTTCTGAGTTTCGGGGCAAATAAAAATTAGTCAATTGTGCATCAACAACCGAAAAAGTTGGCATCCCGATTCCTCCTCGCTTTTCAACAAAGACCGAAGGATATAATACTGTATCACCTTTGGCATATACTTTAAGTATATTTTGTGCAGAAAACTGATACGGATTTTGTTTACGAGGCTCAGAAAAGTGCATGAAATAACGTGGTGCTTTATCTTCCCAAATATTATTTATTAGCTTCGATATCATCAATAATTGAATTGTGAAGACTCCGAGTGTTAAGTACCTAATAGCAATGTTTCTATTCCATAAATCCTTAATTATTAATGCTATTAATACCAAAGAAAAGCTATACGAATATGCCACATAACGAGGCATAATTCGGAAAGTATTTCCATCTTGATAAGCAAAAGCAATGATTGCAAAGATTGGTAAAAATGACAATAAACACAGAAAAATCCTTAATTTGAACTTCTCTCTATCTTGAAGTTTCCAAGTACTATATCCAAAAACTATCAACGAAAAAATTGAAGTACCGAGAATTGTAAAATACGTTTTTTTATAAAATACCGAAAGCGTTGGATAGCCATCGACTAGTAAAAACATAGCTGAGATTACGTGCCTTACTTGTTTTAAGATATTTTTTAGATTGGCAATATTCAAATATTCATCGGGCGTTTCAAGTGCCATTTGATTATATACTTTTACACTATTAGTCACATAATCAATGAACCATCTACCACCATCTGTTCTTAGCCATAACATTACACCTACGATTGGAATAAGGGCAGCTAAGGCAAAAGCAATATAACCACGTTTTTTTCTGAAAAATAAAATAAAATAGAGGGCATGAATCAGAAACAATGGAAAAGTTGCTAAATGGCATAGTTCGCAAGCCAAAGCACAAAAGCCATAAAGAAAATATTTCAATACTGGTTTTCTATTTGTTTCTTCTTCCTTAATTAGCTGTAAAAAAAGATGCGTAGCCAATAAAGCCAAAAACATATTAAGGCCATAATTACGTGCAACTTGAGAATAATTGATATAAAAAGGTGAAATGGATGCCAGAAATGAAGCGAGTAATGCTAAATTCTTTGAATGGAAATGCTCATTTACGAAAAAGAACATTAAAATAACGGTGAGAAGGTTAAAAATTAAGGAGGGTATTCGCATACTTTTATCCGACACTCCAAAAACCTTCGTCCAATAATGTAAGGAATAAGTATATAATGCTCCATTACCAGTATCTAATCGTGCTATCGAATCAAAAAAATCAGGCAATGACTTTTCTGACCAAAATTCTTTCGGTGTAAAATACTTATTGCCAGGTTTTCTAACCGAATCGTGTTGATTATTTCCTTCATAGGTTACAAACTGGCTCACAAATAATGAATACTTCTCATCACCAGCCAATCCGTGTTCGCCTATTTTGTGATATCTCAAACCAAAAGCTAAAACTATGATTCCGACAAGAATAAAGTTGGCATTTTGCTTTAGAAATTGCTGTATTTGCATCAATTAGATATTTTTTAAATCTGCAATCGTCTGAATTGGATTTTCCGAACTAAACACAAAACTACCTGCAACAAGAACATTCGCACCTGCTTCAGTGAGTTGTTTGGCATTTTTAGAAGTTACGCCTCCATCAATTTCAATCGTTACGGTAGCTGACATTTGACGTACTTTACGCACTTTTTCGTAAGTATGCTCAATAAATTTCTGTCCTCCAAAGCCAGGGTTAACTGACATGATAAGCACCATATCAATATCTTGTATAATATCTTCAAGCAAATTAACTGGAGTGTGTGGGTTAAGTGCAACTCCTGCCTTACAACCTAAATCTTTTATTTGCTGAATTGTGCGGTGTAAATGAGGACAGGCTTCATAATGAACAGTGATGATTTCAGCACCCAACTTCTTGAATGTTTCAACATATCGTTCAGGTTGAACAATCATCAAATGTACATCGAGTGGTTTTTTGGCGTGGCGTTGGATTGCCTCTAAAACTGGCATTCCAAACGAAATATTTGGCACAAAAACGCCATCCATAATATCAATATGAAACCAATCCGCTTGCGATACATTAAGCATTTCACAGTCGCGTTGGAGATTTGCAAAATCGGCTGCTAAGACAGAAGGAGCGATAATTGCTCCACTTGGAAGAGAAATCATACTTTTTAGAATATTTTTATACAAAGTTAGGGCTAAGTAATGATGAATTATTAATGATGAATGATAAATTTTAAAAAGCACTATAAATCAAGGTATTACAACAAAAAAGTCTGCATAATTTAATTACACAGACTTTTTTAAAAAACTATCGACTGTAAACTTCCGACTGTTGACTTTTCTTATTTGTCACGATACAAAACCTCGTCAATCAAACCATAAGTCTTTGCTTCTTCGGCTTTCATCCAGTAGTCACGGTCAGAGTCTTGCTCGATTTGCTCGATAGATTTGCCTGTGTGATTTGCCAAAATTTCATATAATTCATGGCGTAATTTAATGATTTCTTTTACAGTAATCTCCATATCACGCGATTGCCCTTGAGCTCCACCACTTGGCTGGTGAATCATAACTCGAGCGTGTGGCAATGCCGAACGCTTCCCGGCTGCACCGCCAGCCAACAATACAGCTCCCATTGAAGCAGCCAATGAGGTACAAATTGTAGCCACATCTGGACGAACATATTGCATGGTATCGTACATTCCCAATCCAGCATAAACAGACCCTCCTGGGCTATTGATGTACATCAAAACGTCTTTTTTGGCATCAACTGATTCTAAGAAAAGTAATTGTGCTACTACTACGTTTGCTACATAATCATCAACACCCGTTCCTAAGAAAATAATACGATCCATAATCAAACGAGAGAAAACGTCGATAGCGGCAAAACGCATCGGACGCTCTTCGATGATGTTTGGAGTCATGTTCTGAACATTGTGTTTCATATAATCATCAATTCCTAAACCACTCATGCCTCTATGATTCACGGCATACTTACGAAATTCTTCTCCAAAATGCATATTATTTCAATTAATAGTTATCAATTATCAGCTTTGACTGATGTTTCTTTAAATTTAAAACAGAACGTTTACTTGCAAAGTTCAAAAGAATAACTTTCTATAAACACGTTTTGTTCGATACAAAGATGTTAATTCTTTTAGAAATTTTTTTCAGAATTTCAGATATTTTCTCAGAAAAAGCCATATTTAGTAATCCACAGTCGGCAGTCAACAGTCAACAGTTTTGTAAAGAACTCATAAATAGACACTTAGAGTTTATGAATACAGATGCTAAAATTAAAAAAATAGACTTGATAAGGATTTTTCGCATGAAAATATGGCTGATTTGCTAGAAATATCGCCTTCGGTCTAAGTTAATATCGGGCGAAAAAAAACCAAATGAACTTCTACGAGAGCTACCGAAATTACTTAAGTTTTGAGCGTGGGAATTGTTGATTTATTGGATATTGAATTTCATCCTGTTAATTTTTAATTTGAAAAACTCCAACTTGAAAACGATAAACTGAAAGCGGATTTGTAAAATGACAAACGGTAGCCACCTTTTGGCACGAAAAATATGAAAATCGTTTTTTAGGAAACGTGATGAAAGTATTTACGGAAGAACCTAAACGTAAAATAATTGGGTTTTAATTTTTATGACAGGTTTTCAACCTGTCATTCGTCACATATTTTAGTACTTCTACAACATTTTTGAGTTTTATGTAATTTTAGAGCATAGTTTTGTTGAAAAATTATGAAAAACCTATGCAATCATTACAAAAAATTAGAGGCTACGAGTTTATCCTCATTGCCTTCACCATAGTTATCTATGTTTTTCGCCGACTTTTCCCAGAAGCAAGCAGGTTTGATTCAATGGTTACAACTGCCAAAATCAACAAAGTACCTTCAAATATCATTTGGGGAGGCCTTCGAGGCGATTCCATTTTTACAGCAAAACAAAGTTGATTTAATTTTTCTCGATATAAAAATGCCTGATATTTCGGGTATTGAGTTTGTACAAATACTACAAAAAACACCTATGATTATCTTTACTACGGCCTATTCTGAATATGCAGTAAAAGGATTTGAACTCGATGCAATTGACTACCTTTTAAAGCCATTTTCATTAGCAAGATTTACGAAGGCGTGCAATAAAGTTTTCGAAATAAAACTTTCTCGAAACGATACTGCTTCTAATTTTCTGTTTCTAAAAACTGGATACGAAGAAGAAAAAGTATTACTCGATGATCTTCTTTACGTTGAAGCCGAAGGGAATTATATGGCGTATGTTTTATCCAATAAAAAAATATTATGCCGACAAAATATTGGAGAATGTATGACTCAACTTCCAGCCAATCAATTTATTAGAATCCATCGCTCGTATATAGTGGCTGTAAATAAAATACAAAAAATTACCCGCCAGTCGGTTTGGGTGGCGGGTAATGAAATATCGGTAGGAGCTTCTTATGAAGATAAACTCAGTGAGATTCGAGAACGATTGAGGCTTTAAATCTTAACATTCAATAATCGAAGAATAGTTGATTTATTTCTCTTTTTACTTCAAATGATTCTCTAACAAAAACACGCCATTTTTACTGACAATAACGATGTCAAGCTTGCCATCTTTGTTCATATCAGCAACAGTTAAGTTCAGCCCCGAACCTGAATCGCTATCAATGATATGTTCAGTCCAATAAGGCTGCTTTTTAGAATCAAACTCAAAATACATCAAAATTGGAGCATCGGCATCGCCATTATCTCGACCATTATGAGCCAAATAACGTTTGCCAGTTATGTATTCTTTTTTCCCATCACCATTCAAATCAGCCATTATTGATGCGTGCGTTTGGGAGGTGGTTGTGCTTATTGTGTGAGTTTTGAAATCTATTTTTCCATTTTCGTTGATTTGCTCATAATACCAAACACCCAAAGCGTGTGCTGATGCCGCCACTACATCATTTTTACCATCGCCGTTTACGTCAAAAACTTGCATGTGAGAGCATGGTTCGCCCAAATTTGCTGGGTGAAACTCCCAATTTCCACCGTTGAGGTCTTTTGTTCCTTGATACCAGCCTTCACGAATGACCACATCTTTTATTCCATCGTGATTAATATCGCCATAGCCAATTCCATGCGAAAACATTTCTGTTCCTGCTACTTTTTCGTTTGTTAAATTAAATCTTTTCCAAGTAGTTTCTCCTTTTTTACTCGGCGATTTTAGCCATACAATTTGTTTTTTAGCCTTATCTCCACACAAAATATCCAACCTTCCATCGCCATCAATATCAACAAAATTGGGTGATTCGTTGGCTATACCCACCGAGTCGGCGATGATGTGCTTTTTCCATTCGCCAACTTGGTGTTTTTGGGGATTTTCAAACCAAAAAGCCGGTTTTCCTGGGTAATCAATAATCACTACGTCGTCCCAGCCATCAAGATTTACATCCATTCCAAAGTTAAGGAATGAATTACTGTATTCTTCACGAGGCTTAAACACTCTTGAAGGAGCCATTTCGTGACGAGTCCAGTTGGGAGCTTCAAACCAAAAATAACCAGCCACAATATCAAGTTTACCATCTTTGTTCAAATCAGCCACTGCTCCGCCCTCTGATAGAAAATCTCTTGAAAGTATTGTTTTTTTGAAGTCTTGAGCAAACGTAGAAAGTGATACTACACCTATTAGGCTGCAGCAAAGACTATATTGTAGGAATATTTTGAAATATTTTTTCATATTATTTATCAATCTAAAATTTGAATTAATGTTTATGGTTAGGACTTCCGCTATCGGTAGTTGAGTTATTAACGGTTCTTTTTTTCATATATTCTAAAAACTTAGGAATCGAACTTTTTTCTGCCATTATAATTGCTCTTTTCGCATCGACATCAGCCAAAGGCTCGGCAGCATACCAAATCATCAAGGGTAAATTATGGTCGGAAATATCTTCTGTTTTTTGAGCGAGAGCTTCAACTACCTCCCATCGTTTATTAGGTTCGATTCTTTGCATAGCCGACACCAAATAAAGCCTTACTAAAGCCGATTTATCGGTTTTAGCCATTACCCCAAACTGTTGTAAAGCATAAGAAGAAACGGTATTGTTTTCGGCCAAAAACTGAATCGCCCAGCTTCTGATGTACTCACTTTGGTGTGAAAGCAAATCAATTAATTCTTTCTCCGAAAAACCGTTGGTAACATAAAGTGTCCACAAAGCCCTCAACTTACGACTAATATCTGGATTGGTATTCAGCATGACTTTTAGGGCATCATGTACTTGCTTATTTTCACCTCTTTCTTGCAAAATTGTTCTTGCCTGACGCACAAACCATTCGTTCGGATTTAACTGATAATTAACCAATTCTAAGTCAGAGGCTTTGCGTAAATCGACTTGTACCCATTTATCGGTTTCGTAACTAATCTTAAAAATTCGGCCCATTGTTTTGTCGTGTACATCGGGATTTGAACTATGACATTGGTTTTTATCATACCAGTCAATCGCAAAAACTGACCCGCTTGGGTCGTATTTGAAATTGAGCCATTGCGACCAGCTATCATTCATGGGCATAAAATCTTTTTTGTGCTTAGCCACATAGCCTGAGCCTTCGCGGGTCAGTTCATCAACGTTCAATCTCGCACCATTAATATTATTCATAAAAATATTATTATGGTATTCTTTCGGCCAATTTTTTCCGCCCAAATAAATCATTGCTCCTGCGTGGGCGTGTCCTCCACCTGCCGCTGCGGAACGAAAATTTCCCGCATGTGGTCCACGGTTTCCCAAAAAATGGGCATGGTCAGCAATGGTTTTAATATCATCATAAATATATGGATTAAAATGCTTACCACCCTGACGTACATAACGACCACCTTGAATCATGTGATATAAATGCGGAATCACACAGGCCGTAATAAAAGCGTGGCCATAATCATTAAAATCCAAGCCCCACGGATTACTTGTTCCTTCGGCAAATAACTCGAAAATGTGCTTTGTTGGGTGATATCGCCAAATACCCGCATTGAGTTTAGTGCGTTGGTCGTCGGGTGTTCCAGGTTTACCAACTTTTGAATGTGTAAATACCCCATGCGTTCCATAAAGCCACCCATCTGGACCCCATCGTAGGCTATTTAGAGTTTCGTGGGTATCTTGTGTTCCCCAACCATCTAATAGTTTTTGTGGCTCACCAGTTGGCTTATCAGTATCGAAATCGGTTGGAATATACAATAAATAGGGGGCAGCACCAACCCAAACGCCACCCATGCCGACTTCTATGCCACTAACAAGGTTTAGTCCTTCAGTAAAAACTTTGCGACTATCGAGTGTTCCATCGCCATTTGTATCTTCAAAAATCAAGATTCTATCACGTCCGTGTCCTTCGGGAGCAGGTACTGGATAAGTATGTCCCTCAACTACCCAAAGTCTTCCTCGCCAATCAATAGTAAAAGCAATCGGGCGTATAATATCTGGTTCTGAGGCTGCCAGTGTGATCTTGAAACCTTTGGGTGGTGTCATGGCTTTTGCGGCCTCAATTCCCGAAAGCCCTGCGTTGATAACGGGGTCGATTGGTGGTAAAACAATAATATCTTTTTGAAATAATTCGTTTTGAAAATCTGGTCTCGAAGGGTAAAATAAGAAATTATCGAAATTGATATGAGCCATTTTATCGTTCGGAATGTACGGTATCTGCGAAATACCAGTTTCTTTATCTATTATTCTGATAAAGATATTTTTATTGAGATATTTTCTTAAATCAATAATTACTGGCTGAAGATTGGCTCTCCCCTGCCCAGATGACTGAAAAATAATCTTTTTGGTATCAGCCAAAACGATTTCTATACGAGTATCTTGCAGTGCCCCACCTGATACCATAAACGAGGCATAAGGTTGAGTTACGACGAATGGCACAGACGTCAGTGTTCCTGTTAGTTTATAATTAAAAGTTCCACCAGAACTAAGGAAGTTTTTGCCTTCAAAGCCAATCATCATATCTTTATCATGAATGGGCGATGGGTCCGCACTAATCAATGGACTTGTAAAAGCATCGCCAGTAGCAATCCAATCACGCAAATCCCCCGATTCAAAGTTAAGATTGAGGGGTTTGCCGTTTTTCGTAGGCAATTTACCCACTACAATTTTTTCAATTATTTCTCCTTCTACTACTTCCAATTTCCCAACCATACCTGCAGCTCGATGACCAGGAACAGTACAATAGTATGTATCGCTTTTATTAGCCACAAAAGTGATACTCGACTTTGAACCTTTTTCAGAAATTGTTCCGCTTTTAATGTCCAATTTCTCTAAAGCAATATTGTGGGTCATTACCTCTCCGTTGACAATATTGATTTTTATTCTACTTCCTTTCTTTACTTTTAAAGTAGGATTTCTTGTGCCATTCTTAAAGAAATAGCCCAACATAGTGGCCTCGAGCGTAAATTCTTTATCAATTTTTGTTGTATCTTGGGCATAGACGGAAGGAAGAATAATTTGCCCCAAAAGCAGGAGTAAGAGTAAACGTGATTTGTACATAATCTTGATTTTAAGGTTGAATAGTTTTGTCGTAATTTTTTCGATACCTGAGCGAAGTCGAAGGCAACGAAATCGTTCAGGTAACTATAATTAAGGTAATTCTTGAATATAAATATCTTTGAAGGCAACTAGAGCAGCTCCTCCTCCATGGATTTGTAGGCCGATAAGCCCAGATTGGGGAATTTTTAGGTCGAGTTCGGTATAATCGGTTGTTTGTTTTCCGTTAATGTAGATGCGAATTCGGCGATTTTCGGCTCGAAGTTCGTAGTCGTTCCAATCGTTTAGTTTTATATATTTCTGCGTAATTTTTGCATCTTGTCCAGCAATCGTTTTGTTTCTTCGAGATTCATCGTAGAGTGTTCCCCAATAATTTTCTCCATAATCTGCTTGATAGCCGGTCATTTCGTGAGCGGGATTTTTCAAGCGTTGGCTACGAAATTGAACGCCAGAATTGATAAAGCCTTTATTTCCTACAAGTTTTATTTTAAGTTTTAGTATAAAATTAACGTAGTTTCGAGTAGTACATATAAAATCGTTGTGTGGCACATCTTTATCTAAAAAGCCACCGACCAAAGCACCATTATCGATATGCCAGGTATTTAGAGTGTCACCTTCCCAGCCTTCGAAGGTCTTTCCATCAAAAAGTCGAACACTTTTTTGGGTAAAATTGAATGCTGAAAGCACGCAAGCAAGTAATACGAAAGTATAAGAAAATATTTTCATTTGATTTTAGAGGAATGAGGTTGAATTATACCACTAAAATAAATGAAAAAATTTGCTAAATAGCTTACTATCAGTTTTTATTTGAAAATAAACCATTGCAATAACCTTTCAACTCTTTCCTTCAATACTTTATTTATTTATTCAAAACCTAGTTTGGTATTAAGATTTAGCATTTTCGTAAAAAGTGGGATAAGAATTCTCTCGGCTAAAGGTTTAGAGAGTCATACCCAGCATTGAAGCCAAAAAATGCAGTGGTACTTGATTGAAAAAGGGAAACAAAAAATGCCAATCGTTATGATTGGCGTCTTAATATATATATAAATCTTAGCGAATACCCGTATCTATCAAAATCTCAAGTTGAGTGGTTTTACTTTTTTCGATATTGAAGGGCCTCGGAAACCCTTGTTTATTAAAAAAGCTCTTTGGGCTAAAATCAATTTCAAAGTCACCAATCGACATATTAGTGCTTTTTAGTACACCACGTGTACCATTATAGGTTAAAGTTTTCTCTAAAACTACTTTTCCAGTTTTCGCTTCCTTTACCGTAAAAGTGTAGGCTTCATACACTTTTCTAATATCATCGGCATTTCTATTACAAGGTTCAACGGGGCAAAGTGGTCCTATAGTCACTTTTAAATCGAGCGAACCAATATCGGGCGTGATTGTCTGCGATGAGCAGGCAATCAATGTTAAGAATATTGTCGATAATATTATGTAGCTTTTCATGTTTTTGCTATTGAATTCCAGTATTTACATTCAGACTAATAGTTGTAACCTTACTCTTGGAAATACTAACCATTTTTTTCAATTCGCTACCTAATTGTGTAGTTGCGGCACTTACTTGGGGTATTAAGACTTCAACCGAATACCCCCCTGTTGGGACTTCAAAAGAAAAAGTACCTGTTCTATTCAAAACCACCTCTTTTAATACAACCTTTGGGCTGTTTACGCTATAAATTGCAACCTTATATTTTGAATAAACTTGATTCATTTGCTCATCAGTAAATCCACATGGATTTGTACCAGACGTCATTGCTGGAATATTTCCACAAAGTGGTCCAATAGTCACTTTGCCTTCCACTATCCCTGCATCGATGGGAACGTTTTCGCAACCAAATAAAAACAAAAATGCAACTAAAAATGTCATAATATTTTTCATTTTAGTAATTATTTTAAAAATTTTATTATATAAAATAATGATTCCAATAACTATAAATAGGTTGGAATCATTATTATATTTAGAAAGACTCTAATTACATCCGCCGATCAAAGCTTTAAAAATAGCTCCACTCTGAGTTTCAAACTTAGGTTCGAGCAGTACATAATTTTTTGCACTATAGGTTGTATTCGCTCCGGCCTGAATAACATTTGTCGTCTTACCATTAATATAGGTACCTGACAAAACGGTCTCAGTTCCCGACATATTACCTGTTTTAACTACATTTGTTGGGCATGATGTCAATTTTGTGGTAAAAATCCCACGCCCATGTGTTGCAACGGCCACTGTGTTATCGGCAGAGCGGTATCTGAGCATATCACATCTAACATTAGCTAAATTAGCATTAGTTGGTTGCCAATCAGGATTTGACGCAGTAATATCAGTTGTGCTCCAAACCCCCAATTCGGTGGCCAGTAAAACCTGTTTTCTATCAAGTGGATTAAACAAAGCATATCGTACAGGAATATTGGGCAAACCGTAGGTAGATTCATCTTTACTCGTCCAAGTACTACCACCATTATTTGTATAATATACCGAAATAACATCATAACTTGAAAGTGTAAGTATGAGTTCGTTATCCGATGCTCCAATTTCAATGCAAGAAACATAACCAGTTTTTGTTGTGAGAAGAGTCGCAGTTGGGGTTGCAGTATTCATTCCCGTAACTTTATATAATTCACCATTTCTGCTGCCAAAGAAAATGGTATGAGCAGTATAAGGTGATGCTTTTACCAACGAAATATTCATATTACTTGTGGCAGCCGTAACGTTTACTAAGTTATAAACGGTTGAATTATATGCTGTTACTACTGTTCTTGTAAACGGATATGTAGCCCCTGTAGCATTTCGGTGCTTTACATTTGCATAAAATATATTATTTGTATGGTCATAGTCGCAAGGATTAACAAATTGACCGTCTGCAACCCCGTCTGAATTTAAGTCAGAATTAGGTGCAAGGTAGGCGTAAGCTTCATTCGTAGTGGGGTTAATAGTATAATGTGCCCTAAATTGGAACGAACCAATCAAAATATTTGGATTATCTTGGTCAATTATACACAACATTCCGTCTCCTCCACCTGAAGATGTACCATCACCGATTGTCTGATAATCTGCAGTCATATAGGTGGTGCCATTATCTTGGTTTCCTTGTAATACATAACCATCGTTATTGGTGTTTTTAATAGCTACTGCATAAGGCTGCATAACGTTATAGCCTTTATTACGAGTAGAAAAGGAAAATACACTTGCACTAGCTGTTATAGTTGCATCACCATAATTAGTAGAATAATATACACCGCCATCATTTGCCATAATCATTTGGTTTGTACTACCAGTTCTAAAAATCATGTTATGATGATCTGGATGAACAGGATTACTATAAATAAAACAAAACCAAGTAGTTCCACCATCAGTTGAGCGTGCATGAGAAGCCCCACCAATAAACACCAAATTATCATTAGTTGGATGAACCGCCAAAATCAAATCATACCATGCCTGCCCATTCGTGACATCAGTTGTTAGTGAACTGTGGGATGGAATGGTTACATTCGTCCAAGTGATTCCACCATCTACTGATTTTTTAAAATAGCTTATTGTAGAATAATTTGCATCACTAACAGCATAAATGGTTCCTGCATTACCGACAGCCAATTCTGTTCTTCCACCTGTAATTGAAGGTGGAGTTATACTCGTCCAAGTGGTTCCATTATCTATTGATTTACGGACAGAACTACCCGTTCCACGCCCAAAACCTGCGTACAAAACACCCCCTACATATTCTAAATCTGAGCAAAAGTTGGCTGCATTTGTAATCGTAGCAGAAGGTGCATGGCTCAATGCCCAAGTAGTACCATTGTCTGATGATTGCCAAACACCATATTTTGTGGCAACAAAAACCTTTCCTGCAGGATTTACCACTATTTTTTGGATAGTCTGAAAGGCAAATTGTTGAATAGTTGGTGCAGAATAAGTCGGAATAGTAGCATTCAAAACATTCCAAGTTGTACCACCATCGGCTGTTTTCCAAATACCTCCACCTTGCACTGCATCCGAATTAAACCAACCTTCTCCCGTACCTGCGTAAAAGATACTTGTATTGGCTGGAGAATAAGCAATACAACTAATAGCAAGGTTATCCCAAAAGTCATTAATTTTTGTCCAACCCGATACAGCTGAAGTTATATCATTATTGTACCATACTCCACCAGCAACTCCTCCTGCCCATACTCTTTTGTTCGTTACATCATTTGGGTCCATCATCAAAGCTCTTGTTCGACCACCAATATTGTTTGGACCTCGCTCAAACCATGTAAGACCAGAAATCGCAACCTTTGGATTAATATTAAACTTATTCTTAATCTGAACATGAGCCTTTACTAACTCATCAATCGGTATTACTCCTGTTACAGGGTCCTTAACTATCTCCAATTCAGAATTAATCCGTTCCATTGGGTCGTCCTCTTTTTGTGGCGTTTGCAATTGAGCAAATAGAGGTTTGTACATCATAATGAATATACATGCAAGAAGTTTTATAAAATTTTTCATTGATAAAGGGCTAGTGAGATATTATATAAAAGTTTCATTATATTCGTTAAAAGTAAAAAAATAATTGAATCCTGATAATTTAACAATGAATCTTTAATTAATTGTACTCACCCTCTTGATAGCACCTTTCAAACCTTTCTAGATAACTTTAAAATATTCGATTTCTTTACCAGAATACAAATGCAATATTGAAGTTTCCTATAATTAGTTATTTATGTTGGCGATAAGCTTCTTTCATACGACTTATAAAAAACTTCCCACCTATCAGCTTAATTGAAGGGTG